>Ga0307506_10000010_pt1 | contig 97410 bp, 93 predicted proteins | sample 25_S_MG_FD_202175 | JGI IMG/M metagenome (GOLD analysis project Ga0307506, IMG submission 202175) | Soil microbial communities from Populus trichocarpa stands in riparian zone in the Pacific Northwest, United States - 25_S | ecosystem: Environmental > Terrestrial > Soil > Riparian zone > Trees... | reverse complement strand
GCGGGAGCGATTTGTCACTACATTCGAATCGGCCCGGCCACCCCCCGCACGTATTTTCAAGAGTTTACGCCCCCGGGGGCCGCCGGATCCGGGGAAAACCCTCAAACATAGGCTAGATGCGGATGACTCACGAGGCGCCGCAGCAGCCCAGCGAACGTATCAAGTGTCGGAGCTCGAACCGCTTCCAGGTTAACCAGGAGGGATGCACCGTAGCTGGTATCCTGAAGCCGATCGGCGTTGGCCATCAGGCGCGTGACCTCCGCCTCGCGCAGCAGCTCGGCGGCTTTCCACGTGGCCCACCCGGCAAGCCCTGCGAGGACGATCACGGTGAACGCTCCGGCCAGCACGAGCATCGCATTGCGCCGGTTGCGCCGCTGCTGCTCGAGCGCCGCCCGCTCCCGGACCTTCGCCGCCGCTTCCGCCTCGCGGGCACGACGGCTGTCACGGCTTTCCTTGACCACGCGGGTCAGCACGTCATGAGTCAGCTCGAGCCGGCGCACGCTCTGCCGCTCGTCGACGCGCAGCAGGCGGCGGCGGATCAGCGCGTCGAGCGCCTCGAAGGTGACACCGGGCAGAACCTGCGCGTCCTCCAGGGCGTGACTGTCGCGGAAGCCGCGGTCGGTGATCAGCTCGTCTTCGACGAACGCCCGCACGCGCGGATCGAGGCCGGCCATGGCGCGCTCGTAGAAACCCGAGAGGATCTCGCGGTCGGCGCCCTCCAGCAGCGCGGGGGTGATGCGCTCCAGAGGTGGCTTTGCCTGCTGGCGCTTGTGGTTCAGCTCACTGCACACCACGCTGAGCAGCGCCGGATCGATCTCGATCCTGGAGAAGTCCGCCGGATCGCCGGGGCGGCCGGGCTCGTTCTTCCAGAAAAGCTGGATGATCCGCCGCGCGACGTCGTCGTCGACCAGCGTTCCGCCCGCGCGGGTGATCACCTCGTAGGCCTGGGTGCCGCTCATCGCCGGCAGGCGGAAGCGGTTGTACATGAGGGAGGGCATCCGCTCCTTGAGCCCTTCCATCTCAGCCAGGAAATCTTCGCGGAAGCTCAACACCAGCTTGACCTGCGAGCGCTTGAAGTCGAAGCGTCTCGCCGCCGTGGAGTCGGCCTCCAGCGCCTGCCGGACTTCGTCCGGCGGCCGGTTCTCCACCAGGTCAGCCAGCTCGGTGAGAAAGGCGGCTGACCGGGCCCGAGACTCTTCGGTCTCCTGGCCGAGCGTAAAGATCTCCTCGAATTGATCGAGGACGATCACGGGGGTCACCGGGCGGTTGCGCTCGCTCCAGAATTCCGCGTCGCGCCGGTGGAAGAACGACCACAGGTTTTCGTCTCCGGTCGCCTGCAGCCCGCGAAAGATCTGATCGCGCAATGCCGGCGCTGCCTCAGCATGATCGAGGCGCACGTACACCGGCAGATGATCTTCCCCCCGCAGCAAAGGGAACAATCCAGCCTTCAACAGCGACGTCTTGCCCAGTCCGGAACGCCCGAACAGCACGGTGAGCAGCTCGCGGCGGACCAGACGCACGAGCTCGCCGGACTCTGCCGACCGGCCGTGGAAGTACTCCCGGTCCGTCTCGTCGAAAGGATCGAGCCCGGGCCACGGGTTGTCAGGGCTCAGGCCCTGGCGTTGCGGCTCCGCCATTTCCTCACGCCGCCCGCCGCCGGCGGTGGAACTCGCGCACGAGCTCGACGAGCCGCTCGGCGACGTCCGCCGTGACGTTCGCGTCCGGCAAGCTCTTGCCTTGGGCTCTCTTGAAGGAGTCGGGAAGAGGGGCGCCGTCGATGCGCGTGTCGTCGATCACGACGGGGATGATGAACGCCTCATCCGGTGCCATGCCACGGGCGAGGTCGTCCGCTTCCATCCACTCGCGCCAGAAGTACCGGCGCCGGTTTTCCTCGCTCAGGGCCTGGCGCGAGATCATCGGCAGGAACAGGGAGCAGCGCTCGATACCGCGCCGGATGCTGCGCGCCCAGTCGTCTCCCATTTGGAGCTCGTTCTTGTCGAGCCACACCTCCAAACCAGCTGAGCGCAGTCCTTCGGCCAGCCGGCTGGCCGCTTCGAGGTTTTCGCTCGCGTAGCTGACGAAGATCGCTCCGGTTGGAATGCCTTGCGCCACGGGCTCCGCCGGCTGCGCTTGCACGGGATGGGCGGCGTGCCAGCGCGCCGCCAGCTCGGTGACGAACTGCTCCGCGGTCAACGGGATCACGCGGGTGTCCGCGCTGAAGCTTTCGAGGAACAGGGCCAGCTTGGCGTCGTGCGCGATCTGGTCGCCGACCAGAACGTCCCACCGCCTGCGTTTCTGCGACAGCTCGAGGCTCCTCGCCGTGCGCAGAAAGAAGCGCGCGAGCCAGTCTCCGAAGTCGCAGCCGAGGATGAGCAGATGATTGCTGCGCAGCTCGTCGAACAGAGCTTTGGGCTGCCGCTGCTTGTCCTGGATGCCGTGCAGAAATTCGAGCACGTCTTCGTCGCAGATGGCGTAGTCCGGAGAAGCCGACGCCCTGCCCAGCAGGTGGAACACCACCGGCTGTCGGAGATCAGCTTTCGGACAGGGGAGATCGCGGACGGTCTTCGGCGAGTAGGAGATCTGTTGTGCCGCGCCGAGGGCATCGGCGAGCAGCGAGTCGAAGGTCAGCGAGACGAACAGGTCGAAGCCGGGGATGCCGGCCAGCGCGCGCAGCGACTCCGGCGGTGCCAGCGCGGCGTTGCGTAGCATCCGGTGGATCTGGGCGTAGAGCTCCTCCCGCTCTCCGCGCCGGCGCAGGTGCAGAGAGACGACGTCGTTGAGGTCGAAGCTCTCAGGGAGCTCCGCGGTGGGCAGCCCGAGATTGGCTGCCAGCCGTTGCGCGATCCAGCGGTAGAGGGGCACAACCAGGCCGCCTTCCCGGACAGTGACAAGCTCCGGGCCGATGACGGGGACAACCGTCCGGTCCTGGACGTAGTCCAGGAGATTGTCCCAGAACCCCTCCTGCAAGTCGGCCATGGCCGCACACCTCTTGGAAGCTCCTGCTGGTGTGGCTGGATCGCCATCATATTCTAAGCAGAATCCTTCTGCGGCGGGACATGGAGCTTGCGGGGCCGCACCGCCGCTTTCCGCGGTCTCGTCTCGGGTCGCGAATTCATCGGAACGGTCGATTCATCACGGGAAATAAGTCGCGAAACCACAGCAACAAGCGACTTCTCTCCCCAGATTAGCGACCTATCTCCCTATTTTCGCGACTTATCTCGGAAATTTAGCGACCTATCCGACCATATTCGCGACCTGGCTGAGGAGATTAGCGACCTTCATGCAGTTTTTAGCGACCTATTTCGCAAAGCGAGTCACGCGCTTCGCGAAATAAGTCGCGAAATTCGTGAGATAAGTCGCGGGTTGCTATTGGTTCGCGACCTGTTTTGGGGCACGGCGGACACCGAGAGACGGCGCGGTGTCTACAAGAACCTCACCCTCCCTTGGACGCCGGGGACGGAGGGCGCCGGGCGGGTGGTGGCGGTCGGGCCGGAGACGGATGCGGCTCTGCTCGACCGGCGGGTCGCGTTCTGGGCGATGCCGCCGGCGGTGAGCGGGACGCGGGCTGCTGGCCCTGTGGCAATGTCAATCTGCCCCATGGCAAATCAACGTTGCCACGTGCCAGATTGACGCTGTCACAGGGCAGATGGAAACGTTGGCCCAGGAAAAATGGTGCGGAAGCACGAGCCGCTTCGCAGCCATATCGCCTCCTCAGGATGGCGGAGGTGGACCGTTGCGCCGGTTTCTCAAGACCGCGCCGCGCGCTGCCCAGCCGCTCCGGCGCGGAAGAGCGCGAGATAGGCGTCGAGGGTCTCCAGGGCGAGGCGGTCGGCGGCGCTGGTGACGACGCGGATGCCGCCGTGGCGGAGGTGCTTGGCGAGGCGGCGGTTGGCGAGCTGGATTTCGAGGCTGGCGACCTGGGCGAAGGCCTGGACGGGCTCTTCCGGCTCTTTCTCGGCGAGGGCGCGCAGCTCCGGGTCTTCCAGATTGATGAAGAGGGCGCGGTGGCGGCGGCCGAGGCGGAGGAGGGATTCGCGGAGGAGCTCGGCGGCGGCGAGGTCGACGACGGAGGCGAAGAGGACGACGGTGGCGCCGCGCGATTCGAGGGCCAGGGCGGCTTCGGCGGCGACGTCGTAGGCGGGCTCGGTGAGCTCGGCTTCGAGGTCGAAGAGCCTGGCGTAGGCCATGGACATGCCGCGCCCGCCGGAGCGCACGCGGACGGAGCGAAGGACGCGGTCGGCGAAGGCGAGGAGGGTGACGCGGTCGCCGCGCGCGGCGGCGACGCGGGCGAGGGCGAGGCTGGCGGCGAGGCTGTAGTCGAGCTTGCTGCGGGTGCCGTCCATGGAGGCCATGGAACGGGCGCAGTCGAGGAGGATGACGAGGCGGGCTCCGCGTTCCCAGGTGTCCTCGCGGCTGATCATGCGGCCGTGGCGGGCGGTCGCTTTCCAGTGGATTTTCGACTGCGCATCGCCGGGCAGGTATTCGCGCAAAGCGTAGGGCTCGTTGCCGGCGCCCTGGGAACGCAGGGGGATCTGGCCGAGGCGTTGGCGCTGGGCGAGGGCCAGGAGCTGGCCGACGCGGCCGTCCCAGCGCACCTGCGGATAGACGCGCACGGTTTCGGCCGGCAGCAGGTCGCGCTGCGCCCAGGCGAGCTTCCAGGGACCGAGGACGCGCACGGTCAAGGCGGCGGTGGCGTGCTCGCCGCGGCGGCGCGGCAGGAGGGTGTAGTCCCAGAGCTCCGGCTGGGCGCCAGCGAGGTCCATCCGGTGCCGCAGCGGCTCGGCGGCGAGGGCGGGCGCGAGCCCTTCGCGGAGGAGGAGCGTGACGCGCCGCCGCGCGGTGGTGGTGATCGCCACCTGGATCGGCGCGGACGCTCCTTGCACGAGGAGCGGCGGGCGCCGGCGCGTGGCAGCGAGCGGCGTCCCGGCGGCGCGGCGGTAGTCCACCCAGGCGGCGAGGACCACGGCGGCGTCCAGGCCGAGGGCGAGGACGGCCAGCCGGGTTTCGAGGACGGCCACGGCCAGCAGCAGCGTCACCAGGGCGAGGACGAGAAAAGAGCGGGATGCCGGCATCGGATTCAGAGGCCTTGCGTTCCGTGGGGGACCGGCACGGCCGCGGCGACGCCTTCGAGCACGCGGCGGACGGTGAAGCCTTCGAGCTCGGACTCCGGGGTGAGGAGGATGCGGTGGCCCCAGCAGGGCACCAGGAGGCCCTTGAGATCGTCCGGAGTCAGGAAGTCGCGGCCTTCGAGGAGGGCGGCGGCGCGGCCGGCTTCGAGGAGCGCCAGGGCGGCGCGCGGCGAGACGCCGAGCTCCACCTGGGGCGAGCGGCGCACGTTTTGGGTGAGCTGCGCGAGATACCCGAGCAGGGCCTCTTCCACGTGCACGCGGCCCGAGGCGCGGCGCAGGGCGGCGGCCTCGCCGGGCGCGAGGACGGCGGCGGGCGGGTTGCGGCTCCAGTCGGCGAGCGCTCCGGCCCCATCGGTGACGGCGCGGCGATAGAGATCGAGCTCCGCCTCCGGCGCCGGGAGGCCCATCTCGATGCGCAGCAGGAAGCGGTCGAGCTGCGCTTCGGGCAGCGGATAGACGCCCTCGAATTCGATCGGGTTCTGGGTGGCGATGACGAAGAAGTCGGCCGGCAGAGTCAGCGGCGTGCCGTCGATCGTCACCTGGTGCTCCTGCATCGCTTCGAGGAGGGCCGACTGCGTCTTGGGCGGCGTGCGGTTGATCTCGTCGGCCATCAGGACGTCGGTGAACACCGGACCGCGCAGCAGGCGGAAGGCGCCGGTCGCGGCGTCGTAGACGTTCATGCCGAGGATGTCCGCGGGCATCAGGTCGGGCGTGAACTGCACGCGGTGGAACGGCGCTCCGGCGCAGGCCGCGAAGCAGCGCGCCAGCATGGTCTTGCCCAGCCCGGGCACGCCTTCGAGCAGCACATGGCCGCCGGCCATGTAGCCGGCGAGCAGGGTGTCGATCGCGGCGCGCTGGCCGAGGACGATGCCGTCCAGCGCCTCGGCGAGCTTCTGGGCGGTGGCGATCAGGTCTTGGGTCTCGGTCATAAACGGTCTCCTGGTTCTGAATCGATCGGCCGGCTGCCGCGCCGAAGCCGGACGAGGTCGCGCGCCACGGCGAGGAGGTCCTGGGGAGCCGCGGCGGCGGCGGCCCGGCGGGCCAGCTCTTGCGGAATGGGGAGATCGGGGAAGAGCTCGCGGGAGCGCTCCAGCAGCCGGCGCGCCGCTTCGCCATGATGGCTCAGCCGGTGGTGCAGCGCGCCGAGGCCGAGCAGGAACGAGGCGACCGAGCCGGTGATCACCGGCGGCTCGCTCCAGGCCGGGCCGAAGCGGCGGGACAGGGTCATCACCGCGAGGACGTAGAGCAGCGCGAGGTGCAGCAGGACGAGGTCCAGGATGCGCGCGAACGTCCTGTCCTCCGCGGGGTCGGCCGTGATCAGCCCGTGGTGGTACTCGTCGAACGTCCACTGCTTGCCGAGCCGCGCGAGCAGGGTCTCCAGCAGATCGGCGTTCCCGGCCGTGTCCAGCCGGGCATTGGCCAGGGCGTCCGCCGGCAGCAGCCAGAGCGACCCACGGTGGCGCCGCAGGCGGACGACGGCCGGCCGGCCCGTGGGGGTCCGGTAGAGGACCTCGGCTTTCTCCGTCTTCGCGATCTCCGGCATGGACCGCGGCGCCCAGATGCGCAGAGGCGCTCCCGCCGGAGCCCCGGCGGGACGCAGATCCCATTCCTCGCGGACGAATTTCCGCCAGGCGAGCGGGCTCAGCGGCTCCTTCCGCACCTCCTGGAGCGGGAAGCCGAGACCGTGGAGCGCCAGCACCTCGCCCGGATTGCCCGGGCCGCCGGACCAGGCGAGAACGACGCTGCCGCCGCGCTGGAGATGGGCTTCGATGCGCTCTCCCGCCTCGGCCGAGGCGCCGTTCTGCCAGGGGAAGGCAACCACCAGGACTCCGGTGCCGGAGAAGCGCTCCGTCGGCTCGCGCCAGAGCGTCACCTGCGCGCCGCGGGCCTCCAGGTATTTGCGCGCGGCCAGCCAGCCGGCCGGTCCATGCGAGATGGAGCTGCCCTGCGCCTCGCCGGCGCCGCCGGCCAGCGCTCCCAGGACGCCCAGGGCGAGGACGCCGAGCACGGCGAGGGAGATCAGGACCTTTTGCCGTGTCATCGCAGAGGTCCCTGGAGAGAGTGGCCGATCTGCTCGGCCAGGGCGCGCAGATCCGCCAGGCCCGGCCGGCCGGCGCCGAAGGTCAGGACGTCGAGCCGGCGGAGGGCGTCGCGCAGCGGGCGGTGCTCCCGGCGCTCGTAGCGATCAACGCGCGCGGCGAGATCGCGGCTCGTCCAGTCCGCCGCCGCTTCGGGCCCGGCGATCGAGCGCGCGAGCCACCACCAGGCCGCCCGCAACGCCTCGCCGGTGCGCGCCTCGGACCAGCTTGCCGATCCTTCCGAAAAAATGCGCTCGAGCTCCGCCCGCCACGCCTCGGCATCCCAGGCGGGGTTGGCGGGGGCGGCGACCGCGGGAGCGGAGCCCGCGCCGGCTTCCTGGGGCCGGGTCCGGCGGCGGCGCAGCACGGCGACCAGCACCCAGGCGAGCGCCGCGACGGCGAGCACCACCAGCGCCGCCGCGAACCACGCCTGGGCCTCGGCACCCAGGCGCAGAAACTCGCCGCCGCGGCGGATCATCTCCGCCAGGTAGCCCGCCACGGCGCGCGACAGCGCGGCCAGGTACGAGGACTGCGGCGGCACCGGCGCACGCGCGACGCCGGACTGCGCGAGGATGCGCTCGACGAGCCCGCGGTCCGCGGCCGCGATCCGATCGATCCCGCCTGCCGGAGGGAGCACGATGCCGATCAGACCGGCGGCTCTCCTGGTTGACCGGACCCGAAGACGCTGTGGATCTCCGCCGCGAGATCCGAGCCCTCCTTGCGGCTGCGCGCATCGAGGAAGAGCAGCGCGTAGCCGAACGCTCCATAGAGGAAGACCGCGACGGTGGTCAACGTCTGCAAGATCTGCGACGGGATCTGGACCCAGAGCCACTTCGACATCGATCCCATGGCCGCGGCGGGATCTTTCCCGGCCGTGATATCGCGGAACATCGAGATGAGCATCGGGATCTGGAAGGGGAGCACCACCAGAAACGACACCGCGTAGGAGATCACGAGGGTGACGAGCATGAGGGCGAACGCCTTGAAGAGCGCCGTCTCGAAGAAGCGCCCATCCGGGTTGTAGCGCGTCAACGCGGCGCTGCGCGACAGGGCGGCCGTGCCGAAGATCTGCTCCTCGGCCATCACCACCCCGACGAGCGAGAGCAGAGGGGCGACATAGAAAACCGGCAGGCAACAGACCGCCAGCGCGGCGATGATCGCCAGCCCCTCGAGGAAGAGAGTGACCAGAACGGGACCGCGGACGGCGAACCGCCAGGCTTCCTTCATGTCGACCGGACGTCCGGCGGTCGCGTCCATCGCCGCCTTCTGCAGGGCGATCAGCCCGATCCCCAGCACGATGCTCTGGACGAGCCCGACGAACATCGTCTGGAGGCTCAGAAAGGGCGAGCCGCCCAAGCCGCTCAGGCCGCCGGCCTGGCCGGACTGGCTCGTCAGGCTCTGGAACAGCAGAGCCTGGAGCACACCCACCGCAGTGGCGAGCAGGGCGAGCGGGATCGCCACGGCGGGAAAGATCGTCCGGAAATGGCGGCGCGTCCGGCGCATCGCCTCGTCCAGGAGCACGGTGAACGGCATGCGGCTGGGCTGGCCGGGCGGGCCGGGCGGGATCCACGCGCGAGCTGTCGGATCTGTCATGGGGTCTCCGGAGTACGGCCGGGAAAAGCTGCCAGGGCCAGGAAGAGGGCTTCCAGAGAGAGCCCGACAGCGAGCTTGAAAGGAGCGGGCAGCTCCGGCGACGGCGAGATGAGCACCTCCACCAGAGCCAGCACGACGAACCAGGGGACGCAGCCGAGGAGCACCGTCAAGGCATCGCGGGCGGCATCGCGCACGGCGAGAGAGCGCGGCCGGTCTCCCGAGACCACCAGGGCGCGACCGATGCAGAGCCCCGCGCCGGCGGAGACCAGGATCAGGGAGATCTCCAGCGGCCCGTGCGCCGAGATGAACTCCAGCAGCTCGCCCGCCATCGAATAGTGCAGCGTGAGGCCGAGGATCGAGCCGAGGAGGAGGCCGTTCAGGAGGACGATGTAGAGCGGCACGATGCCGGCGAGGATGCCGCCGCTCCAGGCGCTCAGCGCGACGGAGATGTTGTTCGTCGCGATCCGGGAGGAAGAGACCGCCGGCGGCACCGCCGAGACCAGCGATTCGGTCCACAGCTTGCCGTCGGCCAGCCCGGAGACCGCGTCCGGCCCCAGGAAGGCGATGCCCAGACCGGGCTTCATGGTGGTGAGGGCGAGCCCCCAGAAGCCGGCGAGCAGGAAGAGGGCGAGAGCGATCCCGGTCATCGGGAGCTGGCGCCGGAAGGCGCGTGGAAAGGTGCGTCCGAAAAACTCGCCGAGACCGGCCGCCTTGTCCGGCCGGCCGCCGCCCAGCCGGCGCGTCCCCTCGACCGCCAGCCCGCGCAGCCGCTGCGTCGCCGCGGTGCCGGGGTAGCGGGTGGCGGCCAGGGCATGGTCGTGCAGCACCTGGCGGTAGCAGAGCGCCATGTCCTCCAGCTCCGCGTGCGTCATTGCCTTCTCGGGCGCGGCGAGCTGCGCCTCGAAGCGGTCCCAGATCGGGCGGCGCAGGCGGACGAAGCGCGCGTAGTCCATCAGCCCTCCTCCACCTGGAGAGCGCGGCGGATGGCCGCGACAGGATCGCCCGTCTCCAGACCCTCCAGCAGCTCGGGAGCGTCGCGCCGCAGCCCGGCGAGGATGCCCTCCGCCATCTCCGCCGCCCGCCGGGGATCGTCGAGCCCGCGCCCGCGAACCAGGAACGCCTCCACCGCCGCGACCTCGCGCGGTCCCCATCCGGCAGGCACCCGCCCGAGGACCGGCATCGTCTCCCGCCGCTGCTCATGCACCACAAGTGTGCCGGCCAGACGGTCGCCCAGGCGCCGCGCCAGCGGATCGATCGCCATGAGAGGAATACCGAACAGCAGATCCAGGCTGCGCACCAGATTGCGCGCCAGGAGCGCCCCCGGCCGCGGCGCGCCGCCCTCGGCCGTGATCACCCGCAGCTTGACCACCTTCTTGCCGAGCGTACGCCCGCCGCTGACGATCTCGGAGACGGCGAAATACCCCCACTCGAGCAGGAACACACCCGCCGCCGCGACCGCGAAAGCCCACCCGCCGGCGCCGGCGAAGAAGACGCCCCAGGCGATGAGCCAGAGGACGATGAGCGCGCAGAGGACGACGTAATCGAGGAACCCGGCGAGCGTACGGCTGCCCACCCCCGCGATCGGGAGCTCAAGGCGGATGTTGTCGAGCCCCAGAATGCTCTCGCGGTCGTCCACGGCTTCCCCTCGCCTGAACAGGTCATCCGGCAGGGTACGACAGATCCTCCGGTCGATCAATCGCGCGCCAGGACCTCTCCATTGGCGTTGACGAGCACCCGCCGCGGCGCTTTCGGGAGCTTGAGCGTGACGTCGATCGGCACCGTGGCCTCGCCCGTCAGGCCCAGCATGCCGATGCGGGTCACCTCGTTCTTGCCCAGCTCGACCTGGATCGGGACGAGGGTGCGGAAGTCCTTCGCGACCCCCTGCTGCGAGACCGAGCCGTGGATGTGGTACTGGTCGCCGCCGGCCTTCTCCGCTTTCAGATCGGAGACGTAGCGCGGCACGTCGGTGCCGTAGACCCACTGGTTGAAGAACCAGTCCATCTTGCCGTCGCCCGTGGCGTTCAGGACCGGCACCATGTGGCGCTCCACGACTTTCTGGAAGTCGGCGGTGGTCGCCGTCTTGCCGCCGTAGGTGGCGGTGTAGTCCTTCATCATGGCGATGAAATTGGCTTCCGGCGTCTGCGATTTCTGGTCCCACATCAGAGTGCGCAGCATGTGGAGGACATAGCCACCCTTGGAGTACACCATGGCCTGCGGCGCCGAGGGGGTGCGCAGCGTGCCGAGCCGCCAGCCCTGGGTGATCGGTCCCGCCTTGTCGTTCGCCATCGTATTGCCCAGCGACTTCTCCAGGATGAGCTTGCGCGCATCGCGCCAGAAGTCGTTGTAGCCCGCCCAGCCCTGGGTGTGCTGCACCGCGAGAGCGGCGGAGAACTCGGAGAAGCCCTCCTCCAGCCACACGTCGCGATAGGTGGCGGCGCCCACCAGGTGGCCCCACCACTGATGGGCGAATTCGTGGAAACCCACCCGGTCGACGAAATCCTTCGCCTGGAGGAGGCCCAGCGCCTGGCGCTGCGTGCCGTCGAGGAAAGCCATGTAGGGAAGGAAGATCAGCGACGGCCAGGACTGGCCGAACGACCACTGCGCCTGCTGGGTGATGGCGACATGAGACTGTGGCAAGGCACCGAAGTAGGTGGCGTAGATGCGGGCCGAGTTGACGCCGTCCACGGCGGCGCTGTCGGCCAGCCGGGAGGCGGAGGCGATCCCCGCCTCAGCTCCCAGGTAGGGACGGTCGGTGCCGGTGAAGACCTCGACCTGGAGACCGCTGACGTCGTCCTTCCGGTCGAGCTCCTCGAACTTGCCGTAGTTGAAGCCGGCGACCTGAACCGGAGCTTCGGTGCGCCAGACCGAGATGCGCTGCTTTCCCTCCGTCCGCTCCTCCACTTTCTTGCCCACGGAGATGACCTGAAGGCCGGCGGGGATGCGGTAGGTGAGCGTGAACTGCGCCGGGTCCGAGAAGACCCCGAGGTTGGGGTACCAGCTCGTGCGCGCGCTGACCACGAAGCTCTTGCCGCCGACGTTGTGCAGCACCTCGTCGCCCTTGTAGGCGAGACGGAGGAGGACGACCGCGTCCTTGGCGAGAGGCTCGGGGAAGATGACAGCCGCGTCGGCGTCTTCCTTTTCACCCTCCTGCACCCAGGCGACCGGCTTCCAGGCCGGCTCGGCGCCGGCCGTTCCCGATCCTTCGACCGCGTAGGACGCGTCGTCGAGGCGAAGCTGCGGCAGCAGGCTCACCGGCAGGACGCGCAGCCCGTCCACCAGCGCCCGGAAGCGGACGGTGGTCTTGCCGACGATGTCGGCGTCGCGCTCGACCTCGGTCTCGATGGTGTAGTCGAGGCCGTCGGCGAGCTGTTTCGCCTGCCGTTTCTCAGGCTGTTTCGTCGAAGCGCGGTCGCCGAGATACCAGATCCCGCCCTTGTTCGAGTCGGCCACCCAGAAGACCGTGCTCTCGCCACCCAGGCGCGAGGCGATACGGAGCGCCTCGGCACCGTCGGGGTCCACGGCGGCAAGCGCGGGCGGCTGCTTGCGGCCGTCGACCAGAGCCAGGAAGACACCGTCGGTCCGCCCCGGCGTGTTCAGCAGGTCCTGGAGGATCCGCAGATGGAAGTTGGTCGTGAAGTCCTTCCGCTGCCGCTTCAGCCATCCGTCGTAGACGTCGACGGCGCGCGGATCGGAAGCGCCGGCCTGCACCGCGGCATGGCGCTCCAGCTCCGCCATCGTGTCATCGGTGAACAGCAGGAGCAGGTCCTCGAAGGTATCCGTCAGCGCCTCGAAGCCCTTGTCGACATCGGCTCCGGAGGAGAGCGCGAGCTGGCGCAGCTCGGCGGGGGTGGAGGGCGTCAACCGGTAGCTCCCCTGCCCCACGAACACCGCGCCGACCGTGCGCCCACCGACCGGATCGACCGGCGCGAGCAGGTAGAGAGCCCCGGAGTCGAGCTGGAAGCGGAACGCGTCGCGCACCAGCACCAGATTCTGGACCGGGATCTTCCGCCCATCCGGCCTGGCGGCGCGGAGGGCGGCGTAGGTCGGATCAGTGGCGGCGTGGAGCGGGCGGGAGAAGGAGAGGACGACGAAGCAGAAGATCGCGAGGGCGCAGCCTATGGAGCGATGGCGGGACAGAGACATCGGGAGCACCTCCTGGGAAGACGGAACGTCAGCTTACCAGGGAGTGCTTCCAGGCCCGGTTTCATTTCGGGGCTCAAGCGCCGAAAACGTCCTCAAGCCTCTCCGCGGTCACGGCCCGGTCGAACCATTCCGAGAGCAGCTCGAGCCTGGCGCCTGCGATCCGCCTCTGGGCGCCCTTGGGGAGAGCGCCGAATTTCTTCTCCAGCAGCCGGAGGAGAGCTTGAGCCTCTCCCTCCCTGCGGCCTTCCTGGCGGCCTTCCTGGCGGCCCTTGAGCAAGCCCTTCTCAAGACCTTCCTTGCGGCCCTTCTGGAGGCCCTTCTGGAGGCCCTTCTGGAGGCCCTGCTGAAGGCCCTGCTGGAGGTTCTCCTTGGCAAGCTTCCGGTTCCACTCGTCAATGCGTTCCGCCAACATGGTTTCAGCTCCTTTCAGGCTCAACCGGCCAGGGATCTCGTCGGACGACAACCCCAGACGGGGAAAGATGACGTTCTTGATCCACTCTTCGAAGGCACGGAGCAACGACTCGTCGTCCCCCACATGCTCCAGGAGCGGGCCGAAGCCGCCGATCACCTCATCCCAGGCCGTGCTCCTCTCCATCCGGAACAAGTCAGCCACCGGGCTCTCGCTCGCCGTAGACCGGCTCGCCGGTGTCCTTGCGGCGGAATCTCCAGATGAAGTCGCTCTCGCGTTTCTGGTGCCTTCTGGAGGTGAATGTGCTCGGCACCCTCTCCGCCGAGGAAAGGTCGAGGAGATTCACCCAGGCCTCGCCGAGGATCTCCTGGAGGAGATCGCGGATCATGCGGGCATGGGAAAAGAACAGATGGTAGCTGGAGTCGTGTTGTCCCAAGAGATTTTGTCCTCCTGGGGAGGATATCAAGCTCCGGACGTTTCGAGAAGGTGGAATGGACTCCGCCCCCAGTCCTCGCTAAGCTGCGGTCGCCATGGCCATCTACTTCTTCACCTTCCGTGCCTCCCCCACTCCGGACGCCAAGGAGCTCGAGTCCGGGGGCGCCTTCGTCAACTGCTGGATCCGCAACGACGACGCGGACCAAGCGGAAGAGCGCGCGACCGAGCTGATCTACGACTACGGATGGTCTGTGGACTCGCTCGAAGACGCGATGACGGTGACGGGCGAGGATTATGGGGACGACGAGGAGAGCCGCGAATTCTACGAGCAGGCGCTCGTCGAAAACGAGGTGCTCGTCTTCAACACGTGGCCGCGCGGCGAGGGCGACGAGGAGGAGTGATGGAGGAAGGAAGGGGAGGAAAAAAAAGGGGGCGACCGGAGGATGAAACGTCGCCCCATGAAGTCCGGGTTGTAAGAGGTTGTGGCCTCTTATCTATATAGTTGCCGCTGGCCCCCTTTTTTTGACACTCCGGACCAAATTTCTTTGAGAATCTTTGGAGACCCCCCGGAAGAGACCCATGGCGAGCCTCTTTTCCCACGCCGCGGCGGCCCTCGCGATCGGCGCCTGCTTCGCCCGGCCCGGGGTGCCGAAGCGTGTCTGGGCCTTCGGCGTGCTCGCGGCAATGCTCCCGGACGCGGACGTGCTCGGGTTCAAGCTCGGCATCCCCTACGGGCACATGCTCGGCCATCGCGGCCTCACGCACTCGCTCGTGTTCGCAGCGGCGCTCGCCGCGGCTCTGACTCTGGCGGCAGGGGCGGCCCGGGGGATGAGCCGGGCCGCCCTCTACCTCTACCTCTTCCTGGCGGCGGCCTCGCACGGCGCGCTGGACGCGCTGACGAACGGCGGGCTGGGAGTCGCCTTCCTGGCGCCATTCGACAACCACCGCTTCTTCTTCCCCTTCCACCCCATCCAGGTCTCGCCGATCGGCATCGCCCGCTTCTTCACGGCGCGCGGCTGGGCGGTCATCCGCAGCGAGCTCGTCTGGATCTGGCTGCCGTCGTCTCTCCTGGCGGCCATCGCGCTGACTTTCCGGAGATCGGCCCGTCAGACCGCAGCCGGCACGGCGTGACGCGTCGGGTAGTCGATGTAGCCCCGCTCGCCGCCGCTGTAGAAGGTGGACTGGTCGGGCGTGTTGAGCGGCACGCCTTCCGCGAAGCGCTCCGCGAGATCGGGGTTGGCCAGGAACGGGACGCCGAAGGAGACCAGATCGGCCAGGCCCGCGGCCAGAGCGGCGTTCCCCGTCTCCAGGCTGTAGCCGCCGTTGATCACCAGCGGGCCGTGGAGCTTCTCGCGCAGCACCTTGAGCATGGAATGATTCGGGCTGGCCGGATCGAGGGCGCCGGGCACCATGCCGAGATGCAGATAGGCGAGGCCGAAGCGGTCGAGGGCCTCCGCGGCGGCGCCGAAGGTGGCCTCCGGATTCGAGTCTTGCATGTCGTTGAAGGCGCCGGTGGGTGACAGGCGGACGCCGACGCGGTCCGCGCCCCAGATCTTCACCACCGCCTCGGTGATCTCGACCAGGAGGCGCACGCGGTTCTCGATCGGGCCGCCGTAGGCGTCGGTGCGCTGGTTGCTCCCGTCGCGCAGGAACTGGTCGATCAGGTAGCCGTTCGCGCCGTGCAGCTCGACACCGTCGAAGCCGGCCTCCAGTGCGCGCCGCGCGCCCTCCGCGAACTGCTCGATGACGCCCGGGATCTCGTCGAGCTCCAGAGCGCGCGGGGTCTCGAACGGCTGCATCCCGGTCGCCGTGTAGAGCTGTCCGGCCGGGGCGATCGCCGATGGACCGACCGGCTGCGCGCCGCCGGGCTGCATGGTCGGGTGGGAGATCCGCCCGACGTGCCAGAGCTGGGCGAAGATCCGCCCGCCCTTGGCGTGCACCGCATCGGTCACCCGGCGCCAGGCCGCCGTCTGCGCCGCGGTGTGGATGCCCGGCGTGCTCGGATAGCCGATGCCCTGCTCGGAGACCTGCGTCCCCTCGGTGACGATCAGCCCGGCCGAGGCCCGCTGCTCATAGTAGGTGACGGTGAGCGGCGTGACGGCGTTCCCCTCGCCGGCGCGGCTGCGAGTCATCGGCGCCATGACCAGGCGGTTGCTCAGGGTGTAGGGGCCGAGCTGGAACGGGGTCAGAAGGGTCGGGTTCTGCGTGCTCGTATCGCTCATCGTGTTCTCCTCAAAATCGTTGTTGAATCGATCGTTCTCTTCTCGAAGGTGCAGGCCTGTACCATCAGGGCAAAAAAAGGGGCTCAACCGCTCATCTCTCGCGTGAGCTGCCGGACCAGGCTGGCCAGCGCCGCGCGGTCGGGAGCGGACAGCCCGGTGAAGATCTCGCCTTCGGCCCGCGCGAGGATCTCCACCGCCTCGCCGTGGCGCTCGCGGCCGGCCGGCGTCAAGGCCGCGCGGACCGAGCGGCGATCGGCCGGATCGTTCACCCGCTCCACCAGCCGGTCCGCCTCCAGGCGGTCGACGAGCTGCGTCATGTTGGAGCGCACACAACTGCAATGCTCCGCGAGGCCGCCCAGCGGCAGCGGCTCCTCGGTCACCGAGAGCTTGGCCAGGACACGGAACTTGGCCAGCGACAGGCCGATCCGCCCCAGCTCCGTCTCCAGACGCGCCTCCACCGCATGCGCCGCCTCCAGCACCTGGAAGGCCAAAGGAGCCGGGCTCAGCGGGCAGGGCGAATCATTCATGGGTGAATCATACAGGGGTGATGAATGAGGGTCAAGAGGAGCGCGCAGCGCGGCCTACTCGTACCGCAACGCCGACGACGGATCGATCCGGGACGCCTTCCAGGCCGGCCGGTAGCAGGCGAGGAAGGTGACGACGAGCGCCGAGCCGACGATGGCGAGGAGGTCGGGAAGCTCGACGCGGAAGGGGACCGAGTCGATGAAGTAGATGGCGGCGACGTCGGAGTCGAAGCGGATGAGGTGGAAGGTGGTCAGAATCCAGCAGACGGCGCTGCCGAAGGCGACGCCGAGGAGCGTTCCCAGGCCTCCCAGAAAGCCGCCGTAGAGGAGGAAGATGAGACGCAGGCGGTCCGGCGGCAGGCCGAGGGCTCCCAGGAGGCCGATGTCGCGCATCCTCTCCCGCACCAGGACGACGAGCGTCGAGGCGACGTTGAAGGTGGAGACGAGGACGATCAGCCCGAGGACGATGAAGAGGGCGATCTGTTGCAGCTCCAGGGCGGTGAACAGCTCGCGGTTGAGCTGGCGCCAGTCGGTGACGATGAAGTCCGGCTCGAGGATGGCGGTGGCGGCGGCGGCGATGCGCGGCGCTTCGGCGGAATCGGCGACGGTGAATTCCAGAAGGTCGGTGGGGGTGTCGCGGCTGCCCATCAGGCGCTCGACGGCGCGGCGGTCGAGGAGGACCCAGGTGCGGTCGAACTCGGCGAAGCCGGTGGCGAAGGTGCCGGTGACGCGCAGGCTCTGGTAGCGGAAGCGCGGCCGGCCGTTTTCGAAGCCGAGGGCGACGAGACGGAGGACATCGCCGCGCTTCGCCTTGAGCCTGGCCGCCAGGTCGGCGCCGAGGACGGTGCCGGCGAGGCCGTCCGGCCCCGTCCCGATCTGCTCGCGGGTGGCGGCGAGCTGGCCGCCGGCAGGGTCGATGCCGCGCAGGACGACCTCCAGACCCGGCGACTTCTCGCCTCCGAGCGAGCCCTGCCCGTAGGCGACGCGGCCGATCCGGAGGACGCCGGGGATGCGTTCGAGCGCCTTCTGCTTCGCCGCCGGCAGGGCCGCGTCGGAGCCCACCGGGTAGGCGATCACGGCGGCGTTGCCGCGCACCAGCTTGCCTTGCAGGTCCTCGCGGTAGCCGGTCATCAGGGCCATGGCGATCACCATGGCGGTGACGCCGAGGGCGGTGGCGAGGAGCGCGGCGCGGGCCGTGCCGTCGAGGAGGCGGCTGCGGTGGCCGCGCAGGAAGCGCCAGGCGACGGTGCGGGAGAGAGAGCCGGAGAGGGGCAGGCCGCTCACGGCGTCACCCCTCAATGCTTGACGACGGCCAGGAAGCGGTCGAAGAGACCGGAGGCGTCGTGCGGGCCAGGCGCGGCTTCGGGGTGGTACTGCACCGAATGCACCGGCTTGCCGGCGATCGCGAAGCCTTCGACGGTGCCGTCGTTGAGGTTGACCTGGGTGACCGTGCAGCCGCTCGGCAGGGTCTCCGGACGGACGGCGAAGCCGTGGTTCTGGCTGGTGATCGCCACTTTGCCGGTGGCGACCTCGCGCACCGGCTGGTTGCCGCCGTGATGGCCGAACTTGAGCTTGAAGGTCTTGGCACCGAGGGCGAGGCCGAGGAGCTGGTGCCCCAGGCAGATGCCGAGCACCGGCACGTCGGCCGCCAGCAGGCCGCGGACGTTCTCGATGATCGAGGTGAGCGGCTCCGGATCGCCGGGGCCGTTCGAGAGCACCACGCCGTCCGCGCCGAGCTTCAGGACCTCGTCCGCCGGCGTGCGCGCCGGCAGCACGGTGAGGCGGGCGCCGCGCAGGGAGAGCTCGCGCAGAATGTTGGTCTTGATGCCGAAATCGTAGACGGCGAGGTGGCAGCGCTCAATGATTGCCGGGGTTCCCTCCGGGACGGCCATCTCGGTGCGCCGGGCGCGCGTCACCTCGTCGACCAGCGCCCGCCCTTCCATGGTCGGGAAGTCCGCCAGCTCGGCGGCGAGGCGGTCGATGTCCGTGCGCTCGGAGGTGATCACGCCGCGCAGGGCGCCGCGCTCGCGCAGGCGGCGCACCAGGGCGCGGGTGTCGATGCCGTGCAGGGCCGGCACGGCGTGACGCCGGAGATAGGCGGGGAGCCCCTCCCCTCCGACACTGCTCGCCGTGCCCGAGGGTCGCGCGGTCATCTGGCGGGCGATGAAGCCTTCGGCCCACGGGCGGCCCGACTCGGCGGCGTCCGGTCCGACGCCGTAGTTGCCGATGTGCGGCTGGGTCATGACCACGATCTGGCCGCGGTAGGAGGGGTCGGTGAGCACCTCCTGGTAGCCGGTCATCGAGGTGTTGAACACCACTTCGCCGAAGCGGGTGCCGGGGGAGACGGACTCACCCTCGAAGACGCTGCCGTCTTCGAGGAGCAGGAGGGCGGAGGGGGCGGAACGGCCGGGAGTCATTGCGATTTTCCTTCCTCGGGAAGGCGGCGACAGGGTATCATGCCGCAGACGTACGAGGAGACCATCCCATGCAGCATCCGAAGATGCGCCAATCCTTGCGACTGCTCGCCGCCGCCGGCCTCTCGCTCCTGCTGGCGAGCCCGCTGGCGGCCTACACGATCTATCTCAAGAGCGGCAAGACGATCCAGGCCAAGGGAAAATACACCGTCAAGGACGGCAAGGCCATGATCGTGCTGCCGAGCGGCACGCAGTCCTCGATCAATGCCAGCGAGATCGACGTCGCCCGCACCGACGCGGCGAACAAGTCGGACTACGGCGGCAACGCGGTGATCCTCGACTCCGCTCCCTCCGAGGCGCCGGCGGCGCCCAACCCGCAGAAGAGCCTGTCGCAGATGATCGCCGGCCGCCAGGCGTCCCGCGAGCTGCCGGGGCCCGGCCGCGAGAAGGCGCCGGCGACGGACGGCGCGCGCGCCGCGGGGAAGACCCGGGCGGGATTCGCCGATCTCACCACGCTCGGCCGCAGGCCGTTCGCGCAGGCGGACGTCCTCGCCGAGCTGCAGCAGTTCTTCCACGGCCAGGGGATCGACGACGTCGAGATTTACGCCGGCACCGCCCCGGACCGGCCGCTGGTGGAGGTGACCACCGCCTCGGAAGGGTCGGTCTTCCGCACCCTCGGCATCGCCGCCAATGCCCTGCTGCACATCCGTGACCGCTTCCCGAACGGCAAGGTCGCCGCCGTCGAGCTGCTGATGGCGACGCCTCAGCGCGAGCGCGCCGGCCAGTTCGTCCTGACGCCGGAGATGGCGTCGGACCTGGTGGCGAAGAAGATCGAAGTAACCACCTTCTTCGTGCAGAACGTCCAGTTCTAGCGAGGCCTGTCCCCCTTTTCGCGTTGGCGCGCACTCTTAAGCTGCTCCATCGCATCCGGTTACTTTGTATTTCTTGATGTTTTGCTATCTTTGCTGTGCTGTCCTGAGGAGGGAACAGAATGAGTAAGCTGTCGAAGGTCGCCCTCGGCGCCGTAGGCGTCGCACTGAGCCTCGCGTTCCTGCACGCCTGGCTGAATCTCGGCTTCGATCCCCTGCAAAGGCTCGGGTTGCGCAAGACGGTCGCGGAGGAGGCCAAGTTCCGCGTCGGCTTCCTCCCGGTCACCTGACATCTCACGTGCCCCGTCACCGACTGGATCAACAAGAACACGGTCGGGAGGGGGTTCTACGAACCCGTGAGGTTCAACGGCTGGCCGGAGCTCAAGGAAGCTTTCATCTCGGGCAACAACCCGGTGACATTCATGCTCGCGCCGATGGCCATGGTGCTGCGCGAGCAGGGCATCCCGGTGAAAATCGTCTACCTGGGCCATCGTGACGGCTCGGCCCTCATGGTGCGCAAGGAATCGGACCTGCACACGATCGAGGATCTGCGGGGGAAGCGCGTCGCCGTCCCCAACCGGTTCTCGAACCAGTACCTGATGATCTTCAAGGCGCTCAAGGATCACGGGATGACCGCCAAGGACATCAACCTCGTCGAGATGCCGCCGCCGGACATGCCGGCCGCTCTCTACGCCAAGGCGGTCGACGCGATCATCTCGGGCGAGCCGTTCATGGGCCAGACGGAGCTCGACGGCTATGGCCGCGTGCTCTACCAGGCCAAGGAGCTGTGGCCCAACTTCATCTCCTGCGTGCTGGTGGCCGACGAGAAGTTCATCGCCCGGCATCCGGACGAGGTCCAGAAGCTGGTCAACGGCATCGCCAAGAGCGGCCTCTGGCTCGACAAGAGCATGGACAACCGGATGAAGGCCGCCAAGGCGGTGGCCGAAGGCTACTACAACCAGGATCCGCGGCTGTTGCGCTTCGTGCTCAGCAAGCCGCCCGACCGGGTGACTTACTCCAAGCTCAAGCTGGCGAAAGAGGACTTCGAGCAGATCGCCGGCCTGGCCGTCGAGGCCGGCGTCCTCAAGAAGCACATCGCGTTCGAAGAGTACGCCGATCCCCGGTTCTCCGAGAATACGACGGACATCGGTCCATATCCCTGGGAGGCACCATGAAAGCTCGTGTCCAAGCCGTCGTCCTGCCGCTCCTCGTGGCCATCGTTTTCGTGACCGGCTGGCACTTCGCCGTCCAATGGACGGGAAGCGACATCTTCCCGACGCCCCGCCAGGTGGTCACCGGCACGGTGGAGCTCGCCGCCAAGGGGGTCCTCTTCAAGTACATCGTGGCCTCCCTGTTCCGGGTCACCACCGGCTTCCTGCTGGCGGTGTTCGTGGGCGTGCCGCTGGGCCTCGTCCTCGGCTGGTTCGCGCCGGCCCTGCGGGCGTTCAACCCCGCCATCCAGGTCCTGCGGCCGATCTCGCCGATCGCCTGGATCCCGCTCGCCATCCTCTGGTTCGGGGTGAGCGACGCGGCGCCGATCTTCCTCATCTTCCTCGCCAGCCTCTTCCCCATCACCACCTCGGCGATCGCCGCGGTGCAGAACATCCAGCTCGTCTACATCCGCGCCGCGCGCAACTTCGGCATCACCGGCCTCGACCTCTTCAAGAAAGTCGTCTTCCCGGCCGCCCTGCCGCAGATCCTCACCGGCCTGCGCCTCGCTCTCGGCATCGCCTGGCTGGTGGTGGTGGCGGCGGAGATGATCGCGGTCAACTCCGGGCTCGGCTACCTGATCATCGATGCACGCAACGCCGGGAAGAGATACGATCTGGTCGTCGCCGGCATGATCCTGATCGGCCTGATCGGTCTCGGCCTCGACTGGCTGGTGCGCCGGATGGAAAAACTGGATGAGGTGCGCTGGGGCCTCAGCCGCTGAGGGAAGCGTGGCATGACAGGTGAGCCGAAGATCAACGCCCGGGGGCTGTGGATGCAGTTCCCGGGCAAGAGTCCGGGCAAGGGGCAACCCGCTCTGCCCATCAGTGTCCTGGAGGACGTCTCGCTGGAGGTGCGCGACGGCGAATTCGTCGTCCTCGTCGGCCCCTCCGGCTGCGGCAAGTCCACACTCCTCAACATCGCCGGCGGTTTCCTGGCGGCGACGCAAGGCGAGATCCGCATCGACGGGCAGCCGGTCACCGCTCCCGATCCGCGCCGGATCTTCATCTTCCAGGAGAACGCCGTCTTCCCCTGGCTGACCGTCGAGGAGAACATCGGCTTCGGCGTCAAGCGGCCGACGCCGGCGGAGCGGCGAGAGCTGGTCGAGCACTACATCGAGATGGTCGGCCTCACCGGCTTCGCCAGGGCCTATCCGCGCGAGCTCTCCGGCGGCATGCGCCAGCGCGTGGAGATCGCCCGCGCCCTCGCCGCCGAGCCCGACATCCTCTTCATGGACGAGCCGTTCGGCGCCCTCGACTACCTGACCCGCCTGCGCCTGCGCGCCGAGCTGATCCAGATCTGGCAGCGCGAGAAGCGGACGGTCCTCTTCGTCACCCACGACGTCGAGGAAGCGGTCCAGCTCGCCGACCGCATCGTCGTCATGGGCAAGCGGCCGGCGCGCATCCGGGCCATCGTCCCCGTCGGCGTCGAGCGCCCGCGCGACCTCGACGATCCGCTGCTCCGCCTCCTGCGCGACGAGATCTTCGGCGTCATGGGTCTCGACCACTTCGGCCAGCGGGTCTCCCACGAATCGGCGGCGGTGCTCCGCCTGCCGTAGACTCGGATCTCCAAACCGAACGCTTGTCCCGCTTTCCCCGGGTCGACGCACTATTAGGGCGACCTCGGTCACTTTGCAGTTTTGTATTTTTTCTCTTTGGAGGAGGGAGTCTCATGCTACTCACCGCACCAAGGCCCGCTGCCAGCTTCGACGCAGTCCCCATGACCGTCCGGACCAAGATCTCGGTCCGCAAGCTCTGGATGCAGTTCGCCGGCCAAACCAAGAAGGCCCCGGCCGTCAACGTCCTCGAAGACGTCACGCTCGACATCCGCGACGGCGAGTTCATCTGCCTGGTCGGCCCCTCGGGTTGCGGCAAGTCCACCCTCCTCAACATCATCGGCGGCTTCCTCAAGCAGACGGCGGGCGACGTGATGGTCGACGGCCAGGCGGTCGACGGCCCCGATCCGCGGCGTATCTTCATCTTCCAGGAGAACGGCGTGTTCCCCTGGCTGACGGTGGAGGACAACATCGGCTTCGGCGTCCGGCGCAACACGGTGGCGGAGCGCCGCGAGCTGGTCGCCCACTACATCGAGATGGTCGGCCTGACCGGCTTCGCCAAGACCTTCCCCCGCGAGCTCTCCGGCGGCATGCGTCAGCGCGTCGAGATCGCCCGCGCCCTCGCCGCCGAGCCGGACATCCTCTACATGGACGAGCCCTTCGGAGCCCTCGACTACCTGACCCGCCTGCGCCTGCGCGCCGAGCTGACCCAGATCTGGCAGCGCGAGAAGCGGACGGTGATCTTCGTCACCCACGACGTGGAAGAGGCCGTGCAGCTCGCCGACCGCGTCGTCGTCATGGGCCGCCGCCCCTCCCGCATCCGCGCCATCGTGCCGGTGGACGCCGACCGTCCGCGCAACCTGGACGATCCGGCCTGCCGCATCCTGCGCGACGAGATCTTCGGCGTCATGGGCCTCGACAACCAGGGCCAGCGCGTCACCATCGAGTCGTCCTCCTCGATCCAGATCGCGGTGTCGGGCGCTTCGGGCGGCAGCAAGCGGGTCTACCACTAGCCCTCACCCCCTGGCCTCCAGTCCTGTCATCCTGATGGCGAGCCGAGCGAGCCTGAAGGATCTGGGCGGGCGGACCTTTCCGGCCCCCAGATCCTTCCAGCTCGCACTCAGGATGAGCCAAGACAGCTATTTGTGCGAAATGAAACGAGCGAGAAGGGGCGCGCTCACCACGAAGGATCTCTCCCCCCTGGCGAACACTCTCGAGAAGCTCCTCAAACAGCTCATTCTTCATGGATACTCCTTTTCTACCACCAACGGACGGCGCCTCGTCCCTGGCTTCCGGGCGGCAGAGGATTCGGCGGTCTGATCGGCAGAAGGAGAAACCTCCTCCACGTCCAGGAGCACGCCTCGGAAAACGTCGTCTCTCTGCTCCTGCGCCTGAGAGCTGAAGCTTCTTCCGGCGCCTTCCATCGTTTCACGGCGCCTCCCAGGGAATTGTCGAGCCCTCCGGAAGAGAGGAGGCATGCCGCCATTTCCCGAGAGACGCCGGAACCCGGGAGAGACGCTGTCATTTCCTGGGAGACGCCGGAAAACCGGAAGAGGCGCTGTCGTTTCCTGGGAGATGCCGGAAAACCGGAGAGACGCTGTCGTTTCCTGGGAGACGCCGGAAGACCGGGAGAGACGCTGTCATTTCCTGGGAGACGCCGGAAGACCGGGAGAGACGCTGTCGTTTCCCGAGAGACGCTGGAAGACCGGGAGAGACGCTGTCCTCTGCGGAGAGGCTCCACAAAACCGGGAGACCTTCGCTTCCAAGTTAGCGCCGAGGGAAAAGTGCATCCGCTCGTAGGCCTCGACCAGCGTGACCAGCACGTCGAGCTGCTCTCCCTCGCGAGAGCCCGGCTCGGCGGCCAGGATCAGTTCGATCTCCTGGAGAGTCTCTCGGTAGTCCTCGTGGTTCCTGATCGGCTTGACGTCCATTCTCGGCCCCCATGCTATCTTCAATCTTCAAGATGAAACGATTGGGTACGTCCTTGGCGGTTGACGGCAACTCGAGCCGCAGGATGGCGGCGTTGAAGAGGATTCAGCATCTCCTGGACTGTCCTCCCGTCCAGATGAGGGCTCCCTTGCCTTCCAGGGATGACCTCCATGAGCGTCGCGACCCTGCGGCGAGCTCCTGAAGGAGCTCGACCTCGCCGAGGGGCGGGCGACAGGCATCCCGAAGATCTTGCGAGCCATGAGGGCTAACGGCTCACCGCAGGCAAAGTTTGAGTTCGACGAGGACCACTCGTACTTCATCACCCGTTTGCCTGCTCACAAAGCGGCGAAGAAAGCAAAGGTCCAAGATGAGGTCCATGATGAGGTCCATGATGAGGTCCAAGATCCTTTGACCGATATCGAGCGGAAGCTCTTGTTGGCCTGTAGCAACGCGCCACAGAGTGCAGCCGAGCTACTCCGTGCCCTGGGGTACTCCACTCGCATCGGCAGCTTCAGGAAGGCCCTCAATCATCTGCTCGCGACCGGCTCTTTGGAGCTGACTGTCAGGGACAAGCCCAGAAGCAAGCATCAGAGGTATCGCCTTACCGAAAAAGGCCGTGCTCGGCTGGTCGACAGAGCAACCTGAGCCCCCTACGAAGGCACCTCACCCGCCTCTTCCTCCCCCTCGTTCCCCTCGCTGCTCTCGATCCCCAGATATCTCTCGACCGTAACGCCGACGCGCTTCGCGAAGCGCTCTTTGTAGCTCTCCACTTCTCCGACCGACTCGTCGAGGAAGATCCTCTCGACGCGGAAGAGAGGGACGAACATGGTGGAGAGGCCGAGGGTCTGGTCGTCGGGGCGGACGGCCTGGGCCATCCAGTCGTCGAAGGTGGAGAGGTTGAGGCCGCGCATCGTGACGCCGGCGAGGCCGAGGTCCTGGAGGATGCCCCAGAATTTCTCGGTCGGGTTCACCAGATGGACGATGACGATGGTGTTGGGACGGATCATCGGCTTGCCTCATCTTCCCCCGGTTGGGACAGCTCGAGCAGGACGCCGCCGGTGGTCTTCGGGTGCAGGAACTGGACCTGGCAGCCGCCGGCTCCGCGTGTCGGCTCGGGGCGGAGGACCTGGACGCCTTCCTCGCGCAGGCGGTCGCCGGCGGCGTGGATGTCGTCGGTCGCCAGGCAGATGTGGTGGATGCCGGGGCCCTTCTTGTCCAGGAACTTCGCCACGGGGGAGTCGGCGGAGAGTGGCTCGAGGAGCTCGATGTGGGTCTCGCCGCAGGCGATCATGGCGACGCGCACCCCGTCGTAGGGCACCTCCTCGATGCTCTCGACGTGCAGGCCCATGGCTTCGTAGAGCTTGCGGGCCTCGGCGATGGAGCGCACGGCGATTCCGATGTGGTCGACTTTCTTGATCAAGGCGTTCTCTCCTCCAGCGCTCCGCGGACGACTCCGGTGAACAGGCGGTCCGCCACCAGATAGGGGTCCTCGCGCTCGCCGAAGCCTCTCTCGACTTCTCTCTCCACGCCGAGGATGCGGTCCGCGGCGGCGACGACTCTCTCCTTGAGGATGGTCTCGACGCGCAGGCGCAGGTGGGAGACGCGGCGTTTTTCCATCTCTCCCGTGGCGATCAGGTGCTCGCGGTGGCGCTCGACCTCGGCGAGGACGTTCTCGATCCCCTCGTCGCGGGCGGCGACGGTCTTGAGGATGGGGGGGAGCCAGGCGCCGTGCTCGCCGAGGCTGAGCATCATCTCGAGATCGCGCGCGGTGCGCTCGACGCCTTCGCGGTCCGCCTTGTTGATGACGAAGACATCGGCGATCTCCAGGATGCCCGCCTTGATGGCCTGAATGTCGTCGCCCAGGCCGGGCACGGTCATCATCACCACGCTGTCCACGGTGCGCACGACGTCCACCTCGTCCTGCCCGACGCCCACGGTCTCGACGAGCACCCAGGCGAAGCCGGCGGCATCCAGGAGGTCGACGGCGTCGCGGGTGGCGCGGGCGACGCCGCCCAGGGCGCCGCGGGTGGCCATGGAGCGGATGAAGACGCCGGGATCGGTGTAGAGGGTCTGCATGCGGATGCGGTCGCCCAGGATGGCGCCGCCGCTGTACGGGCTGGTGGGATCGACGGCGAGGATGCCGACGGTCTCGCCGCGGGCGCGGCAGAGGCGGGCGAAACGGTCGACCAGAGTGCTCTTGCCGGCGCCGGGCGGGCCGGTGATGCCGACCACCCGCGCCTTGCCGGTATGAGAATAGATGCGGCGCACCAGCTCGCGCTGCGCCGCGCCGCCGTCCTCGACCCGGGTGATCGCCCGCCCCACGGCCCGCGGGGTCCGGGCAAGGAGGCCGGCGACCAGCTTGTCGAGATCCATCACTTGCCTTTGAAGAGCTGGCGGGCGATCACCAGGCGCTGGATCTCGCTCGTGCCCTCGCCGATGGTGCAGATCTTGGCGTCGCGGTAGTACTTCTCCGCCCGGTAGTCCTTGATGAAGCCGTAACCGCCGTGGATCTGCACACCGCGCTCGGAGCAGAAGACCGCCGCTTCGCCGGTGGCGAGCTTGGCCTCGGAGGCCAGGCGCGACACCTTGAGGCCGCGGTCCATGGCCTCGGCCGCGGCGAAGGTGAGGATCTCGGCGGCGGCGATGCGGGTGGCCATCTCGGCGAGGGCGAACTGGATGGCCTGGAAGCTGGCGATCGGCTGGCCGAACTGCTCGCGCTCCTTGGCGTAGCGCAGGGCGGTCTCATAGGCGCCGATGGCGGTGCCGAGGCCGAGGGCGGCGATGGAGATACGGCCGCCGTCGAGGATCTCCAGGGCCTGGATGAAGCCGCCGCCGGCGTCGCCGAGGAGCCGGTCCTCGGTGACGAAGCAGTTTTCCATCACCACCTCGGCGGTGTCCGAGGCGCGGATGCCCAGCTTGTTCTCTTTCTTGCCGGGGCGGAAGCCTTCCATCCCCTTGTCCAGGACGAAGGCGGAGATGTTGTGGTGGCGCGGCCCGTGGGGATCGGTGACGGCGAAGACGACGCAGACGTCGCCGACGCTGCCGTGGGTGGTGAACGTCTTCGAGCCGTTCAAGATCCAGCCGCCGTCCACCTTCTCGGCGCGGCTGCGCGTGCCGGCGGCGTCGGAGCCGGCGCCCGGCTCGGTCAGGCTCCAGGCGCCGATCTTCTTCCCCTGCGCCAGGGGGACCACCCAGCGCTGCCGCTGCTCGGCGTTGCCGAACTTGTAGATGTGGTTGGTGCATAGCGAGTTGTGCGCCGCGACACTGATCCCGACCGAAGGGTCGACCTTCGAGAGCTCGGTGACGACGATGACGTACTCGACGTAGCCGAGCCCGGCGCCGCCGACCTCCTCGGGAAAGATGATGCCGAGGAACCCGAGATCGGCGGCCTTGGCCATCACCTCGCGAGGAAACTTCTGGCTTTCGTCATACTCGTCGACGATGGGGTCGACCTCACGCCGGGCAAACTCCCGGGCGGTCTCCTGGATGGCGCGCTGCTCGTCGGTCAGGGAAAAATCCACGGGCTCTCCTCCTGAGGGGTCCTTGAAGGGCTTCCTCTGCGGCCCGGCGATGCTATCGCGGCGGTGGAGGGATGGCAATCGAGACCCCACCTCACCAGGGGAGGCCGTCTTTCAGGGTACAATCACCTATGCGCGAGAACGTTGCGGAAAAAGCCCCGCCAAGCTTTCGGAAGAGAAGAACGGCCATGACACCGGAGGCTATATCGAACCTGTCCCCCTGATGGAAGTCATGGATGTCCGCCGCGAGATCCTGCGCAACGTCGTCCTCTGCCAGGGACTGGAGGCGTTGGCGCGGAAAACTCGCCTGCAAGCCCCCGCGTCCGGCCCCCGTCCCGAGCACTTCCTGGTCGCCGGAGTCGACAGCGCCTGGCCGTTCTACGACCTGGCCGACCGCATCCTGACGGCCGGCGGCCAGCCGGACTGCATCTTCGACACCGCCTCTGCGGCGCAGTCCTCGAACGTGCGCAACCGCACCGGCGGCAGGGTGAGCTATGGACCGGTCAGCCTTCTCATTCCGGTGGTGACGGCGCAGGTGCTGGAGTATCTGGAGACCGGGACGCACGAGGACATCGACGCGATCCTGGCGCGCACCGGCGACGTCCTGCGCAATACCACGGCAAAGGACGTCGAGAGCCTGGAGGAGTACATCCGCCTCGACTACGAGGTCGCGGCGAAGAGCCGCGAGCGGACCGGCGACCCGAAGCCGCTCCGCTCCCCGGTGCTCAAGGGGCGGTTCTCCAACGTCCTCGATGCCATCTCGGGCTTCCCGAGGAATCCCAACGTCCGCGAGATGAGCAACGAGTATCCCTTCAGCCACCAGGTCTACCGCTTCCTTCTCCACAACCTGGAGAGCGGCATCCTGCCGGCGAGCGCGCTGATCTCCCAGCTCCTCCTCGCCGAGCTCCAGCGTCCCGACGTGGTCGCCGATTTCGTCGCCGTGGGCATCTACCTGGTGCTCTCCAAACATCCGGAGAGCGTGCTGCTCGCCTGAGCGGGCCCCCTCCCCGGGCCAGGGGGTGAGGGCTGATCGGCTACAATCGAGGGGAATGCTCGACACGTATCGTCCCGTCGAGACCCCGGAGGGAGTGGAAATCGGGCTCCGGGTGGCGGGTCCCGTGCCGCGGCTGTTTGCCGCGTTGCTGGACCTCGGCATCCGCGTGCTCGTCTACGTCGGCCTCGCCATTCCTCTCGGAATCTTCGGCAGGAGCGGCAACGGTCTCTATCTGATCGGGCTGTTCCTCGTCGAGTGGTTCTACCCCGTGGTCTTCGAGGTGAAACGCGGCGGCGCGACGCCGGGCAAGAAGAGCCTGGGGCTGATCGTCCTCCACCGCGACGGGACGCCGGTGGGCTGGTCGGCGTCGGTGATCCGCAACCTGCTCCGTTTCGCCGACTTCCTGCCCGCGGCCTACGGCTTCGGCCTCGCGGCGATGCTGGTGGACCGCGACTTCCGGCGCCTGGGCGACCTCGCCGCCGGCACGGTGGTGGTGCACCGCGACACCGTGGCCGCCGGGACGCGGGTGCCGGCGGCGGCGCCGTTGCGCCCGCCCGTGACCCTGTCTCTGGACGAGCAGCGCGCGGTCATCGAGTTCGCGGAGCGCCTGGGCACCTGGCCCGAGGCGCGCGCCACCGAGCTCGCCGGCCTCGTCACACCGCTCACCTCCGGCATCGGCTCCGAGGGCGTCGCGCGCCTGGTGGGCATGGCCAACTGGCTGCTGGGGCGAAGGTGATGGGGAAAAGGTGATGAGGACGCAGGTATGAGGACGCAGGTATGAGGATAAGATGAGCCGCGAGATCTTCGAGCAGCGGCACGAGCCGCAGTGGGCGACCCTGGAGCAGAGCCTTGGGCGGCTGGAGAGCGGCGCGCAGCAGACCGTGGCCGATTTTCCCGAGCTCTACCGCCAGATCTGCCACCATCTCGCCCTGGTGCGCCACCGGCGCTACGGCGCCGACCTCGAGCTGCGCCTCAACCGGCTGGTGCTGCGCGGCCACCAGCAGCTCTACCGCAAGAGCGGCGGCGGCCTCGCTCCGGTCCTCGCCTTCGCGCGCTCCGGCTTCCCGCGCCTGGTGCGCGCCGAGAAGCGCCTGGTCGCCGCCGCGGCTCTCCTCTTCGCGCTGCCGCTCGTCCTCATGACCTTCCTGGTGCCGCGCAATCCCGAGCTGGCCCTCGCCGTCCTCTCGCCGGCGAGCATCGAGGAGATGGGCGAGCAGTACGCGCCGGGGGGCTCGCTCCAGGCCGGACGGCCGGTGGACAGCGACGTGATGATGTTCGGCTACTACATCCGCAACAACATCGGCATCGCCTTCCGCACCTTCGCCGGCGGCATCCTGGGCGGCGTCGGCTCGATCTTCTTCCTGGTCTACAACGGGCTGGTGATCGGCGCCGTGATGGGGCACATCCGCCAGATGGGCTACGGCGGACACTTTTTCCCCTTCGTGATCGGCCACGGCGCGTTCGAGCTGACCGCCATCGTGCTCGCCGGCGCGGCGGGGCTGCGCATGGGGCTCGCGCTCCTCTCTCCGGGCCGGCTGAGCCGCGGCCAGGCTCTGCTCGCCGCCGGCAAGACCAGCATCAACATCCTCTACGGCGCCGCCGTGATGCTCGTCTTCGCCGCCTTCCTGGAGGCGTTCTGGTCGCCGATGGCCCAGCCGGCAGCCACCAAGTACGGCGTCGGCGCCATCCTCTGGATCTACGTCTTCTCCTACTTCCTGCTCGCCGGGCGGCAGCGGACGAGCTGAAGGGCGGCGATGGACCTCGAACGCGTCGCCGCCGTGATCCGCCCGCGCAGCCCCTGGGAGGCGATCGACCTCGGCTTCGGCATGGTCCGCGCCTGGTGGCGGCCGGTGGGCGCCGCCTGGCTGGCCACGGTGGCGCCGGTCTGGTGCCTGCTCTTCCTGCTGCTGTCGGGCAAGCCGCTCTTCGCCCTCTTCGTCCTCTGGTGGCTGCGCCCGCTGTTCGACCGCGTGCCGCTGTTCGTGGTCAGCCGCTGTCTCTTCGGCGCCCCGCCGCCGCGCGGCGCGGTGGTGGCCGAGCTCCGCCGGCTCTGGGGGAGCGATCTGTGGGCCGGGCTGACCGTGCAGCGCTTCGACGTCGCACGCTCGTTCCATCTGCCGGTGGGGCAGCTCGAAGGGCTGGCCGGAGCGCAGCGCAGGCGGCGGATCGAGCTGCTCAACCGCGCCAGCCATGGGCAGGCGGCCTGGCTCACCTTCGGCTGTTTTCTTCTCGAGCTGGCGGCGTGCATCGCCCTCCTGGAGGTGATCGGCATCATGGCGCCGCAGCCGGAGTCGGGCCTCGCCGCGGCGTTCCAGGCGGCGGCGGACGGGGAAGCTCCGTACTGGCTCGGCCTGGTGATCGGCGCCGTCTCGTTCCTCGCTTTCACGCTCCTCGAGCCCTTCTACGTCGCCGCCGGCTTCTCTCTCTACCTGAGCCGGCGCACGCGCCTCGAAGGGTGGGACGTGGAGATCGCCTTCCGCCGTCTGGCCGGGCGCCTGGCCGGGCGGTCCGCCGCCGTCCTGCTGCTCGCTCTGCTCTCCCTGCTCGCGGCGCCGGGAGCGGTCCATTCTCAAGGAGCGGCCGATCCGGCTCCTGATCCGGCGCGGGCGGTTCACCAGATCCTCGCCGGGCCGGACTTCCACACCCGCGAGAAGGTGACGACCTGGAAGCGGCGCCAGCCGGCGCCGAAACGGCCAGAGGAAGAGAAAACGGCGGAATCCCCGCCGGGGTCCGACAGCGAGCGGGGTGATCGGAGCGAGCGGGGTGATCGGAGCGGGCGCAGCTCCTCGCGCGGCCTCCCTCTCCCGTCCCTCGCCATCGGCTCCGCCGGCCTGGTGGGGTTTCTCGTCGCCGCCGCGATCCTCGCCGTCCTCGCCGCTCTCTCCCTCGGCGCCTGGCGGGACTGGCGGCGGCGGGTCCGCCTGCCGGGGGAGAAGGAGGCCGGGACGCCGCTGCCGCAGGCTCTGTTCGGCCTCGACATCCGTCCCGAATCGCTGCCACTCGACGTGCCGGCCGCCGCCTGGGCCGCCTGGGAGAGCGGCGATCCGGCGGCGGCGCTCGCTCTCCTCTACCGCGGCGCCCTGGCCTGCCTGGTGCACCGCGACGGCCTGGAGATCGCGCCGAGCTGGACCGAGGGGGACTGCCTGGCCGCCGTCCGGCGGCGCGGTGCGCGGGAGAGCTCCGACTATCTCGCGCAGCTCACCTCTGCCTGGCAGTCCACCGCCTACGCGCACCGCCCGCCCGCACGCGAGGAGGCCCAGGCCCTCTGCGCCGGCTGGAGCCGCTGCTTCCGCGCGCAACCCCAGGCGGCCGCGGCATGAAGCGCAGCAGTGTGATCCTCGTGCTGGTCTGCACCCTCGTGCTCGGCGCCTTCGCCTGGCTGTTCCGCAACGGCGTCGAGAAGGTCGAGACGGAGGTCGACACCGGCTACCGGGGCGCCGCGCGCGTCAATCCGCTCCTCGCCGCCGAGCGCCTCTACACCGCCCTCGGCGTGCCCGCCCGCACCCTGCCGGGCGCGCCGGGCAAGCTGCCGCCGGCCGGTTTCGCCCTGATCGTGGTGAGCCCGAAGCGTTCCCTCACCGCGAAGCGGGCGGGCGAGCTCCTCGCCTGGGTCGGCCACGGCGGCCGGCTGGTGCTCGCCCTCGACGAGGCGCCGGCCTTGGATCCGATCCTCGCCCATTTCGACGTCCGCGGTGTCCGCGGCGTTGGCGCTCCGGCGGCGCCCTCCTCGGAAGACGACGAGGAGAAGAGCGCGGAGACGGAACGCGAGCTCGTCGACGTGGCGCTGCCCGGCGGCGGCACCGCCAAGATCCAGGTGGCCAAAACGCCGCGCCTGCGCGAGGGATCCACGGCGCCGCGTTTCGCCGCCGGCCCCGAAAAGGGAAGGTTCCTGCTCCGCTTCGACGAGGGCAAGGGGCGCGTCCTCCTCTTGAGCGACGCCGGGTTCCTGACCAACGAGCACATCGGCGAGGGTGACCACGCCCGCCTCGCCTGGGCGCTCGTCCAGGGCGCGGACCCGTACAACACGGTCACGGACAAGCCGGCCCCGGAGGAGCCGCCGCGCGGCGTCTGGATCGTCGTGCGCGAGACTCTGCCGACCCTCTCCGGCCTGGTGGCGCGGCACGCCTGGGCCGCGGCGCTGAGCAGCCTGCTCCTCCTCGGCGCCTGGCTGTGGTCCGCCGGCGTCCGCTTCGGCCCCGTCCTCCCCGATTCGCCGCGCCACCGCCGGAGCCTGCTCGAGCACATCGAGGCGAGCGGCGACTTCCTGCTGCGCACCGGCCGCGGCGAGGATCTCGCGCAGTCGGCGCGCCAGGCCCTGCTGCGCCGCATCGAGGCGCGCGAGCCGGAGTGGGCGAAGCTGCCGTCGCCTGAGCTCGCCGCACGCCTCGCCGCGGCGCAGAAGGAATCCCGGCTGTCGCCGGCGCGCATCGCGTCCGCCTTGAGCGGCGCCATCACGGCTCCGGCCGATCTGACATCCGCCGTGCAGGTCCTCGAAACTCTCAGGAGATCCTTGTGAGCGAACCCCTCCAACCTCCCGCCCCCGTCGACTTCCCGCGCGCCGCGGCGCTCGTGCGCCAGATCCGTGAGGAGGTCTGCCGCGCCGTCGTCGGCCAGGGCACCGTGGTCGACCAGGTGCTGACCGCCTTCCTCGCCGGCGGCCACGTCCTCATCGAAGGCGTGCCCGGCCTCGGCAAGACCCTGCTCGTGCGCGCCATCGCCCGCACCTTCGGCGGCCGCTTCACGCGCATCCAGTTCACTCCCGACCTCATGCCGACCGACGTCACCGGCCACGCCGTCTTCGACGCCAAGAGCGGCGAGTTCCGCATCCGCAAAGGCCCGGCCTTCACCAACCTGCTGCTCGCCGACGAGATCAACCGCGCCCCGGCCAAGACGCAGGCCGCCCTCCTCGAGGTGATGCAGGAGCACCAGATCTCGATCGAGGGGCAGCCCTTCGCCGTGCCGCGGCCGTTCATGACGCTCGCCACCCAGAACCCCATCGAGCAGGACGGCACCTATCCGCTCCCCGAGGCGCAGCTCGACCGCTTCCTGCTCAAGGTGATCATCAACTACCCCAGCCAGAGCGAGGAGATCGACCTCGTGCGCGCCGTCACCCTCAACCGCGTGGGTGGTGACCTCGACGTCTCGACCGTGCGCACCGTCGCCGGGCCGGAGCACATCGCCTGGATGCAGGAGGTCGCCGCGCGCGTCCTCGTCGACGACCGCATCCTCGACTACGCCGTGCGCATCGTGCGCGCCACCCGCGGCTGGAAAGGCCTGCGCAACGGCGCCGGCCCGCGCGGCGCCATCTCCCTGGTGCGCGCCGCCCGCGCCATGGCCCTCCTCGCCGGCCGCGACCACGTCCTCCCGGACGACGTCAAAGCCGTCGCCCTCCCCGCCCTCGGCCACCGCGTCATCGTCAGCCCCGAGCTGGAGATCGAAGGCCAGCGCGCCGAGCACGTCATTCCGGCGGTGCTGGACAAGGTGGAGGCGCCACGGGCTTGAAAAATAGGACGACGCCGTGAGGCCCGGCCGCGGTCTCCTCCGCCTGCTCGCCGGCTGGACGCTGGCGGGAGTCGCCGGCGCGGTCTGGCGGCCGATGCTGTGGGTGTGGCTCGTCTACGGTCTGGCCATGGGCCTGCTGGTGCTGCTCGCCTGGCTCCGCCTGCGCCGCACGCCGGCTCCGGAGATGCAGCGCGATGCTCCGCCGTCCTTCCCGCTCGGCGTCTTCAGCCCGGTCGGCCTGCGCCTGTCGAACCCGGGCACGCGTCCGCTCGACGTCGAGGTCTTCGACGTCCATCCGCCGCAGGCCGAAAACGAAGGGCTGCCCTGGCGGGTCACCCTGCCGGCGCGCGGCTGGGCGCGTCTCGAATACCGCCTGCGCCCGACGCGCCGCGGCAACCACGAGTTCGGCGCCGCCGATCTCCTGATCCGCGAGCCGGGCGACCTCTGGCGGCGCCGGCTGCGCGTCGGCAGCGCCCAGCCGGTCCGCGTGGTGCCCAACTTCCAGGCCGTGTCGCGCTTCGCCATCCTGGCCCTCGCCGACCAGCTCGGCCAGATGGGCATCCGCGTCGGCCGCCAGCGCGGTGAAGGGTCGGAGTTCCAGGAGCTGCGGGAGTACAGAAGCGGCGACAGCCTGCGGCGGGTGGACTGGAAGGCCACGTCCCGCCGGCAGCAGCTCATCTCGCGCCAGTATCAGGAAGAGAAGAACCAGCAGATCATCTGCCTGATCGACTGCGGGCGCCGCATGCACGCCCAGGACGGCGACCTCACCCACTTCGACCACGTCCTCAACACCGTCCTCCTCCTCGCCTACGTCGCTCTCCGCCAGGGCGACGCCGTCGGCTTCCAGACCTTCAGCGGCCAGGAGCGCCGGTTGCCGCCGGTCAAAGGTCCCGCCGGCCTCGAAGCCATCCTGCGCCTGGTCTACGACCTGGAGACCACCGCCAGCCCTTCCGACTACCTGGAAGCCGCCACCCGCCTGATGGTCCACCAGAAGCGGCGCTCCCTCGTCGTCCTCCTCTCCAATCTGCGGGACGAAGACTCGGACGAGATCGTGCCGGCGCTCCAGCTCCTGCGCACCCGCAACCTCGTCCTCCTGGCGAGCCTGCGCGAGTCGGTCCTGCAGGAGAGCCTGGACAAGCCGCCGCGCGACCTCCGCGACGCCCTGCGCACCGCCTCCGTCCACCGCTACCTCGAAGCGCGCCGCAAAGTCCTCGAAAAGCTCCAGGTGGGCGGCATCCTCACCGTCGACGTCGAGCCCGAGCGCCTCCCCGCTCAAGTGGTGAACCGCTATCTCGACGTGAAGCGGAGCGGCCGGCTATAACTCCAGAGTGAAATGGAAAAACTCTTTGGCGCATCTATCGTATGAAGCACATCTCACTGGAGTGGAGGCGAGCATGGAGACCCTGACCTGCCCGAAGTGTCATTACCTGCGCGAGCCGGGGGCCGTGGACTGCCCCGCCTGCGGCATCATCTTCGCCAAGTATCAGAAGGCGGCGCCGCCCCCCAACCTGAACCCCTATGCCGCGCCGCAGTCCGACAATGCGCCCCCGCCGCTGCCCGGACCGGCGGCACCGCAGGTGCCTCCCTCGGGTGTCTGGCGCCACGAGGGGCTTCTCATCATCCAGCAGGGGGCTCAGTTGCCGGACCGCTGCGTGGTCTGCAACCGCTCGACCACGCATCGCTGGCCGAAGACCTTCTACTGGGCGCCGCCGGTCCTCCGCTTCCTCATCCTGCTGAACCTCCTCGTCTACGCCATCGTGATGCTCGCCGTGCGCAAGAAGGCGGATCTGACCGTCCCCCTCTGCGAGGAGCACGAAGAGACGCGGCGGGCCAAGGTCCGCAACAGTTGGCTCGTCGGCATCGGCGGGCTCGTCCTCATCGGCGCGAGCTTCCTGGCCCTGGGCGACGACAACGGCGCCGTCTTCGGTCTCCTCTTCTGTGTCGGCCTCATCGGCCTGATCGCCTCCGCCGCCCTGAGTAGCTCCGCCAGCCCTCTCCAGCCGAAGAAGATCGACAACTACTACTCCTTCATGAAGAAGGCCGGGGACGACTTCCTGCGCTCCCTGCCGTCCGCCCCGATGGGCATCGGGATGTAGCCGTCTCTCGCACGAAAAAAGGGGGCCTCGCGGCCCCCTTCTCGTCGGATCCTGCTGCCGGCTCTATTTGGTCGACTTGGTTGACTTGGCCTGTGCCCCCGCCTCCGCAGCCGGCTGCTTCTTGCGCCGGAGCACCCGTGGCCGCGGGGAGATCCCGAACTGGATGAGCTGGTCGCTGGTATAGCCGAAGCTCCCCTTCAGATGAGCGCTGATCCGCGTCCTGAGCTGTTCGCCCCGTTTCTCGATCTCCTGGCGGCGGTGGGTGAGGTCCGCGAGCTGCTTTCGCGCCACCTCCTGCTCGCTGTCCAGGGATTTGCCGTCGAAGATCAAGGCGTCGAGCTCCGTGACAATGGGCTGAAGAAACGGCATGTCCGCCAGATGGGGCTTCAGGTTTGTGCTCATCATCTCCCAAGTGCCCGTCCTGGCTGTGTAAGTGTTTGCCCTGCGCATAACTGTTCTCCTGTACCTACTGTAAAAACTACGTTGTGAATGAATGTCCCCTTGGTGGCATCAGAAGTGACATTTTTCCGAAGACCCACCGGCGACATCAGGAACATACTCCACGTACAGAGAGCATGTCAAGAACAAATCTGGGTCGTGGTGAAAGAAAAGACATACTCAACCCGTCCAGCTCTTTCGAGCTCCTCCTACATGCTTCTCATACGCGAGACATTTTTCTCGTGCGCGGGCCGTTTTTGTCATGCGCGAGCCGTTTTTCTTGGAGCCGAGCGGCTTTTCTCGTGCGCGGGCTGTTTTTCTCGTGCGCGGGCCGTTTTTCTTGAGCCCGACGCGTTTTTCTCGTGCGCGAGCCGTTTTTCTTCCGCAAAAAGCCTCCGCGCACGCCCATATCGCGCCGTCCGACGTTATGATTCCGTCCGTCGAGACCTGACGGAGGTACGCTAATGACCATCCAGGAAGCCGTCGCCCAATTTCTCTTCCACTGCCAGTACGAGAAGAATCTCAGCCCCAAGACCCTCAAGGCCTACTCCATCGACCTCCGGCAATTCTCCGAGCACCTCGCCGCCGAGCTCGGTGTCACCACCCTGCCCGCGGTCGACAAGACGGCTCTCCGCGCCTACATCAAGAGCCTCTTCAAGGGGCTCGCCGAGAAGAGCGTCAAGAGGAAGGTGGCCACCCTCAAAGCCCTCTTCAACTTCCTGGAGAGGGAGGACGTCATCGCCGTGAACCCCTTCCGGAAGATGGAGGTGAGGATCAAGGAGGCCCGCCGCCTGCCGCGCACCGTGGACGCCGGCGACCTCAAGCTCCTCTTCAAACACGTCTACCACCTCAAGGCCGAGCACCAGAAACGCCACCCGGTCCTCTACAAGAGCCTGGTCCGCGACATCGCCGTCCTCGAAGTCCTCTTCGGCACCGGCGCGCGCGTCTCCGAGGTCTGCAACATCGGCATCCCGGACGTCGACCTCCCCGCCCAGCAGATCCGCATCCTGGGCAAAGGAGCGCGCGAGCGCTTCCTCCTCTGCGACAAGGACACCCTGCAAGCCGTCCAGCTCTACCGCGACCTCTGGGCCGAGGAGCTCGACCAGGCCGGAGCCTTCTTCCGCAACCGCCTCGGCCAGCGCCTCTCCGAGCAATCCGTCCGCACCATGCTCCGCAAGCACGCCCGGCAAGCCGGCCTCCCCCGCGACATCACCCCCCACATGCTCCGCCACTCCCTCGCCACCCTCCTCCTCGAAGAAGGCGTCGACATCCGCTACATCCAGCACCTCCTCGGCCACACCTCCATCACCACCACCCAGATCTACACCGAGGTCCACCGCAGCCATCAGGTGAAGATCCTCGCCGAGAAACACCCGCGGCGGCGGTTCGGGGTGGCGACGGTTTGAGGGGGGGGTTGCTTATAGCGTCACGTACTCTGCCGCCTCCGTCTCCGCCAACTGCACGATCCGCTCAGCCGCACGTAGAAGCTTCGGCTTCCCCATGTCTTCGGCCTGCCGGCGGAGCTCTCTGAGATCAAGGCGATCCATGTGCTGGAGCCTGAGCTCCTGGAGGTACTCCGGTGTCTCGGCATCTGGCGTCAGATAGATCAGATCGAGCAGTGCTTTCTCGGGAGTCGCCACGAGCGCCTCCTGCTCTTTAGCCAGCAGCATGCGCCGGTAGCCGGTCAAGAGATCCGGCTGGAGGTGGCGGAATTGGAAGAGGCCCAGCGGCGTATCCCAGGTTCCGGGGCGGCCGGTGGTGACGCTCGTGGTGACAGGGACGTATTCCGGAATCAGATTGTGGTGGCCCAAGGCTGATTGCAGGCTTACGTAGGAGCCGCGGACCATGCGGTTGGCGACGAGGAAGGGATGGGGCTGGATCTTCTGGAAAGGCGGCGCGAGGGCGTAGAGGCCTCTCCGAAGCTGGTAGAGGCGGCCGGCTTCCAGCCAGCGGGAAAGCTGCCGCTGGATGGCCGGTGGAGCGGTGTCTCCCGCCAGGAGCAGGCCCGGCTCGAAAACCGGCTCATCACCGACGATCGCGAGCAGGTCTTCGAATTTCATGGCGCCAACTTACCGGAAATGGCAAGTTGCTGCAATGGAATTGATCCACAGGGGGCGAGGGACGATTCGAAGCGAACCACCGGCGTCACTCCGAGCGGATCGGCAGAGATGTCCTCCAGGGAGGACACTCACGGGCTCGCCACCTCCTTTTTCAAACTTTTTTCACGAAGTTGGGGAGATTGGCGGCCTGTTTTCCGTCTTTATAAGGGGTGGAGAGCGATCCAGGCCGAAACGACGGCCGGCTGCGCTCCCTTTGGAGCGCCATGCCACCCGACCACGACCGGCTGTTCAAGACATTGCTGCGCGCCTTCTTCGGCGACCTCCTCCGCTTGGTGGTCCCGGCCATCGCCGCTCGCCTGGACATCGCCCGCAGGGCCTTCCTCGACAAGGAGCTTCTGGCCGACGTGGCGGAAGGACGGAGAAGAGAAGCGGATCTCCTCGCCCGCATCCCTCTCCACGGCGGCGGCTCCCTGCTCGTCCATGTGGAGATCGAAGCCCGGGCTCGCTCGCGGATGCCGCATCGCCTCCGTTCCTACGCGAGTCGTATCCAGGCAATCTACTCGGGCCAGTTGCTGTCGATTCTCTTGAATCTGCGTGGCGGCCACGCAGGAATCCATCACGCCACTCTCGACGGTGAGCTGTCCGGACCCGAGCTCTCCCCCTTCCGCTATGTCGTCTTCGGGCTGGCCGGCTGCTCGGGAGCCGAGTACCTGGCCCGCACCGAGCCGCTCGCCTGGGCTCTGGCGGCCCTCATGCGGCCTGACGGCGGCCGGGCCGCGCACAAGCTCGCCTGTCACCAGAGGATCGCCGCGGCTCGGCTGACGGACGAACGTCGAATCCTGCTGATGGATTTCGTGGAAGCGTATCTGGAATTGACAGCGGACGAAGCCCGGGAGTATAAAATTCTTGGTGCTCAGAACCATGGGGAGGCAACCGCCGTGTGGATGACCTGGTCGGAACGGATGAAGGCGGAAGGCAGGAAGGAAGGCCTCAAGCTCGGGAAGCATGAGGGCCGTCAGGAGGGCCGGCAAGAAGGCCTCAGGCTCGGGAAAAACGAGGGCCGGAAGGAAGGCCTCCAGGAAGCCGTCCGCTCTCTCCGGCAGATCCTTCTCTTCCAGCTCGAGCAGCGCTTCGGTCTTCTGCCCGCGAGTGTCCACCACCAGGTCGAGGCCATCGATTCCCTCCGGCGCCTTACCCGTCTTGCCGAGCGGGTGCTCACCGTCAGCTCCCTGCGCGAGCTCCGTCTCCGCTGAGGCGGGCGGATTCCGCATCAACTCCGATGCCCTGCATAGCAATCCCGCGATTAGTGCGGAGACCGGCAGAAATGTCCTCCGGGGAGGACACTCACGGGCTCGCTACCTCCTTTTTCAAACTTTTTCGAGAAGTTGGTGAGATTGGCGACCCGTTTTCCGTCTTTATAAGGGGTGGAGAGCGATCCAGGCCGAAACGACGGCCGGCTGCGCTCCCTTTGGAGCGCCATGCCACCCGACCACGACCGGCTGTTCAAGACACTGCTGCGCGCCTTCTTCGGCGACCTCCTCCATTTGATGGTCCCGACCATCGCCGTTCGCCTGGACATCGCCCGCACGGCCTTCCTCGACAAGGAGCTTCTGGCCGACGCCACGGAAGGCCGGAGAAGAGAAGCGGATCTCCTGGCCCGCATTCCGCTCCACGGCGGCGGCTCCCTGCTCGTCCATGTCGAGATCGAAGCCCGGGCTCGCTCGCGGATGCCGCACCGCCTCCGCTCCTACGCGAGTCGTATCCAGGCAATCTACTCGGGCCAGTTGCTGTCGATTCTCTTGAATCTCCGAGGCGGCCTCGCTGGAGTCCATCACGCCACCCTCGACGGTGAGCTGTCCGGACCCGAGCTATCCCCCTTCCGCTATGTCGTCTTCGGGCTGTCCGGCTGCTCGGGAGCCGAGTACATGGCCCGCACCGAGCCGCTCGCCTGGGCTCTGGCCGCGCTCATGCGCCCTGACGGCGCCCGGGCCGCCCACAAGCTCGCCTGCCAGCGGCGGATCGCCGAGGCTCGGCTGGCGGACGAACGTCGAATCCTGCTGATGGATTTCGTGGAAGCGTATCTGGAATTGACAGGCGACGAAGCGCGGGAGTATAAAATTCTTGGCGCTCAGAACCATGGGGAGACAACCACCGTGTGGATGACCTGGTCGGAACGGATGAAGGCGGAAGGCAGGAAAGAAGGCCTCAAGCTCGGGAAGCAGGAAGGCCGGCAGGAAGGCCGACAAGAAGGCCGACAAGAAGGCCGACAAGAAGGCCGACAAGAAGGCCTCAAGCTCGGGAAAAACGAAGGCAGGAAGGAGGGCCGGCAAGAAGGGCTCCAGGAAGCTGCCCGCTCTCTCCGGCAGATCCTTGTCTTCCAGCTCGAGCAGCGCTTCGGTCCTCTGCCTGCGAGTGTCCACCATCAGGTCGAGGCCATCGACTCCCTCCGCCGCCTTACCCGTCTCGCCGAGCGGGTGCTCACCGTCAGCTCCCTGCGCGAGCTCCGTCTCCGCTGAGGCGGACCAGCTTCTTCACCCCTGGGAGACTCCCCGCTCCTGGGAGAAGTGGACGCTCTCGTCTGGTCGTGTGAGAATACCGCGACGTCCTGCCGGGCTGTGCTGTCCCGGAACCCAAGCCCTCAAACTTTAGGGAGGAGAGATATATGGCTCAGCCGACCGCTGCGGAACCGACCGCCGACGTGCGCACTCTGATTCACCTGGAGGTCAAGGAAGGGGTGGCGTACATCACCCTCGACGATCCTCCGGCCAACACCTACACCCACGAGATGATGAAGCAGCTCGACGCGGCCATCCTTCAGGCCCGCTTCGACAAGGAGGTCTATGTCCTGGTCCTCCAGGGCAAGGGCGAGAAGTTCTTCTGCGCCGGCGCCAACATCAACATGCTCAAGGGCTCGGATCCCTACTTCAAGTACAACTTCTGCCTGCACGCCAACGAGACCTTGAACCGCCTGGAGCAGACGCCCAAGCTGGTCATCGCGGCTCTCGAAGGGCACACCGTCGGCGGCGGCCTGGAGATCGCCATGGCGGCCGACATCCTGGTCGCCAAGAAGGACTCCGGCAAGGTCGGCCTCCCCGAGATCAACCTCGGCGTGCTCCCGGGCACCGGCGGCACCCAGCGGCTCGCCCGCCGCGTCGGCAAGACGCGCGCGATCGATCTGATGATCACCGGCCGGCTGATCACGTTCGAAGAGGCCAAGGAGCTGGGGATCGTCAACTACATCCACGACGGCGACGACTTCGCGGGGCACATCCACGAATTCGCCCGCCAGTTCTGCCCGCCGAACCGCGCCTCGAAGGCGGTCGGCCGGATCAAGCGGTCGGTACAGTCCGGCGCCGAGGTGCCGTTCGAGAGCGCCCTCGCCATCGAGCGCGAGCTGCAGCAGCAGCTCTTCGAGAGCTCGGACGCCAAAGAGGGTCTCGACGCCTACGTCTCCAAGCGCAAGCCGGAGTTCACGGGCCGCTGATGGCGGAATTTCCGCCCGCGAAGCTCTGGATCGGTGGCGGTTGGGTGGAGCCGGAGGGCGGTCGCTCCTTCGTCACCGAGAACCCGGCCACCGAGGAGCCGCTGTGTGAGATCGCCTCGGCCGGCGCCGCGGACGTGGACCGGGCGGTGCAAGCCGCCCGTGCCGCCCTCCACGGCGACTGGGCACGCATCACCGCCCACGAGCGCGGCGCCCTGCTCTGGAAGCTCGCCGACGCTCTCGCAGCGAAGGCCGACGAATTCGCCCTCCTGGAGACGCTCGACAATGGCAAACCGATCTTCGAGTCGCGCTCCGTCGACGTCCCGGGAGCGGTCGAGGCGCTGCGCTACTACGCCGGCTGGGCAGACAAGGTCACCGGCACGACGCTGCCGGTGGCCAATCAGTTCGTTCTCGCCTACACGCTGCGTGAGCCGGTGGGCGTCGTCGGCGCCATCACGCCCTGGAACTTCCCGCTCATCCAGGCCATCTGGAAAATCGCGCCGGCTCTCGCCTGCGGCAATACGGTGGTGCACAAGCCGGCGTCCTACACGCCGCTGACCGCTCTCCGTTTCGCCGCTCTGGCTTCCGAGGTTGGCCTGCCGCCCGGCGTCCTCAACGTGGTGCCGGGGAGCGGCGCGGAGGCCGGCGGCGCGCTGGTGGCCCACCCGGAAGTGGCCAAGATCTCCTTCACCGGCTCGACGGAGGTGGGGCGCACCATCATGCGCGGCGCCGCCGACACGATCAAACGGGTGACGCTGGAGCTGGGTGGCAAGTCTCCCAATATCGTCTTTGCCGACGCCGACCTGGACGCCGCCGCCAAGGGGGGGTACAACGGCATCTTCTATGGCAAGGGCGAGGTCTGCGCCGCCGGCTCCCGGCTCTTCGTCGAGGCGAAGGTCCACGACGAGCTGATGAGCCGGCTGATCGCCCGCACGCGCCGGTTGACGCCCGGCGATCCGCTCGATCCCAGGACGCGCCTCGGCGCCCTGATCTCCAGCAAGCAGCGCGACGGGGTTTTGCGCTACGTGGAAGAAGGTCGCCGCGAAGGTGCCCAGGTCGCCTGGGGCGGCGCGGCGGCGGACGTCGGCGGCAAGGGCTGGTTCATGCAGCCCACGATCCTCGACGGCGTGCGCAATGACATGGTGGTGGCCCGGGAGGAGATCTTCGGGCCGGTCCTCGCCGTCATCCCGTTCAATGATCCGCAGGAGGCGGTCGATCTGGCCAACGCCTCGATCTACGGTCTCGCCGCCGGCGTCTGGACGCGCGACGTCGGCAAGGCGCACGACATCGCCCGCCGCTTGCAGGCCGGCACGGTGTGGATCAATCAATACAACTGGTACGACTCCGGCGCGCCGTTCGGCGGCACCAAGCAGAGCGGCTTCGGCCGCGAGCTCGGCCGCGAGGCGCTGGATGCCTACACCGAGGTCAAGACGGTGTATGTAGGAAGGTAACCTCTCTCTGATGACTGAGAAGCACAATGACTGAAAATAATGACATCGTCCTCGCCGCCCCCGTGCGGACGCCGATCGGCAAGTTCTCCGGCATCCTCTCGCCTCTCTCGGCGGCGGATCTGGGGACGGCCGCGGCGGTCGCCTGTCTGGAGCGGGCGGGATGCGATCCGCAGCGCGTCGACCAGGCGATCTTCGGCCATGGCCGGCAGGCGGGCGGCGGCCCCAACACCGCGCGGCAGATCGCCTTCCGGGCCGGCGTGCCGGTGGACCGGCCGGCGTTCACCGTCAACCAGGCCTGCGCCTCCGGCCTGCAGTCCATCCTCTCCGCGGCGCGCACCATTCTCTGTGGAGAGGCGAGCGTCGTCCTCGCCGGCGGCACCGAGAGCATGTCGAACACACCGTACTTCCTCCTCCGTGCCCGCACCGGCTACCGCCTCGGGCACGGCGAGATCGTCGACGGGATGTACCGCGACGGGTTCAACGACCCGCTCTCCGGCCTGGTGATGGGCGAGACGGCCGAGGAGCTGGCCACGGAATACGGCATCGAGCGGGCGGCGGCGGACGCCTTCGCGCTGGAGAGCCAGAACCGCTGCGAGCGCGCCCGTGCCGCCGGTCGCTTCGAGAGCGAGATCGTGCCGGTCAAGATCCCCGGGAAAAAAGGTACCCTCGATGCTACGGAGGTGACGAAGGACGAGCATCCGCGCGACGGCGTCCTGCTCGGCTCGCTGACCAAGCTACCGGCCGTCTTCCGGGAGGGCGGCACGGTCACCGCCGGCAACGCCTCCGGAATCACCGACGGCGCCGCGGCGATCCTCGTCGCCTCGCGCCGCGCCGCCGCCGAGCTCGGCCTGCCGGTCGTCGCCCGCCTGGTTGGCTGGGAGGTCGTCGGCGTCGATCCGCGGATCATGGGCATCGGTCCGGTCCCCGCGGTCCGGAAGCTGCTCGCCAAGACAGGCCGGTCGCTCTCCGACATCGAGGAATTCGAGATCAACGAGGCCTTTGCCAGTCAGGTGCTCGCGTGCCTCAAGGGGCTCGATCTGGGACCGGAGCGGGTCAATCCGGCGATTGTCAATCCAGATGGCGGCGCGATCGCCCTCGGGCATCCGATCGGCGCCACCGGCACCCGTATCGTCGTCACCCTTCTCCACGGCATGGCCGCCCGCGACCGCGAGCTCGGCATTGCCACGCTCTGCGTCTCCGGCGGCATGGGCGTCGCCGCCCTCCTGCAGAGGGAGGCGGCATGAGCCGTCGGACCGGAAAGGACTTGATCGTCGTCTCGACCGGCTCGGACGAGTATGCCGAGCCCTATGTCGAGGCCCTCAAGACCGCCGGCTTCGCCGCCGAGTCGCTCTGCGTGCTGACTCCCGACCGGCGCTCCGAGCTGCCGGCGCTCGCCCCCCGTACCGCCGGCCTCGTCCTCTGCGGCGGCCTCGACGTCGATCCGGCGCGCTACGGCGAGGAGATCCTGCCGGACGCCAACGTCGAGCTCTTCCCCGAGCGCGACGAGATGGAGTGGTCCCTCCTCCAGACGGCCCGGGAGAATGGAACACCCGTCTGGTGCGTCTGCCGCGGCATCCAGGTCCTCAACGTCTTCCTCGGCGGCTCGCTCTATCAGGACCTGCCGACCCAGCACCCGAGCGCGGTCGAGCACAGCCTCGTCCAACCGAAAGACGCCATCGCCCACACCGTCCGCATCCTCGATCCCGCCCGCGCGGAAGGACTCGGCTGCCTCCTTTCCCGCGAGACGCCGCGGGTCAACAGCCGCCATCACCAGGCCATCAAACGCCTGGCCGACGGCCTCGTCTCCGTCGCCCAATCACCGGACGGGCTCATCGAAGCCGTCGAGCTCGCGGCGCCGGGCTGGTGGGTCCGCGGCGTCCAGTGGCATCCCGAAAATCTCATCGCCCTGGCGCAGCAGCGTGCGCTCTGGGAAGACTTCGCCCGCGCGGTGCGCCGGCCGGAGGCCTGAACGCACCATGTCGACCGATCCATCCCAGACCGATCCATCCCAATCCATCCTCGTCGAGCGCCACGGCCGCGTCGCCACCCTCTCCCTGAACCGGCCGCCGCTCAACATCCTGGACATCCCCGCGATCGAGCGCCTGGACGCGGCCATCGCCGAGCTGGCCGCCGATCCGGACCTCCAGATCCTGGTGCTCCGCGGCGCCGGCGACCGCGGCTTCTCGGCCGGCGTCTCGGTCCAGGATCACACACCCGACAAAGTGGCGGGGATGCTGGCGAGCTTCCACGGCGCCATCCGCAAGCTGAACAATCTCGACGCCGTCACCGTCGCCGCCGTCCACGGCCACTGCCTGGGGGGCGGCATGGAGCTGGCCTTCGCCTGCGACGTCATCATCGCCACCGAGGATGCCCGCTTCGGCCAGCCGGAGATCGACCTCGGCTGTTACCCGCCGGCCGCCGCGGCCCTCTACCCTTCCCGTTTCGGCTACGGCCTGACCGTCGACCTTCTGGTCACCGGCCGCACCATGCTCTGTGAGGAGGCGCAGCGCCTGGGCCTCGTCACCCGGCGGGTGCACGGCTTCGGTCTCGACCACGAGCTGGGCCGCTTCATCGCCGACGTCACCGGCAAGAGCGCCGCCGTCACCCGGCTCATCAAGAAAGCCGTCCGCGCCGGCCGCGACCGCGGCTTCGAGGCGGGTCTCGTCGAGGCCGAACGGCTGTACGTGGAAGAGCTCTGCGCCACCGCCGACATGAAGGAAGGTCTCGCCGCCTTCCTCGAAAAGCGCAAGCCCGTCTGGCAGCACCGATAGGAGATCGAACAATGATTCCGTGCAAATCCATGATTCCCGTGTTGGCTTTCAGCGCGGCCCTGCTGGCGCCGCTCGCCGCCCACGCCGCCGCGGACCAGGTGACCTTCCGCTTCGCTCCGCCCGCCGGCACGGCCTACCGCGCGACCTCGAAGGTCACCACCGGCCTCTGGATCTCGACGCGCGGCAAGAGCCGCGTCAACGAGACCGAGATCGTCGCCCGCCTGCGCCACAGCCAGGCCGGAGCGGAGCAGACCTTCTCCGTGCTCTCCGTCACCAGCAAGCTGGACGGCGCTGAGATGGAGAACCCCCTCGCCCAGATCCTGCCCGGCCGCGACCTGACCTTCCGCGTGGGCAAAGACGGCCAGATCCTCGAGCTGGTGAATTTCCAGGAGATGATCGACAAGGCGCGCAAGACCATGCCCGCGGAGCGCTTCGCCGAGATCTCGCCCCTCGTCACGCCCGAGGTCCTCCTGGCGCGCCGGAGGGCCGCGGCCAATCCTCTTGTCGGCGCCCTCGCGGGCAAGACCCTCGCCGTCGGAGAGACCAGCACGGCGAACGGCAGCCTGGCGCTGCCCAATGGAGAGATCTTCCCCGTGCGCTTCACCATGACCTTGAAAGCGCGCGAGCGGACACCCACCTGCGACTGCGTCCGCATCGATTTCAAGACCGAGCCCATGCTGCAAAACGGCAAGCCCGCCGATCTCGGAGCCACCGGCCAGGGAACCGCCCTGGTCGATCCCGCCACCCTGCTCGCCTGGGCTCTGCACCACCAGGAGACGATCCTGACCGAAGAGCCGGGAGCCAAAACCGTCATGAAAGTCGACCTGACGGTCGACGCGTCTCTCGCTCCCGAGCGCTGAGCGCTGCGGTTCGTCTCTGGCGGACAGGGGCGGACAGGGAGAACGGTTGCCCTTCCGGCCGTCCCCTGCTAGAATCCTGCTCCTTTGCGCCGGCCCCGCTCGGTGGGCCGGTGTCGTCCGTCCCGTTGTCCAAGACTAGACAGAGGGGCGAACAAGCGGAAACCTTCGGAGGTCTGGAACATGCTGACGATTCGGCTGCGCCGCATGGGCGCCCGGAACAACCCCTTCTACCGCGTGGTCGTGTCCGACTCGCGGAACACGCCGACTGCCTCCGCCCTGGAGGAGATCGGTTACTACGACGTCACCAAGAACCCGGCGCAGGTGAACATCGACACAGGCCGCGCGGACCACTGGGTCAGCAAGGGCGCTCAGATGTCGCCGACGGTCAGGAAGCTCGTCCAGCAGGTGAAGAAGAGTGCCTGAGCTCGCCGACGACCTCAAGGAGCTGGCCAAGCTGCTGGTCGACCAGCCCGACGAGGTGGAGGTCACCGAAATCCCGAACCGGCGTGGCGGCGGCGTCCTGGAGCTCCAGGTGGCGCCCGACGACCTGGGCAAGGTGATCGGCCGGCAGGGACGGACCGCCCGCGCCCTGCGCACCCTGCTGGAGACCCGGGAAGACCGGCTGGGGGTGCGCTATGAGCTCGAGATCCTCGAAGACGACTGATTCCCTCCGCGACGATCTGCCGGACAGCCCGGATCGAATCGCCGTCGGCCGTGTCCTGCGGCCGCACGGCCTGAAGGGCGAGGTGGTGGTCGAGGTGCTGAGCGACGTGCCCGGCCGCCTCGATCCCGGCGAGCGCCTGCTCGTCTCTCGTCCGGCCGGCAATCGGACAGGATCGGAATCGCCTCTGCGGGCTCTGACGGTGGCTTCGAGCCAGCCCCACAAGACCGGGGCGCGGGTCCGTTTCGAGGGGATCACCGACGTGGACGGCGCCGAGACCCTGCGCAATCTGGTGCTCGAAGTGGAGCTCTCCCAGGTGCCCCCCGCGGAGCCCGGGACGTATTACTACTTCGAGCTGCTGGGCTGCCGGTGCTTCGACGGCGAGGAAGATCTGGGCGAGGTGGTGGATCTGGTGGAGGACGGCGGCGGGCTGCTGCTGATCGCCGCAGATGGCGACCAGCGGATTCCGGTGCCGTTCGTGGCGCGCTTCCTGCGCGGGGTGGACGTGGCCGGGAAGCGGATCGATCTCGAGCTGCCGCCGGGGCTTCTGGAAACATGCGCGTCCAGGTCCTGACCATCTTCCCCGAGCTGTTCGGCCCGTTCCTGGCGACCAGTCTGGTGGGAAGGGCGATCGAGAAGGGGATTCTGGAGGTGCGGGTCCACGATCTGCGGGCTTTCACGGAGGACCGCCACCGCAGCGTCGACGACGAGCCGTACGGCGGCGGGGGAGGGATGGTGATGACGGCGCAGCCCTGGATGAGCGCGGTGCGCGCGTTGTCGGAGACAGAAGGAACGAAGCCTTGGCGGGTGCTGCTGTCGCCGCAGGGCGGGCGGCTCGACGACGCCAAGGTGCGCGAGCTGGCCGGCCGCGGTGACCTGCTCCTGATGTGTGGGCGCTACGAAGGGATCGACGAGCGGGTGCGGAGGTCGGTGGTGGACGAAGAGGTGTCGATCGGCGACTATGTGCTCTCCGGCGGCGAGCTGCCAGCCATGGTGCTGATCGAGGCGATGTCGCGGCAGGTGCCGGGAGTGGTCCAGCAGGCGGATTCGGTGGCGCAGGACAGCTTCCGCTCCGGCCTTCTCGATCACCCGCACTACACGCGTCCGCCGGTGGTGGAAGGGATGGCGGTGCCGGAGGTTCTGCTCTCCGGCGACCATGCGGCGATCCGCCGCTGGCGCGAACGGGAGGCCCTCCGGGCGACCCGGGAAAAGCGGCCGGACCTGTTGGCGGAAGACATGAAGGTTGCGCGGCCCAGTTGAAATAGAAATAATGACGGAAATTCCGTCCTCTTGAGGCGGGCTCCGTCCGGTTTGACGAGGTGAGCCATGAATACGATGGACCAGGTCGAGAAGAGCTATCTGCGGACAACGCCCGTGCCGGAGTTCTCTCCGGGAGACACCATCCGCGTCCATGTGAAGGTCAAGGAAGGCGACAAAGAGCGCATCCAGATCTTCCAGGGCGTGGTGATCGGCCGCCGCGGCGGCGGCACGCGCGAGATGTTCTCCGTGCGCAAGATGTCCGGCAGCGTCGGCGTCGAGCGCATGTTCCCCCTGAATTCGCCGACGGTCGACAAGATCGAGCTGCTGCGGCGGGGCAAGGTGCGGCGCGCGAAGCTGTACTATCTCCGTAATCTGCGGGGCAAGGCGGCTCGGATCGAAGAGCGGCGCGACGAGCGCCGGGCTTGAGCGGTCGGCCGCCGGCCACCGACAGATGACACCGGCAGGCGGCCGGAAGCGGTCAGAAAGGAGTCGCGGTGCCCAGGGCGGCGATGCCGGCAGCCCCGGCCATGATGGATCTTTTTGCCGAGGCCTATCGCCTCCATCTGATGCGGGGAGTGGAGGATCTCCTCTCCCGGTTCGGCTTCGCCCGGATCGCCGGGGTGGATGAGGTGGGCCGCGGCTCTCTGGCCGGTCCCGTGGTGGCGGCGGCGGTGATCGTCGACGTCCGCTCCGCCGTCCCGGGTGTGGATGACAGCAAGTGTCTGACCGCGGACGAGCGGGAGCGCCGGGCGGAAGCCATCCGCGCCAGCGCTCTCGCGACCGCCGTGGTGTCGATCCCGCCGGATGTGATCGACCGCATCAACATCCTGGAAGCGACGCGCCTCGCCATGCGCCAGGCGCTGGCGCAGCTCCGCCCCGTTCCGGACTGCGCCCTGATCGACGCCGTCTGCCTCCCCGGCCTCGGCTACCCGTGCGTCCCCCTGATCCGCGGCGACTCCGTGAGCTACGCCATCGCCTGCGCCTCGATCCTCGCCAAGGTGGCGCGCGACCGCATGATGGTGGAGCTCCACGACTCTTATCCGCAGTACGGCTTCGCCGGCCACAAGGGCTACGGCGTCGCCGAGCACCTGCGGGCGCTGGAGACCTACGGACCCTGCCCGAGCCACCGCCTGACGTACGGCCCGGTGCTCCCCCGGTCTTCGGATCGGCCGGCAGAAGGGCACGCCTGATGGCCTTGCAGCGCGAGCAGATCGTCCAGAGCGCCGAGAAGCTCGTGGCGCGCGGCAAGATCGAGCCGGCGATCAAGGAGTACCGCAAGCTCCTGGCGGAGAACCCCAACGACATCAACACGCTGAACCGCGTCGGCGACCTCTACGCCCGCATCCAGCGCATCGACGAGGCGGTCGACTTCTTCACCCAGATCGCCGAGCAGTACACCGCCGAAGGGTTCTTCGTCAAAGCGATCGCGATCTACAAGAAGATCATCAAGCTCGACCCGACGCGGCTGGAGGTCTACGAGCAGCTCGCCGAGCTGTACCACAAGCAGGGACTGGTCACCGAGGCGCGCACGCAGTACCAGGTGCTGGCGGACTACTACCAGAAGCACGCCAACGCCGCGTCGGCGATCGCCATCTACCAGAAGATGGCGCAGCTCGAGCCGGACAATCCGACCTACCACGTCAAGCTCGCCGAGATCTACCACCAGCAGCAGCTCGTCGAGAAGGCGATGGGGGAGTACCGCATCATCGCCGAGCTGATGATCAAGCACGGCCGGCCGCAGGAGGCGGCGCAGGTCTACGAGCGCGCGCTGGACATCGACACCCAGAACATCCCCTTCATCACCGACGCCGTCCTCAAGCTGCGCGAGGCGGGGAACGTCGCCGGCGCCGCCCATTTCCTCTCGGTGGCCGTGGAGCGCAACCCGCAGGCGGAGCGCGTCGCGCACATGGTCGGCTCCGGCCAGGAGATTCCGTCTCAGACCGCTGAGCCGGAGGCGCGCGCGGAGGAGGCCGAGATCGAGGTCGCGGCCGAGCCGGCGCCGCCGTCCCGGAAGGCCGCACCGCCGCGGAGCGCTCCGCAGCGGCCCGTCGAGATCGAGGAAGAGGAAGAGATCGACCTCTCGCTGGACGACGACCTGTCGCGCGCCATGGCCGAGGCCGCCGCCGCCGTCGGGGGCGACGAGGCCGGGGCCGCCGTCGAGCTGGAGACGGACGAGAGCGGCGAGATCGAGCTGAGTCTCGACGACATGTTCGAGATCGATCTCCCGGACGAGGACGACGAGCCGACCAGCCTGGTGAAGCCGCCGGCCGACCTCCTGGAAGCGCCGCGCCGTCCCGCCTGGGCGCAGGAGGCGCCCGCCGCCTCCGCCGCGCCCGAAGAAGAGATCGAGCTGGAGCTCGACATGGACGGCCTCGAGTCGCCTTTCGCCTTCCAGGCGCCTGCGCCGGCGCCGGTGCAACCGGAGGCCGAGGCCCTGCCGGAATTCGAGCTCGAGCTCGACGACGAGCTGGGCGGCTGGCAGACGCTCCCCCCGGAGCCCGCCCCCGAAAGGCCGCCGGCCGCCGCGGCGTTCGAGGAGCCCGCCGAAGAGGAGAGCCCGCGCGGCCGTGCCGCGTTCGGCATGGAGCGCGAGCCCGAGCGCGAAGAGGACCTGGTCACCGAGGCCGAGGTGCTCGCCAAGTACGGCCTTCAGGACAAGGCCATCGAGCGGCTCGAAGAGGCCCTGCGCGTGCGCCCCGATCACCTGAGCGCCTATGCGCTGCTGATCCAGCTCCATCTGGACAAGGACCATCACGCCGTGGTGACCGAGCTCGCCGGCCGGATGGCCGCCGCCGGAGCCGGCCGGGAGCCCTGGCTGCGCGTGCGCAAGCGCCTCGCCGACGCCGGCTACTCCTTCGACGGCGACCGCGTGACCGGCCTCCCCGGTGGCGCTCCGGTGGCTCCGGCCGCTCCAATCGTCGCGGAGCCGGCCGTGGCCGAGCCGGCCTTCACCGAGCTGATTCTGGACGAGGCGATCCTGGAGGCGCCGGCCGAGCTGCCGGAGCTCCCGCCCCTCCCGACACTGCCGGAGCTCTCGCCTCTCCCGACACTCCCGGAGGAGATGCCGCCCGCGGCTGTCGCACCGCCTGTCGCACCGGCACCGCCGCGGCTCGTCCCGACCGCCGCGCAGCGATCCGCCAAGGCCGACCGGGTGGACGATCTTTTGCGCGGCCTGCTCGGCACCCAGAAGAAGACCCCGCCCCGCCGCGCCGCGCCGGCCGCTCCTGTCGTGGCGGCTCCCGCCGCGCCGCCCATGCCGCCGGCACCGGCACCCGTCGCGGCCCAGCCGGCTCCGCCTCCGACACCGCCCAAGACCACCGCGCCGCCGGCCAACGCCGTCTTCAATCCGCTCCAGATCGGCGAGCTCGTGGAGTCGCTCGACATGGCCGACGAGGACGGCTTCTCGGCCCAGGCGGCTCCGCCGGTGTACGACTCGTACGTCGAGCTGTTTCCCGCTGCCCACCCCCCGGTCCGGTCCACCGATCTTCCACCCTCTCCTTCGCCCTCGGCGCGGGCCGGCGTCAACGCCGCCGCGCTCGACGACACCGGCGCGAGCTGGCTCGACGAGCCGCCGCCGCAGGAGGACACCAGCGCCGCCGAGCTGTTCGACGAGGAGGACGACTTCTTCGATCTCGCGGGCGAGCTGGTCGAGGAGCTGTCGCGCGAGGAGGTCTTCCAGCGCGACGGCATGCTGGTGCAGTCCGAGCAGACCCTGGAAGAGATCGTCGAGGGATTCAAGAAGGGCGTCGCCGAGCATCTGTCTCCCACGGACTACGACACCCACTTCAACCTCGGCATCGCCTACCGCGAGATGGGCCTCCTGGACGAAGGGATCGGCGAGTTCCAGCTCGCGGCGAAAGATCCGCGCTACCTGGTCCTCTGCTGCTCGATGCTCGGCCTCTGCTTCCTCGACAAGGGGATGCCCGAGCTGGCCATCAAGTGGTACGAGCGCGCCCTGGAGTTCCCCGGCATCGGCGAAGAGGACAGCCTGGGCATGCGCTACGACCTGGGCAACGTCTACATGTCGATGGGCGAGTGGGAGACCGCCTACCAGACCTTCGTCGACCTCTACGGGATGAACGCCGACTACCGCGACGTGCAGGCGAAGCTGGAAGAGCTGGGCCGGCCGCGGTAGTTTGATGGGTGTGATGGGTGAGGCCCGGTTGCGCGGTGCGGGTGGACCTTGTACCGTACGCCGCATGACCAGCGAGCACCACCCCCGCAGCCATCACACGCCGGAGCCCAAAACGAAAAAGCGCGTTCACGTCCGCCGCGTCGACGAGTGCGCGACGCTGGACGAGGTCTTCCGCTCCTGCCTGCCGGCCTTCGGCGGTGCCTACCTGCGACGCCTCTACAGCATCCTCGACGACGCGATCGGCGCGGGCTGCCCGATGACCCTGGCGATCGCCGGCCCGGTCACCGTCTCGGGTCAGCACCAGGCCTGGCTGATTCCCCTCCTGGAGACCGGCTGGATCGCCTATCTCAGCACCACCGACGCCGTCTGCTACCACGACGGCCACCGCAGCCTGGACGCCCACCGTGATCCGGTCTTCGAGGTGCCGATCTTCGGCGACGACGGCGCGCTGCGCGACGAGAAGACCATCCGCGTCACCGACATGGCGTTCGACGAGGAGGTGCTGTTCGACGAAGACCGCTTCCTCACCGCCTGCCTGCTGCGGCCCGAGTTCCAGAAGGAGATGACCGGCACCGAGCTGCGCTATCTCCTCGGCCGCATCTACGCCGCGCAGGAGGAGAGGAACGGCGTGCCGCCGGGGCTGGTCTCGACCTGCTGGCGCCACGCCGTCCCGATCTTCGTCGGCGCTCCCGGCGACGGCAGCCTGTTCCTCAACTCGATGAAGCTCTGGGCCATGAAGAAGGCCGGCCTCCTCGACCGCTACGACTTCTCGCTCGACCTCCACGGCGAGGTCTTCGAGTCGTGCGCCTACCACTACTGGGGCCTGTTCGAGAACCCGGTCGGCTCGCTGGCGACTTTGATCCTCGGCGGCGGCGTGCCCAAGAACTTCAACCTGCAACCGGAGCCGGCGCTCGGCCAGATCCTCGGCGTCCCGGACGTCCGCGGCTACACCTTCGACGTCCAGATCGTCAGCGCGCCGGTCACCGAAGGCTCGCTCTCCTCCTGCCCGCCGGCCGAGGCGGTGACCTGGGGCAAGGTCGACCGCGACACCTACCAGCAGACGACGGAGAGTGTGCAGGCCGACTATTCGATGATCATGCCGTTCGTGGTCCGCGCCTTGCTTGAGAACCGGGAGAGGTATGCCCGCCGGGCGGCGGAGATCGGCGAGGAGGCCCTCTTCGCCGAATCGCCCAAGGCGGCCGGCTATCTGCGTCCGCGCGAGGGCTACCGCCTGTACGACAAACGCACCGCTCTCGTCGCGGCGCTGCTGGAAAGCGTCAAGAAGAACGGGGACTGGCTCCTCGAGACGTTGCGGTACCCCCTGGCCATCGATCACAAGGGAGCAGGAAGCGCATGAGCAAGACCACCATCACAGTCATCCCCGGCGACGGCATCGGCCCCGAGGTCAGCCGCGCCACCATGCGCGTGCTCGACGCCGCCGGCGCCGATCTGGAGTATGAGGTCCACATCGCCGGCGCCGAGGCGGTGAAACGGGGCGGCAATCCGCTGCCGGAAGACGTCCTCGAATCCGTCACCCGCAACAAGGTGGCGCTGAAAGGGCCGGTGGCGACCCAGGTCGGCGGCGGCTTCCAGTCGATCAACGTGCAGCTCCGCCAGAAGCTGGAGCTCTACGCCAACCTGCGCCCCTCGCGCTCGCTGCCGAGCATTCCCAGCCGCTTCGAGAACGTCGACATCATCGTCGTGCGCGAGAACACCGAGGACCTCTACAGCGGCCTCGAGCACGTCGTCGTCCCCGGCGTCGTCGAGAGCATCAAGATCATCACCGAGAAAGCCTCGACGCGCATCGCCCGCTTCGCCTTCGAATACGCCCGGCGGCACCACCGCAAGCGGGTGACCGCGGTGCACAAGGCGAACATCATGAAGCTGTCCGACGGCCTCTTTCTCAACTGCTTCCGCACCGTGGCCGCCGAGTATCCGGACATCCGGGCCGACGACAAGATCGTCGACAACATGTGCATGCAGCTCGTCATGCGCCCCGAGGAGTGGGACGTCCTCCTCCTCGAGAATCTCTACGGCGACATCGTCTCCGACCTCTGCGCCGGCCTCGTCGGCGGCCTCGGTGTGGTGCCCGGCGCCAACCTGGGGTTGGAGTCCGCGGTCTTCGAGGCCGTGCACGGCACGGCACCGGACATCGCCGGCCGCGACCTGGCGAACCCGCTGGCGCTGATCCGCTCGTCCATCATGATGCTCTATCACATGCACAAGGACGTCGAGGCCGAGCGCATCCGCGCCGCCCTGCGCCAAGTCATCGTCCAGCGCGGCATCCGCACCCGAGACCTGGGCGGTGAAGCGGGCACGACGCAGTTCACCGACGCCGTGGTCGAAGCCATCCAGGCCGGTGAAGGGACGACAGCGCCGGCGGTGTTGTGAGCGTTGTGAGCGCGTTTCTCGAACGGCCCGGCCTGCGGGGGATGTTCGGCGCGCTGCTGGACGAGCACGCCCGCGCCGCCGAGGATTTCTGCTCCGTCGTCGAGGCCCTTCCGCTCGATCTCTTCCTCCGCCGCCACGAGACCGCGGATCCGGAGCTATTTTCGCTCCAGGCGATCTGCGCCCACGTCGTCACCGCCGCCTATGGGCACGCCTCGTACATCCGTATCGCCAGACAGATGCCGCGGCGGGAGCGCCCACCGCGCGAGGACCTGTGGGCCGAGGAGCCCGCCGCTGTGCGGCCTCTCCTCGCCCGCGAGGTGCGTTTCATGGAGGAGACCGTCGCCGGCCTCACCGGCGGCGACGCCGAGCTGGAGGCCCTGCGCTTCCCGGTCCGCTGGGGCCCGACCTACGATCCGGAGATGATGCTGGAGCACACCATCGTCCATCTGCTCCGCCACCGGCGCCAGATCGAGCGCTGGCCGCGGTAAAGCGGCCGTATGCTTTCCAGCATGCGAGACAAGACCGCGGAGCACGAGCGCCTTCTCGAGAGCCGGCCGGACCGGCTGCGCAACTGGCGGCTGTGGGGACCTTACTTGAGCGAGCGGCAGTGGGGGACGGTGCGCGAGGACTACAGCGCCAATGGTGACGCGTGGGCCTATTTCCCTCACGATCATGCCCGCAGCCGGGCCTACCGCTGGGGAGAGGACGGCCTGGCCGGCCTGTGCGACGACCAGCAGGAGCTCTGCCTCGCCCTGGCGCTCTGGAACGGGCGCGATCCGATCCTCAAGGAGCGGCTGTTCGGCCTCACTAACAACGAGGGGAACCACGGCGAGGACGTCAAGGAGCTCTACTACTACCTGGACGCGACGCCGACGAGCTCGTATCTCCGGATGCTCTACAAGTATCCGCAGGCGGAGTTTCCCTACGCACGGTTGCTGGAAGAGAGCCGCCGCCGCGGCCGGGGAGATCCGGAATTCGAGCTGATCGAGACCGGGGTCTTCGACGCGGACCGCTATTTCGACGTCACGGTCGAATACGTCAAGGCCGCGCCCGATGACGTCCTGATGCTGATCACGGTGACCAATCGCGGCCCCGAGGCGGCGGTGCTCCACGTGCTGCCGCAGCTCTGGTTCCGCAGCAAATGGCTGTGGAAGCCGGGCCGTCCGAAGCCCGAGCTGATCGGACAGGGCGACGGGTCGATCCTCGCCCGCCATGACAAGCTCGGCGAGTACACGTTCTTCGCGGACGGATCTCCGGCGCTCCTCTTCTGTGACAACCTGACCAATGTGCGTCGGCTCTACGGCGTGCAGGACGCTCAGGGCTGGTTCAAAGATGCTTTCCACGACTTCGTGATCGGCGGGAAAACGGATGCGGTCTGTCCTGACAACAAGGGGACGAAAGCCGCTGCGCATTACGTTCTCAACGTCGATGCCGGTGGGACTACGACAGTGCGGCTGCGCCTCGCCGCGATGCCGTCGGGGCCGCCTTTCGAGGATTTTCAGCAGATCTTCGACGAGCGCCGGCAGGAGGCCGAGGAGTATTGGAATCACTTTCAGGCCGGCATGACGGACGAGGACGCCCGCCGCGTGCAGCGCCAGGCTCTCGCCGGCCTCCTGTGGAGCAAGCAGTTCTACGATCTCGACATCCGCGAATGGCTGGCCGGTGATCCGGGACAGCCGCCGCCCCCGCCGGAGCGCCTCACGGGCCGCAACTCCGGGTGGACGCATCTCAACAACTCCGATATTTTGTCGATGCCCGACACCTGGGAGTATCCCTGGTATGCGGCTTGGGATCTGGCCTTCCACTGCATTCCGCTCAGCCTGATCGATCCAGAATTCGCCAAGGAGCAGATCCTCCTGCTCACCCGCGAGTGGTACATGCACCCGAGCGGCCAGCTCCCGGCCTACGAATGGGAATTCGGCGACGTCAATCCGCCGGTCCACGCCTGGGCGGCCTGGCGCGTCTTCCAGATCGACCGCAAGCAGCGCGGCGGCACCGGCGATCTGGCTTTTCTGGAGAAGGTCTTCCACAAATCGATGTTGAATTTCACCTGGTGGGTGAACCGCAAGGATCTGGGCGGCCGCAACATCTTCCAGGGGGGCTTCCTGGGGCTCGACAACATCGGCGTCTTCGACCGCAGCAAGCCGCTGCCCATGGGCGGCAACATCTCGCAGTCCGACGGCACGAGCTGGATGGCGATGTACAGCCTCAACCTGATGCGCATCGCCTTGGAGCTGGCGCTCCACAATCACGTCTACGAGGACGTCGCGACCAAGTTCTTCGAGCACTTCCTCTATATCGCCGAGGCGATGACGAACGTCGACGGCAAGGGCATTTCGCTCTGGGATGAAGAGGACGAGTTCTTCTACGACGTGCTCAGCCTGCCGGATGGGAGGTCCTATCCGCTCAAGATCCGTTCGATGGTCGGCTTGATCCCGCTCTTCGCCGTCGAAACGATCGAGCCCCACCTCTTGCGCAAGCTGCCCGATTACGCAACGCGCCTGGAATGGTTTCTCCATTACCGTCCGGACCTGGCGGGGCTGGTCTCGCGCTGGCACATCCCGGGCACCGGCGACCGGCGCCTCCTCTCCCTGCTGCGCGGCCGCCGCATGAAATCTCTCCTCCGCCGCATGCTCGACGAGACCGAATTCCTGTCGGATTACGGCATCCGCGCCCTCTCTCGCGTGCATCGTGATCACCCGTACGTCTTCCACTGGGAAGGCGAGGCGACGACCGTCGGCTATGAGCCGGGCGAGTCCGGCTCGGGTCTGTTCGGCGGCAACTCGAACTGGCGCGGTCCGGTCTGGATGCCGATGAATTTTCTCATCATCGAGTCGCTCCAGAAATTCCATTACTATTACGGCGACGATTTCAAGATCGAATGCCCGACCGGCTCCGGCATCTATCTCACCATCGACCAGGTCGCCGCCGAGCTGACGCGCCGCCTGTCGCGCCTTTTCCTGCGCAACGAGCAAGGGCGGCGGCCGTTTCATGGCGACAACGAGAGATTGCAGGTCGATCCCCATTTCCGCGATCACCTCCTCTTCTACGAATACTTCCACGGCGACACCGGGCGCGGCATCGGCGCCTCGCACCAGACCGGCTGGACCGCCCTGGTGGCGAAGCTCTTGCAGCCGCGTTCGGGGTATTGGGAACAGTGAATCCCACGACCGCCGTTCATCATCCTGATCCCGCCAGCAGTCCGCGAAAGGCGGCGTCCGAGCGCAGGCTCTCGAAGCCGGGGACGTGGAGCCAGCGCGGCTGCATGCCGAGGCCGACGGCTTTCTTGGCGAGGGCCAGGGCCGAGCCGTTCTCGCCGGCGAGGGCGAAGACCAGGGCGGCTTGATAGGCGACCTCGGGCTCCTTGGGAGAGGCGGCCTGGGCGTCGAGCGCGAGGGCGACGGCGGCGTGCGGCTGGCCGAGGTGGACCAGGCATTGGGCCTGAATGGTCTTCTCGGCGGACTCGAGGGGGAGGTCGGCCGATTTCTTTTCGAGGATCGCCAGGACCTGCCGGTAGTGCAGGGCGGCTTCCTGTTTTTGGCCCAGGGCGAGCTCCGCATCGGCGAGATTCAGGGTCACCGTGAGATGGCCGGGGTCCAGGGCGAGAGCCCGGCGGTAGCTTTCGACGGCTTGCGCGTAGTCGCCGAGGAGATAGCGGACGAGGCCGAGATTGGTCAGGTTGCTGCGGTGCGGGGTGGTGGCGATCAGACGGAGGTAGATGGTTTCGGCGCGCCGGAGGTCGCCGTAGAGCAGCTCCAGCTCGGCCAGCTTGGCCTGCGGCCAGCGGTTTCCGGGGGCGAGCGCGAGCGCGTGCTCCAGATCGCTCCGGGCCGCGGCGACCTGCCCCTGGCGGACCTCCAGATCGGCGAGCCAGAGGAGGTTCGGCCATGTCGGACGGTCGGCGACGAGCTCGCGGAGCTGGAGCGTCGCGGCGGCGAGATCGCCGCGCGCCTGGAGGAGTCGGCAGCGCTGGACGAGGACGATGGGATCGCCGGGGACGAGCTTCTCGAGCTCGGCCAGCACCGCTTCCGCCCGCTTCCAGTCCCCTTCCAGGCTCGCCATGGCGATGTCGACGGAGAGCAGGGGCGGATAGCCCGGCGCGAGAGCCTTGGCCTTCTCCAGGAAGGCCTGCCCGCGGCTCAGATAGTCGGCCTTCTTGGTGTCCTGGTAGAGCGTCGCCGCGACGCTGGCCGCTTCGAGCTGGCCGTCCAGGAAACGGGGAGAGCCGGCGAGGAGAGAGCCGAGACTTTCGAGCTCCGGCGCCCGGGGGCCCCGGCCCGCGTCGAGCCGCTGTTTGATACGGATGAATGCGGCATAGTCCTCGGCGCGGACCGCCAGGTCCGGCGTCCCCTCGCCTAGCGGATGATCGGGATAGGCCCGGCGCAGGGCGGCGGAGAGGGCGTTGGCGAGCAGCAGCGCGTTCTCGGGCGCGGTCGGGACGGCGATTCTCTCCGCCCAGAGCGCGGTGCCGTCTGCGGCGCGGACGCGCTGGAGCGAGATGTAGCCGTTGCGGCCGTCGCCTTCCACGGCGGCGGCCAACACCTCGTCGGCAGAGACCGCGCGGGCGACGTCCCGGGCGCTGCCTTTGACGTCGCCGATCTGCGAGGGATCGATCGGGGTCAGACCCTGCAGCGAGAGCAGGCCGCGCAGCTCGGCGACCAGCGCGCCCGAGGCGGCGAGGTCGAGCCCCGAGCCCGCGGCGGCCGTGGGGCGGAGCACCGCGACCCGCAAAGGCGCCCGGGAGAAGAGCGGGGACCGCCCGAGGACGAAGGTGACGGCGGAGGCGGCGGCGAGGAGGACGATCAGCGCCGCCGCCAGGCGCCGTGACTGCGGCCTGACGATCCGTCCGGTGGGAGAGGTCGGCTCCGCATCGCCGGCGTCCCGCGGGAGGCGGCGGAGGAGAGGCGCGGTGATCTCAGTCGGCGCTTCTCCGCAGGCGGAAGAGAGAGCGCTCTCCTCGCTCGCCGCCAGCTCCGGCAGCTCGGCGAGGGCCTGGAGCCGGCGGGCGGTCTCGGCGGCGCTCGCCGGCCGGCGGCCGGGATCTTTCTCGAGCAGGGTGTGGACCAGCGCCGCCAGCGCGGCGGGTGTCTCGGGGCGCAGCTCCGCGACGGGGCGGGGTGCCTCGCCGTCGATCCGCCGCAGGATCTCGACCGGCGTCCGGGCCGCGAAGGGCGAGACTCCGGTGAGCATCTCGTAGAGCAGGACGCCGAAGGAGAAGAGATCCGACCGCGCGTCGGCCGGCTCGCCGCGCGACTGCTCGGGCGACATGGCGCGATAGGTGCCGAGGACGGCGCCTTGCTCGGTGAGGGTCGAGCCGGTGGCGTCGAGAGGCTTGGCGAGGCCGAAGTCGAGGATGCGTGCCCGTCCGGCATCGTCCACCAGCACGTTCTCGCCCTTGAGGTCGCGGTGGACCAGCCCGGCGGCGTGGGCGGCGCCGAGACCGCTCGCGATCTGCCGGGCCAGCGCGACGGCGGTGGAGAGAGAGAGGGGGCCGCGGCGCAGGATCTCGGCGATCGAACGGCCGGCGACGTACTCCATGACGATCGAGTCGCCCTCGGTGCTGTCAGGGTCCTCGCCGGCGGGGGCCTCCAGGATGTCGTACACCTGGACGATCTGGGGATGGCTCAGCCGCGCGGCGGCGCGCGCCTCGCGGCGGAGGCGCTCGCGGAGCAGGGGATCGAGAGCCGCGTCCCGCCGCACCTGCTTGATCGCCACCGGCCGCTCCAGGCGGTCGTCATAGGCGAGGAACACCTCTCCCATGCCGCCCATCCCGAGCCTGCGGATGAGGCGGTAGGGACCGATCCGCGTGGTTTCACTCACGCTCAGGCCGAGGCGGCCACCCTGGGCCTTTCACCCTCGGCCGCGTCCAGGACGCTGCGGATCGCCTGCGTCAGCGTCTGGGGAGAAAAAGGCTTTTGCAGGCAGATGATCTCGTCGGCGGGCAGCGACTCCTCGTTGTACCCCGACATGAAGATCACCCGCGTCTGCGGCCGGTCGGTGCACAGGCGGGCGGCGAGCTCCGTGCCCTTCATCTGGGGCATCGTGACGTCGGTGAGCAGCAGATGGATCGGGCCGCGGGAGAGGCGGGCGAGAGCCAGGCCCTCCTCGCCGGAGGAAGCCTGGAAGACCCGGTACCCCTTGCCGGTGAGGATCTGGTGCAGGACCGTGCGCACCTCGTCCTCGTCCTCCACCAGCAGGATCGTCTCCGTTCCCACGTCCGGCGAGGTGGAGACCGGGGTGCTGACCGCGGCTTCCTCCTCCTGGGTGATCGGCAGGTAGATGGAGAAGCACGCCCCCTGGCCGGGCGCGCTGTCGACGAAGATGTGGCCGCGGCTCTGCTTGACGATGCCATAGGCGGTGGACAGCCCGAGCCCGGTCCCCTCGCCCTTGGTGCTGAAGAACGGCTCGAAGACCCGGACCAGCGTCTCGGCGTCCATGCCGAGCCCGGTGTCGGCCACCGTCAACAGGACATAGAGGCCGGCGGGGAGATTGCCGTGCGGCGAGGGAACGTCGCCGGCGACGGCCAGCGGCGCGGTCCGGATGGTGATCCTGCCGCCGCCCGGCATGGCGTGGCGAGCGTTGACCGCCAGGTTGACGATCACCTGCTCCATCTGACCGGGATCGATGCGCACCTTGCCGAGGCCCGCGTGGAGAGAGGTGGCGAGAGAGATGTCCTCGCCGAGGAGCCGCTGCAGCATCTTTTCCAGGCCGGAGACGACCAGGTTGAGGTCCATCACCTTCGACTCCATCGACTGCCGGCGGGCGAAGGCGAGGAGCTGCTTGGTGAGGGTCGCCGCCTTCTGCCCGGCCTCCTTGATGCCGGTCAGGTTGCGATAGAGGAACGGATCGTCACGGTAGCGGTCGCGCAGCAGGTCGCTGTAGCCGAAGATGGCGAGGAGGCAGTTGTTGAAGTCGTGCGCGACTCCCGCCGAGAGGCGGCCGATGGCCTCCATCTTCTGGGAGTGCAGGAGCTGGCGCTGGAGCATCTTGTTCTCGGCCTCGTCATGTTTGCGCCGCACGATGTCACGGATGGCGACCACGGTCACGTCCTCGCCCTGGAAGACGTACTTTTTGCCGGCCACCTCGATGTCGATCTGCGTGCCGTCGCTCTGGGAGCCCACGCATTCGCGGGGCACCCCGGTGAGCCCGGCCTCGCTCTCCTGGAAGAGCTCGGCGAGACGGCGGCCGATGAGCTCGTCCGGCGGGTAACCGAAGATCGCCAGCAACGCTTCGTTGACCTCCAGGATCACGCCGTTGCGCACGATCGCGATCCCCTCGAGGGTGGCCTCGAACAGTGTGCGGAAGCGCTCTTCGCTGCGCCGGATCTCCTCCTCGGCGGCCCGGCGCTGGGCGATCTCCGACTGGGCGCGCTCATAGAGGCGGATGTTTTCCACCATCGGCGCGATCTGGTTGGCCACCGTGGACAGCAGGTTGATGTCGCTCGCCGGATAGAAATCGTCCGGGTCGCGGCGGCCGATCAGCCAGACGCCGATCGTCTCGTCCTGGAGCGAGAGCGGGATGACCAGGCGGACCCAGGAGCGCTGCGCCGCGTCCTCCCGGGGCGGTAGATAACGCCGGCTCACGGCGAGCAGCTCCGCCGCCGCGTCCGCCGTGGGCACCGGCTCGTCCGCCGGCAACGCCTGTTCGTACAACGTCTCGATGCGTGCTCCGCCGGACGTTTTTTCGAACGCTGGATCGAGCGCCTTGTCGAAAAGATAGAGGGCCGACTGGCGGATCAACAGCGTGGGCAGGATCTCCTCCACGACCACCTGCGCCAGGATCGCGCGGTCGAACGCCTTGGGGATCCTTTCGGAAACCAGGTCGATGACCTCCTCCGGCGAGTGGCGGATGCCGAAGATGTGGCGGTCCACCAGCGCCTGGAAACGGCCGCGCAGGGCGAGGGCGGAGGACAGGAAGATGAGAGAGGTGCCGAGGATGACGGCCAGCGCCTTCTGGCTCATCGGAGCCCACTGGCTGCTGCTGATCGAAAACAGGACGACGACATAGAACGTGACGTAGAGTGAAGAGAAGCTGTAGGCGCCGAGCAGGCGGTTGGCGCGGAACTCGAGAGCTCCGAGGTGGTGCTTGTAGATGGCGTAGATATAGCTCATGGGCAGGATCGGCACCGCGGTCAGCAGCAGGCCGAGAGCCCAGGGGTAGGAGGAGCCGTAGTTCTGCACCGAGAACCCGCCCGGCGGGAAGAACAGCGGCACGATGATCCAGAAGATGAGAATCGGGCCGAAGCCGAGGGCGACCCCGTAGAGCATGATGCGGTTGGCGATCTTGACCGCCGGCGGCAGCGGCAGGAAGAGCCGGGCGACGAGGAGAGCCAGAGACGCGAGCAGACCGAGCGCGAACGAGACGAAGTGCTCGAAGCTCCGCAACAGATAGAGGGCATCCATGACCGCGAGCGCCAAGGCCAGCGCATAGAGAGGCGCCAGCACCCGGTTGCGGTGGGAGATCAGCGAGTTGGGCAGGATCAGGTGGAGGTGGACGGTGAGCGGCAGGAAGAACCAGACGAAGAAATGGAAGAGGATGGAGCTCCCCGCGATCCGGATGCCGGAGACGATGCCGGAAGCGATCCAGAGAGCCGTCACGTAACTGAAGAGGACCAGCACGTACCAGCGCTCGTCACGCGGGCGCAGGAAGAGGATGACGGCGGTCCCCATCAACCAGAAGGTAAAGGGGAAAAGGGCTTCGACCGGGAAGCGTTGATACCATTTCCTGCCTTTGGGATTGAGCCGGATCTGCAGATTCAGGAGCTGGCCGCGGCGCCTGATTTGGGCGGAGGCGACGCCGTTTTCACCGAACGCTCCTTGCAGATTGAGCGTCCGGTCGTGCTGGACCTGGTCGAGCGTGATGCCGCCGATGCTCACCACCTGATCGTCGGCCTGCAGGCAGAGCTTCGGATCGCCGGCGCACGGGTTCTCGCCGGTCGAAACCACCTTCCAGGTGCTCGGATGCAGCACGAAAGGCAGCTTCTTGGTGGTGAGGTAGGGATAATACAGGCACGCCGGCAGGACGAGCAGCGAGACCACCACCCAGAAAAGATCGGCTTTCTTCCAAGCGAAGGGGTGGTGGGCCGCCATGGCTCAATCGGACAGGAAGAGCGCCGGGGTCTCGATGCCGATGGACTGGAAGAGCAGGTCCAGGGGCCGCATGTGCTCCGCGAGCAGGCGCTCGATGGCGGCGGGATCGGAGAGCGGGATGCGGGCGAGGAGCTCGCGCGCCTCGCGGGCGAATTCGATGAGCTTGAGCGCGCAATAGCTCACCGCGCCGCTGCGCAGCAGGATCCTCTGCGCCTCGGCGATCCCCGCGGCATTTTCGGGATGGGCCGAGAGCTCCTCGAAGCTCTCCCGCTCGGGATGGTCGGCGGTGAGGGCGAAGAGGATCGCCAGGTTGTTGAAGCGGCGCTGCCAATCGGCTCCGGCGGGGGACTTCACGGCATCCGCGAGATCGTCGCTGACCTGGATGAACATGCCGATCACCCCCCCCAGCCGCTCGAGCTGCGCGGCGACCACCTCGGTGGCGCCGCCGAGCCGCGCTCCGAGATAGAACGCGGAGCCGAAGAGGGGGGGAGTTTTCGCCTGCACGGTCCGCCAGTACTCCTCTTCGGTGTGGAAGCCGCCGGCGTCGAGGTTCTGGCCATAGGCGGTCGCCAGAGCCATGCGCGCGAGATTTCCTTGCAAGGCCGCACGGAGCTCCCCGTCCCCCGGCGCCGCGTCCAGCGCACGGTGGCCCGCGGCCTGGAAGGCGAGGGCGAGGTTCGCCGCGTTGCCGGTTCCGAGAGTGTGGTAGTCGCCATTCGGGTCGTCGTCGAGCATGTCGTCGACGAGATGGACGCTGGCGAGGGAGCAGAAGACAGCACCGGCGCCGGGGATCGCCGCCTCGTCCGTGCCGCCGACGGCTCTGCTGGCGATGGAGGGGTAATCCCACAGCGAACGCCAGGGATGATGCGTCGCCCGCCCGATGAACGTGGTCATCTGGGGCCAGGCGGCCACCTCGGGCAGGGCGAGGATTCGCTGCTTCATCGCTTCAAAGCTCATCGCAAGCTCCTTGTCTTTATAACAGGTTCGAGTCCTGCGGGTCCATCCCAAGTGGGGGAGAGCGGGGTCCGGCAGCCCGTAGCAAAGGGGGGGCACTCGCGGGCGAGGCTTTCGCTACGGGCTACCGGGGTTCCGGAGCCATGGGCCGGATCAGCCGGGAGAGCTGACGGCAGCAGGCACCGTGCCGTCCGCATCCCAGATCGGCCAGCCGTCGTTCGAATCGGCAAAGAGGCTCCGCGGGTCTTCCAGCAGGCTCAGCTTGCGCAGCGCCACGAACAAGAGGTTTCTCTCACCACCCGATACAAACTTCGAACGGAAATCATGAATCGACATTTTTATTCTCCCCATGAACACGGATTCGTCCGTTAGTTTTGTTTTCGACAAGATCAAGCTTGCCTGCGTCGCCGTCATCAGGTGGAGCTCTGGTCATGGCCATTCTTCTTTCAGAACGTAGGCGCAAATGACTCGGTTCCCGAAAGAACAGATTGTGTTCGCTGAGAGTACAGTGCGATCAGAGGCGTCAGACGTGACATATCGAAAATCAACAAATATTGCAAATCCGGGGATGTCAGAGCGGAGAGGAGAGGGCGAAGCACGGGACCTCCGGGCGGAGGTCCCGTTAGAGGAGGGATCAGGCGGTGGCGTTGGACTGGAGAAGGCTGGCCTGACCATCCCAGAGCGGCCAGTCGGCTGCCGGCTCTTCTGAGAAGAGGCTCTTCGGATCCGCGATCAGGCTGAGCTTGCGAAGAGCGTCGAACAAGGCGTTCTTGTTGTTGCCGGAAACGAGCTGCGAGTGGAATTCACGAATTGACATGAGACAGGTCTCCCGTGCGGAGGCGCGCATAGGCGCCCCCAGAAAGTTAAAAAAACAAGAAAAACGAAAAACGGTGTCAGGGATGATGTGAGGCGTTTGTTTCAGCGTGGGGCCATGAGCCGGTCGTGGCGTCCCTCCAAGGTATGGAATTCAAAGTTACTGTAAGAGTCGGGCCATAAACAAAGCGCCCGACCGGCGAAGTGACCGATCCACGGGCACTCGAGGCGGAGCGCCGGGAAGGGTGAGAGACCGCTTCAAAGGCGGCGAATCTCGGATAGGAATTTGAGAGAGATGGATCGTTTCAGCCGAGACCGGCCGGACCCTTGGCAGTGATGATCATGCATCTCCTCCTCAAATAAAATATTCGATTGCAACAGATCAAATCGCGTACAACCACTGCCGTGGCTGTCTTGGCAGGGGTATAGTGCCGTCCTTTGGAAGAACCGGGACAACAGGATCAAAAATTCGATCGGGACCGATTCAGGGAAGGGGAGCGACCGCGCCCAGAGGCGAGAGCTTGCCGGGATGCTCGGGGTTGACGATCCCGACGCGGGGAGACTTCGCGAGCTCCTTGCCGGGGAGCGGCTCGGAGAAGAAGTATCCCTGCCCGTAGTCGATGCCCAGGAAGCGCAGGATCTCCGCGTCTTCCGCGGTCTCCACCGCCTCCATCACCGTCGCCGTGCCGACGCGCGCGGCCATCTCGGCCGTGCTCTGGACGATGATCTGCTTGAACGGATCACGGGCCAGGCTGCGGCAGAACGTCCCCGAGATCTTCAGGAAGTCCGGGCGCAGCGTCTGGAAAAGGTTGAGGTTCGACGAGCCTTCCCCATAGTCGTCGAGCGCGATCCGGAAGCCGCGCTCGCGCAGGCGGTGCAGCGTCGCCGCGAAGGCGCGCGGATTGACGATCGTCTGCTGCTCCGTCAGCTCGAGGACGATCCGCGTTTCCACCAGCCCGGCGGCGAGAACGGCGTCGCACAGCGTCGCCGTGAAGTCCGGGTTGGTCAGCGACCGTGGCTGGACGTTGAGAAACGTCGTCACGGCGCTGCCGAGATGGCGCACCTCGGACAGGGCGGCCCGGATGCAGATCATGTCCGCATCGAACAGGAGCTCTTTGAAGGCGGCGTATGCCAGCAGGAACGACGGGCTGCCCAGGACCGAGGTTGTGGGACCGCGGGCCAGCCCCTCGACGCCGAAGACCTCGAACGGCGCTCCCCCTTCGCGCAGCTTGACGACCGGCTGCAGCACGGAGCGGATCGTCTTGGCGGCCAGGAAATCCTCCAGGCGCTCCACCTGCTGCACCTCGCCGGTGTCGTCGGCCGAGAAGCCTTCCTCGGAGGTGTCCCCCGCCGCCGTCATCGCCGCGAGGCGGCGCTCGAGCAGCAGATTGCGGAGCTGGGCGAGCCCCTCGGGCTTCTCCAGCACCGTGGTGACGCCGAGCACCGAGCAGAGCGAGCGCACCCCCTCGTCGACGTAGCCGCTGAGGACGTAGACCGTCGTGTCCGGGAAGTTGGCGGTCACGAAGCGGATCAGGCGCATGCCTTCCAGACCGCCGAGCTGCGAGACGGAGAGGTCGGTGACCACCACGTCGAAGCGGTAGGAGCTGAGCAGCGCCTCGGCCGCCTCGATCTCCAGGCAGGTCGTCAGGTGCACGCCGGGCATGCGCAGCCACACCGCCAGCGTGTCGACGACCATCGACTCGTCATCGAGGATCAGAACTCGGAGCACCGGAGGAGTATAGCGCTAACCGGCGGCGGCGTCTCTAGGGCGGTCTCCGTTCTCCGTTCAGCCGCTCAGCCGCTCGGCCAGCCGGGTGTGGCGGGCGCGGACGCGGCGGTTGGCGACCGCCGTGCGCAGGGCGCGTTCCTCGCCGACCAGGACGACGAGCCTTTTGGCCCGGGTGATCGCGGTATAGAGGAGATTGCGCTGCAGCATGAGGTAGTGGGTGGAGTGGAGCGGGATCACCACGCAGGGGTATTCGCTCCCCTGCGACTTGTGGATCGTGCAGGCGTAGGCCGGGACGAGCTCGTCCAGAGAGGCGAATTCATAGGTGACCTCGCGGCCGTCGAGCGCCAGGCGCAGCAACTGCTCCTCCTCGTCGATCGCCGCGATGCGGCCGATGTCGCCGTTGAAGACCTCCAGGTCGTAGTTGTTGCGGATCTGCATCACCTTGTCCCCGACGCGCAGGCTCTGGCCGCCCCGGTTGATGGTGGGGCCCGCGGGATTGAGCAGATCGCGCAGCTTGGCGTTGAGGCTCTCGGTGCCGAGAGGGCCGCGGTTGCGCGGTGTCAGCACCTGGATCTGCTCCACCGGATCGAAGCCGAAGCGGGCCGGGATCCGTTTCGCGACAAGCTGGGCGATGGTCTCGACGATCTCCTCCGGCGTGCGGCGCTCGATGAAGAAGAAGTCGCCGTCGCTGTCCACCGACTCCAGCACCGGCATATTGCCCTGGTTCACCCGGTGGGCGTTGACCACGATGAGGCTGCGCTCGGCCTGGCGGAAGATCTCGGTGAGGCGCACCACTTCGACCGTGCCGGAGCGGATGACGTCGGCGAGCACCCGGCCCGGGCCGACCGACGGGAGCTGGTCGACGTCGCCGACCAGGATGATGCGGCCGTTGTCCGGCAGCGCGCGGAGGAGATGGTAGGCGAGGACCGTGTCGAGCATCGACGCCTCGTCGACGATGAGCAGATCGCAGCTCAGCGGGTGCTCGCGGTTGCGGGTGAAGGCGCGGCTGCGCGGATCGAATTCGAGCAGGCGGTGCAGAGTCGTCGCCTCGCCGCCGGTGGCCTCCGCCAGCCGCTTCGCGGCGCGTCCGGTGGGCGCGGCGAGGAGCACCTTCTGCCCCTTCTTCTCAAGGATGCGCACGATGCCGCGCACCAGAGTGGTCTTGCCGGTGCCCGGTCCGCCGGTGACGACCAGCACCTTGCGCGTCAGCCCGGCGCGGATCGCCTGCCGCTGCTGCGGCGCGAGGGCGACTTTCTCGCTCTTCTCGAACCACTCCAGGGCGCGGTCGACGTCGATCTCGAAAGGGAGAGACGGCTGCACCAGCAGGGCGTGGAGGCGCGCCGCGACCCCCTCCTCGGCCGTGTAGAGCGCCTTCAGGGAGACCGCCGCCTCCGCCGGATCGGCCGGCGCGGCGGCGAGCGGCTCGACGACCACCCGGTCCTGCGCGGCGAGGGCGGCGAGTGCCTGCTCGGCGCGCCAGGGCTCGGCGCCGAGCAGCTCCCGGGCCTCTTCGAGCAGCTCCCGCCGGGGCAGATGGACGTGGCCGCGGTCGGCCGCCTGGCCGAGCAGATAGAGGGTGCCGGCCTCGATCCGCTGCGGCGCGTCGGGCGAGGTGCCGAGGGCGGCGGCGATCTTGTCGGCGGTCTTGAAGCCGATGCCGTGGATGTCGGTCGCCAGGCGATAGGGGTTGTCGCGCACCAGGCTGACGGCCGCGGGTCCGTAAACTTTGTAGATCTTGATCGCGTAATGAGTCGAGACACCGTGCGACTGCAGAAAGACCATGACCTCCTTGATGTCCCTCTGCTCGGCCCAGGCGCGCAGGATGGCGGCGGCGCGCTGCGGTCCGATCCCTTCCACCTCGCGCAGGCGCTCCGGCTGCCCCTCGATCACCTCCAGGGTGGCCTGCCCGAAGCACTGCACCAGGCGGGAGGCGAGGGCTTTGCCGATACCCTGGATCAGGCCCGAGCCCAGGTACTTCTCGATCCCGGCGAGGGTGGCCGGCGCGACCGTCACGTACGAGGCGATGCGGAGCTGCCGTCCGTACTTGGGGTCCTGGATCCAGGAGCCGGTCAGGCGCAGGCTCTCGCCGGGCTGGACGCCGAGCAGGTTGCCCACCGCGGTGACCGGGTCGGCTCGCCCCTGGACCTTCAGGCGGACCACGCTCCACGCGTTCTCTTCATTGGCGAAAACGACCCGCTCCAGCACTCCTTCCAGAGTCGTGGTCGCGGCGGGTGTCTGCGGCGTCTCGGGAGGCATCGGCAACGGTGAGCATATGACAGCCTCGACCCGGCTCCCCGAGTGTGCCAAAATGACCCTGCATGCAGGACAAGCCTCTGGTTCTGGTCATCGATGATGAAACCGGGTCGCGCGAATCGATGGCCATCGCCATCGAGAAGGCGGGGCTCGCCGTGCGCACCTTCGACGATGCGCGCAAAGCCCTCGAATTCCTCGAAGAGAACGAAGGAATCCGTCTCGTCGTCTGCGACCTGCGCATGCCGGGCATGGACGGCGTCGCGTTTCTCAAAGAGGTGCGCGAGCGCAAGCTCGACCTCGGGGTGATTCTCGTGACCGGCTACGGCACCATCGAGTCCGCCGTCGAGGCGATGCGCATCGGCGCGGACGACTATCTGACCAAGCCGGTCGATCTCTATGAGCTGCGCAAGCGGGTGATGAACCTGATCGAGAAGCAGCAGCTCCAGGAGGAGGTCTCGACTCTCCGCCAGATGCTCGACAAACGCTACGGCTTCGAGAGCATCATCGGCCGCTCGGGGCCGATGGAGGAGCTCTTCGAGCGCATGAAGCTGGTGGCGCCGACGCGCTCGAGCGTGCTCATCATCGGCGAGAGCGGTACCGGCAAGGAGCTGGTCGCCAACGCCTTGCACCGCGCCAGCCCGCGGCGCAACGAGCGCTTCCTGGCCATCAACTGCGGGGCGATCCCCAGCGACATCCTGGAGAGCGAGCTGTTCGGCCACGAGCGCGGCGCCTTCACCGGCGCCGTGACGCGGAAGATCGGCAAGTTCGAGCTCTCCCATCGCGGCACCCTCTTCCTCGACGAGATCAGCGAGCTCTACCCGGAGCTGCAGGTCAAGCTGCTGCGCGTCCTCGAAGAGAGGCAGGTGATGCGGGTCGGCGGCAGCGAGCTGATCGACGTCGACTTCCGGTTGATCGCGGCGACCAACCGGGACCTCGAAAGAGAGGTGAGCGAAGGGCGCTTCCGCGAGGATCTCTACTACCGTCTGAAGGTGGTGACGCTGCGCATTCCGCCGCTGCGCGAGCGGCCGGGTGACATGCAGCAGCTCGCCGATCATTTCCTGGGCATCTTCTGCCAGGAGCACGGCAAACCCGCCAAGAGGCTGAGCCAGGAAGCGCTGGAGCTGCTGTCGCGCTACCCTTGGCCGGGAAACGTGCGACAGTTGCGCAATGTCATGGAGTCTGTGGTGGTCTTCCACCAGGGCGAGCTCATCCAGCCGGCCGATCTGCCGGTAGAAGTGCGGGAATCTTCGGCCTTGGCGCCTCCCGGCGGCCCCGTGCAGGTGGTGGCGGGGGAGCCGCGCACCATGGCCGACATCGAGCGCCAGGCCATCCTGGAGACTCTCGACCGCACCGGAGGGCACCGCGCCCGGGCGGCGGACATTCTTGGTATCGGGTTGCGGACTCTTCAGCGGAAGCTGAAAGAGTACAAGGACGAAGGATACTTGCTGGACGATCCTTGAGGAGGGATGATGGAGCTACCGGCAGAAGTGATGATCCATAGCGCGCTTGTGGGCGCCAAGGGCGGCAAGGGAACGCTGCTCCAGGTCAACCAGGACGGCTACTACGAGATCAACTACGCGTTCGGAGAGCGCATCCACCGGACGTTCTTCCCCATTCAAAACACGGTCCTGATCTGCGTCCAGCCCGAAGACCCGACGCGGCGTGACCTGGAAATCGAGCGCTGACATGGCTACCTCAAAGACGAAGCTTTCGGTCAACGTGGACCACATCGCGACCCTGCGCCAGGCGCGGCGGACGCGCAATCCCGACCCCGTCGAGGCAGCGTGGATGGCCGAGCAGGCGGGAGCCGCCGGCATCACGGTTCATCTGCGGATGGACCGCCGGCACATCCAGGACTCCGACGTCGAGCGGCTGCGCGAGGCGATCAAGGGCAAGCTCAATCTGGAGATGTCGATCTCCACGGAAATGCTCAAGGCGGCGATCCGACTGCGGCCCCACCAGGTCACCCTGGTGCCCGAGCGGCCCGAGGAGGTGACCACCGAAGGGGGGCTCAACCTGATCTTCTACGGCCGGCGCGTCACCGAGGTGGCCGAGCAGCTCGCCGCCGCCGGCATCACCGTCTCGCTGTTCATCGATCCCGACCCGCGGCAGCTCCAGGCTCTCTCCTCCCTGCCCGGGGGCGGCGCGCGCTGGATCGAGGGGTTCGAGATCAATACCGACGCCTACACACGTGGCCAGGATCCGGCCCAGACGCAGGAAGAGCTGGCCCGGGTCGCCGAGATGGCCGAGGCCGGACAGCAGAAGGGGCTTCGGGTCTATGCCGGCCACGGCCTGCGCAGCGACGACGTGGGGGCCATCGCGGCGATCCCGCAGATCGAGGAGCTGAACATCGGCCACTCGATCGTCGCGAGGTCGGTGATGATCGGCCTCGACGCGGCGGTCAAGGAGATGCTCGCCGCCATGGCGGGAAAGTAGACAGGGAAGTAGACAGGAAGGGAAGTCAGGACGGCAGGGAGCCGATCTCTTCCGCGATCACGCCGGCGAGCTCGCCGGCGAGCTCGTCGATGGTCGGCTGGTCGGGGCCCTCGATCATGACGCGGGCGAGGGGCTCCGTGCCGCTGTAGCGCAGCACGAGGCGGCCGTCCGCGCCCAGGCGCTCCTCGACCGTCCGCGCCGCGGCCGCGATCCTGGGCAGGGTGGCGAGGTCGGGCTTCCGCGCCACCCGTACGTTCAGCAAAATCTGCGGATAGCGCCGGAAGCCGGCGAGCATCCGCGACAGCGGGCGGCCGGCCCGGCGGAGCAGAGCGGCCATCTGCACCGCGGTGAGCAGCCCGTCGCCGGTGCTGGTCAGCGCGCTCTGCACGATGTGCCCCGACTGCTCGCCACCGAGCACGATCCCCTCCCGCGCCATCATCTCCACTACGGAGCGGTCGCCGACGTCGCAGCGCTCGATCCCGATCCCCTCCCGCGCCAGGGCGCGCTCGAGCCCGAGATTGCTCATCGAGGTGGCGACGATGCGCGCCGGCTCGAGCCTGCCCTGGGAGCGCAGGCCGGTCGCCCAGAGATAGAGGATGGCGTCGCCGTCGCGCACCTCGCCGCGCTCGTCGGCGAGGATGCAGCGGTCGGCGTCGCCGTCGAAGGCGGCGCCGAGGTCAGCCCCCTCGGCGACCACCCGGGCGGCCATCTCGGCGGGAGCGGTGGAGCCGCACCCGGCGTTGACGTTGCGCCCGTCCGGCGCGGCGTGGAGGAGCGTCACCCGGGCGCCCAGGCGCTCGAACAGCGGGCCGGCATAGGACGAAGCCGCGCCGTTGCCCGCGTCGAGCACGATTTTCAGGCCATCGAGAGGCCTTTCGCCGGGCACGCCCGCGACGAGATGGCGCAGATAGCGTTCCTGGAGCCCGGGCTCGGGAGCGAGGTCAGGTTCGGCCGCCGCGACCGGCACGGAGCCGTCCAGGCGCTGTTCGAGAACCGCTTCCTCCTCCTCGCTCCACTTGAGCCCCCGCGGGTCGATGAGCTTGATGCCGTTGTCCGGGTAGGGGTTGTGGCTCGCCGAGACGACCGCGCCGGCGGCGGCGCCTAGCTGGTGCGTCAGCCAAGCCACGCCCGGCGTCGGGATCACGCCGGCGTAGCGGACCTCGGCCTCACTGCCGCCGGCGTGGAGGCCGGCGGCCAGCCAGCGGCAGATCCCGAGCGTGCTCTCGCGGGTATCGCCGCCGAGGACGATCAACGGTGTCCGCCCGCCGGAGCGCTCGCGGAGGAGGGCGCCGAGCTGCGAGGCCAGCACGGTGACGGTGGCGCGATCGAGGGGAGCTTCACCGAAGCGGGCGCGAATGCCGTCGGTGCCAAAGAGGCGTCGGGCTGGGCTCAAGGTTCTTCTGGTTTCCGCGCCGCGTCGGCGCCGTCGGCGGTCCCCGGCTGGTGCATGGGCACGAGCACGGAGACCTTGGAGGGTTGAACGACCTGGATGAGGGGGTCCGGCGTGACCACCGCCACGGTCTCCTCGAAGCTGAGCGCATGCCCGCTGAGATCGACGGGCCGGGTCGAGAGCGACTGGACCTTGGCGAGGAGCGACTCCGGGCCGGTGACCAGGACGAGGTTCGGGAAGACCGCCGGCTCCTCGACGATCGAGCCGGCGGCAGGCTCGCCGACGAGGCGCGGCACCACCGGCAGCCGCTGGCTGATCTCGCGCTCGAGCTCGACGCGGATGGCGTTGGGCTCGATGGACACCACTTCGAGCCCGTCCGGCATCAGCACGTTCTCGGGGCCTAGGTTCACGGTCACCGTCCCGGGCTGCGTCTGCGCCAGCTCGACCTGCACGTTGACCTGGTAGGGATTGAGCTGGCGGATGAGCTTGCTGCTGCCGCGCAGGCGCACGTTGACAATCCGCACCGGGTCGAGGATGACGAAGCCGCGCGGCCGGTTGTAGCTGACGCTCGCTTCGACGAGACGCTCGGAGAGCGCTTCGCGCTCCTCGAAGGAGACGCTGAACCAGAAGCCGACGGCGATGCTGAGGGCGAGGAGGCGTAGGCCCCAGGTGCGGGAAGTCTCGTTCATGCCGGGGACCCGCCGCCGTGGCTCATGACGTTCCCACCTGGGGATACAGGTCGGTGACCAGGTACTTGTAGAGGGCGTTGCGCAGGCTCTTGCCGTCGAGGTCGCGGACCATGACGCCGTCGAACGCCACCGAGATGGTGCCGGACTCTTCGGAGACCACTACCGCCACGGCGTCCGTTTCCTCGGTGATGCCGAGGGCGGCGCGGTGGCGGGTGCCGAAGTCCTTGGACAGCTCCGGGTTCGGCGTCAGCGGCAGGAAGCAGGCCGCCGCCGCGATGCGGTCGTCCTGCACGATGACCGCGCCATCGTGGAGCGGCGTGTCCGGCGTGAAGACGTTGATCAGCAGGTCGTAGGAGATCGTGGCGTCGAGGGAGATGCCGTTCTCGACGTAATTGCGCAGTCCTTGCAGGCGCTCGATGACGATGAGGGCGCCGATCCGCCGCGAGGAGAGGGTCGTGGCGGCGAGCACGATGTCGCCGAAGGAGGAGACCACTTTCTGCTGCTTGGTCAGCCCCCACAGCGGGTTGCGGCCGAAGTTCGCCAGCGCGCGGCGCATCTCCTGCTGGAAGAGCACGATGATGGCGAACGGCAGGACGATGAGCAAGCTCTCCAGCATCTTCTGGAGGGTCGGCAGCTCGGCGAGCTGGGCGGCGTAATAGACGAGGCCGACGAAGACGATGCCGAGCAGCATCTGTACGGCGCGGGTGCCGCGGATCAGCAGCAGAAGGTTGTAGATCACCACCGCCACCGCCAGGATGTCGACGGCGTCGCGCCAGGTCAGGATCTCCAGGAGCTTCTGGACGTCCATGCTCATTCTACCGCCCGCTCCCGGGCGTCTGAAGCAATCGCATGCCAGACCGCCAGGAATTGGACCGTCTCCGCCACGTCGTGCACGCGCAGAAGGGCGGCGCCGCGCTCCGCCGCCCGGGCCGCGGCGGCCAGGCTGCCCGCCAGCCTGCCGGCGGGCGGTGGCGCCGCCCCAAGGCTCTGCTCGATCACCTTCCCCAGGAAGCTCTTCCGGCTCGCTCCCACGAGGAGAGGCCGGCCGAGGCCGGTGAGCTCGTCCAGGCGCCCGATCAGCGCCAGGTTCTGCGCCGCCGTCTTGCCGAAGCCGATCCCCGGATCGAGGATGATCCTCTCCTCGCCGATGCCGCACGCGGCGGCGCGCTGCACGGCCGCCGCCAGCTCCGCCCGCACCTCGCCGAGCAGATCGTTGAACCGGATCTCGCGCTGCATGGTGGCCAGCTCGCCGCGGCTGTGCATCAGCACCAGGGGGCAGCCGGCCGCCGCCACGGCGCGGCCCAGCTCCGGATCGGCGAGGGCGCTCACGTCGTTGATGAGGTCGGCGCCGGCGGCGAGAGCCTGGCGCGCCACTTCCCCCTTGCGGGTGTCGACGGAGAGCGGCGCCTCGGTGGCCTGGCGCAGGGCGGTGAGGACGGGGAGGAGCCGCGCCGCCTCTTCCTCCGGCGGCAGGCTGACCGCGCCGTCTCCATACACCCCGCCGCCGGGACGCGTCGACTCGGCTCCCAGGTCCAGGAGATCGGCCCCCTCGGCGAGCATCCGCAGCCCGGCGTCGACGGCCCTCTGCGGATCGCTCCACCGGCCGCCGTCGCTGAACGAGTCCGGGGTGAGGTTGAGGATCCCCATCACCAGCGGCTTCTCTCCCAGGAGGAGAGCGCGTCCGCGGGGGAGCCGCAGGGTAAATGTCCGGCCTGTCTGGCGGGTGGCGAGGGTTCCGAGGGTCTCCATGAGATCGAGGGCGGGCGCCCACTCTCTAGTCTATCAACAGAGACGCCCGGCGCGGGACCGGGCGTCTGAGCTGGTGGAGCATCGGGCGGCGATCGCCGTCAGATCAGAGGGTTTCGCGAGTCGTCTCGAGAGTGACGGGAACGCCGCTCTCGACGTCCGGCCCGGGAACCGGCCGCGGCGAGATCACCGCCTCGGGGACTTGATGGCCGCCGACGATCAGCCCTTCTCCCGGCGCGACCGGACGGGGCGGCGCCGGATCGTGGCCGGTCATCTTGCGGATGATGTCGTACACGTGCTCGCCGTCCAGCGACTCGTGCTCGAGCAGGTCCAAGGCCACGCGGTCGAGGACAGGCCGGTTGCCGGCGAGGATCGCCGTGGCGTTCTCATAGCCGGTGCGCACGATGCGGGTCACCTCGCGGTCGATGCGCACCGCCGTGTCCTCGCTGTAGTCGGAGCGCTGCGAGAAGTCGCGGCCCAGGAAGACCGGCTCCTCCTTGCTGCCGTACGACAGCGGCCCGAGATCGGACATGCCCCATTCGCAGACCATGCGGCGCGCCATGTCGGTGGCCCGCTCGATGTCGTTGCCGGCGCCGGTGGTGACGTCCTCCTGCGTCAGCTCCTCGGCCACCCGGCCGCCCATGAGGATGGCGATCTGCGCCTCCACGTACTGCCGGCGGTAGGTGTACTTGTCCTCGGTCGGGAGCTGCATGGTCAGGCCGAGAGCCCGGCCGCGGGGGATGATCGTCACCTTGTGCAGCGGGTCGGAGCCCGGCGTGAAGGCGGCCACCAGGGCGTGCCCCGCCTCGTGGTAGGCGGTGATCCGCTTCTCCTGGTCGGTCAGCATCATCGTCTTGCGCTCGACGCCCATCAGGACCTTGTCCTTGGCGTACTCGAAGTCGCCCATGTCGACTTTCTTCTTGTTGCGCCGGGCGGCGATCAGCGCCGCCTCGTTGACCAGGTTCGAGAGGTCGGCGCCGGCGAAGCCCGGCGTGCCGCGGGCGATGATGTTGAGCTGGACGTCCTCGTCGAGCGGGATGTTGCGGGTGTGCACCTTGAGAATGCCCAGGCGGCCGTTGATGTCCGGACGGTCCACCACGACGCGGCGGTCGAAGCGGCCGGGGCGCAGCAGCGCCGGATCGAGGACGTCGGGCCGGTTGGTGGCGGCGATCAGGATGACTCCTTCGTTGGACTCGAAGCCGTCCATCTCGACGAGGAGCTGGTTGAGCGTCTGCTCGCGCTCGTCATGGCCGCCGCCGAGGCCGGCGCCGCGGTGCCGGCCGACGGCGTCGATCTCGTCGATGAAGATGATGCAGGGGGCGTTCTTCTTTCCCTGCTCGAACAGGTCGCGGACGCGCGAGGCGCCGACGCCCACGAACATCTCCACGAAGTCGGAGCCCGAGATGGAGAAGAACGGCACGTTCGCCTCGCCGGCGATGGCGCGGGCGAGGAGCGTCTTGCCGGTGCCCGGGGGGCCCATGAGCAGGACGCCCTTGGGGATGCGGCCGCCCAGCTTCTGGAACTTCTGCGGCTCCTTGAGAAACTCCACGATCTCCTGGAGCTCTTCCTTGGCTTCCTCGACGCCGGCGACGTCCTTGAACGTCACCTTCTTGCCGGAGGTGTTGAGCAGCTTGGCCTTGCTCTTGCCGAAAGAGAGGGCCTTGTTGCCGCCGGTCTGCATCTGCCGCATGAAGAAGATCCAGAGCGCGACGATCAACAGCACCGGCGCCCAGGTGAACAGCACGGCGATCAGCGGGTTCTCCCGCGGCTCCTCGGCCTTGATGACCACGTTGGACTTCTGCAGGTCCTTGACGAGGTCAGGATAGTTCGGGAGCTGGGTGGTGAACTCCTCATTGTCCGGGAATTCGGCACCGCCCTTGAATTTGCCGGTAAGCTGCTGGCCCCGGATCGTGACCTCTTTCACCTTCCCCGCATTGACGTCCTCCAGGAGCTGCGTGAAGCTCAGCTCCTGATGGTTGGTCTTGCTGCGCTGGAAGGTGTTCCAAAGCAGGATGACGACGACGAAGATCGCCATCCACAGAAAAAGTGTCTTGAGAGTAGAGCTCAATGGTCGGCTACCTCTTTCAGGAGCAGGGACGCAAACGTCCCTTCACTGTGACAACCCGAGGACCGGGGTGGGGATTCCCAAAGACCGGAAATGCTCAAGGGCGTTCCTTCGCGGAGGCGGGCGACAGACGGCGGGCGACATAGGAGAGATTGCCGTACCTCCCGTCGTGCTTGAGCCCATAGCCTACCAGCACTCCCTGCCGCGGCGTGGAAAAGACGGCGTAGCTCACCTCGAACCCGGTCTTCCGGTCGTCCGGGATGTCGATCAACGCGGCGAAGCGGACGGCGCGCGCGCCATGGTTGCGGAGCTGCTCCTCGAGGTAGGGCTCGGTGACGCCCGAGGCGACGACGTCCTTGACCACCACCACGCTCTGCCCGGCGATTTCCACCGGGATCGGATACTGGATCTGCATCACCCCCGACTCCGCGCTCTCGCCGGCGGCCACGTGGATGAGCTCGAAGCGGACCGGCCGCGCGATGGCGCGCACGAGGTCGGCGAGGAAGATGACGGAGCCGCCGAGGAGGGCGACGAGCAGGGGATCTTCGTCCCCGATCTCGCGCTCGATGCGCTGGCCGAGAGCGGTGACGCCGCGATGCACCTCTTCAGCGCTGAACAGGGGATCGATGCCGGGGATGTCGGAAAGGGTCTGCGGCGCGCTCATCGGATCTCGGGCCTCTCCATCAAATCGAAGTCAGACTGGCGACCCAGACGGTCGCCGCGGTCGATTCTCTTGGGATGCGGAAGCTCTGGTCGATCGTCACTCCCGGCACCCAGGCGATGCGCCCCTCGACGCAGAGCAGGGGAATGCGCTCTCTTGCGGCCGGCGGGACGCGGCGATCCACGAGAATCTCCTTCAGTTTCCGGCTCCCGCTTGCTCCCAGAGGGTGGAGGCGGTCGCCGGGGCGGCGGTTACGCACCGTGACACGGTCCCCGGCCCTTGACGGCAGCGCGAGTCCCGCTCGATCGGAAGCCCCGGCGAGCATCCAGGGCTCCACGGGGCCGCGGTGCAGTCCGACCCTGACGGCGAGCTCCGGGATCTCCAGCTCTCCCGGAATCTGAAGAGTATAAGTGAAGTCGGGCACCCGCTCCCGCGATTCAGCCCTGCGGAGGGTGAGGAGGTCGCCTTCCACCGCCCAGCGCCAGTCCGCGCCGCAGTCGCAGGCGACCTTGCCGCCGGCTGCCATCTGGCGCAACAGCTCCGACCGCGCGGCCTCTCCGGCCGGGTACGGTGCGCCGGCGCGCCGGTGGAGAGCGGACAGGGCGGCGGGCCGCAGCGGCGGAGGGAGAGACGCGAAGGCGCGATGGTCGATCGCGATGCCTGCCGCGAGCCGCCGGACGCCCAACTGCTCGCCGAGGCGCCGATCGAGGACGGCGCCGGCGCGGCGCGCCCGCTCCGCCAGGCCGGCGAGGCGCGCTCCCAGATCCGCTGTCCCGGTCTCGGCGGCGAGGGCCGGCAGCAGGCGGTGGCGGACCCGGTTGCGCGGTGTCCTCAGGTCGGCATTGGTGGGATCCTCGCTGACCGGGAGGCCGGCCGCCTCCACGGCCTCCCGGAGAGCCATGCGGGAAAGGCCGAGCAGCGGCCGGACGACCGCGCCCTGCGCCGGACGCACGCCGGCCAGCCCTTCGACGCCGCTGCCGGCGAGGAGCCGCAGCAGCACGGTCTCCGCCTGGTCGTCACGATGGTGGCCGGTCGCGATGTAGCGCGCGCCCCGCTCGCGGCGAACCTCTTCGAGGAATTCGTAGCGCACCCGCCGCGCCGCCGCTTCGGGGCTCTCGCCCGGCCGGCGCAGGGAGGGCACGCTACGCCTCTCCAGGACGAAGGGGATCCCCAGATGCGCAGCGGTGAGGGCGGCGGCGGCGGCGCGCCCCGCGCCGCCGGAGTCGAGCCCATGGTCCAGGTGGGCGGCGACGAGCCAGGCGCCGCGCCGCGCCGCGAGCTCGCGCAGGCCCCAGAGCAGAGCGGTGGAGTCGGGCCCGCCCGAAAAGGCCACGATCAGGCCTTCTCCGGGAGCGAGCGGGCACGGAGGGACGAAGAACGTCTCCAGGGACTGGAGGATGGTAGCGGTGAAGGGACTTGAACCCATGACCTAGCGATTATGAGTCGCTCGCTCTAACCAACTGAGCTACACCGCCGAGAAAAGGAGAAAAACCTGCCTGGCCATCCAACTCTGGAGGGCAGGCAGGTCAAAGTGCGGGGATTATACCGCGAGGCCCGGAGGGCGCAAGTCACGGACGAGGAACAACCGCGCCAGGCATGAAATGGAAGAGATCAGCGCAACACTTCTTGGCAGCTACGGAACTGGCCGAAGAACTCCTGCATGGAGGTCGACAGGGCCGGTTCGTTCAGACGGTAGATGACGTTCTGTCCCTGGCGCTGGTCGACGACCAGATCCGCCTCTTTGAGGACCGACAGATGGCGCGAGATGGTCGGCTGCGAGAGATTGAAATTGCCGACGATCTCTCCCACGGTGCGCTGGTGGCCTTCCAGCAGACGAAGGATCTCCTGGCGGGTGCCATCGGACAGCGCCTTGAAGACCTTGGTCAAGTGCCGCTCCTCCCTCCGGAACATCGGGATGCTGCGGTCGAGGTTAGCCATTTTCACGTCCCTCCTTGGTGCGGTTGATTGAGGTTCTCAGTTCCCTGATCCCATTTGAATCTATTCTAGAGCAGGCATAGTTGAACAAAACTTGGTAGTGCGCCCCTGATGGGGCATGAAGGCGCTCAGTTTGTGAGCGGACACGTGCAAACTTCTCTATAAACAAAAGTTACGGCAGCACGGGGTGGGAGAACAAGAGAGGGGAGAGAAGGACTTCGCGGGGAGCCCTCCCTCCGCCGGCGCGGGAAGGAGGGCTGGATCTCAGGCAGCTCAGCGGGCTTGGCTGAAGCGGTCCGCGACGGCCTGCCAGTTGACGGTGTTCCACCAGGCGGCGAGGTAGTCGGGGCGGCGGTTCTGGTACTTGAGGTAGTAGGCGTGCTCCCAGACGTCGACGCCGAGGAGGGGTGTCTTGCCCTCCATCAGCGGGCTGTCCTGGTTCGGACGGGCGATGACGTCGAGCTTGCCGCCGTCCACCACCAGCCATCCCCAGCCGGAGCCGAACTGACCTGCCGCGGCATTGGTCAGCTTCTCCTTGAAGCTCTGGAAGCTGCCGAGGTCGCGGTCGATGGCCGCGGCCAGGTCGCCGCCCGGCCCGTTCGAGCTACCGCCATCGTGCGGACCCATGACCTGCCAGAACAGTGAATGGTTGGCGTGGCCGCCGCCGTGGTTCTTCACGGCGGTGCGGATCGCCTCCGGCACGCCGGCGAAGCCGCGCAGGAGGTCTTCCACGCTCTTGCTCTGCAGGTCCGGGTGGCCGTCGAGGGCCTTGTTGAGATTGGTCACGTAGGCCGCGTGATGCTTGTCGTGATGGATCTGCATCGTCTGCGCATCGACGTGCGGCTCGAGGGCGTCGAACGAATAAGACAGAGGGGGAACTTCGTGCATGGAGCGTCTCCTCCTTCGTAGGTATGTCCGATTGGTGTGTCCGAGATGGGCGTCCCATACCAGGCACCGGGACGGCCGCGGGGGCTCTCATTCTTGCACAAAACAGAAATGCCCTCCGCGGGAGGAGGGCATCAGGAAGACGGGCGCTGGAGAAAAGCTCTTAGCGCAGCTTCTCTTCCACGAACTCGACGTGCTTGCGGACCTTGGGATCGTACTTCTTCATCCGCAGCTTCTCGGTGGAGAGCTTCTTGTTCTTGTCCGTGGTGTAGAAGTAACCGGTCCCGGCAGAGGAGACCAACTTGATCTTGTCGCGCATAGCGTTCTCCGACTTTCCAGCAAATCGACTGGCAAAAGATTGGCGGGGCCGACGGGGCTCGAACCCGCGACCTCCGGCGTGACAGGCCGGCGTTCTAACCGACTGAACTACAGCCCCGCGTTTTTCTTTTTACTTCCTTTGGTGGGAGGTGAGGGATTTGAACCCGCGACCCCCTGCGTGTAAGGCAGGTGCTCTAACCGCTGAGCTAACCTCCCCCCTCGCCGCCAAGGGAGGCATGATGATACGCAAGGGGCCTGGGTGAGTCAACAGGAATTTTCACGGCGCGTATCAAGGGGCGACATAGCCCAGCGCCTCGAGTTTTTTCTTCAGCTCGTCCGGCACGTCCTGCGGGTGCTCGCGGCGGGTCAGGCCGGCGAAGCGCTGGCGGATGAGGCGGGCGAGCTCGGCGACCTTGGCCGGGTTGGCCGCCGCGAGGTCGGCCTGCTCCCGCGGATCGCGGGCCAGATCGAACAGCTCGGCGTGGCCGATCGGATAGTGGTGGGGCGGCGCGTTCGGGATGCACACCGGATCGTGGCCGTCAGGATTGTCGACCAGCTTCCAGCCATTCTGCACCACGGTGTGGAGGGTGCTCGCGCCGTACTCGGAGAAGGCGGGCTTGCCGGGGCCGCCCTCTCCCGGGCGCTCCAGGTAGGGGACGAGGGAGCGGCCGTGCTGCTCGCGCGGCGCCGGCAGGCCGGCGAGGGCGAGGATGGTGGGCATGACGTCGATGAGCTCCACGGTCTGCGGCACCCGTGCGCCGGCGGGTATCAGGCCCGGCGCGGAGATCCCCAGCGGCACGTGCAGGGTGGTCTGATAGACCGAGCAGGAGTGATAGAGGTAGCGGTTGTGCGCGTACAGCTCCTCGCCGTGGTCGGCGGTGAGGATGACGATGGTGTGCTCGAGCCGGCCGGCGGCGCGCAACGCGGAGAGGATGGCGTCGATCGAGTGGTCGCTGCCCTGGACCGCGGCATCGTAGAGGGCGTCCAGGTGGCGCAGGTCGCGCCCGCTCAGCGCGAGCTTCTTGACGTTGACCTCGTCGAGGGCCCAGCGCTTGGGGCGCAGCAGGCCGTCGTAACCCGGGTCGAGCCGCGCCGCCGTGTCGCCGCCGTTGTAGTAGGGACCGTGCGCGCCGAAGAGGTGCACCCACAGGAAGAACGGCCGGTCCGCCGCCTGCCCGGCCGCCCAGTCGCGGGCGCGGTCCACGGTCTTGCCGTCCTGGCCGCCGCTGCAGGCGAAGGCGTCCCACCCCTGGTGGTTGGCGTCGCACATGTTGCTGAGGAAGGCGCCGGTGCTGTAGCCGGCCGCGTGCAGCACCTTGGGGAGCGTCGGCAGGCCGTCCGGAAAGCCGTAGCCGTTCTCGGCCACGCCGTGGGCGCTGGGGTAGAGGCCGGTGAGCAGGGAGGCGAGCGACGGCCAGGTGGCGGCGCGTTGCGCCATGGCCGACTCGAAGAGGACGCCGCCGGCGAGCTGGGCGTCCATCGCCGGGCTCGCCGGGTTGCCCGGCCAGGCTCGATATCCATAGGCACCGAGGCGGTCGGCGCGCAAGGCGTCGACGGTGAGAAGCACGACGTTCCACCCCTTCGCGGCGCCGGCGAGGCGCTGTCGCGCTGCCGGCTGGCTCGGCTTCGCTCCGTCTTTGTTGCAGGCTCCGGCGAGGATGAGGATGCCGAAAAGCAGGACGGGCGCGCGGGGAGGGCGGAGGCGGAGCACGGGAGGCGGATTGTAAGCCGGCTTGCCTCCGGCCGCGCGAATCGTATATAAAGAGGGTCCCCTTGCCAGCGGGCGTTCTGCCCGGTGCTGTCCCTTTTCCACCCCCTCTCCTCAATTTCCCTGAGGAGGGGCAGCGATGGAACCGATCAGCGAAGCGAAGACGGAGCCCAGGAGCACCAAGAATGAAAATCCGGTGGACTGGAGCGCCGTCGTGCGCCGCCACGATGCCCGGCTGCGCGGCCGGGTGCGCCGGACGCTCAACCGGCTGGGCCTGCGCGCTCAGCACGAATTGGTGGACGAGATGGTCCAGGACGTCTATTGCCGGCTGCTCGAGAGTGGAGAGCACCGCCTGGGCCACGCCGCCGCCGCCGATCCCTCGCTCCACGCCTATCTTGGCACCATCGCCGAGCGTACCGTGCTGGACCAGGTCCGCACCGCCTCCGCCCTCAAGCGCACAGGCCTGTCGACCGTCCGCCTGGGGCGCCTGAGCCGCCGCGCCCGCCGCGCCGTGGAGCGGATCGCCGATCCGGGGCCGACCCCCGAGCAGACCGCCATGCGCTCGGAAGGACAGCGCCAGCTCCTGGACCTCTGCCGCGAGATGCGCGGCCTCGGCCCGGGCCGGCGCAACGCCTGGGTGATGCGCCTCGCCGTCCTCGAAGGCTACAGCAGCCGCGAGATCGCCGCCGCGGCGGGCGGCCGTCTCTCCCCGCACACCATCGACATGCTCGTCCACCGTCTCCGCCGTCGCCTGGCGCGGTCGGGCTTTGCGTTGAAGAGGCGGTAGGATGAGGGGCGTCCAATCCGCCGCGGGCCCTCACCCCCTGGCGCCCTCTCCCGCTCGGGGCGGTGGGAAGGGGGCACGCGCGGGGGAGGGACGGAGAGGGGGCGGGCGGCGGCGCCAACCTGTTGCTGCGCCGGAACAGTGGATCGGAGGCCGAGCGGCTATCATCTCTTTCATGATCCAGCTCTTCACCGATCCTCGCTGCCTGAGCCATGCCGCGCCGCGGGGGTACCCGGAGCGGCCGGAGCGGCTGTCCGGGATCGTCGAGCACCTGCGGGGGCGCGGGTGGCCTTTCGTCTCCGTGGCTCAATCAGCCCCATCCCGGGAGGTGGCGCTCCAGGCGGTCCTCGACGTCCATGAGGAGGGCTATGTCGGCCGTCTGCAGCGGGCCGCCGAGAGGGGCGACTCGCTGATCGACTCGGCGGACAACCCGCTCTCTCCCGGCACCTGGGAGGCCTCCTGGGCGGCGGTGGAGACGGTGCTCGCCGCCGCCGACTGGATCGCCGCGGGAGCGGACCGCACCGCCTTCGCGGCGGTGCGGCCGCCGGGGCATCACGCCGAGCGCGCCATGGCGATGGGCTTCTGCTTCTTCAACAACGTCGCGGTGGCCGCCGGGCACCTGCGCCGGCGGCACGGCGCCGCGCGGGTGGCCATCTTCGACTTCGACGTCCACCACGGCAACGGCACGCAGCACATCTTCGAAGAGCGGCCCGACGTCTTCTATGCCAGCACGCACCAGTCCCCGTTCTATCCGGGCACCGGCGCGGCGGACGAGACCGGCCGCGGCGCCGGCGCGGGAGCGACGCTCAATGTGCCGCTGCCGGCGGGCACCGGCGACGAGGTCTATGGCGAGGTCATCGAGGCGCAAATCCTTCCCGCCCTGCGCCGCTTCTCCCCCGACGTTCTTCTTCTCTCCGCCGGCTTCGACGCCTGGCGCGGCGACCCTCTGGGCGGCATGCGGGTCACTGAAGAGGGTTTCCGCGGCTGGGGAGATCGCCTGCGCGCCCTCGCCGCGGAAGTCTGCGGCGGCCGGGTGCTCGCCGTTCTCGAGGGTGGTTACGACCTGGAAGCCTTGCCGCTCCTCGTCGAAGCGCACCTGGAAGGGCTGTCGGGCCGGTCGATGCCGTAGACCAGCAGCTCCATCCCCTGGATCTCGGTGCGGCCTTGCAGGCTCTCGCCGAGGCGCTCGGCGACCCGGATGGAGGCGAGGTTCGCCGGAGGGATGAGACTGATGACGCGATCCTTCTTCAGGACGGTGAACGCGTAGGCCAGTGCGGCCCGGGCGCCCTCGGTGGCGTAGCCGCGCCCCCACCAGAGTCGCCCGAGGCACCAGGCGAGCTCGAAGCCGGGCCAGCCTTCCGGATTGGCGAAGCCGATCATCCCCAGGAACGCGCCGGTCTCTCTCTCTTCCACCACCCACATGCCGTATCCCAGGAAATGCCGGTGCCCCACGAGGAAAGCCAGATGCCGCCAGGCCTGCTCCCGGCTGAACGTCCCCCGGCCGAGGTGGCGGGACACCTCGGGGTCCGCGCACAGATCGGCGTAGTCGTCGAAGTCGCTCAGGCGGATGGGCCGGAGACGGAGGCGCTCCGTCTCCAGGGTCAGGGTCTCGGGATCTTCCATGGAGGGGAGGCTAACGGGGAGGCACGGCACAGCCGAGCGGTGCTCTCCGGAAGATGCCAGACGACGGGTGGGCTCGCCGATTTTCCGCGCAGGAGTGAGCCGGCGAGATAAAGTTCTCTTTCGTTGTCACGTCCGGCCGGAGGCGCGCACCTCTTACTAAAGAAGCCTTCGAGAGGAGGGTGCCCGTTGAGCGAAGGAAAGAATCCTCGGCCGCGGTTGAGCCTCGCCCTGAGCTTTGCGCGCCTGGCGGAGGATCTCACCCAGAAGGAGCTGACCGAGAGGTCCGGAATCCCGGACCTCTCGCCGATGGAGAAGACCCGGGAGCCGGAGCGCGCCACGGTGGAGGAGCTGTTTGCCGCCATGGACCGCTTTCCCGAGGAGGTCGACGTCGCGCTCTTCTGCGCCGACCTGATGCGCCGTCCCCGGCCCACCGTCCAGTCGCCTGTCGAGCCCACCCTGGAAGAGGCGCGGACTCTCACCGTCGCGGCGGCCCTGGAAGCCGGAGCGGTCTTCGAGGTGACCCGGGAGCAGCTCCTCCAGGCCCTGCGCGAAGAAAAAGCGAAGGCACACCGGCAGGAGGCCGAGGTGCTGCTGAAGGAGCTGATGCAGCGGAGCTCCGCGGAGCGGTGGCGGATGGTGGAAGAGGATGAGGCCTATCGGACGTGGGCGCTCGCCGAGCGCGCGGCCCTGGAGAGCGAGAAGAAGGCGGCCCACGACGCCGATGAGGCATTGAGCCTCGCCCGGCTGGCCGTGCGCATGGCCGAGCTGACGCCGGGGAGCGAAGAGTGGCGCTCCCGCGTCGGGGGAATCTGCTGGGGCCTTCTCGCCAACGCGCGCCGCGTCAAAGGGGACTTCCCGCCTGCCGACGAAGCCTTCGTCCGCTCCGATCATCTCTGGAAGGCCGGCGCCGCGGCCGACCCCGGGCTGATCCTGGACGGCACGCGGCTGCTCGACCTCAAGTCCTCCCTTCGGCGGCACCAGGGTCGGTTCGAGGAGTCTCTGGATCTCCTCAAACAAGCCCTGGCCGTGAGCCGGTCGGACGTTGCCACCGCACGGCTCTTGTTGAAGAAGTCCGCCACCATGGAACAGATGGGTAACCCTCAGGGGGCAATCGAGGCGCTCAAACAGGCCCGCCCCCTTGTCGAAAGCCACGGTGATATCAGGGCGCACTTCGGCCTGGAATTCAATCTCTCCGCGAGCCTCAGCGATGCCGGCCGCCATGCCGAGGCCGAGGAGCTGCTGCCCAAGGTGAGGGACCTGGCGCTCAAGCTCGGCAACGGGCTGGACCTCCTGAGATGTCGCTGGCTCCAGGGGCTCGTCTCGGCGGGGCTGGGCAAGCTTAAGGAGGCGGTGGCCGATCTGGAGTACGTCGCGGGCGAGCTCGTGGCGCGCGCCATCGCCTTCGACGCGGCCCAGGCCTGCCTGGACCTTTCCCAGCTCTACCTGCGGCAGAGCCGGATGGCCGAGGTCAAGCGCCTGGCCGGGCAGATGGTCGCGGTCTTCAAGGTGCAAGGGGTGCCTCGCGAGGCCCTCGCCGCCGCGATCCTGTTTCAGGAGGCCGCCGAGCAGGAGAGGGCCACGGTCGAGCTGGCAAGAAAGCTCTCCGACTATCTGCGCCGGGCTCAACACGACCCGAGCCTGTGCTTCGAGCCGTGATATCGATTCGCTCTGCGTCCCCCCTCTCCCGGGGAGGGTGGGCGGGGTGGCGGGAGAGGGGGACAGGGGGTGAGGGCTCAGCTCCCGGACCGGCAGCCGCCGCTCGGATCGATGATACAACCGTTGTCTTGGGCCGATACCGCCGCGCAGCCGCCGTGCGGGTCGAGGCCACAACCGTTGTCCGACACCGCATCATCGGCATGCCCGGCCGCGCAGCCGCCGTTGGGGTCGATAATGCAGCCGTTCTCCATCCAGAGGCCGACGAGGCTTCCCCAGGCGCGGCCGAGGAGATCCGCCAGGGACGAGAAACCGGCGGCGCCGTGGGCTCGGGGCGAGGCGGGCTCTCCGGCCCGGGCGAACGGCACGCTGACAACCAGGCTGACAACCAGGACGAGGAGGGCAGGGATGAAGATGCGAGACAGCGCGGGGCGGGGCATGGGCGCTCCTTGGCGGGGCGGCTCCGGGGCGGCCTGCATTGGCCGCGCGGGCGGACCCCTGAAAGGTATGGTGCCTGAGAAAATCGGCAGACCGGCCCGTCACCTGCGTGTCTTGCCCGGGAGGCTCTTGACATGAGCTTCCTGGAAGAGGAAAGCGCGGTCCCCGGCCTGCTGGTGGTCCTGCTCCGGGCCTTGCGCCACTGGTCCCAGGCGGAGCTGGCGAGAGCCTCCGGCATCCAGAAGAGCCAGATCTCCCTCTATGAGCGATGGAAGACCGTGCCGTCCGAGATCAACCGGAAGCGCCTCGCCGCGGCGGCCGGGATCGTCTGGGTCGAAGCTTGCCAGGCGCTCCCTGCTCTGCGGACGCTGTACCGGCTGGCCGCGCATCCGGCAGGCCATGCACCGGCTCTGCCGGGAGCCCGGAGGCTGGCCGCCACGGTGGGGCTCGCCGCGGCCGGCGCCTTCCGGGAGAGGGTAGGTCCCTTCCTGGGCCGGTATCTTCCGCTCCTCGCCCTCTCCGGGACGCCGGCTCCGGTGTTGCCGCCGGACCGCGGAACGGAGTCAGCGGCATTGGGCCTGTGGATCGTCCTCCTCCGCTCCCTGCGTCACTGGAGCCAGGAGGAGCTGGCGAGCGCTTCCGGAGTCCAGAGGAGCCAGATCTCGGCCTACGAGCTGGGCAGGAAGAAGCCGAAGCGGAGGACGCTGGAGCGGCTCGCCGGCGCCGTGGGCGTACCGATGGACGAGGCTTTGGCCGTGCTCCCCTTCCTCCGCACATTGGTCTGGGAAGCCCGGGGGAGGCGCAGCGGGAGAGCCGGCTTGGCCGGCGGGCTCGGACGATTTGCGGAGGACTGCTTCCTGTTGACGGCGGAGCTCGCCGGTCCGATGACTCGCGCGAGCTGTTGAGCCACCGGATCCGCTTCGCGCATCGCCGCGCCCGGGAAACGGGCGGTCCGCGCCGGGAATCGGATCACCGCGCCCAAGAAGCGGGCGGTCGAAATCGCGGCGCGGGTCATCCGAACCGGGAATCGGACGGTCCGCGCCGGGAAATGCGTCACCGCGCCCGGGAGACGGGCGGTCGGGCTCGCGAAGCGGATGGTCGGAATGCCGGTTTTGACCGCCCGTTTCCCGGGCTCGACCGCCCGATTCCCGGTTTTGACCGCCCGTTTCGCGAGCCCGACCGCCCGTCTCCCGGTTTTGACTGCCCGTTTCCCGGGCGCGACCGCCCGTTTCCTGGTTTCGACCGCCCGATTCCCGGGCGCGACTGCCCGTCTCCCGGGCTCGGTGATCCGATTCCCGGTTTTGACCGCCCGATTCCCGGGCTTGGTGATCCGATTCCTCTTGCCGAGCGTCCGCGGAAGCGGCTACGCTGCCGCCGTCTCGAATCTGAATCCGGAGGTTGCGATGCGGCGGAGCGAGTATGAGATGCGCAAGAGCGCGCTCGAAGCGGAGCTCAAGGCGGATATCGAGCTGCTGCGGGCCGCTTCTCTGGCCAAGCTGCGGGCTCTCGAAAGGCTCTGGCTCGCGGCGGCGGAGGATCTCCCGGCGGAGCTGCCGCCGGCCGTCCGCGAGAGCCCGCGGCCGAGTGAGACACCTGGGAGTGAGACGGTCAGCGTGAGTGAGACGCTTCACCCCGATCCTCCCGCTTCGCCGCCGGTGCTCCGGCGGGGGCAGGTGATGGACGATCTGATGGGCGGTTTTCACGCTCTTCCCGAAGAGTTCGAGAAGCGGGATGTCTTCCGGCTCCTGGGCTATGAGCCACCGCGGGCGACGATGTACCGCGTTCTGTCGGATCTGATCGGGGAAAAGTGGGTGGAGATCACCCTCTACAGCGAAGGCCATCGCCCGACCCGCTACCGCAAGCTGCCCCAGCCGCCGGACGATGAATGATCCTGGCCAGGGGGGCTAGGGGCCTATACTTCCCTCCATGTCGTATTCACGGACAGCGATGAGTCATTGCTTTGCCGCGGCGCTGGTCGCGGTTCTCGCGGGAGCCGGTCTGGTGCCGGCGGCGCATGCCTCCTCTCCAGCTTCTCCCGAGGCTTTCGGTCTCGCGGACGACCGCGCGGCGGCCGTCTTCGCGGAGCCGGTCCTTCAGGCTCCTTCGCAACGCTTCGGCGTCGCTCTCGGCGCCGTGCCCCAGGTCGCTCTGGGGCCGGTGGATGCTGATGCGCTGCTGCGGGAGGACGCGGTGCGCGCGAAGAGCGATCTCGACAAGACTTTGCGCTTCGGGATCGGCCGCGCCGTTCGTGCCGCGGCGCGGGATGGGAGCTGGTACCGCCTGGCGGACGGTGAGCGCCTGTGGGTGCTCGACGTCGTCTCCCCCGGTGCTCTGGGGATTCGTCTGCACTTGGCGGATCTGAGACTGCCGCGGCTGCCACAAGCCGAGATCGCCGTCTACGCGCCGGACAATCCCGGGCGCGTCACGCTCTACGCGGGCGATCGACCGTCCCTGGACGGCGACGTCTGGACGCCCACGGTGTTCGGAGAGCGCTTGCGCCTGGAGGTCCGGCTTCCGGCGGGTGCCGGAGCGGAGAGCCTGCCGTTCACCGTCGACCGCTTGCAGCATCTCTATGTCGATCCTCTCGTCAAGGCTGCGGGCTCCTGCCTCAACGACGTCAGTTGCCATCCGGAATGGGCGCAGGAGGCCCGGGCGGTGGGCGGGCTCGGCATCATCGGGCAGGACAGCCTCTACTGCACGGGCCAGCTCCTCAATACGGTCGCAGGTGACAAGACGCCGTACTTCCTGACCGCGAACCACTGTCTCAGCTCACGGCGCGAGGCGCGCACCGCCGAGGTCTTCTGGCTCTACCAGACCACTGCCTGCGGCGGTCCGGAGCCGTCTCTCGCCACGGTGCCGACGTCGAGCGGCGCGACGATGGTGGCGACCGGCACTCTCTCGGACTTCACCCTCCTGATGCTGGAAGGCACGGTGCCGCGCAACCTGTTCTGGGCCGGCTGGACGGCGGCGCCGGTGCCCAACGGCACCGCGTCGGCGGGGATCCACCATCCGGCGGGGCAATTCAAGCGCATCAGCTTCGGCGACCGCGCGCACAACCCGGTGTGCGGCGGCACCAACGCCAATCACGTGCGGATCAACTGGACCGACGGGATCACCCTCGCCGGATCGTCGGGCTCCGGCCTCTTCCGTGCCGACACGCACCAGCTCTATGGCCAGCTCCACTGCGGCCCCTCGTTCTGCGGCGCCGGTCCCGAGGATCTCAACGACTCCTACGGCGCCTTCGCGTTCACCTACCGCAGCATCGGGAGCTTTCTGGCTCGCGGGAGCGACGACTCCTTCGAGAACGACGATCTCTGCCGGAACGCCGGCCGGGTCGCGCCCGGCACCTACAAGAATCTGATCGTCAAGAGCACGGACCCGGACTGGTATCTCCTGAAGGTGGGCGCCGGCCAGACGGTGACCGTCACCCTGCAGTTCACCCGCGCCTGGGGCGCCATCGGCGCGCGCCTCTTCACCGGCTGCGGGCAGCCCCTCATCGCTGACGCGACCGACGCGGGCAACAGTCAGACCCTCACCTACAGCAACAAAGGGACGGCGCCGGTCACCGTCCGCTGGCAGGTCTTCCTGCTCGACGACACCCGGAACAGCTACAGCATGACGGTGAAGCTCCAGTGAGGGGCCGATAGGGCCCCGATAGACTGCCGCCATGCCGCCGATCACCGTTCCGCTGCACGCTCCGGAGCTCGCACCCGGCCGGTGGCTCCAGGGTCCCGCGGTGTCGATCGCCTTCAGCCGCGGCGCCGTCGTGCTGGTCGAATTCTGGGAGTCGACCTGCGTCAACTGCCTGCGTACGCTGCCTTATCTGAAGGCCTGGCATGAGCGCTACGCCGGCCGCGGGCTGGTGGTGGTCGGCGTCCACACGCCGGAATTCGACTTCACCGCCGATCCGGAGGTGGTGGCGGGGATCGTGGTGGCCGAGGGAATCCCGTATCCGGTCCTCCTCGACAATGACAAGGCCACCTGGCAGCTCTTCGCCAATCATTACTGGCCCTCGCGCTATCTCATCGACGCGCGCGGCTACATGCGCTACGAGCACTTCGGCGAGGGGGCGTACGGTGATACGGAGGACTGGATTCAGCGTCTGCTGCGCGAGGCGGGGGATGCGGCGCCGATGCCGGAGATCCTCGAGCCGGTGCGCGGCGAGGACCGGCCGGGCGCGGTCTGCTATCCCGCCACCCGCGAGATCCACGCCGGCTACCACCGCGGCAAGCTCCTGGCGCCCGAGGGCTACCGGCCGGGCGAGGAGGTCCGCCACGGCGCCCGCGCCGAGGGTCCGGCACCGCCGGGCATGTTCACCGCCCGCGGCCTCTGGCGGCACGAAGCCGAATACCTGGAAGCCCGGGAAGCCGGCGCGGAGATCGAGATCGTCTGCGAGGCCGCCGGGGTCAACGCGGTCCTCCAGCCCTCAGGAGAGCTCGAAATAGAGTCCGACGGCCTGCCGGTTCCCGGACCGGAGCGCGGCTCCGACGTGGTGGAACGCGACGGGCGCACCTTCGCGGTCTGGGATCGCGGACGCATGGTGCGCCTGATCGGCGGCGGAGACTTCCGGCGCCGCCGCCTCACCCTCCGGTTCTCCAACCCCGGTATCCGCCTCTATGCCTTCAGCTTCACGAGCTGCGCAACTTTTCTCCCCTCCATCCCGTAAAGGGACTTGACGACAGGTGTAGTCATGAGTATCATGGCGACAGATGTAGTCAGGGAGGAGAGAGAAGATGGCCAACGTCAAAACCATCGGAGATCAGGAGCTGGCGCTCCTCCGCCATGTGGCGGAGCAGGGTCCGGTCTCCGTCGGCCAGGTGGCCGAGGGATTCGGGGGGCCGCGGGGGCTCGCGCGGTCGACGGTGCTGACGATGATGGAGCGGCTCCGCCAGAAGGGGCACCTGGACCGCGAGCAGGCGGACGGTGGCGTCTACCGCTACTTCTCGCCGCTGGAATCCGGCGAGGTGATGCGCGGCGCGGTGCAGAGCTTCGTCGAGAAGACGCTGTCCGGCTCGGTGTCGCCGTTCGTCGCCTATCTGACCGAGACGGCTGAGGTCTCCGACATGGAGCTCGCCGAGCTCGAGGAGCTCGTGGCCCGCCTCAAGTCCAGGCGGCAGGAGGATTGACCATGGACGTCCTCGCCGTTGGAGCCTCGATCCTGGGCGCCGTCGGGCGCGCCTCTCTCCAGGGCGCGCTGGTGATCGCCGCCGTCTGGATCGCCTGCCGCCTGTTCCCCCGCCTGCCGGCCGCGCTGCGCTGCGGCCTCTGGTGGCTGGCTTGCGCGGCGCTGGTCTCGGGCCTCGCCTGGAGCCTCGCGGGGGCGGAGCCGGTGCGGCTGGCGGTTTTGCCGGCGGCATCGCAGGATGCTCCTCCTTCTATCTCAGCTCCCGTCGTTCCGGCTCGTCATCCTGAGGGCGAGTCCCGAGCCGGAAGGATCTGGGCGGGCGGGGCTTTCCCCCTCCCAGATCCTTCCGCTCGTCCCTCGCGTCAGGATGACATTCAAGGGGGCTGGCAGGTCGCAGCAGTCGCCTTCTGGGCCGCCGGCGTCCTCCTCCTCCTCGGCGTCACCCTCTGGCAGCACCGCCGCGCCCGGCGGGTAGTCCGCCGCTCGCTGCCGGCCGCCGAGCCCTGGCTCTCCGGGATGTTCGGCGCCCTGCGCGACCGGCTCGGCGTGCCGGAGAGGGCTGAGATGCGGCTCTCGGCGGAGGTCGCGACGCCGCAGGTGCTCGGTCTGGTGCGGCCGGTCGTCCTGCTGCCGGCGGCGGCGGCGGCGCGGCTGTCGCGGGCCGAGATCGCCATGACCCTCTGCCATGAGCTGCTCCATGTCCGCCGCGGCGACCTCTGGCTGGGCTGGGTGCCCGCCATGGCGGAGCGGCTCTTCTTCTTCCATCCCCTGGCTCACCTCGCGGTCCGCGAATACGTCCTGGCCCGCGAGGCCGCTTGTGACGCGGAAGTCCTCCGCGTGCTCGACCCGGCGCCCGAATCCTACGGACGCCTCCTGTTACGGCTCGGCGTGACACCGCAACCGGCGAAGCTCGCCGCCGCGGGCGCCGCGCCTTCCCTCCGGATTCTGAAAAGGAGATTGCAGATGCTCCAGAACGCCGATACGAAACGTCTCCATCCCGCCTGGTGGGTCCTGCTGGTGCTCGTCGCCTGCCTGGCCCTGGTTCCCTTCACGATCACGGCGCAGGAAGCTCCTCCGGCTCTCCCGGCGCCGCAGCCCGCGCGTGCCCCGCGCGCGCCGCTGCCGGTCGCTCATGTCGCCCAGAACGGCGCCCATGCCATTCCTCCCGCCCCGCCGGTGCCTCCCGTGCCGCCGGTGCCGCCGGTCCCCCCCCGCCCGCCGCGCATGGTGCATCACGGCGACGGCGGCTCCTACGTCCTCCTGCTGGGCGGCAAGCAGACCGTCATGAGCGGCTCCACCTGGGACATCGCGAAGGCCCGGAAGCTGCGGAAGAACGACGACGAGCAGCTCTTCTGGTTCGAGCGCGGCGGCAAGGAGTACGTCATCCGCGACGCCGCCACCCTGACCCGGATCAAGGCGATCTTCGAGCCGCAGCAGAAGCTCGGCGCGGAGCAGGGCGCGTTGGGCGAGAAGCAGGGCGAGCTCGGCGCGCGGCAGGGCGCCCTCGGAGCTCAGCAGGGCCGGCAGGGCGCCAAGCAAGGTGAGCTCGGCGCCAGGATGGCCAAGCTGGCCGCCGAGCAGGCCCGCCTCGATCAAGAGGGGAAGAGCACGCAGGCCCTGGAAGCCCAGATGGCGCAGCTCGAGAAGGAGCAGGAAGCGCTCGAAGCGCCGCAAGAGGCCCTCGGCCGCCAGCAGGAAGAGCTGGGCCGCCAGCAGGAGGCTCTCGGCCGCCAGCAGGAAGAGCTGGGGCGCCGCCAGGAGGCGCTCGCCCGTCAGGCCGACGAGCAGCTCAAGGCCCTCACCGACAAGGCCGTCGCCGGCGGGATGGCCCGCGAAGCGAAATAGCGCGCGGCGCGAGCTGCGAAGAGAGAGCGGCATCCTCCGGGATGCCGCTCTTTGTGTTTCAATGGAGGGGTCTGAAGAGGAGAGAGTCGATGCTTCGGAGACCCTGTTTCTACCTGCTCGCGGCCCTCATCGCGGGCTTCATCCCCGCCGTCGCCCTGGCTCAAATGGCCCAGCCCGGGGCTCTCCCCCGCTGGCCGGGCCTGGAAGGTGGCGGCGCCTATGTCCTGTTCCTGGCCAACAACGTCACCATCGTCAACGGCGCCCCCCGCGACTACGCGCGCGGCAAGGCGTTGCGGCAGGCGCCCGCCGAGATGCTCTTCTGGTTCCAGCGCGGCGGCAAGGAGTACTTCCTCCGCGACGCCGCCACCCTGAAGGCGCTGGCGGACGTCTTCCAGCCGCAGCTCGCGCTCGGACAGCAGCAGGTTGCTCTGGAAAAAGAGCAGACGCGCATCGGCCGGGACCAGGAGTCCCTCAACGCCCAATTCGAGGAGCTGGGGGTCCAGCAGGCGGAGTTCGGCGAGAGGATGGCCCAACTGGCCGCCGAGCAGGTCCGCATCCAGGAAGCCGGCGAGGACCCGTCGTCGATCGAAGCGGAGATGCAGGGCCTGGAGCAGGAGCAGATGAGCTTCGAGGGTCCGCAGTCCGAGCTGTCACGGCAGCAGGACGAGATCAACCACCGGCAGGAGCTCTTGCAGCGCCAGCAGGAGGAGCTCGGCCGCAAGCAGGAGAAGGCCACCCAGGACGCCGAGAAAAAGCTCAAGAGCCTGGTCGCCCAGGCTCTTGCGAAGGGGACGGCGAAGCCGGCGCCGTAGGCGCTCAGCGGTTGTGGGAGCAGGGTGGGAAGCGAATCGCTCCGGGATCGCGCCTTCATGGAGCATGAGGACCAATGCAACCTACAATCAAACAACTGATACTCAAGAGGTTCCGCAGTATCCCTTCCGAGCGTATCAGTCTCGATAATCCGACGGTTTTTGTAGGACGTAACGGCTCTGGGAAAAGCAATCTCGTCAGCGTATTTTCGTTTCTCGCTGAAGCGATGGCGTCACTGTTGGCGGCTGCGAGAAAGCGCCGCATTCTGGCGATTACCGCGTCTCGCAGCCACGCCCACCTCGCCGGGTTGTCATCGCCCGGCATCGTAGGCCGA
>Ga0307506_10000009_pt1 | contig 98599 bp, 86 predicted proteins | sample 25_S_MG_FD_202175 | JGI IMG/M metagenome (GOLD analysis project Ga0307506, IMG submission 202175) | Soil microbial communities from Populus trichocarpa stands in riparian zone in the Pacific Northwest, United States - 25_S | ecosystem: Environmental > Terrestrial > Soil > Riparian zone > Trees... | reverse complement strand
AAAAAGTGGGAGAGCTCCAGCACGCGCGTCAGCATGCGGAAGACCAGCCCGCGAAAGGCGACATCCTGGAGCAGATGCCCGTCTTTCTTGAGCCGCAGAGGCGTCTTGAAGTGGAGAACGACCGCGCCTTCCGGGACGCCGTTCTTCGGCGGAACCAGCGGCGGCGCCAAGCCTTTCCAGACAGGGCGCTCCTCCGAGTACAGCGTACGAAAACCGCCCGATGCATCGAGAGCGGAGATAGTCTCCGCCGTGAAGCGCCGCTTGCGCTCCCCGAGCCCCTGCTCCGCCATCCGCGCCACGGCCACTCCCGCGAGAGCCTGAAGATCCACCGCCTTCGTGGTAGAATTGAGCGTCTGCTCATTGACAACTGACGCACGATCATCCGGCACCTGGCCCGAGGCCATCCCTGATCAGCACGGAGGGTTTTTAAAGCCTCGCCCAGGCGCCACGAATCACAAGCACTCAGAAAAAAATTCATGCCAGCCCCAAATCACCAAAATGGCACAGGGGTAACGGCGGAGGGGGTCCTAAGTAGCGTTAAGAGATGAGGTTACGAAAGGCGACAATTGGAATTGACCTGGTCAGGACGGTGGGATTGCGACACGATCGGAGTGCCGTTCAGCGTGGTGTCCACGCAGTACGTCGGAACTGACCAGTTCAGGATGGTGGGATTGCGACTCGGAACCGAACTTCTCCGACGTCTTACCGTTGCCTTCACGAGCCGTCGGAACTGACCAGATCAGGACGGTGGGATTGCGACCTTGGCGAAGGCCGAGCCGCCGACCAGCAGGCCGGTGGCAAGGTTGGAATTGACCAGATCAGGACGGTGGGATTGCGACGAGAGTAGCATCCTGCCTCTGGAACGTCCGCGAAGGGGACTGTAGGAACTGACCAGATCAGTACGGTGGGATTGCGACTGGTTGGTGGTCTTTGCGGGATGCTCGTTGGGATCGACGTAGGAACTGACCAGATCAGTACGGTGGGATTGCGACTCTGTGTTGGGAAGGGTGCTGTCGAGAGCGGTTTCATTGTAGGAACTGACCAGATCAGTACGGTGGGATTGCGACGTCGGCCGCTCGCCGGTGATCCAGCGCTCGAGGAGTCGCTGTTGGAATTGACCAGATGAGGACGGTGGGATTGCGACATGAGAGTCCCCTTTCAGGGTTTCTTCAGGTTAGTTTTTGTCGGAACTGACCAGATCAGGACGGTGGGATTGCGACTCAAGTAACCATCGAGGCATCCAGATGTTTTTGCGTTCGTCGGAACTGACTAGATCAGGACGGTAGGATTGAGACTACAGTGGCGAGGTTCCAATGTCCCCGTATACGACACCGTCAGGATTAACCAGATCAGGACGGTGGGATTGAGACTGGACACCGCCGATCCCAAGCCGAAAGTTTTCGGAGACGTCGGAATTGACCAGATCAGGAAGGCGGGATTGAGACAAGTCGTAGCAACACCCCACCGGAGAGAATGCCTGGTGGAGTCGGATTTGACCAGATCAGGACGGTGGGATTGCGACGAGGATTCCCCCCAGGCACAGCGGCACGATCATGATGGACTCTTTGAGTCGGAACTGACCAGATCAGGACGGTGGGATTGCGACGTTGACCAGCGGGTCATGCGGCTCGGTGACGATCGCGACCTTGGTGGGTCGGAACTGACCAGATCAGGACGGTGGGATTGCGACCTTGTTCTTCTTCAGTTTGTCACGGGTCCCGATTGACTGGGTCGGAACTGACCAGATCAGGACGGTGGGATTGAAGACGCGAGTTTTCTGCGCAGAGCGCAGCCTGGGACCGCTGGCGTCCCGCCGGCCTTCTTTCGGCCTCTCGAAGAGAGGGCGAGCTCAAAAACTAGATAAGTTGCCGGCGGGACGCCGGCGGTCCCAGGGGGGACCGGGCGGGGGGCGGTGCGATCAGGCCAGGATCTCTACCTGGCCCAGTCCGAAGGTGGTGGACTTGCCGATGTGGACGATCTCCGCGGCGCGCAGGAGCGCGGCGAAGGGGCGGAGATCGCCTTCCAGACGCAGGGAGCCCACCAGGCCGCCCATCGTCATCTCGGTGCCCTGGCGGGCGCTGTAGCGTTTCAGGTCCTGCCAGGCCAGACTCTGATCGGTCACCCGGACGTCTTCGGTTTGACGCAGGAAGCGGCGGAGCTCCCAATCGATGGCGTTTCGGTTTCCGAAGAAGTGGGAGAGCTCCAGCACGCGCGTCAGCATGCGGAAGACCAGCCCGCGAAAGGCGACATCCTGGAGCAGATGCCCGTCTTTCTTGAGCCGCAGAGGCGTCTTGAAGTGGAGAACGACCGCGCTGTCCGGGACGCCGTTCTTCGCCGGAACCAGCGGCGGCGCCAGGCTTTTCCAGACAGGGCGCTCCTCCGAGTACAGCGTACGAAAACCGCCCGATGCATCGAGAGCGGAAATATCCTCCGCCGTGAAGCGCCGCTTGCGCTCCCCGAGCCCCTGCTCCGCCATCCGCGCCACGGCCACCCCCGCGAGAGCCTGAAGATCCACCGCCGAGCCGAAGAGCAGCAGATCAAAACGCAGCCGGTCGCCCGGCGCGAAATGACGCCGCTGCTCCTCCACCTCGAAAACGAACGGACGCGGAGCCGCCGTCTGGCCTTTCAGGAATGGCGGCGGCTCGTCCTCGATGAACGTCTCGAACAGGCGCGTGTAGAGACACACCTTGCGCAGACCGCAACTATCGCAGCGTTGCCCCGGCCCCATGGCACAGACAGACCTGCGCAGCGCATGCCCCAAAGCGCCGCGCAGCATCGAACCCTTGAACGAAGGAAGAAGCGCCTCCTGCTCCGCCCGCAGCGTGCAGCGCAGGCGGAGATAGGGGATGTCAGGAATCGTGTACGGTGTGGTGGGTTCCATGGGTCCTCCTCACTCTCCGACAGCCGCGATCAACAGCTTGGCCCATTCCTTATCCCTGTGGGCTCTGAGGGTCCTTCGTCCGACGGTTTCGATCATTTCTTTCGCGGCGCGGAGACGCTCCTCGCCGTGGACCACCTGAAAAACCCGTGGTACGACGGTACCCGCATTCCCGGCATTCAGACCTTTGATCATCGGCTCCCAATTCACTTTCTCCGGAACCTTCTTGACCTCGAGCTGCATACGCCCATAGCCGGCAGCCGTCTTCGCGCCGGCGCCGTTCTCCTCCACCGCGATCTTCAGGATCTCCATCGCCGTATCGGCCCATTCCTTCGGTCCCGTGACCGCGAGGAGATAGCGGCCGTGGGCGGTAAGAAAGGCGACGGGAGTCGGACTGTCCCAATCGGCGGCCGGAGCGTTGTCCGTCCCCTGGTAGTACTTGGGATGATGAACCGTCATCACGTCGAGATCCAGCGGGAGAGTCGGTCCTTCGGGAATCCACAAGGCATCGTGAAACGTGACCTCTCCGCTGCTCTCCTGGTCTCCGAAGAGAATGCGATGAAACGCCCCGATCTCCACTCCCTTGGCGGGCTTTCTCCATGCAGGATCGGCGAGGCACTGATGCGCCGCGGCGGCGGCGAGGCCTTTCAAGGAAGAGCCGGGAATGTAGGGCACGCCATAAGTGCGGTGCAGAGCGATCGACGTCTCCAGCACCGACTCGGCGCCGAGGCCGGCCACCAGGCGGCCCAGAACAGTGGCGACTTCCGTGCGGGTCGAGGGCCCGAGGGCTTCCACGGCGCTGCGCCAGCGCTGATAGAAACGCTTGTAATCATCCGTCACAGGGATCTTGGACAGCTCCTCGAGCAGCGCTTGGCGGCCCGGCCCTTTGTCGTCGACGTTCGGCAGGCCCTTGTCCAGCCAGAGGCCGGCGTGGGTGCCCGCGGCGGCGTGCTCAAGCTCCGGGACGCTCAACACGTTTCTGCGGCTGCCCTTCATGGCTGCCCCTTGTTGTCATCTTCGCCGGCGACGACGCCCCACTCGGACCGCGCGAGACGCCCGTACCAGCTCGCGGCGGCGAGCGCTTCCCGAGTCAGCCAGACATACTGGGCGAGGTCAGTCGCGCGGGCGCGGGCGCAGAGGCTCTCCATGTCGTCGATATCGGCATCGACGCGGTGCAACTGCTCGCCGAGATGGTCCAGGAGAGTTTTCAACACCGGCTTCGGCCGGGACTTCACGAAATAGAGCGCCTGGCACAGGCCGGCACTGCGGATCAAGGCGGGCAGCTTCAGCGCCATGGAGCCGTAGAGGACCTGCTCCTCCTTGACCGTGACCGTCCGGATGTGCGCGTAGGCCATCGCGGCCCGAGCCTGTTCCAGAGTCATGACTGGCCTCCCGCGATACGCACGAAGCAGGTGCCCTGCCCTACCGTCGCCTTCCCTCCGAGCTGCACCAGGCTCGCCGTCAATGTGGCGACGTGATCGAGAAGCGCCTCCGCCGACCGTTTCGAGCGGCCGTTCGCGGCTTCAACATTCGCCGCCACGGTGATTCCGGCGAGCACACTCTCGGCGGGCAGCGACTCCTGATACCAGAGCGCTCCCCGCTCCACCGTCTTCGTGTCCGGGCTCAGGCGGATGTGCGCCGTGACCTCCGTGGCCGTGTCGAGCAGGAACGACATGATGTCGTCATGAACCAGACAGATCCGGTCCGCCAGACTCCGCCGCCACTCCGCGAAATCGGCCGAGCCGTCCGGAAACAGCAGTTCGCCGAGCCGCTCCGCAAACGTGCGCAGCGCCTCGTCGGATGACGATTCGACGGTAAAGTCGAGATCCTCGAAGACCACCTTGTTGCCCTCGCTGGTGGCGATCGTCAGAGAATCGCCGAGCACCAAGCAACGCTTCATCTCCGCCGGAGAGCCCGGCAGCTTTGAAAGATCGACGCGCGCCTCCCGCGCGCCGCGGGCAAACCGCCGGATCAGATAAGGCGAGGTGACCCAGGCGAACGTCCCACGGACGCTGCGGACCGGCAGCAAGAGAACGTGAGCGTCCGAGAACTGCACCGAGCCCGCATGCTCCGACGACTTGTCCGTCTCCGGACCGAAGACGTCGCGGGTGATTTGAACGTCCTTGTGAGCGTCCGAGCTGAGCGCGCGCAGAGCTCCTTTGATCGAAGAGCCCGGCAGCAGCGGCACGCCCGTCGGCCGTTCCCGCGCGATGGGAAGGTCGATGGCGCCCACCGACTGGCCGGTCCCCGCGTGGAGCGGTGACATGGCATGGATGAGAGTGAGGCGGGTCGTCATTGCTGGAGCTCCTCGAGAAAGAGTTGAAGAGGATCGGTAAAAACCTTACCGTTCCGGCGGAGCGCGGGGACCTGGCCGGCTTGGTCAGAATCCAGAGACCACGCGACCGGCCTCGGTGCCTGATTCCCCACCAGCAGCTCGCAATCCGGAACGTCGGAGGAGAGAACGAGAGCGGCGGCGCGGAAGGCTCGACCATCCGGAAGCGGCCGGAGGAGGAGCGGCGAGGCGAAGCGGTCGCGCTCACCCACCGGCTGTAGTTGAAGGCTCATGTTTGGATCTCCGGGGTCCACAAAATGAAACACGATCGGCATGCCGAACGCCGCGCGCGGAAAGCTCTCCACCGAAACGACGGGTTGCGCATGCAGGGGAGCCGTTGCGCCGGTGAGACCGCGGATCTGGTCCGCCTCGGGCCAGCGGCTGCGGCCGGCGGGCTTGAGCGAATTCGGCTGCGGGTGATTTCGGCCGAAGCCGGGGCCTTGCCGCAGGCGCTGGAGAAGGCCGAGCTCCGCCTTCCAGGCGTCGACGGCGTCACCATGGCTCCGCGGCGCCATGGCGAAGCGGGCGCCGCGGAGGGACGGCACACCGGCGATCCGCGGATGGCTCTGATATTTCGCCAGCTCGGCCGTGACATTCCCAGCATCGGGGCCGCCTTCGCGAGCAATCGCTCCGAAGCCCCGGCGCGTCCGTCCACCGAGCCCACCGAAACTCTCCCAGGCCCAGAGCGCGGCTTCGACATCGGCGCGCACATCCTCTGGAAAGCGGAGGCGGAGCGTGAAAGGCGTGCCGCCAGAGTCGTAGAGAACCCCCGGTTTTACCCTCGCCCCATGCAGGGCACTGGCGGGCTGCAGAGGAAACGCTCCGTAGGCGATCGTCTCCATCCCTCGGCAGGCACGCAGACGTCCGTTGTCCTTGTATTCATAGACCGCGACTTCACGAAATTTGGACGGCTGCATGACCACGGTGATCTCCACTTTCGCCGCCTGGCTCGTCGCGCCCCAGATCTCACCTTCGCGCTTCCGCAGCTCCTCGACCGTCGTGCAGCCGCTCGGATTGCAAGCGCGCCACCAGAAGCGGAGCTGGCCGCGGATCGAGGCGCCGCGGATGGGCGTCACGGCGTCGGCGTGCTTCTCGTGATCCCGCACCGTCACCCCGCCTCCGAAAACGTAGGTGAGAAAGCGGTATCTCCGTTCGATGAACGGCAGGGGCGTCTTTCGCGCCAAGCCTGACGGCAGGAGCGGCGGCGGAGAGATCGGCGCGCGTCTCATCGTGCATCCTCCCAGGTTCCGAGAGCGGCCAGCCCGAAGCCGTCGCGGCGTTCTTCCCAATCGTCGCTCACACAGGCGAGCCAGGCCGCGTCGCACCAGGCTTGCAGATCGTCTGCACTGCCGCCGTCGAGCGTCAGAAAATAGACACTGCCCGCGGCGGCCATGCGCCGGCTCTTCTTGGCCCGGCCTTTCGCAAGATCCCAGCCGGAGACCACGTCCGGACGCGCCACGCAGGCGGCGCGGACGGTGGCCTGCACCCCTCCGCCGCTCGACTTCCCAAGAGGCCAGGGACCGCCGCTCCAGCCGGGCAGGGCACCGTGCCGGAAGATCGCCGGCGTGAGGAGAATCAGCCGTGCCCGGCGCGTGGCGACGATCGCGGCGCGGACGGCCTCCGGCAGCTCCGGCCACTCCTTCCCCGCGAGCGACCAGCGGGCCAGGCGCCGCTCCCCGCCGAGCGGAGCGATCTGCCGCCGCAGCGCGAGCGCCTGGCCGGCGACCGAGGCCTCCGCGCAGCGCAGCGAAAGCGCGAAACGGCGCGGCGTGAGAGGCGTCGCTCCCTCCTGCAAGAAACGGAGACCCGCCGTCTCGAACAGCATCCCGTCGATGCCCACGCGCTCGCCCGGCTGCACCGCGAGATGAGCCCGCCTCTCCACCGGCAGACGATCGATACCGACCGGCGCCGGATGCTCCTCCGTGGAGTCGGCGGGCGCCGTGAGCCAGGCCGCGAAATCGCTCCAGGCCCAGAACGCCGGCACGTCCGCCGGCGGCTTGGTGTTGAGAATCCCGGCGGAGATCGCGTTTCCCCCCTCTCCCGGTGGCAGGGAGGGCGATGGGAGAGGGGGGCCAGGGGGGTGAGGCTGCATGGCCACGGGAAGGAGACCTTTCTCTGACAGAGAATCCATCGCCTCGCCGGGGCCGAGAGAGCGCGGCGCCAGCCGGCGGAGAACGGTCCGCTCGGTCTTCTCCTTCTCTTTCCCAACCTCCTCCCGGAGATACGCGGCGTCCTTCGGCACGGGCGCCAGCCATTCCTGGACCTCTCCACCCTCCGCGCCGAGCTCGGCAATCTCCGCCAGCAGGGGACCCTGCACCGGAACCTTTTCCTTCAGCTCCTCCAGCGCGCCGCGCGGAATCACGAACGCGCCGCCCGGGCTGCCCATCCGCGTCCTCACCGCGCCGGCCACCATGGAAGGAAAAGGGAACCCCACCGTATCGAACCGTCCGACGGCGGCCGGCCGGCCATCGCGGGCGATCAGGGGATCGAGCGGCTCGACGAGCCAGATACTCATTGCGGACCTCCTGCTTCAGCGGAGAGCGGCTCGGCTTCGTCCGCCGCCTGCGCGAGGAGCCGCGCGACGATGAGCCGGTCCGCCACCTGGGGGATGGAGCTGCTGTCCAGATCGTTGATCAAGCGCTTCAGGACTTCGGAATCGATCGTCTCTTTTTCGCCGTGCTGCGGCTGCTTGCGCTTGAGAATCCGCTCGGCCTCCTTGCGTACCAGCTTCGCAAGATTTTCCCGCTCTACCGCGGTGCTCTCGCCCGTCACGTTGAGCAGCCGGCCCAGCTCGCGCAGCTCATACGCCGCGCCGTCCGGCACCTGGTCTGCCCGGTGCAGCATCACGTAATCCTTCAGCCGCTCGTCCAGCGCCCCCCAGATCCCCTTCACCTCCACCGGCGGGCCGGAGCGCTTGTCCACGATCACTGCCAGCGAGTTTCGTTCCACCTTGGCCAGCTTCTCCGCCTTCCGGGCGAGCTCCAGCGCGCCGCGCAGAGGATCGAGAAAATGGGAGACGCCGATGCCTGCGGAAAGCGTCGGCGTGCCGCCGTCCTTATTGATCGAAAAGCCTGTCAATTCCTCTCCGAACGCCTTCGCAAGATCTTGCGCGCAGGCCACGGCGCGATGCAGCGGCACGAAGGCGAGCACGTCGTCGCCCCCGGCGTAAACCAGCTCGCCACCGTGATTGCGTTCGACGATGCCGCGGACGCTCTGCGCGAATCGATCGAGCGCCTTCGACAGGTTCCGATGGTCCTGAAAAGAATCCTGCCGCTCGATCGCCTTTCCCATGTGATCGCCGTCGGCCATCAGAATGGCGTAATACGGGAGCGGCGTACCGGCGCCGAGCTGCCGCAGGACATCGGACAGAGCATTCCGGGCAACGCGGAGACCTTCCTGGCGCGTGGCCTTGTCGGCCGCCGGAGCGGCCTCCTCGAACAGCTCCGCCAGGCGATTTTCGAAGAAGAGACTGCCGTCATACAGCCCGAACACCGGATGGGTCCAGCCCGGCCCCTGGACGATTTTCTGCTCGCGGAGATCCACCCCGCCCTTCTTCAAAGCATCCAGATAGCGGCTCCAGGCCGCGGCGAGAGCCGGATCGTCCGCGCCTTTCGTCCGCCCGTAAAGCGGCCACGCCGCCAGATGACCGGTGCTGAGGAAACGGTGCCCGTGGCGCTCATGCTTGCGGACCCCGTGGCGCTTGAGCAGACCGATCCCGCAGAGCCTCTCCGTGGGACCGACGCCGTACCCCTTGCGCACCTCTTCCGCGGTGATCTCGCCTTTCGCGACCGCGTCGAAAAGCTTTTCATGGAGCACCGACTCGCGCTCGCCGTCGATCGAAGACTTCGGCACCTCGGCACCCCACGTCACCTCAGTCCACAGCCGCGTATTCTTCCGCGCCGAAAGGAGAGACTCGGCACGCCGGCGCGCGTCCGCATAACCATTCTCCCCATGCTCCGGCGCGCTCACCCAGGAAAATTCGATCAGATCGGCCACCTGAAGCCGCGCATTTTCATCTTCAAAATGGAGTGGATCGAGAGGACGGATCTTCTCGAAAGCCTCCTCCCGCAGCGCCTCCAGCCGTGCCCGCATCCCCGCCTTCCCCCGTTCCGCCACGGCCGCCGGCTCCTTGCCCCCCGGCACGCGGACCACGATCTTGTTGGCGACCGACGTCGCCGCTGCATCGCCCGGAAAGACGAGAGCCTCGAAACCGCACTCCCGCGCGATCGATTGCGCCGTGGCCTTCGACAGCTCGCTCAACAGCCAGGACCCAAACCAGAGATCCCGCGTGCGGCGCGCGGCCGCGATGAAATCCTGGATGGGACCGAGAGTGACGATCAGGAGATGAGCCATGGCACCTTTCCGTTCCGTTGCCGGTTGATCGACAGGGCGCGGCGGGGGCTCCCCCGCCGCGCCTCAATCCCCTCTCAGCTCTTCGGCTTGAGTGGCCCTCCACGGTCCCCTGCTTTGGGAGTCCCCGAGCCGGTCTGCTGGTCGTCTCCCGGCGGTGTTTCTTCCTGGCAGGGGCTGTTCGGGCGGGTGATGGTCGCGTGCATGGTTTTCTCCTTTGGGTTTCAGGTCCTGCCCTCTGAAACACGGAGCGCGCGCGGAATGTTGGATGACTTTGGGGGACGGATTTTTTACTGCCAGTCGCCTTGCAGGGAAAAGCCGGCCCAGAAGTAGAGAGAACGCCAGGGCTCCTCGCTGCGGAGGGAAAGCTGAGCGGCCCGGAGGGCGGCGGCGGGGGGCAGGCGGTCGACGAGGAGAGAGCGGTAGAAACGGGCCATGAGCAGGGCCGTGCCACGGTCGCGGATCTTCCAGAAGCTCACCACGACGCGCCGGGTGCCGGCGCGGAAGAAGGCCTGCGTGAGACCGACCAGGCCTTCGCCGCGCACCTCGCGGCCGAGGCCGGTCTCGCAGCCGCTGAGCACAGCGAGCTCGGCCGGGAGATCGAGCAGGGCGACATTGGGCGCCGAGAGGAAGCCCGGCCGGCGGTTCCCCTGTGCGTCGATTTGGGAGAGGACGATGCCGGACCGTTCCGGGAGGACCGGATCGAGAAAACCGTGCGTGGCGAAATGCAGGATGCGGTAGCGGCGCAGAGCGCCGCTCAAGACGAGCTCCCGGCTCGCGGCGGGTCCCAGGGCCAGGAGCACCTTGCCTTTCGGAACGAGGGCGGCGATGGCGCGCGCCTCCTCGGCGGTATACGGCAGCCGCGGAAGAGGTCCGGGAAAAGGCACCTGGCGGCTGCCACCCGCGCCGGGACTGCTCGCAATGCCGGAGAGCCGTTCGTCCTCCCAGGAGAAGACCGGATCTCCCAGAACCGCCACCAGCCCGGGAGCCGGAGCTCTTCCGGCCAGGCGGCTGCGCTGCCGGCGGAGGACGGTGGCCGAGGGGATCATCGCGATCTCGTGCTGCACGAGGAGCGGAGCCTCGTCCTCAGCCGGAGACGCCTGAGGCTCGGGGAGCGCCGCGAAGGGGACGAGGTGCAAGGCGCCATCGGCCAGAATGGCGAGGCTGGGGCGGCCGGCCAAGCGCGGCGCGAGCGGAGCGAGGACGGCTTGCGACAGCTCGCGCAGCGCCGTGGCGACGGAGCCCTGGGCCGCGGCCTCCGGGCTTGTCGACAGGCCGGCGATCACCCGGCGGGCCAGCTTTTCGATCTGTCCCCGGCCTGGCAGGAGATGGACCACCACGCTGGTGCGGTCGACCGTCCAGGCGAAGCTCGCCGGCTCGGCGAGCTGGTAGACGATGAGCAGAGTCCGGGGATCCGCCAAGGCTTGAATGTCGCGGACGGTCAGCGGGGAGACGCCGGCCTTGGCGCTGGGGAGCGCGGTCAGCCGGTCCAGCGCCAGCCAGCGTTCCCGCACCTCCGCGTCGAGATCCCGGAGGCGAAGGTCCTGGGGATCGCGCTCCGCGAGGGCTTGCCGGCGCTCTTCCGTCGCGTGGATCTCGGCCAGCAGAGACGGCCTCCGCGCGTCTCCTTCGGCGTCTCCTTCGTTCTGATCGCCGGCGATCTCGTCCAGGAGGTTCCGCGCCCGGGCTCTCTCCGCGACTTCCAGAGCTTCCCGGGCATACCCCTTTCCCGGCTCGCGGCGATCGAGATCGATGAGCAGGCTCACCAGCTCCTCGTAGGCGTCGAAGCGCGTGGCCAGGAACTGCCCGCGGCTCACCGGGCCGCGGAGGGCGGCGCGGATCTGCTCGACGAGATGGACCGCGGCCTCCGCCTGCTCGCGGGCCGGCCCGAAGGCGCCCGACGCTCTCTCGGCACGGCTGAGGCCGACGCGGGCATAGACCTCGCTGTTCGGATCGCCGCTGCGGGCCAACAGCACCACCGCACGGCGCAGACTCTCCCGGGCGCCCGCGGCGTCGCCGGTCTCGAGATCGAGCCAGCCCAGATTGGCCAGTGTGTGCCCTTCGTTGAGCCCACTTCCGGCCCGGCGGCTGCGGTCGAGAGCCTGCAAGTACGAGGCGCGGGCCTCCGGAGCCCGGTGCAGCGCACGCAGGGCCGACCCGCGGCGGTCCCAGATGCCCGCCTCGACCATCCGGTCGCCGGAACGGGCGGTCAGCGCCAGGGCTTCCTGGTACCGGCCGAGAGCCTTTTCGGGCTGGCCGGTCAGAGACTCCTCCCAGCCGAGAGCGATGAGAATCGAGGCCCGCTTGCCCGGGTCCTTGTCATCCGCCAGGAGAGCCGCGGCCTGCGTGAGGAGATCCAGGGCTTCCTGATCGTGCCCCACGAGCGTGTAGAGATTGCCGAGATTCTCCAGGGGTGCGGCCTGGGCGGACCGCAACCCCAGCCGGCGCCACAAGGCGAGCGACGCTTCATAGTGCTGGATCGCCCCTTCGAGATCGCCCAGGCTTTGCAGAACCAGGCCGGCGTTGTTCAACGACGTGGCGGTCCCCGGAAGGTTGCCCGCCGCGTGGTAGAGCTGGAGCGCGCGCTGGTGGGCCGCGAGCGCCCGCCGCGTCTCTCCGAGCTTCCTCCAGGCGCCTCCGAGCTCGTTCTGGACGCGGGCCTCGCCGACGCCATCGTTCAAGCCGCGGAACCGGGAGACGGCGCTCTCCAGGGCGGCGGCTCCCTCGTGAAGCTCACCGGTCCCGACGAGCGCCTGACCCAGGCGCCACTCGGTCTCGGCGAGACGTCTCGGATCTCCCAGCGCCGTTCCGCTCCGCAGGGCTTCCCGATAGCCGGAAACCGCCGCTTCCAAGTGACCGCTCTGCCGCTGCCTTTCAGCCCGCGCGAACACCACCGCCGTGGCGGCCAGCAGCCGGTCCGCCTGCCGCGCCGGCCGCGCCGCATGCACGACAACGGCGAAGCTTCCCCGCGCACCGGCAGTCAGCGGCGCGACGAGCAGCAGGTACTCCCCTGCCGCCGGAGTGACCACGAGGACCCTCTCCTCGCCCTTGTTTCCCAGGGGACCGTCCACCTCGTAGACGAGCCGGCCCGCGGGATCGCGCAGCGAGACGACGACGTCCACGCCGCGCTGGTCGACACCCAGATCGAGGAACCGGCCGGCCTCCGCCGTGAAGCGGAAGCGCCGCGGCCCTTCTCCGTCCAGCGTGCCGGGATAGACGGCGCCCGGAGCGATCGAGATTCTCTCGGCACGTTTGAGATGGCCGCAGGCGAACAGGAGGACTGTGAACGAGACCGCCCAGACCGCTCGGCCGGCTGTCATGCGCCGCCTGCGAGCTGAAACCGCAGGGCGTAGGTGGCCAACAGCGTTCGACTCTTTCTGGTGCCGCTGGCGCCGCCGGTGCCGCCGTAGAGAGCGATTTTGTAGCTCCCCGGTGGCAGATCGCCGCGGCGGAAAGAAAGGTGAAAGGTCCCGAGCGCCGTGGGCCGGAGGCCGTGGCGCGACCAGACCCGCCGGCCCGCCGGATCTTCGACCTCCACCTCATACCGGGCAAAGTCCCGCTCCTCCCCCGTCCGCGCGCCGAGCACGAGGACCAGCTCTTCGGACGCCTCCCGCCACGTCACCCACGATGCGGCGGAGCGCACGCCGCCGTCACCGACCGAAGGCGCGAGCTCCTCGATCTGGGCGTTGATCGCCGGCCCTGGACGGCCACGCCAGGAGTGCGCGGAGAAGCCGGCCGCCCAGCCCACCCCGAGCCCGAAGAGAGCGGTTGCCGCCAGACGCAGGCCCGGATGCCGCCACCATCTCCGTCTCTGTCTCCGCGGTGCGGCGGCCACCGGCGCCATGCTGGACAGGCTGGAAACGCCGGCGGCGGCCGGGCCGGCGGGCAAGCGCCGGCGGAACGCCTGCCAGCCGGCGCTGATCTCCTCCTCGGACAGCTCCCGTGTCCCCGGCGCCGGCTCGACAGCCGGAAAGGCCGCGAGGTCGGCCAGAACGCGCGCGGAGTCCGGATCGAGAGCGATCCGCGCCGCGATGCGGTCCCGTTCCTCGGGCTCCAGCCGGCCGTCCCGGAAGGCGAGCAGCTCCTCCGGAGTAGGAGGCCCGCCGACTTGTTCACGCCTGGCCGCCATGATCGCCTGGAGCGAGGAGACGAGATCGTCCTGTCCACCCACGGGATGCCCTCAGAGGTCTGCGCCCTGGAAATAGTGGTCCAGGACGGGTTTGAGACGCTGCCGCGCCTCGAAGAGCTGAGAGCGTACACTGTTGAGCCCGATCCCCGTAATGCGGGAGATCTCCTGGTACTTGAGATCCGCGAACAGGCGCAGCTCGGTACACTGCCGCATGCCGGGAGGCAGGCTCTCGATGGCGTCCCGGAGCACCCGCGTGCGCTCGTGCGCCAGCAAGGCCTCCTCCGGATTGGGCCGCGAGTCGCGAGGCGCGGCCCCATGCGCCGCGAGCGGCGCGAACGCATCGTCCCGCCCAGGCTCCTCCACCACCTCGGCCGCCTCCCCCGGCAGCACCCGCTTCACCGCCAGCCGCTCGCGGACCGCGTTCTTCCAGACGTTCTCGGCGAGCGTCCGCAGCCACGCCGCGAAGCCCGCGTCCTCTTCCTGCCGGTACAGATGAATCCGCTCGAAAGCGCGAAACAGCGCCGCCTGCGCGAGGTCCTCCGCCTCGTCCTGCAAGGCCGGGCGATTGGCGAAGAACGTCCGGAGAGGTCCATAGAACCGGCGGAAGATCACCTCGAAAACCTCGGGCGAGCCTCCGCCCTGGAGAGCCTGGACGGCTTGCAGAATCTCCTCGTCCTCGGGAAAAGCTGGCTTCTGGGACATTCCACGGATAGCTTTCCATAGATCCCTCCTCTCCGCCAGCGGGCAGGGTCAGGGCCTTACCAGTCGTCATCGAGCCGCTGGACCTCGTCGGGCGGCGGCAGCTCGATCGACTTCTGGTAGCGGCCGTAGGATTTCTCCGCCCGGAAGGCGTACTCGTACAGGACGATCCGGCCTGGCGAAGACGCGAGCTGTCCCAGATAAAATACCAAAGCGTTGGGCGCGGCGCAGAAGAAGTGGACGCGGCCTCCGCGCTCGTGGGGAAACCGTGGCCGGAGCTGGGTCTGGAGAGCCTGCGCCAGGCGCAAGGCGTGCTCCCCGCCCTTGACCGAGCCGCCGCCGGGCTCCGGAGCGATCGTGGCGTCGATGATGCGGCCGACCGGAAGCTTCCTTTTCCGGATGAGAACCTCGGCTTCCTCGGCCACCTCCGGCCGGCTCACCGAGAGAGCCACCGCCACGTCCGGAGATCTGAGCTTGAGCTTCCGTTCCTCGCGCTCCTGCCAGAGAGGCCCGCCAGGGTCCGATCCGTCCCGGGTGTGCCACTCGAAACCGCCGGCGTTTCCGGTGCGCTGGCGGACCCGGACATCCAGGCCGCTCTTCGGCTCCAGCAGCCAGCCGGCCGCGAAAGCGATCGAAGAGTGAGCCGCGAAATCCAGCAACAGCGGCCGCCGTTCATCGACATAAGATTTCAGGAAGGCGCGGAGCTGGGGAAAAACCCTTTCCTGCCACCGTGCCTTGTCTTTGATATAGCGCTCTTTGAAGAGCGGAACGAGATCGAGGACATGATCGTTGTGGTCCTCCATGTCGCTTCCCCACCCGTCGATGCTCCGCACTCCCAGGCGGACCGGACCGGCTTCGGCTGGCCGGCCGTCGGTCTTTGCAGCGGTTCGACGTCTTCCCGTCCTCAGCTCCAGGACGCGCGCCGTCGGGCCATTCAGGAAGAGAACCGAATTTCCCCATTCCGCGCTCTGCCGCCACATCCGCAGCCTGACCTCCGTGATCGCCTCGTCGACTCCAGCTCCCCGGGCGATCTGGCGGTAAAAAATCCTGCTGAACCGGATCGCGGCGCCGCTCGAAATGGAGCACTGGTGGGCGGCGAGGGCAGGCAGGCCCGTCCGGAGCAAGACCTTCGCGGCGGCGCCATAATTCAGGGGAGCGCCGAGGTTCCCCTTGTGGCGCGCCGTCTTGCAGGAATTGAGCACGACGAGGCGCAGGCTGGGAATCCGTTTGAGAAAGGCGGCGAGCTCCTCGCCGTCCACTTGATCGTCCGTCCCATCGCTTTTCTCGAAGAAAATCGCACCGGCTCCCGATCGCGAATCATAACCACCGTGCCCCAGGAAATGCAGGACATGGATCTCCTTGTCCTGATCCAGCAGTGCTTCCCGCATCGCTTCCGCGGACGGTACGGCCAGCTGGATCAGCTCCACCCGCCCCTGGCGCAAGAGGGGTTTCAAGGCAGCCGTGATCTGATCGATCTCCTGGCTCAGCGCGATCCCTTTCAGCGTCCTGGGAGCCGCGTCGACCACCAGGATGCGGAGCGGCGGCTCGATCGCCCCGGCGGCTCGCGCGAAGGGAGCGGCGATCTCGCGCACCACCGGAACGCAGGGATCGATGGCGAGGAATTCCGCGACCCGCGGGTCCCGCAGCCACTCCCAGGGCACCGCCGCCAGAGCGTCCGCCTGCGGATCGTCGGCCTGGAAGCGGAGCCGTATCCGCAGGCATCTTCCCTCCCGGGAGGCCGCATCGCGACATTTCACGAAAAGCCTGTTCAGACTGGGCTTGAAGAGAGCCGCATGGATCTTTTCGCCCACCTCACGCGCGCTCTTCTTGAGAGAGGGAGCCTGTTCCTCGATGATCTTTCCGGGAACATCGTAGGAGCCCAGCAGGCTCTCCAGCTCTTTGAGCGCGAAAGGCAGCTCGAAGGGGACGGCCCTCGTGCGTCCGCAAGGGGACTCGGCCACCCGGGCCTCCAGGCCCCCGCCCTTGGCCGACCGCAGATCGATCGTGAAGTCCTGATATTCGGTTGCCGCGGGCTCCTCGCTCACCGGCCGGCGCAGCCCGTGAGCCGAAAGGAGAGCCTCGACACCCGCTTTCGTCAAATCCGTCCGCCCCGCCTTGATCAGCTCGCGTACGATCCCGACCCCCACGAGCAGGGCCGCGACATCCGCCCGCAAGCCGAGATACGTCATCCGCTCCGCGGCTTGCCGTTCCAATTCCTTGGCGCTGTGGAAGCCGATGTCGAAGCGGAGCGTGCCGGCAAAAGCCCGGAGCTCCGTCTCCGTGACATCGAGGTGCTCCCGCCACCGGGCGCGCGCCTTGCCGACCGCGCTCCTCGGGGAGGCGGTGAAGAACGCCTCGGAGAGGCCATTGTCATTGCCGCGAATCACCGCGGGGACAGGATCCTCCGCGGCCCAGGACCAGTTCGACACCAGCCGGATCTCGACAGGACGGCGGCGCCGGCCGAGAGTCTGCCAACTCTCATAGAGCTTGCGCAGCAGGCTCCGGCTCCCCGGCTGTGCCGCGAGAAGCACCTCGGTCGAGTACTGCCCCCGGTGGTCGACGTGATACTTGACCTGAATGAGCTGATCCGGCTCCGAAGAATCCGGCTCCTGACGCACCGTGATGTCATCGGCGAATCCGGCCTCCCGATCCTCCACCGTCACCGCCTTGAAACGGCTCCCGGGCATGATCAGGCCGAGGAGATAGAGCCACGAAAGAAGATGCTGGTAATCGTCTCCTGCCAACCGGACGCCTGAGGGGCTGGTCATCTCTTGAGCCTCCACCCCTGGAAACACGCTCCGCCGGCAAATTGTTGGACAGGCGTCGAGCCGCCCGCTTCTCCGGGTTGGTCAATTCCAACTGCCCGGCGACCGTCCTCGGCCCAGCTACTGAGCGTCTCAGCCCGGATCAGCCATCAACGCCCCGGGATTCCAGGGGGAGCGCACGAGCCCGGATCTTTGAATCCGTCACGCTGAGAGGAATCCCGCCGTGACCGGCGAGATCCCCATGTCCAAGAGGAACCTCATGCAGCGGACGACTCGATGGGCAGGACCTGCTCCTCCGCCAGCCAGGCCGCATAGCGGAAGGCCTCCTGGATGTCCTCGAGCTCGAGATAGGGGTACGCTTCGACGATCTCCTCGGCGGACATTCCGTCGGCGACAAGATTGAGGACCAGGGAGACCGTCACGCGCATGCCGCGGATGCAGGCTCGGCCTCCCATGACTCGTGGGTCAAACGTGATGCGCGGAAAGCTCGTCATGACGTCCTCCTCTGCGGCCCTGGCTCCGGATCCTCCCGGGATCGCACAGGAGGAGGATAGCACCGCTCCTGCCGAGTCGCCGCCAGCGGCGACAACGGCCAGACTCCAAGCCGGGCCATCCGCTCCGGAATCCGCTCCACCCAGACCACTGGAGACCCCCACTGAGCCAGGCTCGACGTCTCGAAGACGGCTCGCCCCGAAGCCTTGAAGCGGCCCGCCAGATCGGCTAACCTCAGGGAGGAGGTACGTCGCATGAGTCTGGTGCTGGAGATCCCCGATTCTATTCAGGAAGCCCTGCATCTTCCGCAGGGCCGGCAGATCGACGAGCTGTTCAAAGAGCTCGCGGTAGCACTCTATGCCCGGGACGCCTTGTCCTTCAGCAAGGCCTGTGAGCTGTCGAAGATCGACCGGCTTGAATTTGGCAGACTCCTCGCCCGTCGCGAAGTGCCACGGCACTACGGCGAGGAGGAACTGGAGAGAGACTGGAAATATGCCAGCGGTGAGTAATACCTCACCCCTGTTCAACCTTGCCGCCATCCATCAACTCTCCCTGCTGCGTCACGCCTTCGACCAGATTCTCATCCCTGACGCTGTTCTCCACGAGCTTGAACCCGTCCGTGAATATTCGGGAGTGCGAGCGATTCACGAGGCGATGGCTCAAGGCTGGATCGTCGTCCAAGCTCCTCGCGACGTTTCGAGGATTCAAAGTCTGGAGCAGGATTTAGGCCGTGGAGAGGCAGCCGCCATTGCACTCGCCTTGGAGATCAGGCTTCGCCGCATCTTGATCGACGAACGCGACGGTAGCCGCATGGCTGAGCAGTGTGGGCTGGAGCCCGTGGGAGTCCTGGGCGTTCTCCTCGGCGCGAAACGACAGGGACAACTGGAATCCGTCAAGGAATTACTGATCGCTCTGAGAGACGAGGTGGGATTCTACATCCGCCCAAACCTCTTCCAGAAGGTCCTGCATCTGGCTGGAGAAGATTGAGCTAGCGCCTCGGTCCTCCCGTCCCCTCCTCCCTCCCCGCCCATGCTAGAATCCCCGCCAGCTTCCCAGCACAAACCATCCGGACCTTGCCGTCCGGTTCTCCCTCAGGAGGGACTCGCGATGCCCGATCCGGCTTCCTATCAACCCAGCGTTCAACCCATCGCGCCGGGGCGCGACGCCGGTGTCACGGTGCTCTTGAGCGGCCTCGCGACGACGGCTCTCGCGCTGGTGGGGGTGTATCTGCTCTCCACGAACATGGACGACTTCAACATCATGGGGTGGTACGCCAACTACGTGCTGCCCATCGGAGCGCTGATCGTGGGGTTCGTGGCGGCGAGCGGGTATGGGATCGCTTCCTGGCGGACGGGGCTGAAGATCACGCGGAGCCTGCTGTGGACCGTGCTGGCGCTCCAGGTGGTGGCGTATTTCGCGAGCCAGTACATCGAATTCCACAGCCTGGGGCTCCAGTACAAGGACGGGACGCCGGTGAGCTTCCTCACCTATTTCGACTTCGCCGCGCGCTCGTTCTCCTGGCAGCAGAAGGACGGCTCGGCCGGCTCTCCCCTGGGTGCCTGGGGGTACGCGTTCCGGCTGCTGGAGATCATCGGCTTCTGCGGCGGCAGTCTGGCGGTGCCTCTGCTGCTGCGCGCGGTGCCGTATTGTGAGAGCTGCCAGTCCTACATGAAGACGAAGGAGGCCGGGCTCTTGCCTTCGAGCGCGCCTTCACGGCGGATCAAGAAGTCCGACGCGACGGCGCAGGCGTCCTATGGCGTCGAGCAGCAGGAGGCCTGGAAACGCGGCGGCGCGCTGACGGCGGCGATCACCGAGCGGGCCGCGGCGGGCGATGTCGACGGCTACCGCGCCCTGCTCGCCGAGCATGCTCCGCAGAAGCGGGAGATCGAGAAGCTGCCGGCGCGGATCGCGCTGAGCATCGTCCGCTGCCCGAAGTGCTCCGGCGGCTTCCTCAAGACGATGATGCGCACCGGCCACGGCAAGCAGATGAAACAGGAAGAGATCGGACGCCAGACGCTGACGCCGACGTTCGTGCGTGTCGTGACCGGCTGATCCACATGCTCATTCTGTCGCCTCCAGCAGCTTGGCGATCTCCTCTGGTGCGGGAAGCATACCCTTGAGCTCCCTGGGAAGGCGCTTCACCAGACGGTAGGTAGCCACGCCGATGGGTTTGTGGGCGTCATACAGGGCATACTCGACGATGGTGCGCTTCTTTTCCTTGCACAGGATGATGCCGATGCTGGGATTCTCGCCGTCTTCGCGCACCTGCCGGTCGAGCGCGGTCAAATAGAACTGCATCTTACCGACGAATTCGGGCTTGAGCTCGCCAATCTTAAGCTCGATGGCTACGAGACACTTCAGGCGGCGGTGGAACAGCAACAGGTCGAATAATGAGATTTTGGGTCCAGCCGATTTGTGCAACCAGTGGTTGCACTTTTGGCAAGCTCCGGTAGGAGAGGTAGAGCTCACGCATGTAGAAAATGTTGCGCCGCGAATACCCGCCCACTCCGGGAAACTCAGCGCGCAGGTCGGCGGCCAGTTGGTCGGCGATGGCCGCCCCGTGAACGGCATCGGCTTGGCGACTGGCAATCAGTCGTCCGATGTCCCAGTAAAGAGCGACTAATTGCTTGTTGACCGCCTTGAGCGCGGCGTACTGAGCTGCGCGGACACGATCTTTTATTTCAGCCAGCAGGGACGGATAATCCTCGGGAATCAGGCGCCCAGCTTTTCTCATAAAAGCGATGTCGACATCCTCCTGCGCGACCTCACACCGGATCGCGCAGGAGGAAGGATAGCACCTCCCCTACCGCATCGCCGCCATCGGCGACAGGCGCGACGCCTTGATCGCCGGATAGAGCCCGAAGGTCACCGCCAGCAGGAGGGCGATGCCCCAGGCGGTGGCGAGGCCGTAGGGGTTGACGACGAGGCCCCAGGGGAATTTGTCGGAGATGGCGCGGCAGAGGGCGCTGCCGGCGAGGGTTCCGATGGTGGCTCCGATGGCGGCGAGGACGAGGGCTTCGAGGAGGAACTGGACGAGGATCTGGCGGTCGTCGGCGCCGATGGCTTTGCGCAGGCCGATCTCGTAGCGGCGCTCGGAGAAGGAGATGAGCATCACGGAGAGGACGCCGACGCCTCCCACCAGGAGGACGGTGCCGGCGAGGCTCAGGAGGACGACGGTCCAGCCGTGCATCTCGCTCTGGAAGCTCTGGCTGGCGCGCGCCAGCTCGGCGTCGAGGTCTTTCACCTCGACGTCGTCGATGCCGTGATGGGCCTGGCGGGCGCGGGCGAGGAGGGTGGCGGACATCTCGTCGAGATCGTTCCTGGACTTGAGCTTGACGGCGACCTGGGTGAGCTGGTGGTCGGGGTCCATGCGGCTCATGTAGGTGTCGAGCGGGATGAGGACGCCGTTGCCGTCCATGTAGATCTCTTCGTTGAAGATCTGGCCGCCGGCGAGCACGCCGACGATGCGGTAGGGGACGCCTTCGATCACCAGGTCGCGGCCGACGGGATCGATGCCGCCGAAGAGCTTGGAGGCAAGGGTGGCGCCGACGACGGCGACGGTGGAGCGCCTTTTCTGATCGTTCTCGGTGAGGCCGCGGCCGAAGCCGATCGGACGGTCCATCAGAAAGGAATAGTCGGCGGTGACGCCGTTGACAAAGATGCGCTCCGAGCCGCCGGCGACGTGGACGACGCTCCGCTTGGTGGCGCGGGGCGAGAAGCCGATGATCTTCTCGTGCGGCGCGGTGAGGCGCGCGAGGTCCTCGAAGCGCAAGCCGCTGCTCATGGCGAAGCGCTTCTGCTCGTCGGAGGTCCGGGCCTGCCGGGGGACGAGCATCAGCGTGCCGTCCCAGCTCATGCCGGCGAAGCCGGTGGAAACCTTGTCTTTGACGCCGTCGAGCAGGGAGGTCATCACCACCATGGCGAAGACGCCGAGCATCAACAGGGTCAGGGTGAGGAACGAGCGCAGCTTGTGCGACCAGAGCTCGATCAGGCCGCCGGTGACCACCTCGCCCATCAAAGAAGCCTGGACGAAAAATCCTTTCCTATTCATAGCGCAGGGCCTCCATCGGCGACTGCCGGCTGGCCTTCAGGGCGGGATAGAGGGCGAACAGGAAGCCGAAGACGGCCGCCAGGAGAATCGCCCAGAGGAAGCTCAAGGGTGCGAGCGACAACGGCACGCCGATGATGCGGGTGATTCCCCAGGCGTAGAGGATGCCGAGGGCGAATCCGACCACGCTGCCGAGGAGCGTCAGCAGCAGCGCCTCGGTCATGAAGGATTTGAAGATCTCGGAGCCGGGCGCGCCGAGGGCCATTTTCACGCCCACCTCGCGCACTCTCTCCTTGAGCGAGGCGAGCTGGACGTTGACGTTGACCATGCCGCCGCCGAGGAGGGCGAGGATGCCGGAGAGCATGAAGATCAGGTTGTAGACGGCGCCCTGGCTCATCCGCTTCTCCATCCGCTTGGCCACGTCGTCGAGGCGGAAGTCGCTCTGCAGGCGGTGATTGCCGGTGACCAGCGAGGAGAGCTCGCGGGAAAAATCAGTCATCGCCGCGAGATCGGGAATGCGGAAGGTGACGCGGTCGACGCGGTGGTAGGGATCGCCGGTCATGCGCGCCGCCACCAGCCCCGAGGGGACGGCGACGATGCGGTTGCGCCAGGCCATGATGTTTTCCTGGTCCTCGCGGAAGCGGAAGCTCCGCTCGCGGAAGACGCCGATGACGGTGACCGGGACGTCGCCGATGCGCAACGGTTTTCCCACGATGGCTTCTGGGGGATCGGTGGGAAAGAAGACGCTCGCCGCCTGGACACCGAGGACGGCCACCGGCGCTCCGGTGGCCAGGTCGTGGCTCGAGAAGCCGCGCCCCTGCTCGATCTCATAGCCGTTCAGGGCGACGAAATCGGCGCCGACGCCGGTGACGGCGTGCTCGCGGTCGGCGAATTCCGAGCGCACCCGCGCCCGTGCGTCTTTCTGCACGCTGGTGGCATTGACGGCTTTCTCTCGCCCGAGCTCCTCGCCTTCGGTGGCGTCCTGCAAGGTCAGGCCGCGATTGGCGGATTGCAAGGCGCCGGGCTTGCCGTCATAGACCGTATCGGTGGGCAGCACGTTGAGCTTGTCGACGCCGCCGAGGCGGGCGAAGAGGCGCTCGGTCTGCTGCCGCTGGCTGTCGGAGATGGAAAAGCCGCCGAGCACGGAGGCGACGCCGAGCATCACCCCGAGGGCCTGGAGGACCGAGCGGCCGGGGTTTTCCCGCAGCTCGATCCAGGCCTCGTGCAGCCGTTCCAGGAACGCGCCGCTCCTGCCCCGGGGTTTCATGCCGCCGCCTTCTCGCGCTGCTCGCCGTCCCAGAGGAGGCCGTCGCGCAGCTCGACGCGGCGCTCGGCGAGGGCCGCGATTTTGGGATCGTGGGTCACCAGCACCACGGTGTTGCCCTGGGCATGCAGCTCGCCGAAGAGGTCCAGCACCTCCTGCCCGGTCTTCGAATCGAGAGCGCCGGTGGGCTCGTCGGCGAGGAGCAGAGCCGGCCGGTTGGCGAGGGCGCGGGCGATGGCGACGCGCTGGCGCTGGCCGCCGGAGAGCGCGCCGGGGAGAACGTTCACTTTATCGGGCAGGCCCACGCGCGCCAGCAGGTCGAGAGCGCGCTCGCGGCGCTCGCGGCGCGAGACGCCGGCGTAGAGCATAGGCAGCTCGACATTGCGCAGGATGGTCGCCTTGGGCAGCAGGTTGTACTGCTGGAAGACGAAGCCGATCTTTTCGTTGCGGATGGCCGCCAGCTCGGCGCCGGCGAGCCCCTCGACCTGCCGGCCGTCGAGGGTGTAGGAGCCGCCGGTGGGCGCGTCGAGGCAGCCGAGGATCGCCATCAGCGTGCTCTTGCCGGAGCCCGAGGGGCCGATCAGGGCGACCATCTCGCCCTTCTCGACGTCCAGGTCGATGCCGCGCAGGGCGTGTACGGCGTTGCCGTCGTTCTCATGACGGCCGCCGTAGGTCTTGATCAGGTTTCTCGTCTCGATGATTCGCATGGTCGTTCTCGCAGTTGGCTTCGATGGGATCAACTAGTTTTCCTCGTCCTTCTCGACCTTCTTGCGCGTCACGTCTTCCAGAGCCACCTGATCGCCCGCGGTCAAGCCGGCCACGATCTCCACCCGCTCGAGTGTCGCGATGCCCGCGTGTACGGTCACCGGCTCGAAATAATCCTTCCAGTTCTCGGACAGCCAGACGAACTTGCTGCGCCCTTCCAGCGCCTTCTTCGCCGTGGCGATCTGCTCTGCCTTGAGATCGCGCTTCAGGCGGTAGACCACCGTCTGGCCCTGCCGCCGCTGCAAGGCCTCCAGGGGGATCGACACCGCTCGGGCGCGCCGGTCGCCGAGGATCTCGACGTTGGCGCTCATGCCGGTGCGGAACGACTCGTCGAGCTGATCGAGAGCGATCTCGATCTCGAAAATCTTGATCTTGTCCACCATCTTGGCGGCGGGGGCGACGAAGTGCACCTTGCCGGTGAAGATCTTCTGCGGATAGGCGTCGAGCGTGACGCGCACCGGCTGGCCGACGCGCACCTTGGCGATGTCGACCTCGTTGAGGTTGACGCGGATGATGAGCGATTTGAGATCGGCGACCGTGAACATGACGGTCCCTTCGCCGAACGAGGAGACGCCGGAGGTGACGGTCTGGCCGAGATCGATCTCCTTGCGGATCACGATGCCGGACATCGGCGCCGTGACGCGCGCCTTCTGGCTGCCGGAGATGCCGGAGATCGGAATGCCGTGGTCCTCGACGATCTGGTAGCGCGCCTTGGCGTTGGCGAGCGAGTCGGCGGCGAGGTCCCGCGACGTCTGCACGTTGCGCAGCGCCTCGCGGGCGATCAGGCCGGCGTCGAAAAGCGCCTTCTGGGCCGTGAGCTCGCGCTCGGCGTCGCGCAGGCGCAGATCGGCCTGGCTGACCGCGGACTTGACGTCGGAGAGCGACTGCGCCTGGTTGACGTCGGGCTCGACTTCCGCCAGCACGTCGCCCGTCTTCACCCGGTCCCCCTCGCGCACCCGGATGCCGAGCACGCGGCCGGAGACCGTCGGCTTGACGTCGACCTTGATGACCGGATCGACCTCCCCCACCTCGCGCACGCTCACCTGCAGCTCTTCCGCCTGGGCCTTGCCGAGGCGGAAGGGCGATTCCTGATCCTTGACTTTGCTGTTGGTGGTGGCGCGCGCCACCACGAGACTGCCTGTAATCACGACAACCGCCGAGGCGGCAATCATCCACTTATAGCGCATGGTGAATCCTTTCGGATGCCCTCGCGGGCGACTGGGAGCTTTGCTGCCGGTGAACCGGCTCGCATTCTTCAGTACGATGGGGAGGGCGGAAAGGTTACAGGCCCGGCTAAATTCCCAGCAGCTCGCGGTCGATGCGGTCGAGCACCTCGCGGTCGACGCCGTAGTCGAACTTGCGGGCGAAGTGATAGCGGCCGGAGGCGAGGAGGGGCATGTCGGCGACGGTCAGGGTGCGCGGCGAGCCTTTGTGGGCGCGGGAGTAGTCGATGTAGCGGAAGTCGTCGTCCACCAGCTCGAATTTGCCGCTGTTGGCGAGGACGGTCTGGACGAGCGACTCCTCGGGAGTGACGACGCCGCGGTAGTGCCGGTCGACCTCGGGGTGGGTCTTGAGAAAGTCGCGCAGGTAGAGGACGGCGCTGCGGCGCAGGGAGAACCAGGCCCAGCCGCCGTAGCAGCGGAAGTCGTGGCCGAACGGGGTCTCGTAGAGGCGCACGCCGACATAGGGGCCGTAGTCCAGATAGAAATGGATGGGCAGGAAGCGGGTGAGGAGGCGCACGGCGTGGAGCGCTTTCTCGGTCCCCGGCTTCAGGCGGCGGTAGCGGTGCCAGTAGCGGGCGCGGGCCTTGCGCTGCGACCAGGGGCTCGCGGGCGACAGGACGTCCCAGTGGCGGATGAAACCGTCGGCCTTTGCGGCGCCCAGGAAGGCCTCGATCGCCGGGACCGGCGTCACCGGGTAATCCTGGGCACTGATGTTGACCAGCCAGTCGTAGGCGACCCTCTCGTGCTCCAGCCAGTTGATGGCGTCGAAATAGGGCTGCATCTGGCAGGAGAAATTGGCCCGGATCTGCGGCCCGGAGGCGGCGAGCAGGTGGATGTTCGGCAGCTCCGCGAGCGGCGCCCAGTCGAGATGGCAGCTCGCGAAGTTGTGCTGGACGATGATCGGTCCGCGGCTCCCCTGCCGCAGGGTGCGCACCAGGCGGTAGACCTGCTCCGGGTCGCGGTGGCTCTGGATGAACCAGCAGACATTCGCTCTCATGATCTCTCCGCCAATTGCCGCAGAAGAATTTCGTATTCGTCCAGCACGCGTTCGATGCCAGTGAGCTCGCGGACGGCGCGCAGGCGGTCGAGCGCGGCGTGGTGCTCCGCGCCGCCGAAGGTAGCACGCGCCCGCTCGATCGCCGCCAGGATCGACTCCCGCTCGGGCGCGCAATAGTACGGGTAGTCCTCGCCGAGCAGCTCGACGGTCGAGAGATCCCGCGTCGTGATCAGCGCCGCGCCGCACGCCGCGGCGGTCGAGACCTTGCAGTTCGGCTTGTAGAGGGTCTCCCGGCCCGGGCTCCGCACCGAGAGATGGCAGTTGAAGCGGTCGGCCGCGTCGAAATATCCGTCCTCGACGCATTCGACACCCGGCAGCTCGCCCCAGAGATCGAGCGACCGTGGCAGGCCGAGATAGCCCACGGACAGCCGGTCGCCCGGCGCCTGGTGCAGGCTGTAGCGCGGATCCCACTGGTGGTAGATCACCCGGTCCAGCCGGCCCGGCCGCCCGAAGTCGGCGAGCTGGCGCCGGTTCTTGAAGATCAGGGCGTCGTAGAGCCGGCGGTTCTTGATACGGCGCTTGAAGACGACGGTGTCCTGCACGTCGAGGGCGAGCCGGTTGCCGCGCGCCCGGGCGAGCAGCAGATGGTCCAGGCGGGAGGTCTTGATGAAGACGAGGACGCCGTTGCGCACCGTGGAGAGGTCGCGGACGCCGATCGAAAGGGCATCCCAGCCGCGCGCCGCCAGGCCGGCGGCGATCTGGTCGGCTCCCATGATGGTGGAGCCTTTCTCGTAGTACTTCACAAAGCGGACAGGGACGGTCGGCGGTTGGCTCATAGGCTCCGTGCATCTTCTCACGGCGGCGTGTAAGATTCCGGCCATGAAACTCGCCCTGTTCGCCGGGTTGGGCGCCTTCGGCGTCCTCTATGTCGCCGCCATGGCCATCGCCGTGCGCCAGGCCCGCAACGCGGGTGCCGGCCAGGAGGCTGCGCCCTCCCCCTTCGCGCTGGCCCTCGGCTTCGTCACCGCCTTCTTCGACACGCTGGGCATCGGCTCCTTCGCGCCGACCACGGCCGCCCTCAAGCTGCGCCACCTGGTCGCCGACGAGAAGATCCCGGGCACCTTGAACGTGGGGCACACGCTCGCCACGATCACCCAGGCCTTCATCTTCATCGCCGCCGTCCCGGTCGAGATGGCCACCCTGGTGCTGATGATCCTGGCCGCGGTGCTCGGCTCGTGGCTCGGTGCCGGCTTCGTGGCGCGGGCGTCACGGCGCAAGATCCAGATCGGCATGGGGCTCGCCCTGCTGGCGGCGGCGACCCTGTTCCTGCTGCAGATCTTTCACATCGCGCCGCCGCCCGGCACGGCGGAAGGGCTCGCGGGCTGGCGGCTCGCCGCCGGGCTCACCGGCAACTTCATCCTCGGCGTGCTCATGGAAGTCGGCGTCGGGCTCTACGGCCCGTGCATGATCCTGGTCAGTCTCCTCGGCATGAATCCGCTCGCCGCGTTCCCGATCATGATGGGCTCCTGCGCCTTCCTGATGCCGGTGGGGAGCGTCAAGTTCATTCGCACCGGCCGCTACGGCCTGCGGACCGCACTCGGCCTCGCCCTCGGCGGCGTTCCGGCCGTGCTCCTCGCCGCGTTCCTCGTGAAGTCGCTGCCCCTCGGCGCGCTGCGTTGGCTGGTCGTCGTCGTCGTCCTCTATGCCGCCCTCTCGATGCTGCGCTCGGCGGTGCGCGAAGCGAAGGCACCCGCCGCGCCGGCGCCCGTTCCGGAGACGGCGGGCACCGCGGTCTGAGCCGGGGCGCGAGGGCGCCGGAAAACGCCTCACCCCCGGCCCCTCTCCCATCTCCCACCCACGCCCCCGCCGGGAGAGGGGAGAAATTCAGGATGCGGCTCCGTCGACTCTGACGGGGCATCGCCCTGGGATCGGTCGGAGACCGGCGCAAGGCGGCAGTCGGCTATACTGCTCGGGAGAGCTGAGGGAGGAGGCAAGAGCGATGAACCGCGTCCTCACGGTGACCCAAATCGAAAAGCAATTCGTGTCCGAATGGGTCTTGGTGGAAGACCCCGAGACCAACGACGCCCTGGAAGTCCAAAGCGGCAAGGTCCGCTGGCACAGCAAAGATCGGGACGAGGTCTATCGCAAGGCCGTGGAGCTCCGCCCCAAACGGTTCGCCATGCTCTACACCGGCAAGATGCCCGAGGATACGGCTGTCGTGCTATGAGCTTCCCGTTTGATCCGGAACAAGGGCTGGTCGTCGTACGGACGGAGCTGTGGGGACCTGCGGGGAGCGCTGTGCTGCGACTGGCCCTCGATACGGGAGCGACCGGCACGTTGGTGAACGTCGGGTTGCTGGTCGCTGTTGGCTACGATCCCGCTCTCTCTCAAGATCGAGTTCAGGTGACGACGGGCAGCGGAGTCGAGTTTGTACCGTGCATCAAGCTGGATAAGATTCGGTCTTTGGGGCAGGATCGCCTTGGTTTCCCCGTGTTGGGCCACAACTTGCCACCGAGCGCAGGCATCGACGGCCTCCTTGGGCTGGATTTCTTTCGCGGCCAGAAGCTGACCCTGGATTTTCGAATCGGCCAGGTGACGCTCGGCAAAAGGGCTTCAATGGGCTAGCCACCGGCTCCTCCGGCCCGGCGTTTGAGCTCGGTGAGAAGGTCATCGCGCTTCTTGGCACACTCGGCGGCAGCGGCGAGGTCGCCGAGGTGGAGGTGAATCTGTGCGAGCTGGCCCCATGAATTGGCTTCATGTAGTTTGTCGACAAAAGCGTGGTTAATCTCCAGGCTTTCCTCCACAGAGAGGCGGGCTTCCTCGAAATGTCGCCGGGCGGCGGGTTCGTCGCCCCGCTCGCGCGCTGCCTCGCCTTCCAATTGGCAGATGATACCAATGTTCTGGGCGGCATCGCCGAAGCTGGCTTGCTCCTTCAGTTGCAGGGCGAGCTCGCGTAACTTCTTGTGCCATGCTCGCGCCTCAGCTAACCGGCCAACCTTCTGTTCGACCACACCGAGCAAGTTGTAGGTCTGCATCAAGCCTTGATGATCGCCCGCTTCCCAAAAGCGCTTGATCGCCTGATGGTACAGGCAGGTGGCCTGATCGAGTTGGTTGCGATTGTCGGCAAGCCTGCCTTGATGCTGGAGAAGATTTGCCTCCAATCCTTTGTCCCCAAGTTGGAGGGCAGCAGCGAGGGCGAGGCCGTAGCGGGCGTCGGCCTCGCCGTAGCGGCCCGCTTCCATGAGGATACTGGCGCATTGAGCGTGGGCGCTGGCTACTCCGAGATGATTTCCCTGCTTCTCTTGAATCTTGCCACATTTCTCCGCGAAAGCGAGAGCTTCGTTATACTGGCCTGCGCTGCTCAGCGCATTGGCCAAATCGCCTATCGTGGCAGATAGATTGTTCAGTTCATGCACGGCTTTCATATGATCGGGTGAGGCCAGAAGATCTTCCCAGGGCAGGCCTCCTGCTTTCGCCGCCAGTGCCTCCCATTGGCTCACGGCCTGCCTCAGGATGGGAATGGCTTGCGCGGAAGCGCCTGCATGATCCAGAACCCGACCCAAAGTAAAGGTCGTCGCCGCCAACTCAAACGCGGGATCAAAGTCGCTCGTGTGGCGAAGGCGCTCGATAAGAGACTGAAGCTGATCCACCGCACCCCGTGGATCGCCCTGAGCGAGGGTCCAGGCGTGCTGTCGTTCATACTCTGCGGCTTCCTTTGTGAAGCCCTGCTGGCCCACGGCATTTCTCAGCCACTTCACCCAGGCATCGCGTTCGCGGAAGCGGCCTGACCTTTGGAGATATTCACAAAATGTATCACCCAGATCGGCGGCGATCGTGAGCTGTTGGTCGGCCACGGCCCACTGGACGGCGGTGCGGTAGTTCGCCTCCTCCCGATTCAGGACTTCCAGCGCAGCACGCGACTGCGCGCCCTTCAGTGCATTGTCTAGTCCCTGCATGAGAGCCAGATAGATGCCAAGGAAGCGTTGCCGGATCTCCGGGCTCTGCGCGAGGGTGGGATCGGCGACAGCGGCGGCGAGGGTGGGATGAAAGCGCAGGAAGGGGCGGTCGCTGAGCTGGAGGTCGCTCTCGATGCGCAGGAGGGCGACGCGTCGAAGCTCCTGCCGGATGGATTCCCAAGTCTCCGAGGCGAGTTGACTTACATTGAGCAGAAGCTTCTCGAACACCCCGCCGCTGAAGAGGCCGAGCCAAGGCATGGCCTCGCGAGCAGCGGGACTCAAGTGACGGCGAGAGAGCTCCAGGGAGGCGAGCAGAGACTGGTTTCGACCCTCGGGGGCCTCCTGCTGAAACTTCGCGAGGAGCTTGCCAAAGTCGGCGCGGATCTCCTCCGGCGTGAGGTCACGCAGATGGGGGCCGACGAGCTCCAGCGACAGCGGGTGATCGGCCAGATCGCGCAGCAGCGGATCGAGCTTGTCACGGCTCAGCCGTGGGTCGGCGAGGGTGAGGCCGTCGCGCCTCAGGATGCTCGCGAGCAGCCACAGACTGTCAGCGCGCGCCAAGCCTTGGAGCTCGCATCGCAGCGCACCGGGCAGACCGGTATCGCCGGGGCGGCAGGTGACGAGAAGGCAACCTTTTCCTGAGCCGGTGGTGAGATCGCGGAACAGCTCGGCGAGGCGGTGGCGCTCGTCTTCAGTGTATGGACTGGCACCATCATTGAACTGCGGCAGGGCGCTCTCGAAGTTGTCCCAGACCATGAGCACGTCGTTCTGCTGGAAGAGCTCGATGGCACGGCGGCGCTGCTCGACGGCGGGAAGCTGATCGAATTTCGGGCCGGCGAGGTACGTGCCGAGCACCTGCACCGCGCGGTCGGCGTTGGCGAATTGCTCGAAGCTCAAGAAGCACGCGCCGTCGCGGAACAAGCCGCTGCGCGTCCACCAGTGCGCGGCCTCGGTGGCGAGCGCGGTCTTGCCCATGCCACCCATGGCGTGCAGCACGATGCCGCGCCGGGTGCGGAACAGGCGCTCCAGCACGTGTAGCTCATGAGCGCGGCCCCGGAAGCCAAATTGCGGCGGGGGCGGAAAGGCGCCGGATTCATCGCGTGTGGCCGGGCTGCGGGATTCGCGGAGGCGAGCGCCTTCGGTTTCGTCATTGGCACCAGGCGGGACAAGCGCCTCATCCGCCGCGCGTTGATAGAGCTGAGGCAGAAACCAATCCTGTAGCTCAATCGTGCTTCCAACGGGACCGGATTCGATCCAGCGCACTGGCTTAGTCCGCAACACCTCTCTGGCCTGGGCCATGGCTTGTCCGATGGTGGTGCCGCGGACGAGCTCTTGATAGAAGCGGTCGAGCAAGAGCCGTGTCGTCTCTACATGGACGGCATGACTCATCGCAAGGACGCTTCCCACGCCCGCTTGGATCAGACGCGGCGCGATGGAGCCAGAGACCGCGGTTTTGCTCATCGTAGAGCTGCGGCACGCTTCGAGAATCACGAGTGGCACGGTATAGCTTGCCAGTCTCTCTCCGAGTCGATCGGCAGCGACGAAGTCGGTCCCAGATGTGCCGAAGCCGTCGTCAGGCCTCTCGAAGCAGAGCACACCGATCTGTTCCTCCGGCAGGAAGGTGCCATGGCCATCGAAATGAACGATGTCGTATGGATCACCGGCCTGCTGCCCCTCGCGCAGCATCTCCTCCATGCGCGCCAGAGTGGGCGGACGGCAGAAATCCACACGTACACTGGCGCCTGGTTGGCTTGGATTTTACCGCAGAACCACTGGGGTGACGTGCGGCCCGGCGATCCGGTCCTGCTGCATCAGGCGGCGGAGAAGGCTCAGTCCCAGGCCTTGCAAATCGCTCTCGAGGCGGAGGCTTTCCGCCTGGCGACCGTGGCCGATCCACGGCAGGCTGACCTTCCGCGCACCGCGAGCTTCGCCGCCAGTCTGATGAACCGCCTGCTCGACGCGGGCTTGCTCGACCGCGCCGTCGCCCTGTACCGCCGCCTGCCGCCCGCGCTGCGCGCCTGCATCAATGAGCCGGCGGCGCCTTGCTGGCCGAAGGCCGGAGAGGTCCGCATCGAGACCGCGGGCGTCTGGGGCATCGATCATCGGTGGGACCTTGCCGCCGCCGCTCTGCTCGCGAAGGACCGTGAGACGGCCTTACGCCTGGTGCAAATCGCCAAGAAAGCTCCCCCCAGCGAGGCGAGCTCCAGAGACGATCCCACCAGAAAAGGCGCCGCGGCGCTGGATGACCTCTTCCGCCTTGCGCTGGCACCGCAGGCGGCGCAGGGAGCCGATCCTTTCGGGATTCTGACCAAGTCCCTGGAGATCAACGACGTCGAGTGGACCCCGGCCCGCTACCTCCTCAACGCCCGCGAGGCGGAACGCGCCGGCTATCCGGCGATCAGCGCGTATTCTCTCGGCAAGGCAGCCGAGAGCTTGGCCGAGCATCCTTTCTACACTCCGGAGCTCGAAGTCCCAGCCCGGGTGCAGGCGGTCAAAAATGTGATCGCCGCCGAGCGAGCCGCGCTGGCCGAGAGCCTTCTGCCGAAATCCACCGCCGCTACGCACGCCAAGCCGGCTCCGGGCCCCAGCGCGGCCCTGGCGCAGCTCAGCCGCTTCAATCCACTCGATCTCCAGCTCGTCGTCTTCGACCGCGCCCGCCGCCACGGCTTCGTCATCTGGGCCACCGGAGACCAGGAAGGCGGCACCCTGCGGCTCGAAGAGAAAAAGGGCATCTGGAAGGTCGAGGAGATCGGCTCCTGGGTCAGTTGAGCCCCGAGTGAGCCGTTGGAGCGCCGCAACGAGCAGGACGAGGGGGGAAACGAGCGGGTACCTCCCTCTGCCTGCTCGTTGCCGCCCGCCAACGGCTCGGCCGAGGCGCGGAACGGCTCGTTTGTGGGCTCTACCTGCTCGTTTGCTCTGTTCCAGCGAGCGGGTAGACCGGTCTACCCGCTCGTTTCTGGGGTCTGCCTGCTCATTTCTCCCCGGCTCGTGTAACAGGAGGCAGGCTGAGAGCGGGAAACACCGGTGCGAAATCGGACGGATTGCGCGTCAGAAGGCCTTGGAAACGAGTGGCGAAAGCTCCGATCAGAATGTCAGCCAGAGGCCGTTTGGGAATCTGTCCCGCCCGCCTGCGCTGCACAAGCTCATTCCAGGCTTGGTGGGCTCGGAGGGTATCTTCCCAGGCCCAATCCTGCAGAAAATCAATGCCGACGCCAGATAGAAATTCATCCTGCAGAGCCTTGTCTCCTTGGAATGCCGGAGCCAGCTCGGCATATGAAATAGGGCAGATGACCAGACCTTCTTCTCCATGAAGGTCCAAGGCTTCCGCGGTCGAAACTCCGAATTCAGGATCGCCTTCCAAAACATCGATAAGGAGGCAGGTATCGACCACCCAGGCCATCAGTCTTCCCCTTCTCGAAGCTCCTTCATCCAGTCCTGAGACCTGCGTGTGGGTCTGAAGCTCCGGGCGAATCCAAGCATCGCCATAGCGCCGCGCGGTTCCGTGTCAGGAAGAACGACGACCCGGATCTCCTGCTCGCCAGATTTCTCCCACAGCAACCGCCGCCCCTTCTCAAGCCCTAGCTCCTTGCGGAGGTGAGCGGGGATCGAGACCTGGCCTCGCTCGGTAACCACTGATACGCTGGGTTGAATCGCCATGCTTCTAGTCTATCATGTAAGATCATCATGCAAGAAGTGCTCATTCCCCTGGTGAGGATTGCGAAGGGCGGAGTCCGGTTCTCGGGCGACGAGCTGGCCGAGGTCGACAGCCGGGGGCATCCGGTGCTCCGCATTCCGCGGCCGCGGATCCGGCAGCTCGGGCTCCGCTGGGGCTATCAGGCCGCCCGGCCTCTGGTGCAACTGGTCCTGGGGATCGTCTTCACCTTCGGCGGCGGCGGCCTCGGAATCCCCTTGGTGCTCGGTGTGGTGCACGGGGCCGCCTTTTCCTTCCGATTGGCGATCGGGCTCATCACCATGGCCATCGTCGGCTCCTGGCTGCTGTGGACCGCTCCGGCGCGGTTTCTACCTCGAAGCACAGACGGATTCCCGCGCCGAGAAGATATGCTTCGACCGGCGGCTCAGCCGGGAAGAGGTCGAAGTCTTCCTGGACGAGGTGAGGAACGCCTGGGCCATCAGATCCTCGGGGGCTGAAACGATCTTCATGCTTCCGACACTTGCTTTCGGATAGGCTCCAAGGAGATGACCGCGATGAAAAGCCTGGCTCTCGCCCTCTGTGCCGCGCTCAGCCTGCCCTTCTCCGCTTTCGCCCAGCCGGCACCCGCCGCCGCGGAGGAGCCGCCGCTCTTCGGCGAGGTGATCGACGTGCGGGTGGTCAACGTCGAGGCGGTGGTCACCGACAAGGCGGGCCGGCGGGTGAGCGATCTGAAGGCGGGCGATTTCCGGCTGCGGGTCGACGGGGTCGAGGTGCCGATCGGCTTCTTCTCGGAGGTGCGGGAGGGCCGGAGCGTGGGATCGCCGGACGGGGGATCGACCGCGTCGACCGCATCGGGGGCGCCGGGCGGCGCGGCTCCGGGCGAGGCGGTGGGGACCGGCTATCTGGTGTTCATCGACGACTACTTCTCCGTCGCGTTCCGCCGCAATGAGGTCCTGGAGGCGCTCAAGAAAGATCTCGACCGTCTCGGACCCAAGGACAAGATGGCGGTCGTCGCGTTCGACGGCGCGCGCCTCGCGACACTTTCCGGCTGGACGGGCTCGGCGGACGAGCTCCGGCGGGTGCTCGACGCGGCAAAGACGCGGCCCGCGCGCGGCATCGACCGCATCAGCGAGCTGCACAGCTTTCAGGATTCCGCGGACTTCAGCGACCATTTCGAGGACACCGGCGTCAGCGATCCTCTCCAGAAGCGAATGCTTTCCTCGGGCCTGTCGATGCAAGAGCATGCCTATGGCGACACCCTGGTCCGCCAGATCGACGCCGTCGTCTCCGGAGCGGTCAGCGCGATGCGCGGCGCCAGCTCGCCGGGCGGGCGCAAGGTGATGCTCCTGCTCTCGGGTGGCTGGCCCTTCTCGCCCCAGGGCTTCATCCGCGGCACGGACGACGTGCCTCCGTCGCGGGAGCTGCCGGACGGCGAGAATCTCCTCCGGCCGTTGACCAGCACGGCCAATCTCCTCGGCTTCACCATCTATCCGGTGGACGTTCCGGGGATCGAAACAGGTGGTACGGCCGATGCCACGACGTTCGCGGCGCCGCAGCCCGGAAGAGTCACGCTCAACGTGCGCGAGCAGGAGATCGAAGGCTCGCTTTCCTTCATCGCCGGCGAAACCGGCGGCCGGGCGCTCCTCAACTCCAGCCGCGACAAGGCGCTGACGATGGCGGCCGACGACGTCCGCTCCTATTATTGGCTCGGTTTCAGCCCGGCCTGGGAACGCAACGACAAGCGGCACAAAGTCGAGGTCCTCGCGACGCGGCCCGGCCTGCGCGTGCGCTCACGCAACAGTTTCCTCGATCTCTCGGAAAAGGCGGCGGTGTCCATGCGCATGGAGAGCGCTCTGATGCTCGGCAACCTGCCGGACGGCGTCCCGATGCCGATGAAGCTGGGCGCGCCGGTCAAGGCCAAGGGCATGACCGAGATCCCCATCACCCTGGGGCTGCCGGTGAGCGCGCTGACGATCTTTCCCTTCAATGGCCAGTTCCGCGCCCAGGTCCAGCTCCGCGTCGCCGCCGCGGACGAGAACGGCAACCGGTCGGAGGTCCCGGTCCTCTCGATCGATCTCAATTCCCCGGCTCCGCCCAAGGCCGGCGGTTTCGTCCGCTATCAGACCACGCTCAAGATCCGCGGTAAGGCGCAGCACATCGTGGTCGCCACCTATGACCTGATGAGCGGCAAGATCGCCACGGCCGAGGCGGACATTCCCTGACTCTGGCCTCGCGGCTCGCCGGCGTCACAGATCCGTAGCGTCGGCGGCGGTCAGCTTGTCGTTGAGCAGGTAGTCGTCGCTCAGAGGAGGGTCATCGAGGCGGCCGGTATCGCTCTTCAAAATCTTTCAACATGCGTCCGAGAAGCCGGCTGCACCAGTTCGTTAAACGCAGCCGCAGGCTCTCGCCGATCTCCGGATGAACGTCTTCGAACCGTGCTTCGAGATCGTCGGCGCTGCCTTCGGCTTCGATCAGACGAAGGGGAAAGGGATCAGCCATGTCGCGGGCAATCATGACCGTGACGTCTGTTTCGCTGGTGATCTCGGTCTCCATGTCCTCAAGAGCGACAGCGAGGCTGGTGGAGCCCATCACCTGCCGATAGCCCTGGTAATCCACTATCAGATTGTCCGTCAGGTCAAGGTAGAGGTAGTTTGGAAGCTTCAGAGTCTCGAACTGCGTCTTGATCTGTCCTTTCGCCGCTTCGAGCAGCCTCAGGGCGACTTCGTCGATCAGCCGGATCCGGGCTGCGATGCTCTCCGGACCCGGAGCTTCGACCGTCAGGAGGTGGTCGATCACGAGCTGAAGCGTATCGATTCCTCGGTCGAGGAAGAAAGCCAGGAGCGGCCGCGACTGGCCCAGGTCGGCCTGATGGAGCGCATCGAAGTAAGACCTGCGTTGGTTGGCGAAGACGAGAAACGGGGTCGAGTGAGCGCGAAAGAAGAACACGGATGCCAAAGCCCGTGCCACCCGCCCGTTGCCGTCCGCGAAAGGATGGATCACCACAAAGGCATAGTGGATATAAGATGCCTGAGCCACGGGATGAGCGCTTTCGAAGTCAGGAGTCCGGACCTGCTCCAGGAGACGGTACATTTCAGAAGGCACCTGGTCCACCGGAGCGTAAGGATGGATGGCCCCATCCGTCACGCGCACGTGATTGGGCTGGGTCTTGTAGCTTCCTTTCGGAAGCTCCTGCTCCTGGTACCCCTGATCGGTCAGGACGCGATAGGTCTGCTGGCGGGCGCAGACTTTCTCGTGCAGCGCACGAATCCACGCCTCCGAGATGGGCAACTTGCGGGTTACCGCGTCCATGACGAGCTCGTAGGCTTCGAGCTGCGCCTCGAACAGCTCGCGCACCTCCTCGCCTTTCTCTTCGAGGGCGTGCTCCCAGGCGAAAGCCTGAGTCGCCACGGTCATCGTGAAACCGCGGTCCACCGCGTAGAGACCTTCGATGGCGCCGGTATCCATGGCGGCGGCACGGACGGCGACTTCGACCGAATTCCGCAGGGCCTCCGGGGTCGCCTTCTTCCGCGTCTCCTCCAGGCGGGAGGCGAAACGGTCCCAGAGCCGGAGGTCGTCTTCCGTCGGCACAGGCCAGGCCGAGAAGTCAGGGAAGCTCTGATAGAGGCTATCGGCTTGCCGGAGTGTGAGGGACTTGTCGGCAGGCATCACCGTCACAGATCCGTGGCGTCGGCGGCGGTCAGCTTGTCGTTGAGCAGGTAGTCGTCGCTCAGGTATTTGAGGATGACGCGGCCGATCTTGGGATCGAAGCGTTCCACGGCGGGCCGGACCACGACGCCTTCGCGGATGTGCTGGTCGGGCAAGGTGGTCTTGCCGCGGCTCAGCTCGGCGATCCGCTCGAGCGAGAAGGGTCCGCGCCAGAGGAGCGGCGCGGTGGCGACGCCGTGGCGCTCGCAGAGCGCGGCGAAGGCGTCGTAGTCGAGGTACTGCTCCCCCACCAGGAGGTCGAAGGCGGCGAAGCCGAGCCCCTCGCGCCGGCCGTAGTGCAGGCTCTGGACGCGGCTGCCGTAGATCTCGCCGTAGAGGATGGCCACCGCGTGGCCCTGGTCCCGGAGATCGTCGAGCAGGTTCCGCACCGGCTCCAGGGTGGCGGGGAACCAGTAGGTGTTGGTGGCCATCGCCTCGGGCTCCGGACGCCGGCGCTGCAGCCCGTGCGAGCCGGCGAGCAGGGTGCCCTCGACCCAGCCGATGCGGGCGTTGGTGCCGTGGATCTTCTCGCTCACCACGACCTCCTCGCCGGGCGTGAAGACGTCGGGAAAGTGGCGCAGGTTTTCGATGTCCGTGTACTTCTGGAAGAGCGGATGGCTGGGCTCTGCATCGCCGACCGAGAACTTCACCGGTGGCCGGAACTTGCCGATCCCGTAGTGCTCGCGCACGTCGGTCCCCACCGGCCAGCTCGGATCGTCGGGCCGCACCACCAGCCCGAAGGAAGGCTCGCCGCGCAGGCGCACCTGGCGGACGACGAGGTCGCGCTCGCCCTCGGCGTTGGTACGCTCCCGCAGGTAATTCACCACGCCGATGCGCTCGGCCATCTCGCGCGGCAGGGTGCAGTCGGGCGGAATGAAGACGACCCGCTCGCCGGGCGCGAACTCGGGCGAGCCGTCGTCGAGCTTGCGGATCACCGCCTGCCAGCCCTTGATGTGGGCGAGGAAGAGGCGGTCGGCGTTGGGGTGGGGATGGACGGATTCGATTTCGACGACGTCGGCGATGACGGAGGACATGCGGTGCATCGTATCTCGAATGACGATCACGGAGCTCTGCTCTCGTCCACCGGAGATCCGCCGCTTCGGCCTGGCGGCGACGGCCGGGACGGCCCGGCATGACGGCCACGTCGCGTTCGACCTCTCCGCCGTCACGTTCCGGGGCGGAGCTCCCGCCGACCGCAAAGCGGTCGCCGAGTCGATCGAGCAACTCCTCGAGTCCTGGTGCGCCCTCTGAAATCGCAGGGCTCATCCTTCCCCGTCCACCCGTCGATCAACAACCACGCCGGCCTCGACCCCGAGCCCGGCTACCTCCAGGTGCTGTCGACCGACAGCGAAGGGACCTCCTGCTGTTCACCGAGTACACGGGGCGGTAGCGGGAGTCAACGGCCGACCGTAACCCTGGAAGCCGTTTTACGATCGATCCCAGACGGCTCCAGGGACTGTCGCCCCTGGAGCCGTCCAGGCTCGGAAAACCTTTCCAGCTCAGCCTTCCAGGCTTACGGCGGGCTGTTGACCGGTTTCTTCGTCGGGTCGCTTGTCGTCGTCGAGACGGGGACAGGATCCGCCTGGTTGCAGAGTTGGGCCGCCACACTGTCGATGTAGTAGTGCGACCGCTCGACGAACACCGGGTTTCCCGGGGAGGACGTCGCCATGAAGATCTGCACGAGGTTATTGAAGCCGGGTCTGAGGATGGTGCTGGGGCAGCACCAAGTGTAGTAAATGCCATTGTCGTGCATGTCCCCGGTGCCTCCCGCGCCATCCCCGGTGGTCTGCCCGGCGACGCCTCCCGACGTGTAGGTCACGGGAGGGTCATAATCGAAGTGCTTTTGCAGCGGAATCCAGCCGGGCGGGGCGAAGCCGGCGCCTTCGTCTCCCTGATTGCAGAGCTGACCGTTGACCTGCACGCTGAACCAATGAGCGTTACCTTCATGAGCGTCCCCCGTCGTGGAAAGCGTGACGAAGACGGTCCTCTCGGTGGTCGGCAGCGGGAAGTTCTTCGTGTAGATAAGGACTCCCGGAGGTCCGACGTTCGCCATCTGCTCAGGTCCGAACCGGAACTCCGCCACCCGTCGATTGAGCACTTGGGCGGCCAAGGTTGCAGGGATCAACAGCATCAGCATAGCTACTGAGAGACGGCCCGACACGGAGCTGGACTTACCAGTCATCTGATTCTCCTTTCCGGACGTATCAAGGACGCCGGGGGCCTTCCGGACAACCCCGGCGGGCGACACACCGTCGAATCGCGGGGGAGGACACGGTGATTTCGCACCTTGCCCTCTAAACAATAGAGTGCTTGCCGAGGCGCTCGGCGTGACAAAAAAGGCGCATGGACATGTCTTGCGGCCGGCACGGAGGTTCTTGATGAAGCGCCTGAAGAGCGCCTGACGAGGCCACTCGGCGTCTCCGACCTTTCCGCGATAGGATGCGGCCCGGGCCTCCGTGGGATCTCCTGAGCTGCGACGCCTGGCTTCGCCGGCTCCGCCCTTCTCCTCCCGCCGGCTGAAGCGGACGAGCCGGGGCTTCTACTCGTCGAAGATCCGATTGACGATCGCGTACTGGACCAGGTCGAAGTTCTCGGTCATGCCCATTTTCTCGAGGATGCGGGTGCGGTAGGTGCTGATGGTTGGCACGGAGAGCCCGAGGCACTGGGCGGTGGCCTTCACGGTCTTCCCCGCGGCGAGGAGCCGGAAGACCTGAAACTCCCGGTCGGAGAGCAGCTCGTGAGGCGACAGCCCCGACGCGTGGCCGATCTCGCCAGCCAACCTTTCGGCCAGAGATGGAGTGACGTACCTGCCGCCCGCCAGCACTTTCCTGACCGCCGTCACGAGGTCCACCGCGGCTGTCTTCTTGGTCAGGTAACCGGCCGCTCCCGCCCTCAGGGCCCGCACTGCGAACTGCTCCTCAGGATACATGCTGAGCACCAGCACCGGCAGCTTCGGACGGACCTGGCGCAGCTCTTTCAGCGCGTCGAGGCCGCTCATGCCCGGCAATGAAATGTCGAGGATGAGGATGTCCCACTCCCCTTCTCGAGCTTTCTTGACGGCCTCTTCGCCGCTTGCGGCATCGCCAAAAAACGCGTCCTCGATCGCCTCGCTCAAGACTTGCTTTAACCCTCGCCGAACGACTTCATGGTCGTCCACCAGCAGGATTCGGGTCATAGCGGAAGACGCGCCTCCACGATGGTTCCTCGGTTGGGAACCCTGCGGATCAAGAGGTCTCCGCCCAGTGCGCGGGCCCTCTCCCGCATCCCGAGCAGGCCGAGAGACCGCGCATCCGCAATCTTGTCCTCAGCGATCCCGGGGCCATTGTCGGTCACCGTGAGGATGACGCGACTGCCCTCTCGGGCGAGGCGGATCTCGACCTCGCTCGCCTCGGCGTGGCGCACGACGTTGGTGAGCGCCTCCTGGAGGATGCGGAAGAGGGCCGTCGACCGTTCCGTGTCGAGGGACGTGCTGCCAAGGCTCAAACGAAGACGGAAGGAGATGCCGGTCCGCTTCTCGAGCTCTCCCGCGTACCCTTCGACCGCCGCCTCGACGCCCAGGTGGTCGAGGATGGCGGGCCGCAGCTCCGTCGCGATCCGCTGCACGGAATCGACTGCGGTGTCGAGCATCTGGCTCATCGACTGCAGCTTTCTCGTGATCTCCTCGCGCGGCTCCAGCTTCTTTTCCAACCAGGCCGCGTCCAGGCGCAGCGCGGTCAGCATCTGCCCGATCTCGTCGTGGACCTGGCGCGCGATCCTTGCGCTCGCCTCCTCGCCGACGGCATTCAAACGTCCCGAGAGCTCCCGGATCTCCGTGACGCGGCTCTCCATGAGAAGCAGCGCGAGCACCAGAAGGGTGACACCGAAGACCATGAAACCGAGCTCGTCCGATCCGTGCGGCTGCGAGGCGGTGAGCGACTGGTCGGCCGGAACGAAGACCGCGGCCGCCATTCCGGCGTAATGCATGCCGCTGACGGCTCCCGCCATCACGAAGGCGCTGCCGAGCCGCAGCAGCTTGCTGCTCAGATTGAAGGCGAGCCAGAGCGCCGAGATCGCAGCCGTGATCGCGATCAGGATGGAAGCCAGAATCAGGCCTGGCCGCCAGGAGATCCGGGCCGGCATGCGCATCGCCGCCATGCCCGTGTAGTGCATCGTCACGATCCCCAGACCTGTAACCCCTCCGGCGAGGACGTCCACCCGTTCTCTGCGCTGGCTGGCAACGGCATAGAGCCCGACGCCGGTGACCAGGATGGCAAGCAGGAGCGACGCCAGTGTCAGCAGCGGATCGTAGGTCACCCTGAAGGGCATCCTGCAGGCAGTCATCGCAATAAAGTGCATCGACCAGACAGCGCCGCCGCCCATCGCCACTGCCGCAGGAAGGAGCGAACCGGCGAGCTGTCGGCCCCGAAGATGAGGAATCCGGACGGCGATTTGGAGGGCGCAGTAGGCCCCAAAAGCCGAGATCAGATAGGACAGCACGACGAGCCCGAGCCCGTGGCTGCATTGGAATGTTTGAAAGGGCTGCATCGCCGGCCCGCGCTCATCTCACCTTCACGCTGGAAGAAGATTCGCTACAAGCCTAAATTCTACCACACCAGGGCTTCTCTTAGAGGCGAGGAGCTAGATGTGCCATGAAAGCCTTCACGTGCCTGAAGATCTTGCTCGCCTCATCCTCGGTATATTTCGCTCGACCGTGTGCCACGTGGTTGCGCCATGCATCCTTGATGAACCGAAGCTCCAGTGCGACTCCGCCGTAGAATTCCTTGTCCGCCTTCCAGCCGGGGCCGCTGGTCGGCAGCGCAACGATCGCTTTCTCTATGTCGTCAATGACCGTCTTCCAGTTTTTTTTGGAGCATGGCAGGTTCAGTGCGAAGGCCAGGCCATCCAGGCCCACTTCCAGGCAGCGCATGAGATGAGACACAGCGGCAGTCGACCGGTCCAATGCCATGCAATGGCCGGCTTCCCCAAGATGAAAGTTAGCTTTGTGGAATCGCTTGCCGGGGGGTTGGAACCACATCTCCGCTACGGTGAGCCATAGGCCGAGGTCGGCCGCGACCGGCTCGTACTCCTTGCGCGGCTCAGACTTGCCGCCGTAGAGGAGGGCGGCGAATCCCAAGGACAGGGCGGTCAAGTGCTTGCGGTTCATTCGAGACTTCCTTTCCAGGGGTCATTTTCCTCCTCTCTCAATCTAAAGCCCGGATGCCCGAACAGCTATCGTTGTATTAGAGTAATATTTATGAGACAGCGGTAAGCTGTACGTGTCATTACGAGGACGACACCGGACGCAGCCGTCTGCCCTCCTCACTGCGCTAGACTCCCCTCCGGCTCACGCCTGAAAGGAGAGACCCATGCGCGCAGCGTCACCCCGTGTGGAAGGACCGTTCGTCATCGACTCCGAGGACTTCCGTGCCGTGCTCGGCGATGATCCGCAGCTCGAGGAGCTGGTGGCGACCGATGCCCATGAGGGGCCGGTCTACGTCGCCGCGCAGAATGCGCTGTTCTTCACCACCGTTCCGCGCACCGTCAACGTGCCGCTCCAGGGCTTCAAGGAGGTCTCGATCGGCCGCCTGGACGTGGCGGCGAGGACTCTCTCCACGCTACGCGAGGCGTCGAACATGGCGAACGGCATGACGTTGGACCGCGAGGGCCGCCTCCTCGTCTGCGAGCAGGGCACCAAGACGCACCGCGCGCGGATCGGCCGCATCGATCTCGCCGGCGGCGCCGAGATGACGGAGACGACGGTGGTCGACGAATGGTTCGGCCTCACCTTCAACTCGCCGAACGACATCGTGGTGAAAAGCGACGGCACGGTCTGGTTCACCGATCCGAGCTACGGCTGGCTCCAGGGATTCAAAGACCAGCCTCTCGTGGGCGATTTCGTCTACCGGCACGATCCGGCGACCGGCCAGACGACGGTGGTCGCGGACTCCTTCAACAAGCCGAACGGCCTCGCCTTCTCGCCGGACGAGAGCATCCTGTACATCAACGATTCGGCCGCGATCCAGGGGCCCGGGACCTATTACGTCAACCTGCCGCACCACATCCGCGCCTTCGACGTGGCGGACGGCTCGCATCTGATCAACGACCGCCTCTTCGCCGTCGTCACGCCCGGCATCCCCGACGGCCTGAAGACGGACTGCGAGGGGCGCGTCTACTCCTCCTGCACGACGGGCGTCAAAGTCTACTCACCGCAAGGCCGGCTGCTCGGCGAGATCCTCGTCCCGGGGACGGCGAACTTCTGCTTCGGCGGCGCCGGCGGCAACGTCCTCTTCCTGCTCAACGACACCGGGATCTGGGCCGCCACGCTCGCGGCGCGGGGATAGTCAGGGTTCTCGGCCTCGGGTGGTAGACTCCGCCACGAACCGGCCTCTCGAAGGGAACACGGTGAGGAGCACTCTTTGGGCATTCTGAGCGAGCTGTACAAACCGTCCCTGTCGCTCCTCTCCGACCTCTACCAGCTCACCATGGCCTATGGCTACTGGAAGTCGGGGACGGCGGCCAAGGAGGCGGTCTTCCATCTCCATTTCCGCAAGCCGCCGTTCGGTGGCGGCTTCACGGTCGCCTGCGGCCTGGAGGCGGCGATCGATTTCGTGGAGTGCTTCCGCTTCGGCGACGAGGACCTGGCCTATCTCGACACCCTCGAAGGGAACGACGGCACGCCGCTCTTCGAGCCGGCGTTCCTGGACATGCTGCGCACGATGGAATTCGCCTGCGACATCGATGCGATCCCCGAGGGCACGGTGGTCTTTCCGCACGAGCCGCTGGTGCGGGTGCGCGGTCCGATCCTCCAGTGCCAGCTCCTGGAGACGGCGCTCCTCAATCTGATCAATTTCCAGACCCTGATCGCCACCAAGGCCGCGCGGGTCTGCCTGGCGGCTCACGGCGAGCCGGTTCTGGAGCTCGGGCTGCGGCGCGCGCAGGGGATCGACGGCGGCCTCTCCGCCTCCCGCGCCGCGTATGCCGGCGGCTGCGCGGGCACCTCGAATCTGCTCGCCGGCAAGATCTTCGGCATCCCGGTCAAGGGGACCCAGGCGCATAGCTGGGTGCTGTCGTTCGACACCGAGCTCGAATCGTTCGAGGCGTACGCGGGAGCGCTGCCCAACAACTGCGTCTTCCTGGTCGACACCTACCATTCGCTGGAAGGCGTGCTCAACGCCGTGCGGGTGGGCCGGAAGCTGCGCGAGAGCGGCCACGAGCTGGCGGGCATCCGCCTGGACTCGGGCGACCTCGCCTATCTGAGCATCGAGGCGCGCAAGATCCTCGACGAGGCCGGCTTCCAGAGCACGCAGATCCTCGCCAGCAGCGAGCTCGACGAGCACCTCATCGAAAGCATGAAGCTCCAGGACGCGAAAATCGCCGTCTGGGGCGTCGGCACCCGCCTGGTCACCGGCTACGACGATCCGGCCCTCGGCGGCGTCTACAAGCTGACCGCCGTGCGGGAAAGCTGGCAGCAACCGTGGAAATACAAGGTCAAGCTCTCCGAGCAGGCGATCAAGGTCACCACCCCGGGCATCCAGCAGGTGCGCCGCTTCTCCACCGGCAGCGAGCTCATCGGCGACATGATCTTCGACGTCGAGCTGGGCGCGCCCGCCGCGCCGACGATCGTCGATCCGGCCGATCTCACGCGGCGCAAGGAGTTCCACGCCGGCACTTCCTTCGAAGATCTCCTGGTGCCGGTCTTCCGCCGCGGCAAGAGAGTCTACGATCCGCCGCCGCTCACCGCCATCCGCCGCCGCGTCGCGGATCAGCTCGAACGCCTCCACTCCGGCGTCAAACGTTTCGCCAACCCCCACCAGTACCCGGTCGGCCTCGAGCTCGGGCTGTTCGATCTCAAAACCCGATTGATTCTCGAAGCCCGCGAGAGGAGACAGCATTGATGCAGGCTGATTTGAGGGTGCGGGAGCTCCCCGTTCCAGACTTTTACGATCCTGCCCAATCCCGCGAGTGGTCCTACGCACCGGACCAGCAGGCGCTCTTCAGCGCCGCGCAGGCCTGGCGGCGCGAGCACGGCATCCGCCCGGCGGCCCGCGACCGCAAACGGATTCAGCTCCTCTGGATCGATCTTCAGAAAGATTTCTGCTTCCCCCAAGGATCGCTCTACGTCGGCGGGCGCAGCGGCAGCGGCGCGATGGACGACAGCGACCGCATCGCCCGCTTCCTCTACCGCAACCTGGAGACCGTCACCGACGTCACCTGCACCCTCGACACCCACTTCCCGTTCCAGATCTTCTCTCCCGCCTTCTGGCTGGACGAAAACGGCGCGCCCCCCGCGCCGCACCAGGAGATCACGGTCGACATGATCCGTGCCGGCAAGATGACGCCCAACCCGGACATCGCCTGGTGGCTGTGCGACGGCGACACCGCCTGGCTGGAGAGGCAAGTCGAGTTCTACTGCCGCGAGCTCGAGAAAACCGGCCGCTACAAGCTCTACCTCTGGCCGCCGCACTGCATCCTCGGCAGCGACGGCCACCCGCTGGTCGGCGTGATCCACGAGGCGCGCATGTTCCACGCCTGGACCCGGGGCTCCAAGTGCTGGATCGAAAGCAAAGGCGACCTCCCGCTCACCGAGAACTACTCCGTCCTCGCCCCCGAGGTCCTGATGCGCCACGACGGCCGCCAGCTCGCCGAGCGCAACGCCCGCTTCATCAAAACCCTGCTCAAATCGGACGCCGTCATCATCGCCGGCCAGGCCGCCAGCCACTGCGTCAAAAGCTCGATCGACGACCTCCTGGGCGAGATCCTCAACCACAGCGAGGCCCTGACGCGCAAGGTCTACATCCTCCGCGACTGCATGTCCTCCGTCACCGTGCCCGATCCACAAAACCCCGGCGCCTTCCTCTTCGATTTCACCCCGCAGGCCGAAGAAGCGCTGAACCGCTTCGCCAATGCCGGCATGCACGTGGTGCAGTCCACTCAGCCGGTGGCGGAGTGGCCGGGGATCGAGCTGTAGGGGAAGTGTGTAAACTGCCTGCGAAGGAGAAGCCATGACGACGAGCCTTGCTTTAGACGACGCATTAATCGAGGCTGCCGTCGAGGTCGGTCATCATCCATCAAAGGAAGCGGCGGTGACCGCTGCTCTTGAGGAATACGTCAAGTCACGGCGGCGCCTGGGATTGCTCGATTGGGTGGGTCGGGTCGAATATTTCGACGATTATGACCACAAGAAGCTCCGGGGGGACGCCGACGCCCCCATGCCTTGAACGAGCACGAAAGGTTGCTCGTCACAGTATTCGGCTTCACCAGCCAGCTACGCTCATCTGAATCTCAGAAACCGGCCCCATGCCTCCCAAAGTCTTCCTGAGCTACAGCCACGACTCCGCGGAGCACAAGGACTGCGTCCTGGCGCTCTGTGACCGGCTGCGCAAGGACGGCATCGACGCCTGGATCGATCAATACGAGACCTCGCCGCCAGAGGGCTGGCCGCGCTGGTGTGCGAACCGCGTCGAGGAGGCGGACTTCGTCTTGGTGGTCTGCACGGAGACCTATGAGCGTCGCTTCCGCGGTGCCGAGGAGCCTGCCCGCGGGCTTGGCGCCCAGTGGGAGGGGCAGGTCGTCATCCAGGAGCTCTACGAAGCCGGTGCTCGGAATTCGAAGTTCATCCCTGTCCTCTTTCCACCCGCTGTTTCGGAGCACATCCCGAAGATCCTGCGGAGCGTCAGCCGATACGACGTCAGCGGTGACGAAGGCTACTGGCGCCTCGTCCATCACCTGACTGGCCAGCCAGAGACGCCGGCGCCGCCGCTCGGTTCGCCAGTTCCGCCGCCGTGGGAGCGGCGCCGCGAGCTAAAGTCTGGAGAGCAGCGGATCAATGAGAAGGATGGCTCGGTGCTGGTCTATGTACCCGGAGGCGAGTATGTTCTAGGCGCAGATACAGACCATGCAACACCAATCCACCGGGTCATCCTAAGCCCGTTCTGGATTGCGAAGTATCCCTTGACGAACGAGCACTACAGTCGGTACTTGCAAGAAAACCCCCAGACCCCGAAGCCGCAGTATTGGGATCACGAGCGGCTCAATCAGCCGCAACAGCCGGTCGTGGGAGTGGGTTGGGAAGAGGCAAATGCCTACTGTGCCTGGGCAGGACTTCAATTACCGAATGAGGCCCAGTGGGAAGCCGCGGCGCGGGGCGCCGACCGGCGCAGTTTTCCTTGGGGCAATGCTTCACCGACGCCAGAGCATGCCAATTTCGGCAACCGAAAGAACCGGCCGACCCCAGTCGGCGCCTACCCGAAAGGCGCCGGGCCCTTCGGCACGCTCGATCAGGTGGGCAACACCTGGGAGTGGTGCGAGGACTCTTGGTCCCCAGAGGCCTACCGTGAACGCGATGGAAAGACCGACCCTGTTTTCATGACCGGCAACCCCGCTGTCCGCTGTCTGCGCGGCGGCTCGTGGAATAACCAAGCCGAGAGCCTGGCCGCGGCGTGTCGCGGCAGGGGAGCGACTTCGAAGCGATACCGAGATATCGGCTTTCGATGTCTGCTGCCGGCCCGCCCCTAGCCTTGAATGGCCGGGGATCGAGCTATAGGAGGCTCAGCCAGCCTGAAGATCTAAAATTTCCACAAGCTCTTCCGGTGTGTAAACCGGCAGGTCTGCTTGCTCGAAATCGCCGACGTTGCGGGTGACGATCGCATGGGCGTCGATCTGCCGCGCGGCTTCGTGGAGGACTCCATCCTCGAAATCGTCGAATCCCAAAGCGAGAGCGGCCTCGAGGAGATGGCGCCGGTAGTCCTCCTCATCGATCTTCGCGCCACGAAGGGACCCCTTCAGCGAGCGCACGATCGGAGTCAGGAGAGCCTCCCCTTTCTTCGCACCCGGCTCCCGGCCGGACTCGGGGAGCATCTTGATGTAATCCGAGACGAGTTGAGAGACCGACTTCCCCGTCCGTTGCGAATAGGACTTGGCCCGCTCGATGAGCTCGTCGTCGATCCTCAGTGTGAGTTTGGTTTGCATGGATAGTGCCTCGACTTGACGTACAGGTCCTCAGTCAATGTATGTCACGGAAGACAGATCGTCAAATGCGACCTTCGGCCCAAGCGGTTGCGCTTCGGCAAGCCGGTATGATCTGATGCGGTCACCGACAGGAGAAAGGATGGCCCGGATGCACGCGATCCCCCTCCGAAATGACGATGTCTTTTACCCGGAGTCCGACGGCCTTCCCATGGGTGAGACCGAGCTGCACCGAGATGAGATCGTCTACCTGATCGAGGCGTTCCAGGAACTCTTCCGTGGTGAGCCGAACTTCTACGTCGGAGGCGACCTTCTTTTCTATTATCGGCAAGGGGATCCGGGAACGGTGATCTGCCCGGACGTCATGGTCGTGCAGGGCGTTCCCAAGCTGCCGATGCGCCGGACCTTCCGGCTGTGGGAGGAAGGCCAAGCTCCGTGCCTGGTCGTCGAGGTCACCTCAGAAAGCACGCAGGTCAACGCCTTCGGTGCTGCGCAGCCTGATCGAGCGCCGGGGCGAGCTGGCCACCCTGCGGGCCTTCGGCTTCCGCCGCGGCCGGATCGCCTGGATCGTGATCGCGGAGAACGGCTTCCTGCTGCTCCTTGGCGTCGCGATCGGCGCCGTCTCCGGGCTCCTCGCGGTCGCCCCGCACCTCGGAGCCGGCGCCGGGCACCTCTCGTGGGGGCCGCTCTCGGCCACGATCCTGGCCGCCGTCCTGACCCTGGGCTCCTCTCCTGCGCCGCGGCGGTGTGGAGCGTCCTGAAGGCGCCTTTGTTGGCGACGCTCAAGGAGGAGGATGAGGTGGACGCGGCGGTGTGCCTGGAGTAGGTTTTCCAGGACGGGAGGACGGTATATGGCCCTGAAGATCGAAGACGAGCGCGCGGAAAAACTGGCCCAGACCATCGCGCACCGCACAGGAGAATCGATCGAGGACGCGGTCGCGAACGCGCTGGAGGAGCGCCTGACCCGTATCGAGCAGCCGCCGGGTCGAAAGCCCGATCCTCAGGCGGTGGCGGCTCTCCTTGCACGTTTCCGTGCCCTGCCGGACCTCGACTCCCGCAGCCCCGAGGAAATCCTTGGCTACAACGAGCGGGGCTTCTTTTGAGCACCGGCATCGTCATCGCAGCTCGGCGCTCCTCGCGATCCTCTTCGGAGAACCAGAAGGCGACGCGTTCACCCAGACGATTCTTGACGCCCGAGAGCGACGCATTGGCGCCTTCTCTGTCCTCGAAGCCGGCACCGTGGCTCTATTTCGAAAAGGCCACGAAGGTCGCGCGACGTTCGATGCCCTTTGCCAGGAGCTTGCGTTGGAATTCACGGCGCTCAGCCGGCCGCAAGTCGAGCTGGCTCGTGAGGCCTATGAGCGCTTCGGAAAGGGCCGGCATCCTGCTGCCTTGAATCTCGGCGACTGTTGCTCCTATGCATTGGCGAAAGTCACGGGCCTGCCTCTGCTCTGCAAGGGCAACGACTTTCCCCAGACCGATCTCCCCCTCGTCTCGGCCTGACTCCCTGGGCCGTGCTGGTGACGCTCTACAAGCCGGCTCCGGCGAACCCGGCCGGCTACGAGCGCCTCGCCATTGAGGAATGCTTCCTCTATTAGCGTCACGACCGGCGTGACGCTCCGCCTGGAGGGGCAGCTCATCCGGATGGTCGAGACCGCCACCGGCCGGATGTTTCTCCGCAGGCCTGAAATGGACGCAGCTCTTGCCGAGGCAAAGAGGATCGCCGCCCGGGAGAGAGAAGAGCTTCTCGCCCTCGAAGACGAGATCGCCCGTCTGCGCCTTGAGCTGGCACGGCGGCCGAAGCCGTAGTTCTACTTTGTCAGACGACGCAGCTCCGCCATCGTCATCCTGATGGGAGCCCTGGCGACCTGAAGGATCTGGGAGGGCGGAAGCTTTCCACCGCCCAGATCCTTCCCGCTCGCGCGGCTCGCCCTCAGGATGACATTGAGGGAGCGGTGTCGTCTGACAAAGTAGCCGTAGCGGTCCGCGCCTCACTCCTTCGCCTGCCGCTCGCTCTCCACGGCATCCTTTTGCACCGGATCGAGGCCGGGCGCGGCCGCCGTCTGCATCTGCGGATTCACCAGCCGCGCGATGGTCAGCAATTGATCGACGTTGTGCTGCACGAAGGGGACGAGCGTACAGTCGAGCTGCGGCGGGACCTTGGGGCCGATCTGGAGGTCGATGGCGTTGCGGCTGCGCTGGGCGAGCAGCCAGCCGAGCGGCAGGACGATGCCTTTCGTCTTCTGCGTGAGGAGGAACTGGTACTTGGTCACCTGCGGTAGCCGCAGCGCTTCGGCATAGGCGAGCTGGCCGCGCGCGCCGCGCGTGGCGAGGATGGCGCGCAGCGGTGAGAGCGACTCGTTCAGGAAGCGCGTCGGCCCCGGACCGGGCGCCGGCTTCGATTGGCAGCCCTCCCCCACGACTTCCTGGAACTTGATGAGGAGGAGGTGGAGAGCATACGGGCGGCCGTGCTGGATCTCCTGGAGGCGGGCGATGATGTCGGTGGCCGTCGCGGCGCCGGAATTCTCGAAGTAGCCGCCGTCCACGACGTGCTCGAGCAGCTTGCCGCCGGCGGTGCGCACCGAGCCGGCCGGCGAGACGTAGGTGAAGCGCGCGCTGTTGTGGGCCGCCGTGCTGAGGCGCATGTCCTGACCCAGCCGGTCGAACAGGTCGACCGCTTCGGGGATCTGATGGTCGCGCAAGTCGCAGTTGCTGGCGATGAGGCGGTTCCCGGCTTCCACCGAGGTGCCGTTCAGGAAAAGCGACGGCAGCAGCGCAGCGGGCCGGTCGGCGTACATTTTCAACAGCCCTTGCGAGAAGAGGTCGTCGGGGCCGTCCGCGGTGAAGAGGCGCGTGCGCCAGCCGTTCTCCCAGCCGGTCTCGAGCGCCCTGGCGCGGTCGGGGATGAAGCCGACCGGGAGAAAGCGCTGGACGAAGTCGGCGTGCAGCAACGAAGCGAGCGTCGGCGCGAGAGCGTCGTAGGACAGCATCTGTTGCGCCGCGCGGCGGTAGGACGTCTCCGGGACGGCTTTGCCGCTGCACTCGTCGGCGACCGCGGTGCGCGCGCTGTCCGCCACGAGCGCGGTGTAGACCGCGCTTCCGACCGAGCCGCCGGAGACGCTGCTGATCGCGAACAGATGGTCGGAGAACTGCGGCGCCTGATCCTGAATGGCGGTCAGCACCGAAGCCGTCCAGTAGGCGGCGCGGATGCCGCCGCCTTCCGTCGCGACGAGGAAGACGGGATGCGACGGCTCGATCTCTGGCGGATACTTCGCCTCCAGGCGCGCATACCAGGCGTCGAACGTCTGGTCGAGCGGCTGCCGGGCCGGGAGAGCGCCCTTGAGCGTGCGCACGGTGTGATTGTCGTTGAAGCCGCTGAAGACGACGGCCAGGATGAGGAACGTCGCGGCGAGCGGCACCCGGTGCGCATCGAGCTGGAAGGCGAGGAAGCTGCCGAGGCCTGCCCACAGCGCGGCGGAGAGCATCAGCAGGGAGGGGGACTGGAACACGCGGCCGGCGGTCAGCGGCGAGACGGCCGTCCAGACGACGAAGAGCACGCTGACCAGCGTCGTCAGGCGCAGGATCCGGATCGTCGTCGGACCGAGGTCCTTGCGCGTCGCCACATGGCGGTAAGCGCCGAGCCCGCGCCGGCGGAGGACGACGAACGCCAGGAAAGCGCCGAGCAGCAGGACCAGGATCGCGCCCGTGCCGAGGATCACGAGGATGGTGTAGTCGACGGCGCCGCTCCAGCCGAGATAGGCGGCGCGGGCCAGCGCGCTCAAGGCGATGAGGAAGACGCTCGCGCCGAGGAGGCGCGGCAGCCACTTCTCACTCTTCGGATGCTCAGACGTCGCCTCGGTGACGCGCTCGACGAGCAGCAGTTGCCGCGACCAGTACCACATCTGCAAGGCCGCCGCGAACGTGATGCCGAGGAAGACGGCGATGCGCCCGAAGCGCGGACAGCGCGGGTCGACCTCGACGAGGAAGCGGATGGCATCCTGCCCCTGATCCGAGGCCGTGAGACCGAACAACAGCGCCGCCAGCGGGAGGACGATGAAGCGGATCGGCTTGAGGAAGAAATACACCTCGCGCACCGCTTCCCAAAACCTTTGCAGCCATTTCATCCAATCTCCTTCAGGGCAAGTCGGGAGCCCCCGCGAAGTCGCCGAAAATGATGGCGTTCCAACTGTAGGCGGCATAGCGCTCCGCGGTCGTCGCGACGCCCAGGATGCTCGCCCCGTAGCAGGTCTCGATCATCTCGCGGACGCCCGTGGCCTCCGGTACGAGGAGGAGAGTGTCGTTCTTCCCCAATCTGTTGGAGGTGCTCGAGCTGAGGAGGACAGGGCGGCCTTTCCAATGGAAAAGCGGGCCGGGAAGGCCTGGCAGGTACCATTGCTCGTCCTGCCCGCCGACGTCGATCCCCTTGACCACGGAGGTTTCCGGAAGAGAGAACGAGACCTTGGTCACGGGCGCACCTTCGACCGGGGTCCAACTCCCCTCCTGATCGACCCGGTGCACGGTGTGGCGCAGCGGATTCCAGGCGACGATCCGCCCCGCCTCGTCGCGCTCCAGGCGTATGGGTGACAAGTAGATCTTTTCGGTGCTCATCGGCTCCCCGGCATCGGGCTCCCGGGAATCGGCCTTGGGCGGCGCCACCGGAAACTCCGTCCCCAACACCTTGCCGTCGCGGCTGATCCGCCAGACCCCCTTTTCGGCGATGGTGGGTGTCACATAGAGGGCGTCGGGCGCGGCGAGCACACGCGAGAAGCCGCCATCCCCTTCGACCTTCCGGAGCTTGACGGTTTTCGTCTTCCAGTCGGGCGAGATGTTGCGCAGCGCGAGATCGCTTTCCGAGACCAGCCAGACGGAGCCGTCGGCCGGATCGACGTCCATCGCCGACCAGGTCTCTCCCGGCTTGCTGAGTGCCATCTGCGCCTGGATCTTCCCGTCCTTGCGCGCGAGACGCATCAGCCGGCCCGGGCGGAAGAGAACATAGGTGGTGTCTCCGGAGAGCACCACACCCTGCGGATACTCTCCATCCGGCACTCCGAGCTGGTCGAAGCGCGCCGCCGTGGTGCCCTCATGGCAGATCAGGGAGACGCGGGAAGGAGGGGGCTCCCCCTTCACCGGCGGAGCGGCAGCCGGCGCCGGAGCGGGAGGCGGCGCGGAGGCGCAACCGCCGAGCAGGGCCATGACGGCGAGGGCACCGAGAACGAAGGACAGCCGGGCACGCGAGCGGATCATCCTCATCGTCGAGATCGTCTCCTTTCCTTCCGCCTCTATTCTTTCATACCGTACGTCAGGATCGGGGGGTCAAGGTCACGACGATGTCATTGCTGCCGGGTACGACGGTTTCACGCCACGGCGGATAGCCGTCCGCCACGACCTGGAGGGACAGCTCGCCCTTGAGGAGGTCGCCCGGAATGGTGATCGCGAAATTGCCGGCACGGTCCGAGCGCGTCGTGAGGCCCGCCACCGTGATGGTGGCCCCCCCTCTTGGAACACCGGCCTCATCGCGCACGAGGCCGAGGATGCGGCCGGCTTTCTTGCGCACGGCAAGGTAGAGAGAAGCGCCCACCAGCTTGCGCTGGGACTCCGGCTCGGCGAGCTCGTAGCCCTCGGCGTCCAGAGCGACGTTCACTTTCTTCCCCTTGAAGCTCGCCGGAACCTCGGAGAAGATCGCCTGGCCTTTGTCGCCGATCGGCTCGTTGCGGCGTTCGCCTCCGAGGTCGAGCATCACGGAGCCCTGACGTCTCAGGACGACGTCCTGAGGCCCTGCCGCGCCGTGAACGAACACGGTCAGCGAAAAATTCGCGGGCTGGCGAGAGAGAAGGCCCGCCTTCCAGAGGAACAAGCCGGCAAGCACCAGAACGGCGAGGGAGCCGCCCAGGGCAAGCGTACGGGGCGCGATTCCGGCCCGCCGTGCCGGTCTGGCAATCTCTGGTACGGCCACGGGGACCACCGGTGCTGCGATCTTGGGCAGGGCGTTCTGCGCCGTTCGTCTCGACGATCGCGCGTGCTGGCGCACCCTGCCAAGAATGATCTCCGCGATCTCTTCCGGGCTGCGTCCGCGGGCGTCGAGATAGCCGTCGATCCCCAGGACCCCGGAGACCGCGCCCTCGTCGACACGGACCAGCATGATCTGCTCCGAGCTCTTCTGCTTGATGAGATCCCGCACCGCCCGCCATTCCAGACCGCACCACTCCTTGCGCTCGTAATCGGCGCCCAGGAAGACGACGACGAGACGGGAGCGGTCGTGATAGACCTTGTGGAGATAGACGTCGAGGTCCGGCCGGGCGAGCTCCGCCTCGTAATACTTGTCATAGAAGACGTGGTCGCGGCCGAGAGCCGCCGCGAGATGCTCGGCGACAGCCGAGACCAGCGGGCGTTGCTCGCCGCCGAAGGAGAGGGCAACTTGATAGCTCTTCACGGATGGGCCAGGAGATCCTTGACGCGCGTGACGTCGTCCGCGAATTGCGCGGGGCTATGCTGCGCGAGCTCCTGATAGATATCCAGGGCCTCCTGCCAGGCCTGGCGGGCCTCGTCCAGCCGATTCTGGTCGTGATGGAGAATTCCCAGCTCGCTGAGAGTCATGGCCACGAGGGGCCGATAGGTCTCCGGATTCTGCCGCGCGAAGTCGCGCCGGATCTTCAGGGCCTCCGCAAAATCCTTGCCGGACTCGTCCAGCCCCTTCTGCACGCGATGAAGAATCCCCAAGTCGTTGAGGGTCTCCGCCACGTCGGGCAGATAGGTTTCCGGGTTTTCCCGCGCGAGGCCGCGCCGGATCTCGAGGGCCTCCCCGATGGCCTTGCCGGCTTCGTCCAGCCGGTTCTGCGTGCGATGGAGAATCCCCAGGTCATTGAGGGTGCTGGCCACTTCGGGCCGATAGCTCTCCGGGTTGTGCCGTGCGAGGCCGCGCTGGATCTCGATGGCCTCCTCGTAGACCTTGCGGGCCTCGTCCATCCGGTTCAGGGCTTTATAGAAAGTCCCCAGATTGCCGAGGGACCTCGCCACATATCGATTGTCCTCCGGATCCTGCAGCGCGAGGTCGCGGTAGATCTTGAGGGACTCCTCGGTGGCCTTGGCGGCATCGCCCATCCGATTCTGGTCGTGATCGAGAACCCCCAGATTGTTGAGGATCATGGCCATGTCGGAGCGAAAGCTCTCCGGTCTCTGCTGCGCGAAGTCGCGCCGGATCTTGAGAGCCTCCTCGTAGGCCTTGCGGGCCTCGTCCTGGCGATTCTGCTGGCGATGCAAATTCCCCAGATTATTGAGGATCCAGGCCACTTCGGGCAGATAGGCCTCCGGGCTCTGCCGCGCGAGGTCGCGCCGGATACTGAGGGCCTCCTCGAAGGCTTTGCGGGCCTCGTCCATCCGGTTCAGGTTGACATGGAGAATCCCCAGGCCGGAGAGGGCCTTGGCGATCTGGTCTTGAGCTCCGGCGCGCCGCGCGATGGCGAGGGCTTGTTCCATGGGGCCGAGAGCCTTCGTCAAACGGTTCATTTGCCGGCAGAAGGACCCCAGGGCAAACTGAGCCGCGAAGCTTTCCGGCGCCTCGGCGACAGCCGCCTGGTAGGTCTTTTCGGCCTCGTCGAAACGAAAGCGCATATACAAGAGCTGAGCCCTCAACTGATAGCCCTGAACCGCCTGATCGATCTCTTGCTCAGCCTCCTCCCGGCGCCGGCGCGCGGCGAGGATGGAACGATGGAGCCTCTCTTCGTCGAGGAGCTTCAGCGCCGCATCCACGTCACCCTGGATGAACATGGACATGGCCTGCTGGTAGAGCTCCGACGTGGGCTCCGGCTTCAGCCTGGCGATCTCCTCGACGGCCTTCTCGGCCGATGTCTTGGCCTGGTCGCGCTCTTGGCGAAGGTGAGCGAGAGCCGCCGCCGTCGCCTGGCTCCTGGCTTCGAGCTCCTTCAGGCGCTGCTGATAGGTCTTTTCGATCGATTCGAGGCTCTTGAGACGGTAAAAGCACCGGGCCATCTCCTCGCGGTCCTGCTCGGTCGCGAGCAGGAGCGTCAGAGGCTCGGCGTCGGCATCCCTGGGGAGCGCCTGTTTGAGCTGAAAAGAGTTGACGACCTCGGAGCCCTTTTTGGTGATGATCAGAAGGACCATCTCACCCGGTTCCTTGCGCGGAAATTCGAGCATGAACCTGCCGTGAGAATCCGAGAGGGTGGGATTGGCTCCGGCCACCGCGCTGACGTCCACGTTCGCGATCGGCGGACCCTCGAGCCCATTGGCGAGAATCACGCCGCGGAGCGTGGCGCCCTGAACGCCAGAGGCTGCCAGAAGGAGGAGGAAGAAAAGAACGACAAGTCGATAGCACATCGCGAGCCCTCGACTCGAGATCGAGATTTCAAGGTTCGGCGAACAGCCGGATCAACAGCTATTCAAGATTTGTGAAAATTATACCACGCCGAGGAGCGACGTGCAAGAGGTCGCGCAATTCCAGGAAATTTCTCAACCCTTCACGCCGTAGCGTTCCATCTTGATCGCCAGGCCGTTGCGCGACAGGCCGAGGAGGCGGGCGGCCTGCGACTTGTTGCCGGTGGTGCGGCGGAGGGCTTCGCGGATGGCGGCCTGCTCGCAGGCGCCGACGAGACGGTCGAGCTCCAGATCCGAGCCGGCGTCGACGCGGGTGGTGATGAGCGATCCATTGCGCACCCGCTCGGGCAGCAGGTTGACGTCCACCGGCCGGCCGGCCGGCGCCATGTAGACCAGCGAACGGGCGATGTTCTCCAGCTCGGACAGGTTGCCCGGATAGTCGTAGGAGAGGAGCGCCGACATCGCCTTGACCGTGATCCCCTGCATCCGCTTGCCCGTCTCGTGGCAGAAGCGGTTGATGTAGGACTGGATCAGCAGCGGCAGGTCCTCGCGGCGGTCGCGCAGCGGCGGCACCTCGATGGTGAATTGCGACAGCCGGTAGGCGAGATCGGCGCGGAAGAGGTCCTGCCCCACCACCGCCTCCAGCAGGGTGCGGCTGCCGGCGACGAGGCGCACGTCGACTTTCTGGGAGGCGTTACTGCCCGTCGGCTCCACCTCGCCGGAGCGCAGGAAGCGGACGAGGCGCGCCTGTACCTCCATCGGCATCTGGTCGACCTGGTCGAGGAAGAGCGTGCCGCCGTGGGCGAGGAGGAGCTTGCCCTCGCGGCGCACCGGCCCGCCCTTGCCCTGCACCTCGGCGCCGAAGAGGTCGGCCTCGATCTGCAGCGGCCGGGTGCCGGCGCAGCTCGCCACCACGAACGGGCCGTGCCGCCGGCCGCTCGACAGATGGACCGACCGGGCGAGGAGCTCCTTGCCCACCCCGGGCTCGCCGCGCAGCAGCACGTTGACCCCTGGGTCCACCGAGGAACGGAGCTGCTCGACGACCTGCTTCATCACCTGCGACTGCCCGACCACCAGCGCCGGATCGAGCATCAGGTCCTGCTGCCCGGGATGGCCGGGGAGGATCGGCTCGTACCATCCCACGTGGTGGACCAGGCCGAGGACCAGAAGATGGCCGAGGGTGCGGAACGACTCGACCGGCGTCCAGGCTTCGTCCGGGACGAACGTCGGGAACGCCGCCATCAGCGTGTAGGTGCGGTCGAGGGCGCTGAAGGAGTGATAGCAGACCCAGGCGCGGGAGCCGGCCAGCTCGCCCTCGAAAGCGCCGCCCTTGATCAGGTTGTGCCCGGCCTGGCGGTGCGCCAGGAGCTGCTCCAGGAGCCGCTCGCCGCTCGCCAGCCAGGCCGAATCGCTGCTCACCACCAGCTTGAGCCCCGCCTTCTCCATCTCGCCTTGAAGAAGGAAGAAAACGCCGCCGCCGAAGTCGGTGAGCACCTCGCTCACCAGGTCCTCGGACGTCGTGCGGCTCTCGGTGTCCGAGAGCACCCACTCGCTGATGCGGCAGAGGTGCTCCACCATCCGTTCCGGCGTGCTGCGCGGCGGGCGCGCCGGCACCGCCTCGGCGGGCGTGCCTCCCTGATCCGGCTGCGGCACCGGCACGACGTCCTCGACGAGGAGGGTGACGACGCCGAGGCGGATCTCGTCGAGCACCTCGAGCGCCGACTCGCGCACCTTGCGCCCGCTGACCGCCATCCCCTTGCGGTTGCCGCCCAGGTCCTCGATGCGCAGCACGTTGCCGTCATAGTGCAGGATCGCGTGCTTCTGCGCCACGCCGGTGTAGGGGAGATAGATGTCGCACTCCGGCTGGCTGCCGATCAGAGTCTCGCTCTTGAGGACGGGGAATCGGCGGACGCCGTCCGGGGCATAGGCGACAAGACGGAACATGGGAGCGACAGTGTAGCAGGCGACGCGATCCGAGGTTTGCTATCCTCGCTCGCGTGAACGACCTCTTCCTGCGTGCCTGCCGAGGCGAAGCGACCGAGCGCCTCCCCGTCTGGATGATGCGCCAAGCCGGCCGTTATCTCCCCGAATACCGCGCCATCCGGGCGAAAGCCGACTTCCTGACGCTCTGCAAGACCCCCGAGCTGGCCGCCGAGGTGACGCTGCAGCCGGTCCGTCTGGTCGGCGTCGACGCCGCCATCCTGTTCGCCGACATCCTCCTGCCGCTCGAAGCGATGGGCGCCGAGCTGGTCTTCGCCAAGGGGGACGGGCCGACCTTCCCGCACCCGGTGCGCACCCGCGAGGACGTCGAGAAGCTGCGCACGCCGGACGTCGAGGAGTCTCTCGGCTATGTCTTCGACGCCATGCGCCTGGTGCGCCGCGAGCTCGCCGGCCAGGTGCCGCTGATCGGCTTCGGCGGCACTCCGTGGACGCTCGCCGCCTATCTCGTCGAAGGCGGCGGCTCGAAGCATTTCGAGCATCTCCTCGCCTGGAGCTACGGCGATCCCGAGGGCCTCGCCCGCCTCCTCGACCGCATCGCCGACACCTCGATCGCCTACCTGCGCGGCCAGATCGCCGCCGGCGCCCAGGCCCTCCAGCTCTTCGACACCTGGGGCGGCGTCCTCGACCTCCAGCGCTGGCGCGCCCTCGCCCTGCCCCCCCTGCGCAAGATCGTCGACGCCCTGCGCGCCCTGCCGGACGCCGTGCCGCTCATCTACTACGTCAACGGCGGCGGCCATCTCCTCGAAGCGATGGACGAGCTGCCGGTCGACGTCCTCTCCGTCGACTGGCGCCAGCCGCTCTCCAAAGTCCGCCGCACCGTCGGCACCCGCGTCCTCCAGGGCAACTTCGACCCCGCGGCCCTCCTCGCCCCCATCCCCGAAATCGAGCGCCGCGTCGCCGCCCTGCTCGCAGACGGCCAAGGCGGCGGCCACATCGTCAACCTGGGCCACGGCATCCTGCCGATGACGCCGGTGGATCATGCGAAGGCGTTCGTCGAGGCGGCGAAGCGGCTGTCATCCCGTTAGGCGGCGCCAGGCGCAAAATTTGCAAAAGCGGTGTCGACGGCCGGCGTGCAGCCGGTCGCTGACACAACTTTTCCAGGGAGGGTGGCCCGATGGCAGACAAGAAGAAGGACAAGAAGGAAGAGACGGAAGGCACCATCACACGGGAGCGTCTGGTCGCGCTCCTCAACGAGGACCTGGCCCGCGAGTATCAGGCTATCATTTCGTACGTCATCTACAGCCAGGTGATCAAAGGCGCGGCCTACATGTCGATCGCCACCGAGCTCGAGAAGCACGCCGCCGAAGAGCTCCAGCACGCCCTCACCATCGCCAAGCAGATCGACTACTTCGGCGGCCAGCCGACCGCGAGCCCCAAGCCCGTGCGCACCTCGGACAAAGCCGAGGACATGCTGCGCTTCGATCTCGAGAATGAAAACGAAACCGTGCGCAACTACCGCGAGCGCGTCCGCCAGGCCGAATCGCTCGGCGAGTACGCCCTCGCCGAAGACCTGCGCGAGATCATCCTCCAGGAACAGGAGCACCAGATCGACCTCGCCACCGCCCTCGGCATCGACGTCCCCCAGGAAGGCCTGGGCCGGAAATCCGGCCGCCCCGTGCAGCTCGGCTGAGACGGAAGAAGCCACGGAATCCAGCCCCGGAGGGGCGGCAGAATAGAGCCTGGGGCGTGAGCCCCAGGTAACGGGTTCCCCAACGATCAGAAAGCCCCGAAGGGGCGGCAGCGGACCGCCGGGATACGCCCATCCCCGCTACAACCTTCGCGCTTTCCGCCGGCTCCTCGCCGACCGCCTGCTGCCGCCCTTTCAGGGCTGGGGATCGTGGTTGGCCCCTCACCTGGGGCTCACGCCCCAGGCTCTATTCTGTCGCCCCTTCGGGGCTGGGCGCGCTCTTCCGACAACACTGTCCGCCTCTGGCAAGTCGACAGCGGATGCGAGATCATAGCCGATGGGACGGAAGCCCATGGCTTCGTGCAGCCCCACGCTCGCCTCGTTCGGCAGCGCGATCCCGGCGAAGGCGGTGACATATCCCTGCCGGCGCAGCAGATCGAACAGCGCGGTGTAGAGCCGCCGGCCGGCTACCCTTCCCCGCGCCTCTGCCGCGACGTAGACCGAAACCTCCACGGACCACTGATAGCCCGAACGCTTCCGGCCCGACAAACCAGATGGCACGGAATCCAGCCCCGGAGGGGCGACAGAATACAGCCTGGGGCGTGAGCCCCAGGTGACGGGTCCCCCAACGATCAGAAAGCCCCGAAGGGGCGGCAGCGGACCGCCGGGATACGCCCACCCCCCGCTACAACCTTCGCGCTTTCCGCCGGCTCCTCGCCGGCCGCCTGCTGCCGCCCTTTCAGGGCTGGGGATGATGGTTGGCCCCTCACCTGGGGCTCACGCCCCAGGCTTTATGCTGTCGCCCCTTCGGGGCTGGAGCCCCGGCCGGTCAACCTCGGCAAACCGTCAATTTCTGCCGAGATCTCACTCACCTCTGTAGCGATTCCACTCAGCGAATCCGAGACCCCGCTCATCTCTGTAGCGACTCCACTGCGTGAAATCACGATCCCGGGCCCCGGGGTCGCGAATGCAGTCAGCGGATTCGAGACCGCGGTCACCGCGGTCTCGAATTGGGTGACTGAAGTCGCCACGACAGTCCGTGGAATCGCGAATGCGCTCCGTGAGCTCGCGGCAGAAGTGAGCGAAATCTCGAAAATCATCAGCGGAGTCGCGAAAAAAGTCAGCGGAATTTCGGCAAAATTCTGCGAGCTCACGAATTCGGTGACTCAATTCGTGGCCGACATGACAAAAATGGCGAAGGAAGAGACGGAAATCTCTACGGATGTGACCGAGATCGCGGATGGAACGGGGAAGGCGGCCAGAGAGGAGGATCCGCAGCCCGAATATGGCCGAAATGTGGCGTTTCCCCTCCCGCGCCCGGATTGCGGTACATTCCCGCCCATGACACCCCCGGCCGGCGCGGCGATCGCCTTGGTGGATGATGAGCTGAACCTGCGGGAGACGGTGGGGTTCGCGCTGCGCCGGGAGGGCTACCGCGTCGAGCTGTATGCCGACGGCCTGGAGGCGTGGCAGGTGTTCGAGCGGGGGCTGCCGGATCTGGCGATCCTGGATGTCCTGATGCCGCGGATGGACGGGCTGGAGCTCTGCCGGCGGCTGCGGGCGCTGTCCGAGCGGCTGCCGATCCTCTTCCTCACCTCTCGGGATGAGGAATTCGACCGCGTGCTGGGGCTCGAGCTGGGAGCCGACGACTACCTCTGCAAGCCCTTCTCCATGCGCGAGCTGGCGGCGCGGGTGAAGGTGCTGCTGCGCCGGGCGGCGATCCGGCAGGAGCCGGTGGGCGGCGCCGAGGAACGCCTGTTGGAGGTGGGGGCTCTGCGCCTCGATCTGCGGCGCTACCAGGCGTTCTGGCGCGGCGCGCCGGTGCCCCTCACCGTCACCGAGTTCACCCTCCTCCACGCCCTCGCCCGCCACCCCGGCCATGTGAAGACCCGCGCCCAGCTCCTCGAAGAGGGCTATCCGCACGACGCCTACGTCAGCGACCGCACGATCGACAGCCACATCAAGAGGCTGCGCAAGAAGCTCGCCGAGGCGGATCCGGCGTTCGAGGGGATCGAGACGGTGTATGGGCTCGGGTATCGGTATCGGGAGGGGTAGATGGCGGCCCACACCCCCTGGCCCCCTCTCCCGCCACCCCGCCCGACCTCCCCGGGAGAGGGGGGACGCGATGCGGAAATTCCTCCCCCCTGGGCGGGAGGCGGTTGGGAAAGGGGGGAGGTTAGGAGGAGGGCGCCGACTTCGGGCACGACGTTGAGCGTGGAGGGCTTGTGGCCATTCGTTGCGCCCCCCTCCTGGCCTCCCCCCTGCTCCAACCCTCCCCCGCCCAGGGGGGAGGAAACCGCCGCCCTTCCCACGATCATCCGGCTGTGCGTTCCCCCTCTCCCGGGGAGGGGGGCGGAAGTGGCGGGAGAGGGGGCCAGGGGGTGAGGGGCCTCTCCGTCCGCCTCCTCCTCTTCAACGTGCTGCTGGTGTTCCTGCCCGCCGCCGGGTTCTTCTATCTGGACGTCTATGAGAAGGAGCTGCTGGAGGCGCAGGAGCGGGCCATGGTGCAGCAGGGACGGCTCGCGGCGGCGGCGTTGTCGGCGGCCGTCGGTGCAAACGGCGGACCGGCGGCGATCGATCGCACCGCGGCGGTGCGGCTCCTTGCGCGGCTGCAGGGACGGACGGAGATGCGCCTGCGGGTCGTCAATCCGGATGGATCGCTCCTCGCCGACTCCGCCCGTCTCGTGCCGCCCCGGCCGCCTGCCCCGCCGTCCGTCTCCCGCTACGAAGACCGCCCGGTCCTCCGCCTGGCCCGCGACAGTTGGCTCTACCGGTTCGGCGCCTGGCTCTACCGGATTCCCGGACGGTTCCTCGACGCTTTCGGGCCTCCGGTGCCGTCGTCCGGCGGCGAGACGTTCTACGTCGCCGGTGGACCGCTGCTCGGTCCCGAGGTGAAGGCGGCGCTCGCCGGACGGTATGGCGCGACCGTCCGTCCCACGCGCGGCGGACCGCGCTCGCTCACCCTCTACAGCGCCCTGCCGGTGCGCAGCAGTCCTCCGGAGGGGCAGATCGTCGGCGCCGTGCTGGTCTCCCAGTCCACCTTCCGCATCTTGCGGGCTCTCTACGACGTCCGCCTCGACGTCTTCAAGGTCGTCCTCCTCTCCATGATCGTGGCCGCGATTCTGAGCCTCCTCGTCTCCACCACCATCGCGCGTCCGCTCAAGGCGTTGCGGAACGAGGCCAACGACCTCCTCGACCGCCGCGGCCGGCTCAAAGGCCGCTTCCGCGGCTCCGGGCGGCTCGACGAGATCGGCGACCTGGCGCGGGCTCTGGAACAGCTCACCGGCCGGCTCGAAGGGCACCTGCGCTTCATCGAGACCTTCGCCTCCGACGTCTCCCACGAGATCAAGAACCCCCTCGCCGCCGTGCGCACCGCCACCGAGATGCTCGCCGAGGTCGACGATCCGGCCGATCGCGCGCGCTTCCTCGGCATCGCCCAGCGCGAGGTGGCGCGCATGGAGCAGCTCCTCTCCGCCATGCGCGAGATCACCGAGATCGACGCCCGCCTGGAGGCGGAGACCACGGCCGACGTCGACCTCGGAGACCTCCTGGCGCGCATCGTCGAGGGCTTCCGCCTGCGCGCGCCGGAGGGACTGGCGATCGGCCTCCGCCTGCCTCTCACCACCGTGCTCGTCGCCGCTTCCCGCGAGCGCCTCACCCAGGTCTTCGAGAACCTCCTCGACAACGCGGCCAGCCTGGCGCCGCCCGGTACCGAGATCCGGATCGACCTCGACGAGATCCTCCCCTTCGCGGCCATCGTCACCATCTCCGACCGCGGGCCGGGCATCCCCGACGAGCACCTGCACCGCATCTTCGACCGCTTCTTCAGTTGGCGGCCCAACGATCAGGCCGCGACGGCCTCCCGCGCCCGCCACACCGGCCTCGGCCTGTCCATCGTCAAAGCCATCGTCGAGGGCTACGGCGGCACCGTCTCCGCGCGCAACCGGCCCGGCGGCGGAGCCACCTTCGAGGTGCGGCTGCTCGCCGTGCCGTGAGGAGAATCGGCCGGCGCCCCCTCCCCGGCGAGGGAGGGGGCTGGGATCAGAGCCTCAGCTCAATAGCGGTACTGGTCGGACTTGAACGGGCCGTCGGCGGGGATGCCGAGGTAGCTTGCCTGGTCGGGGGTGAGCTCGGTGAGGCGGACGCCGAGCTTCTCGAGGTGGAGGCGGGCGACCTTCTCGTCGAGCTTCTTGGGCAGGACGAAGACCTTCTTGTCGTACTTGTCGGCGTTCTTCGCCAGATCGAGCTGGGCCATCACCTGGTTGGTGAAGCTCATCGACATCACGAAGGAGGGGTGGCCGGTGGCGCAGCCGAGGTTCAAGAGGCGGCCTTCGGCGAGGACGAGGACGGAGTGGCCGTCCGGGAAGACCCACTCGTCATACTGCGGCTTGATGTTGACCTTGCGCACGCCGGGGATCTGCTTGACGCCGGCCATGTCGATCTCGTTGTCGAAGTGGCCGATGTTGCCGACGATGGCCTTGTCCTTCATGCGCGACATGTGGTCGGCGGTGATGACCTCGCGGTTGCCGGTGGCGGTGATGAAGAGGTCGGCGGTGCCGATGACGTCCTCGACGGTGCGCACCTCGAAGCCTTCCATCGCCGCCTGGAGGGCGCAGATGGGATCGATCTCGGTGACGATGACGCGCGCTCCCTGGCCGCGGAGGGCCTGGGCGCAGCCCTTGCCGACCTCGCCGAAGCCGCAGACGACGGCGACCTTGCCGGAGAGCATGACGTCGGTGGCGCGGTTGAGGCCGTCGACGATCGAGTGGCGGCAGCCGTAGAGGTTGTCGAATTTCGACTTGGTGACGGAGTCGTTGACGTTGATGGCGGGGAACAGGAGCTTGCCGTCGCGCGCCATCTCATAGAGACGGTGGACGCCGGTGGTGGTCTCCTCGGAGACGCCGCGGATGGCGGGAGCGATGCGGCTCCAGCGCGTGGCATCCTCTTTCCGGATCCTGGCGAGGAGGGCCAACACGATGGCGAATTCCTCGCTGTCGGCGGTCTCGGGGGCCGGGACGCTGCCGGCGGCTTCGAATTCGACGCCCTTGTGGATCAGCAGCGTCGCGTCGCCGCCGTCGTCGACGATCTGGGTCGGACCCTGGCCGTCGCCGAAGTCGAGGGCGCGCGAGGTGAAGTCCCAGTACTCTTCGAGCGTCTCGCCCTTGAAGGCGAAGACGGGGATGCCCTGCGGATTGTCGACCGTCCCCTGCGGCCCGACGGCGACCGCGGCGGCGGCGTGGTCCTGGGTCGAGAAGATGTTGCAGGAGACCCAGCGCACCGTGGCGCCGAGCGCGGCGAGGGTCTCGATCAGCACGGCGGTCTGGATGGTCATGTGCAGCGAGCCCATGATGCGCTGGCCGGCGAGCGGCTGCGCGGCGCGGTACTCCTCGCGGAGGGCCATGAGGCCGGGCATCTCCTGCTCGGCGAGGCGGAGCTCTTTCCGGCCCCACTCGGCGAGGGTGAGGTCCTTGACGTAGAAGTCCAGCTTGCGTTCGGTGGCGACGGTCGATGTCATGAGGTTTTTCCTTTCAGTTGGATCGGGGCAGGGTTCCCGTGGCGAGGAGCAGAGCCGGCCCCTTGGCCTCGGGTCCCGGAGAGAGCGGTGAGCAGGTGACGTCGATCAGGCCGGCGTCGGTCAGGAGCCGCGTCAGATCCGCCGCGCGGAAGCCGTTGCGGAGCTGTCCCATCTGGCGGCGGAAGTCGTCGCGGTCATGGTGCAGGAGGTCGACCACCACGGCCCGGCCGCCGGGGCGAAGGATGCGCGCCATTTCGGCGAGAGCGGCGGCCGGATTCTCGAGGTGGGTGAGGGCGAGGAGGACGAGCGCCGCGTCGCAGGTATGGTCCGGGATCGGCAAGGCGCCGAGGTCCGCCTCGTAGAATTCGACGTTCTTGAAGTCGCGGGCACGGCTGCGCGCCGCGTCGAGCATCTCGGGGGTGCGGTCGACGGCGAGCACCTTGGCGACGAAAGGCGCCAGGCGCACCGTCACGCTGCCGGCGCCGCAGGCGAGGTCGGCGACCACCCAATGCGAGGGCAGGAGCGCGGTGAGCGCCGCCTCGGTGAAACGGTCGCCGTAGAGCTCCGAGCGCAGGCGTTCCCACTCCCCTGCCATGCCGGCGAAGAGCGCTCGGGCGTCCGGCTGCCGCTCGGCGAGCCGCTGCTCCAGGCGCAGACGGTCATGGGCGAGCTGCGGCCACTCGGTGATCTCCTGCCGCGACAGCTCCCAGAGCTTCTTCGCCGTCTCGGGCAGCTCGCCGTTGGCCATCCGGTAGAGATTCGCCGTGCGCTCGCTCCGCACCACGATCCACCCCTGCTCGGCCAATGGCTTGAGATGCCGGGAGACGCTCGACTGCGGCATCTGCAAGATGCCGGCGAGGTCGGAGACCGAGAGCTCGCTCTTCTCCAGCAGAACGAGCAGCCGCAAGCGGATCGGATCGGCCAGCGATTCGAGGCGCGCGAGAAGGGAGTCGGGAGTGAGGGCGAGAGTGTTCATCCGAAGATCCGGATGAAAGGATAAAGCGGAGAGGGAGCGGTGTCAAGGGGGCCGGGCAAGCGAGCCGCCCCCTCCGCCCCCTCCCCGACCCTCCCCCGCGCGTGCCACCGCCCACCCTCCCCGAGCGGGAGAGGGCGCCACCACCCAAGGACCAAAGAAACGCCCCATGCCTGAGAGGTTGGGCGCGCGGGCTCCCCTCTCCCGTTCCGGGTGGGCGGGCGGTGGCAGGCACGGGGGAGGGGCCGGGGGAGGGGGCGGCCGGGTGGGGCTCCTCCGCTGTGGGGCCCCCTACTCCACCAGCGCCTTCCAGACCTCCACGCGGCTCCACTCCTTCATCTGCCGGCCGTCGAAGAACACCGTCGGCGTGCCGCTGACGCCCAGGCTGTGGCCGAGGGCGGCGTCTTCCAGGATGCGGTCGCGATGCGCGGCGCCGGTGATCTGGGCGGTGAGGCGGGTGGGATCGAGGCTCAGGGCTTGGGCGAGGGCGGGCCAGGGCTTCCGGGGCAGGGTGTCCTGTCCCTGGAAGAGGAAATCGTGGGCGCGCCAGAAGGCTTGGGTGCCGCCTTCGGCGCGGGCGGCCTCGGCGGCGTAGGCGGCTTCGCAGGCTTGCGGATGGACCTGCCGCGTCGCGCCGGGATTGCAGGCGGGGTCCAGGGGGTAGTGCTTGTAGACCAGCTTCAGACGGTCGCCGGCCATGGGCATCACCTGGCTCTCGTAAAACGCGGCAAAGGAGCGGCAGGCGGGGCACTGGAGATCGCTGAAGACGATCGCGGTGTGCGGCGCCGCCGGATTGCCTCGCACCGGATCGTCCGGACGGAGGGGGATGTCGATCCGCGGCGTGCGCAGGACCAGATAGCGCTGGAGGTCGACGTCGTCGTAGAAGCTGCGGGCGTACTCATTCGCCTGCTCGGCCATGCCGCGCATCTGGGCGACGGCGAGTCTCTGGAGGCCGATGGCGGTGGCGGCGATCATCAGGAGGACACCGGCGACACCCAGCCGGTTGGTGGGCCGCGGCGGCTCGGCGGTCTCTTCCGAAGCGCGCGGCCAGAGCTTCCAGGAGAGCCAGAGCAGGAGGAGGTTGAGGAGGTGCGAGAGGAGGCACCATTTGCACACCGCGTGGAGCTGGGTGAGCATGATGGCGATCAGATAGAGGGAGACCAGGACGCCCAGGGCGTTGAGGAGCAGCGGCAGCGCCTGCCACTTCCTGCCGCGCCGGTTCGCGGGACCGACGACCGCATGCCAGAGGAAGAGGGCGCTGAAGTAGACGAGGCCGAGACCGGCGAGCGGGATGCCCCCGGGCAGCACGGCCCACGGGCTCGCCAGCACCTCTTCGCACCCGCCGCCTTCGCCGCAGGCCAGGCGGAAGATCGACCACGGGCTCTTCCCCTGGGAGAGGTGATAGCTGGTCAGCATCGCGCTGATGCCGAGAGCGGCCAGTGTCACCACCAACACGGCCGGCAGCACCCAGCGCGCCGGCGATCGTCGTGCCTCGCTCATCTCATCTCCTCCCCTGGAGCTTCCCCCAGAGCTTCCTCCAGCCGTGCCAAATTCGCCCGCACCGTTTCTGAATACGGATGCTCCGGTCCCAGACCGGCCGCGAAGACTTCCAGCGCCCGACTGTAACAGGCGCGGGCCGCGGCGAGGTCGCCCTGGTTCGACGATCCGCCCGCTTCCAGGACCCAGGCGATCCACTCGGCCCAGGTGCGGTCGGCGCCGGTGTAGGAGATGAAGAAGTCGGTCATGGGGATGGCGGACCGAACGATCCGAGAAATCTGCGTGCGAGCTTGGTCATTGGATCCTCGGGTCCGAGGCGAGCCTCGAAGATCGCCAACGCCCGCTCGGAGTAAAGTCTTGCCTGGTTCCGAAGAAAGGAGCCGAGGTGTAGCAGACTGCGAGCGGTGCTCAGGCTCTCCGGGCCGTGGACATTCTCCTGGATCGCCAACGCCCGCTCGTAGTGCTCGAAGGCTTCCGCAAGATTTCCCTGGCTCTGAAGCAGGCCACCGAGGTGGCTCAGGCTGTCGGCGGTGGCCCGGCTCTTCGGGCCGTGGGCTTTCTCCTGAATCGCCAAGGCCCTCTCGTAGTACATGCCCGCTTCCGCGACAGCTCCTCGAGCCTCAAGAAGAGCTCCGAGGTTGCTCAGGCTCTGAGCGATATCCAGGTGGTCCGGGCTCAGAATCTTCTCCCGGATCTCCAACGCCCGTTCGTGCCACAGAAGGGCTTCGGCGGCGTCGCCGAACCTCCGCAGGTGATCGCCGAGCTCGTTGCAGAGTCGTGCCGCCCGCTCGTCCTCCCGCCGGCGGGCCTTCTCGGCGATGGCTCTGAGCTGAGGCTGCAAGGCCAAGGCAGGCGCCGCGTCGTCCGCCTCTTTCAGCCGGGCAATCTCCACACAGAGCGCGTCCTCGATGGCATTCCTGGCCACCTCTTCTTCTCCAGAGGTCCGGGCGAGATCCGCCACGAGCTCGTGCATCGACAACGTCCCCGGTTCTTCCGGCTTGAGAAGGCCCAGGGCGGTCAGCCGGCTCAGGGCGTCCTCGGCGCGCCATTGAGCCTCCTGATCCTCTTCGTCCAAGCCCAACGTCTGCACCAGAAAGGCACTCGGGATCGGCTTCCCGGGGGAGAGACAGGCCGCTCGGGCCAGCAGCGCGAGGGCCAAGGCGTCCGTGGCGTCGTCCGGATTCAGGCGCTCGAAGCTCAACGCGAAGTTGCGGCTCACGTGCTCGTGGAGGCCTTCCCGGCGCAGAGCGATCTCTTGAAGACCCAGAGCCCGGTCCCAGTGGGAGAGCCGGCTGGTGACCAACACGCGCGCTCCGCCGCAGCGGGGCCTCCATTGATAGAACAGCTCTTCCTCTTCACAGTTGTCGAACACGAGCAGACGGGGGATCGATCGCGTCCAGGCATCCTCCACGAGCCGGATCTGCTCGGCGAACAGCAAGCCGTTGTACCCAGGAAGGAGATCCATCCTCCGGCCGCAGGCGACGACCTCGGCAGGGACGGCGGCCGGGTCCGCGAAGCTCAACCAGAAGACGCCGCCCTCGAAGTAGCGGCCGTAGCGGTGGACGAATTCGGCGGCGAGCTCGGTCTTGCCGATCCCGCCGAGACCGGTGGCCGCGCTTTCGACCTGGACGACCGCGGAAGCATTCCCCGCTTTGAGCTGGCGGGCCAGGGTACGGAGCTCGTCTTCCCGGCCGACGAAGAGTGGATTGACCGCGAAGGGCATGCGCGAGCCGGGCGGTAGAGGCTCGGAGCCCGGGATGGTGTCGAGAGGCATGGCGGCGAGCCGGCGTTCCCGAACAGGTCCGGGAAAGGACCGCCGAAGCAGTCCGGGGAAGGCCGCTCTCTCGACCGGCTTGACCCGCACAGGGTCGACACCTGGGTCGACACCGCCGAGAAGCTTCCCGCGGGCGCCGTCTTCTTCCAGATAGACCAGGTCGATGAGGCCTTTCTGGGCAAGAAGGCCGCCGGTCCCGGCCTTCCGGACGAGGACCGGGAACATGATCCCACCGGCTGCGCTCGGATCCTTGAGGAAGGCGGTGGACCCCTCAGTCATGCCGTCGAGAGACTCCAGGTAGTCCGGGGAGAGGACCACGATGATCCGCGCCGCATCGGCGGACGCCTTCCGGATCTCGACCGCGAAATGACCACCCGGCTGGAAGCTCCAAGCCTGGATCTTCGTGGTGTGCTTCGCATCCTCCAGGACCCAGGCGATCCACTCAGCCCAGGCCCGGTCGGCGGCGGTGTAGCTGATGAAGAAGTCGGTCATGGGGATGGCGCACCGAGGGTTTCGAGGTTTTCACGAACGGTCTTCGTGTCTGGATGCTCGGGTCCGAGGCGGGCCTCGAGGATCGCCAGCCGGTTGGCCTCGGCCCAGAGGCTTTGCTCGACCGCATCCCTGGCTTCCTCTTCGCCACCAGAATCCCGCACGAGCTCCGCGACCAGACGGTGCATCACCAGCGCACCTGTGTCTCCTGATTCCAGGAGGCCGAGAGACGTGATCCGGGCGAGAGCATCCTCCGCCTGGAATGGTGCGTCAGGCTCCTCTGGGGTTTCATGAAGAGCTCGGAGCACCCCCAGGAAGAAGTAGTCGACGAGCGCTTTTCCATGACGAACCGGTGGGAGCGTCTTGAAGAGAAGATCGCGGGGAATCGCCTCTCCCGGGGCGAACCAGGCCGCCCGAGCCAGGAGCCTGCGGGCGAATACGTCGATGGCGTTCTCCGGAGCCAGGCGATCGACGCTGAGCGTGAACGTGCGGCCCACGCGTTCTTCATGGCTTGTCGGCGAGAGCCGGAGCTTGCCACCGCCCCGCCGCAGTGCTTCCAGATAGGAGGCAGGCTGACCGTAGGGGACTTGGGCATAGCACTTCAGAAAGCTCCCCGCCAGATGGAGTGCCAGAGGTAAATCCCCCAGCTCGGCAGCGATCCAATTCAGCTCCGGCTCGTCCGCCGGAACGTCAGCCCGGAAGCGCCGCAGCAGCTCGATGCTCGCCGAACGCGGCAGTGTCGTGATGGAAAGGGTCTGAGCGCCCAACGCCCGGTCCCATCGGGATCGCCGGCTCGTCACCAGCACCCGGGCGCCACCCGTCTTCGGTCGCCACCGATCGAGGAGCTGCTCCTCCTCACAGTTGTCGAAGACAAGCAGCCGAGGCACCGGTTTCTTCCAGTCCTCCTCCACCAGCCGGATCTGCTGATCCAGAGGCAAGCTGGCGTAGGAGGGATGGAGATCGAGACTCTGACCGCAGGCGGCCACCGTGGCCGGGACGGCGGCCAGATCGGCGAAGCTCATCCAGAAGACGCCGCCTTCAAAATAGCGGCCGTAGCGGTGGACGAATTCGGAGGCGAGCTGAGTTTTACCGATCCCCCCGAGGCCGCTCACACCAGCGATCTCGACCTGACCGATGATCGAGGTCTCCCCTGCTTTGAGCTGGCGGGCCAGGGTGCGGAGCTCTTCCTCGCGACCGACGAAGAACGGATTGACCGACAACGGCATGAGCGAGCCTGCCGGGAGCGGCCCAGGCTTGGGGATGTCGTCGACAGGCAGGGCGGCGAGGAAGACGTGGAAGTCCTGGGCCATGACGGGTATCTGCCGTGTAGCTTATCAGCAAGGCTGGCGTGCCGAGGTTTTCGCAGGGGCGGTCCGCGGGATGCAGAAGGGACCCTGCGTGGCCGCGCTGCCAGAGCTTGCCCAGGTTGATCAGGTCGCGAATGTAGAGCAACCCGCGACTTAATCCGCGGATTTCGCGACTTATTTCGCGAAGTGAGTGACTCAACTCGCGAAATGAGTCGAGAAAAACCGAAAAAGAGTCGGGAAATTCCTAAGTAGAGTCGTGACATTGCCGGAGTAGGTCGCGAAATTCGCCTGATAGGTCGCTAATTTAGGGATGGAGGTCGCTAATTTCCCCAGTTGAGTCGCGAATTGCGCCGGTTTCGCGACTTAATTCTGTTGACGAGGCGCCCATCACGGTGATTTGGCGACCTGAGAAGGCGTCCAGCCATCGCCTGGCGCTTCCGCGCCAAACTCCGCCGCCGTCTTTTCCGTACAATTCTCCTGACCATCTCTGCGATTCCGAGGTCCTTCCATGCGCCGATCGATCCTTCTTGCAGTCTGCTTCCTCCTCGGTTCCCTCTCCCCCGCCCGTTCCGCCTCCCCGTCGATCCAGGCGATCCCCCTGGTCAATCCCGGATTCGAGGACGGGACGCTCGGGCAGACGGCTCCTGGGTGGTCCACGCCGCAGGCGATCCTCGACGCCGGATACTCGATCCGGACGGCCGAGGAGAGGCCGGAGAGCGGCAAGAAGTGCCTGCAGATCGCCCGGGCCGGCGCGAAGAAGAATCCGCAGGCCTTCGGCGTCTCGGCGCAGGCGATCGACGCCGCGCCGTACCGCGGCAAACGGGTCCGCTTCACCGCCGCGGTGCGGGTCGAGGGCGGATCGCACGATACCGCTCAGCTCTGGATGCGCGTCGACCGGCCGGACGGCGCGCGGGGGTTCTTCGACAACATGGGCGACCGCCCGGTGACCTCCGCGAGCTGGCAGAAGGTCCAGGTCACCGGCCCGGTGGCCGCCGACGCGGAGTCGATCAAGGTCGGCTTCCTGCTCCCCGAGGGCGGCCGGGCCTGGTTCGACTCGGCGACCCTCGAGGTGCTCGGCGACGCCGCCATTGGAAATGAGCCGGCCCGGCCGCTCACTGATCGCGGGCTCGGCAACCTGGCCGCCTTCGCGGAGCTCTACGGGACCGTCCGCTGGTTCCATCCGAGCGATCAGGCTGCCGCCGCGGACTGGAATTCCTTCGCCCTCGCCCGCGTGCAGCGGGTCGAGAAGGCCGCGAGCCCCGCGGAGCTGGCTCGCAATCTGGAGGAGCTCTTCCTTCCCCTCGCTCCCACGGTCGGTCCTCTTGGTCCTTGATGTCCTTGCAGTCCTTGATGTCCTTGCCTTTTCTCCGCCGCCCCTCAGATCGCCTCGATATACGCCGTCTCCCCGTGGAGCGCCGCGTCCAGGCCCTCTGTCTCGCCCTCGATTCCGACTTTGACGACTGTCACGCGCTCGATCAGCCAGAGCATCCCATAGGTGAAGACGAACGCCCAGGCGGACGAGAGGAGAACCGCTCCGAGCTGCACGAGGAAGAAGTGCGAGTTGCCTTGCAGGAGGCCGTCGACGCCCGCGGGATTGAAGGCTTTGGTCGCGAAGATGCCGCAGAGGAGGATGCCGATGAAGCCGCCGACGCCGTGGACGCCCCAGACGTCGAGCGCGTCGTCCCAGCCGAGGCGGTTCTTGAGGGCGACGGCGTAGAAGCAGACGACGCCGGAGATCAGGCCGATCAGGACGGCCGAGCCGGGCGAGACGTAACCTGCGGCGGGAGTGATCGTGGCCAGTCCGGCGACCGCGCCGGTGAGGAGGCCAAGGAACTTCGGTTTCCTGGACGCCTTCCAGTCGAGAGCGAGCCAGGCGATGGCGGCGAAGCTGGCGGCGATGTCGGTGTTCACGAAGGCGACGGCGGTGACCGAGTCGACGCGGAACTCGCTGCCGGCGTTGAAGCCGTACCAGCCGAACCAGAGCAGTCCGGTGCCGAGGGCGACGAGGGGGATCGAATGCGGTCCGCGGTCGGCGACCGTGCGCTTGCCGACGTAGAGCACCGAGGCGAGGGCCGCGATGCCCGCGATGTTGTGGACCACGATGCCGCCGGCGAAGTCGAGCACGCCCCACTGCGCGAGCAGGCCGCCGCCCCAGATCATGTGGACGAAGGGGAAATAGACGAAGACGAGCCAGCCGGTGAGGAAGAGCATGTAGGCCTTGAAGGTGACCCGGTTGGCGAAGGCGCCGGTGATCAGGGCCGGCGTGATGATGGCGAACATCATCTGGTAGGCGAAGAAGACGAACATCGGGATCGTCGGGTTGATCGGCGCCGGCGTGTCGAGCGTGATGCCGCGCAGGAACGCCCAGTCGAAATTGCCCAGGACGCCGCCGAAGTCGGTGCCGCTCTTGAGATCGCCGCTGAAACAGAGCGAGAAGCCGAACGCCCACCAGAGCACCGTCGTCCAGCCCATCGAGACGAAGCTCTGCATCATGATCGTGAGCACGTTCTTGCGGCCGACCAAGCCGCCGTAGAAGAACGCGAGCCCGGGCGTCATCAGCATGACGAGGCTGGTACATAGCAGCATGAACGCGGTGTTGCCGGTATCGATCGACAGGTGCGGCATGAAGCTCCTCCTTCGGGGTAGGAACGGCGAATTCCGGCCACTATCTCACGTACCGAGCGCCTGAGTATCCTTCCGAGCTCTTGCACGAAGCCGGTCGAAATGGAGCGTCAGGGGCTTGGGGTCCGCCATGCTTTGCAGTGTAGCAGTGCCCGGACATGTAGAATGTCCGGACCTGCGCGGCGGGCCGAAAGCTTCTGAGGCCTTCCAGCATCCGTTTGCACCTCTTCAAGAACGGCTCTGGCCAAGGAAAGATCCATATGAGACGCACCAACCCGGTCCTCCCGTTGCTCCTTCTCACCCTCGCCCTTCTGGCGACCGGTCTCGCCGGCTGCAAGAAGGAGACGGAGGGCGTTTTCTCGGAGGGCCAGAAAAACAATCCGGCCTCGCCGCAGGCCGGCTCGACCACCGCGCCGGGCCAGGCGGCGCCGCCCGCCGGGCAGAGCGCCCTTCCCACCGCGGGCATGCCGCCGCTGGGAGGCATGCCGGCGCCCGCGGCGGCGCCGGTCGATCCGGCCAAGATTCCGGCTGTCGTGGCCCGCATCAACGGCCAGGACATCAAGAAGGAAGAGCTGTTGGAAGGCGCGGTCCAGATGCGCCAGCAGCTCGCCCAGATGCAAGGCGTCCAGGCGCCGCCCGAGGCGCAGTTCTACAAGCAGGTCCTCGACGGCATCGTGGCCCGCACGCTCCTCCAGCAGGAGGCCAAGGCCCAGAACGTGACGGTCACCGAGGCGGAGATCAACCAGCAGGTCGACGGCTTGCGCAGCCGGGCGCCCAACCCGGAGGCGTTCAAGCAGGCACTGGCCGCCAACGGCCTGACCGAGGAGAAGCTGCGGCAGCAGATCCGCCGCGACGGCGCCGTCCAGAAGCTGGTGCAGACCAAGGTCCTCGCCGGAGTGACGGTGAGCGACCAGCAGGCCAAGGATTTCTACGACAAAAATCAGGAAAAGATGAAGCGGCCCGAGCGGCTCCATCTGCGCCAGCTCGTCGTGGAAGCGAATGAAAAGGCGCCGGCCGCCGACCGGCAGCAGGCGAAGGCCAAGGCCGAGGACTTCCTGAAGCGCGCCCAGAAGGGCGAGGACATGACCAAGATCGCCCAGGGTGACGCCAAGGTCCACGCCGGCGAGGCCTGGCTCGCCCGCGGCCAGGCTCCCCCGCTGCTCGAAAACGCGGCGTTCGCGCTCAGCAAGCCGAACGACCTCAGCCCGGTCATCGAGAGCCCGGTCGGCTATCACGTCCTCCAGCTCCTCGAGCGTCAGGCCTCCGCGGTCGCTCCCTTCGACGTGGTCAAGGGGCAGATCACCGAGTTCCTGAAGCAGCGCCAGTCGCAGGAGGCGCTCGCCGCCCATGTCCAGGAGCTGAAGACCAAGGGGAAGGTCGAGACGTTCCTGTAAGCGGGCTTCAGGGCCCGAGCGTCTCCCGCACCGCCCGGTCCACCACGTCCAGCACCTCGATCTCCTCGCCGCCGGCCGCTCCCAGGTCCTGGAAGCGGCGGGCGGCGGGGAGGACGCGCGATTCGAGGGAGCCGACGGCGCGGTTGTAGGCGTCGACGCTCTGGGTGAGATTGCGCCCCATCTGGCCGAGGTGGCCGGCGAAGATGCGCAGGCGCTCGTGGAGGACCTTGCCGAGCTCGCTGATCTCGCGGGAGCTCTGCTCCACCTGCTCCTGCCGCCAGCCATAGGCCACCGCCCGCAGCAGCGCGATCAGGGTGGTGGGCGTCGCCAGGATCACCCGCTGCTCGACGCCGAATTCGATCAGCGTCGGGTCCTGCTCCAGGGCGGCGCCGAAGAAGGTCTCGCCGGGCAGGAAGAGGACGACGAATTCCGGAGCCGGCTCAAACTGGCTCCAGTAGCTCTTCAGGGCCAGCTTCTGGAGGTGCATGCGGATCTGCCGCGCGTGCTCGCGCAGCCTCCCCCGCCGCGACTCCTCGTCCGGCTGATCCAAGGCATCGAGATACGCCTCCAGCGGCGCCTTGGCGTCGATCACCACGTTCTTGCCGCCGGGCATGCGGATCACCAGGTCCGGCCGCTGGCGCCCGTCGCCGGTGTCCACCGTCGCCTGCGCCGTGAAGTCGCAATAGGCGACCATCCCCGCCATCTCCACCACGCGCTGGAGCTGCATCTCTCCCCAACGCCCGCGCGCCGCCGGAGCGCGCAAAGCCCCGACGAGCTTGACCGTCTCGCGCTCCAGGGTCGCCTGCGAGGCGGCCAGCCCCTTCAGGTGCTCGGTGAGGCCCCCATACGCCGCGGCGCGGGCGGTCTCGATCTCCTGCATCTTGCGGTCCACCTTGTCGAGAGACTCGGCGAGCGGGCGCACCAGCTCGCCGATCGCCTGCTGCCGGCGCTCCAGATCACCGCGCGCCGTCTCCTGATAGCGCTCCAGCGTCGCTTTCGCCAAGTGCAGGAACGAGCTGTTGTTGCTGCGCAGCGCCTCCGAGGAGAGCGCCTTGAAGGTGTCCCCGAGATCCTCCTGCGCGCGCTCCAGGAGCTGGAGCTTCTCCACCGACGTCTCGCGCTCTTTTTCGAGGGTCGTTTCGAGGCGCGCGATCACGGCGTTCGCCCGGCCGCGGGTGAGCGCCCAGGCGAGGAGGGCGCCGATGGCGGCTCCCAGCAGGCAGAGGAGGATCTCCATGGGAGGGCAGGATACAAGTTGCGGTGGATTTACGCCAAGCGGGCCCCCCCCGTCCGACTGCCGAAGTCCTGGACGCAAGAGGACCGGTGCTAGACTTCGCCTCAAACCCACTCCTCCAGGAGCGCGCTCCAACTCCATGGTCAACTACTCATCGCGTCTCGCCCTCGTCCTCCTCTCTCTTGCCTTCGCGTCCCTCCCCGTCCACGCCCAGAAGCCGGCGTCTCCCGATCCTCTCGCCGAGATCGAGGCCTTCCTCCAGATCCCAGCCGTCGCCGGCCGCGAAGAGCCGGCGCGGGACTTCGTGCGTCAGCGCCTCGGGAATCTTCCCGTCGAGCAGGACAAGGCCGGCAATCTCGTCCTCACCCTGGGATCAGGAGCTCCGCGGCGGCTGATCGTCTGCCCGCTCGGCGAGCCGGGGCTGGTGGTCAGCCGGATCGAGCCGGACGGCTATCTGCGGGTCGTGCCGGTCGGAGCGGATGGGACCGGGGCGCTCTGGCCGCAGTCTTTCGAGGGGAACACGGTGGTGGTCGGCGGCTCGCGCGGCTGGGTTCCCGGCGGGATGGTGCAGCGGTCTGTGCATCTGATGCAGGGACCGCCGCCGCCGGACCATCTCTTCGGATTCGAGGATGCCTGGATCGACGTCGGCGCCGAGTCGGCGGCTGAGGCGGAGGCGCTCGGGATCCGTGTGCTCGATCCCGTGGCTCTGATTCCTCGGCCGGTGCGGCTGGCGGGCGGGCGGATCGCCGGCCCCTTCGCGCGGCTCAAGGGAGCATGCGTGGCGATGATCCGCGCGGCGCGCGCTCTGGCTACGGCGCCGCCTTCTGGGACGACGGTCTTCGCCTGGACGGCGTCCGACCTTCTGAATGGGACGGGGCTTGTCCATCTTGTACGCCAACGGGGACCGTTCGATCAGGTCCTCCGGATGAGCTCGGGCTTTGGATTCGCGAAGGAGGGCGACGCCGTCAAGCCGGCCGCTCTCCCTCCGGACGGCGGCGGCCTGCTCACCGCGGGCGAGCCGCTCGCCGGTCTCAAGGCGGCTCCGCATGTCGATCCTGGCGCGGAGGTGGCATGGGACAAGGCGCGTGTCACCGAGCTCGGCCTGCCGGCACGGTTCCCGATGACGCCGGTGGAGACCATTTCCGGCGACGAGGTGGCGCAGCTCACCGATCTCCTGCTCGCCACCCTCGGACGGCCCATCGCGGCGCGTCCTCCCGGCCCTCCCCTTCCCTCGCCTCCTCAAATCGTGGAGACGACCCAGGGTCACGAAGAGACCGCGGCCGTCCTCGCCGCCTTGATCGGCCGTTACGGCGTCTCCGGGGCCGAGGGGCCGGTGCGCGACGAGATCCTCCGCCGGCTGCCGGCAGGGATCAAACCGGAGGTGGACGCCAAAGGGAACGTCACCGTCACGATCGGCCACGGCGAGAGGCACGTCCTCTTCGTCTCGCACCTGGACGAGGTCGGCTTCCGGGTGTCCGAGGTGCTGCCGGACGGCCGCCTCCGCCTGGAGAGCCGCGGCGGGCTGCTGCGCTCGGCGTGGGAGGCCCAGGCCGCGCTGGTGCATTCGGATCACGGACCGGTGCCGGCGGTCTTCGAGCCGCGCGAGGATTGGCGGACGGCCGACCACGCGGCCCCGCCCGGACCGCTGACCGCCTGGACCGGCGCCGCCTCGGCGTCCGAGGTCGCCGCGCTGGGCCTCCATGCCGGCAGCACGGTCACCATGCCCAAGCGGATGTTCCGCATCGGCCCGCACCGCGCCCTGGCCCGCGGCTTCGACGACCGCAACGGCTGCACGGCTCTCCTCCTCGCGCTCGCCAAGATCGATCCTGCGAAGCTGACGCAGCGGGTGACGTTCGCCTGGGACGTGGAGGAAGAGATCGGCCTGAACGGCTCGGGCGAGTTGGCGCGGCGGCTCACCGACCTGACCGCGGTCCATCCGGTGGACACCTTCGTCTCCGCCGACTCGCCGCGCGAGAGTCACCGCTTCGCCTTCGCCCCTCTGGGTCACGGGCCGGTGATCCGCGCCATGGACAACGCGACCCTCGCTCCCCGCGACCTCATCGATCGCTACCGTTCGTTGGCCGAGCATGCCGGCATACCGGTGCAGGTCGGCTTCACCGGCGGCGCCACCGACGGCGTGCCGTTCCTGGCGAACGGCGTCACCATGCTCCCCTTCTCCTGGCCGGGCCGCTCCTCCCACTCCCCCGTCGAGGTCGCCGACTTGCGCGACGTGGACGATCTGGTGCGGCTGATCGTGGCGGTGGCGACCGAATCGACTCCATGAGGAGGGACGGCGGGTACAATAGAGCCGCCCACAAGGAGGCTTTCATGTCCCGATTTTTCGCTCGATTTTCCGGAATTACCGGCCCGCTCCTGACGGCCGTGTTGTTGCTGGCGCCGTCCGCGGTCTTCGCCCAGGATGAAGAGAAGATCCCGGACGAGGCCGAGGCGCAGGCGATCTGTGCCCGCTTCGCCAAGTACAAGCCCGGCCCCGAAGCCCGCGCGACGGATCAGGACCGCAAGGCTTTCAGCGCCAAGTCGGCGGACTGCACCGGCTACGTCTATGACACCGGCGAAGGCACCAATCGCGACAAGGGCCGCCGTTGCTGTCTCGTTCATGGCGACTGCAACCGCGAGCTGGGAATGATCTTCGCCAACGGCTGGGGCGTGCACCGCGACTACGACGCGGCCACCTATTTCCTTTGTCATGCGGACGACGAGATGGCACCCTTCGAGCAGTGGGAAATGCTCGGGCACGTGGAGACGATGCGGAAAGCCGGCCAGCCGAAGGATCTCGATTTCTGCGACTACGCCGAGAGCGGCACCGGCACGTCCTGGTGCGCCCAACTCGATCTCGCGCGCGGCTCCGTGGGCTGGGAACGCCGGATCGCGGAGATCCGCCCCGCCCTGGGCGCGGCGCAGCCGTCGCTCGCGGCGCTGCGGAAAGCGGCGGATACCTTCATCGAGGCGAACGCCGAAGCCGACGCCGCAATATCGCTCGGCGGCACGATCTATCCCACGCTGGTCCTGGGCAGCGAGGCGAGCGGGAACGAGGCTTTCGTGGCCAACCTCGAGCGCTTCGGCCGGCAGAGGGCGGACGCAACGACCCCGGAAAAGCTCAAGACCGCCGACGCGGCCCTCAATGCCGCCTACAAGGCCGCCATGGGCCGCGAAGAATTCACCGACGATCATGCGCTGAGCGAGAGCCTCCGGAGCGCGCAAAGGGCCTGGCTCCGCTACCGGGACGCCTGGATCGCCTTCTACCGCCTCCGCTGGAAAGACGCCGCGCCCCCCGACGCGCTCGACCGGGAGATCACGGCGGCTCTCACGGCGCAGCGCACCGGTGAGCTGAAAAAGATGATGGAAGAGGAATAGCTTCATCCTTTCCAGCGGAACCTTCATCCTCCGTCCACTGAAGGTTCGGCCGGGCCCAGCGCCGGTTGACGGCAGCAAGGAAATAGCATACTCTTGCTACTGAATGTGCGCCTTCACTGGTCAATCAACCCGGCGGTCTAGGCCGGAAGGCGAGGGGGAGAGAGCGAAGCAGGCCGGCAGACTGCCATACGCGTGAAAGGAGAATCTCACGTGAAAAAGAAAGTCATTAAAAAGCTGGAGCTGAGCAAGGAGACAGTCCGGGTGCTGGATGAGATGAGCCTGGGCGAGGCGGTGGGAGCCATCACCGGGACCATTGTTTGCTCGGCCTGCCGGTGCTCTGCCTATGATACCTGCGACTGCTAGACTGTAGACTAATCCGGCCGCCGGGTCTCTAGCCCAGCGGCCGTCCATCCCGCGCTGGCAACGATAGATCTCATTGCTCATCCGGTCTCCGCTCGCGTAGTGCATGGTTCCCGGCGAGGCCTTGCGAATCAACGGTCTGGCCAGCAATCTATTAGGTCCGCGGAACCTTAATTCTACTTTGCGGGACGGACGCCGACTTCCTGCCGGCTCACAGCAGGCCGGTGTCACCTGACAGCGGAATAAAGCAGCCTGCACGCGACCAAAGTCATCTTCTCTTGGGTCAATGCAAGCCTGCCGCGTTGTGATGTCAACTGACATCGGTTCTTTGCCAGCTTACAGCGGTGCGCGATCAATGGAGATCCGGTGGAGATCGGCTTGCCGCGAAGCCATGTCAATTGACATTCGGTCGATGTCAGCTTGCAGTGGAGGAATGTCAACGGACATCAGTTCGCTGTCAGCTTGCAGCGGAGCGATGTCAACTGACATCCGTTCGAGGTAAGCTTGCAACAGAGAAATGTCAACTGACATCGGTTCGCTGCAAGCTTGCAACGGAGCGATGTCAACTGACATCCGTTCGTTGTCAACCGACATCCGTTCGCTGTCAGCTTGCGGCGGTACGCGGTCGTCTGAAGGCGAGTCGCGGCCAGCTTGCAGCGGAACGATGTCAATTGACATCCGATCGATGTCAGCGTGCAGCGCAACGATGTCCATCGGCCGCGAATCGATTTCAGCTTGCAGCGACCGGGCGCAACCGGCCGCGGGTCGCTGCCGGCTTGCCGTGAGCGGTGGCGATCCGCCGTGAATCGAGCCCAGCTTGCAGCGACCGGGCTCAACCGGCCGCGGGTCGCTGCCGAGATGGAAGACGCCGATGCCGGAGGCGAGACGCAGGCGGGGCTTTCGTGTGCCCCTTCGACTGCGCGAAATCTTTCATCCTGTTTCTTTGTGACTTAGAGCTCTCGTTGTGCTGCGATCGTCGCCGGCCATGCAACAAAACGACTCGGACCGCGTACAATGGAAACACCCAACGCGTCAACGAAGGCCAGACCAGGAGGAGGATGGTTCCATGAAGAAGAACGATATGAAGAAGCTTACCCTCTCGAAGGAGACCCTCTTCCCCATGAACGGGTCGGATCTCCGCCGGGCGGTCGGCGGCGCCGGGTGGTCGGACGACAGCGTCTGCCCCTCGACGCGTACGCATCAGGGTGCACATCCAGACACCCCGAATTCGCATTGAGGTCCGCGGGAGAATCCAGCCGCCCCGCCCGGGGCGGCCCCGTCCACTCAACCGATTCTCTGGAGGATCGTGAGGAGCGGCGTGAAGAAGGCCTCGTTGAGCCAGGCATGCAGAGCGAGCGCTGAGACGGTGGAGGCGACGAGGACGGCCACGAAGTAAGGCAGCGGCGGATTGTCACGTCGCCAGACGTCGATGGAGAGCAGGGCGAAGAGCACGGGGAGAATCCACCAGAACGGATAGACCGCGAAGAAGGAGCGCGTCACCGGAGGCAGCGGACTGCCCAGGCCGGTGAAGAGAGACCTGAAGGCGGGCGCGCGTCTGAACGCGGAGATGAAGGCATAGAGCTGCCAGAGGATGGGGGCGCCGAAGACAACGGCGATCATGATCTTCTGCCGATCCGTGGAATCAGACATCTTCGAACCGTATCTCACTCAAGAATACTCATCAACATGGCACCCTGCTCCGCCAGAAGCTTTCCCAGGATCGAGCGGTGGCACGCCTCCGCGTTCTCGCAATAACAGCCGACCGAGAAATTCGTCTGGTGAGACAGCGCCGCCAGCAGGGCGAGGAGGCGCTGGGCGGCGGGCTCCTGCATCTCGCGGCGGTAGCGTTTCACGAAAGTGTCCCAGCGTTTGGGATTGGACGGCTCCTCCAACGCAAACTTGACGAGGTCCGCGCTGGGCGCGAGATCCGGCAGCCAGAGGTCGTAATAGTCGAGCCGGGCGTAGTCCTCCTTGCGCACGCCGCGGGGCGGACGGCGGACGGTGCCCAGGCGCAGGCCTTCTCCTTCGATGCGCGGGGTTCCCAGACGGACGACGCGGATCGCCATGCGACACCTCCTCTCTGAGATCGTACAGGAATTGCCCTATACTTGGCCCCGTCAAGCAACTTGCGACGATGGAGACGATCGAATCGATGCTCGGCTCCCGGCCGGAGCCCAAGATCCTGTTGCGACCGCACCGGCCGGGCGACATGGGCTGGATCCTGCACCGGCACGGCGTGCTCTACTTCCAGGAGTACGGCTGGAAAGAGGATTTCGAAGCGCTCGTCGCGGAGATCGTGGCGAAATTCATCCGTCATTACGATCCGGCGATGGAGCGCTGCTGGATCGCCGAGCACAAGGGAGAGATCGCCGGTTCCGTGACCCTGGTCAAACAGTCGAAATCGATCGCCAAGCTCCGCATGCTGTACGTCGAGCCGAGCGCGCGCGGCCTGGGCGTCGGGGGACGGCTCGTCGACGAATGCATCCGCTTCGCCCGTTCCTGCGGCTACAGGAAGATGGTTCTCTTGACGGACAGCCTTCTGCACGCCGCGCGGCGGATCTATGAGAAGGCGGGCTTCACGCTCGTCCGCGAAGAGCCTCAGAGCTTCGGGCACGACCTCACCGCCCAGATCTGGGAGCTCAAGCTGTGAACGCGTTTCGTACCGACCTGCGGTAGAGTCAGGGCCAAGTCAGGTCAACGAGCGCGAGCCATGAATCCACGCGAAGCTCCTCCCCTCCTCCCGCCTCTCGACGGCGTGACGGGCTCGCAGGCCCGCACGGTGCTCCTGGCGAGCGCGGCCGTCACGATCCTGCTCTACCTGCTCCCCTACGGCGAGCTGCTCTCGCGGCCGTTTCTCCTGCTGTCGACGCTGGCCCACGAGATGGGCCACGGGCTCACCGCCCTGCTCCTCGGCGGCAGGTTCCAGCGTTTCTCGATGTGGTCGAACGGCGCCGGGGTGACGGAGATGGATCTTGCCGGCTTCGGGCGTATCCGGCAGGCGCTGACGATCGCGGGCGGGCTCGTGGGGCCGGCGGTGGCGGCGGCGCTCTTCTTCACCCTGGGACGGACGAGCCGCGGCGCCCACATGTGCCTGCTGGTGCTCGGCCTGCTCCTCGTCGTCGCCGAGATCCTCGTCGTGCGCAACGTCTTCGGCTTCGTCTTCGTCGGCGTGGTCGCCGCCGCCTGCCTGCTCGTCGCCTTGCGCGGCACGCCCTCGGTGGCACAGATGTGCGTCGTCTTCGTGGCGGTCCAGCTCTCCCTGAGCGTCTTCTCGCGCGCCGACTACCTCTTCGTCCGCGAGGCCAGGAATCCGACCGGCGTCTATTCCTCCGACGTTCAGCGCATCGCGGAGCTCTTCTGGCTCCCCTACTGGATCTGGGGCATTCTCTGCGGCGCGCTCTCCCTCGCGGCTCTCGCCTGGGGGGTGCGGGTGTTCTGGAAGAAGTAAGAGCACAGCTCCTTCTCTTTTCCCATAGCGCTAGAGACGAACACGGGTGCCAGCCACCAGTTGGTCGTTGCGGAAGCCGCGCAATTCCACTATATTCGAACCCTCTTTCAGCGCGGTCAGGTCGATCGACGTAGTACCATCAACAACATCGAAACTTCGATAGGGTCGCGTATTCAAGAAAACGTCAAGGCGGGTGACGTTTTTGGTCGTGACATCAACGGTCATTGGGACGGAGGTCTGCACTTTTGCCGCCACGGCTTGGACCGGCATGGTCGCGAGCATCTCACCGGCCTGATTGATCAGATCGATGTTGCCGTTTAAGGTGTCCCTCCTGGTCATGCGATGGATCGCGTCAGGTACGACTCCCAAGTCTTCGACCAGGGTACCAGACCGCTTTCCGACGCGAGTGCAACGGCGGACAGCGACGCGGAAAGATGCCTTTTGCGGCAAGGGCTTGAACGGGGAGTCTGTCGAGGGAAGCATGCTCAGCAACAAATCGTGCCCCCAGACATTGGCGCCGCCCGCCCCTGTCGCGCCGCTGGTCCCTAGGATCTTACCGATCCCATGGTCTTGAAAGCCTGCACTGAAGATGTCGGTCGTGCTGTAACAGCGGGCATCGATCACGAGGACGACTGGCCCTTGGTATTTCTGGCCGATATCGTTGTAATTTTCGACCGGTCTCAGGGAGAATCCGTGAGAGAATTCCGCCCCGGTTTCGACGGCCTGAGCGATCGACTCCCTCCAGTCAGCGAACGACTGATTGGCCTCGCAGATCCGGAGCGCCAGAGGCGAGTTGATGAAGTAGAACCGTTCGGGGTCGATCGATTGGGGCGTCAAGACTTGGAGCAGCCGCTCTCCAGCCAGGATATTGCCTCCACCGTTACCTCGGACGTCGAGGATCAGCCCGTCTTGAGGGAGTAGGCCGACGATGCGGACAAACTCCTCTACGAAGGCGGTGTCGTCGGAAACGTAGAACGTGTGAATACGGACGTAGCCAAATTGCCCGGAGGGCGTCGTAACCCTGCGGAAGGCAAATACGTCTGGCATCTTGCTGACGACGGCGAAATTCACCGGAACGGCGATGTCGATGCCGCCCCCCAGGACAGGGTCGATCTGTTGCTTCACACGCTGGGCGATCTCGACCGCCTCTGGCGCATAGAGGAGCTTGCGCACTTGGCGCTCCAACTCCGCCTTGGCATCAAGGCCGAGTACGAGGGCCAAGTCACCGGTAGCGGCCAGTGGGTCGTTCCCTCCGCCTGGAAGACCCTGCTCGAACACCTGCCAGTAGAACTGCCGCTCCGCAGTCTGACTGCCCGCCCGGTAAGTAACCATCACCCATTCCTCGTCCGGAGGCAAGGACATTGCCAATGGCCGGATCGTCATCGCCGACAACCCGCGGGCGTGACGCGCGTCCACGTTACTGCCCGCTTCGCGGTCCGCGTTGAGCTCCACGGCCCGGTCGATCTTGGTACCGTTCCAGTAGGTCACGAGGACCCCTCTTTTGAATGATGCGTCCTCTGTGCCGGGCTTGACCTCGGTCACCACATACTGCCGCTCGTCTCCCTCGAAGTACTCTTCGATCCGGAAGGGCAGGTAGGCGACCCTGGTCCGGTACGGCTCCGGCAGGATGTAGATGGTATGAAGGTCTCGCAGCCCGGTGAAGATGGAAATAAGCTCGGACTGGAAAGCCCCCTCGGACATGCTCGCGGAGCGGTGTTTGAGTAGCCTCAAACGCTGGAGGGGATCGACAGCGTGCATCGCACGCTTCAGGGTAAGATGGACATAGAGGTGCTCGATCAGCGCCAGCGCCTGGTCAACGAGGAGCTGGCGTTCCCCGGCACTCAGCATGTCAGCGCCAGCCTACACCATTCAGGAAATCGCGCAACGGCTGACTCTCGCCGAGGTTCTTCTCGACCGCCGCTGCGCGTTCCGCGACCGACTTCATCTTCGTCTTATTGTTGGCCTTCGGCACTTTGGCTTTCACGTCCTTCGCCGCGACCCTCTTCGCCGGCGTCTTTCTTGCGGTCATCGCGAACCTCCTCTTCATCCCCCTTGGCGAGACGAGCCCCAAGAAGGGGGCAACTCTCTTAGTATACCAGTCCGGCCGGGGGACCTCTAAGGAAAGTTTACCGCTTTCACCGCTTCAGGTGAGCTTGGCTCAACCGGCACCTCTCCCCCCCCGGCTCGCGCCGGCCCCCCAGCGGCACCTATTCCTGTGCAGGGAATCCTTTTCCGTCGTTTTGTCATCAGAGGAGAAAGTCCGATGTCCATCCAGAGGAAGGTGTGCTTTGCGGCCCTGTTGTCGATCGCCGCGCTCGTCCCCCGCCTGCAGGCCCAGGAGGCGACCCTGATTGCGCTCAATTCGAGGGTCATCGACACCAGCCGGCCCATCGCGCTGCCGGAGGAGCTGACGGCCCGCCCGGACGCCGCGGCCGAGTCGCAGGTGATGCTGGTCAAGTTCCCGGGGCCGATCACGGCCGCCCAGGCGCGCGAGCTGCGCCAGGTCAGCCAGAAGATCTACACGTATCTGCCCTACTATTCCTACCTGGTGAAGATGCCGGCCGGACAGAAGACCGCCGCGGCACGCCTCGCCCGCCTCGGCGCCACGTGGAGCGGCTTGTACCATCCTGCCTACAAGATGTCGCCGGCGATCGCCGCCGCCGAGGCCGGTGACCCCATCAAGGCCGGCCGCGCCTACCGGCCGGTGATCCTCGAAGTGCTGCCCGACGCCGACGTGCAGGAGGTGGTGCGGAAGATCCGCGACCTCGGCATCCAGGGGATCGTCGGCTCGCGCCACGGCGCGTTCTTCTCCAAGGTCCGCCTGCTGCTGACCGCAGGCGAGATCGCGCAGGTGCGCAACGCGCTCGCGCAGCTCCCGGAGGTCTTCTGGATCGACCTCGAAGGACGCCGGACGCTGCTCAACGACACGACCGTCTGGGTCGGCCAGTCCGGCCTCTCCGGCGGCCAGACGACGCCGATCTTCACGCAGGGGATCTTCGGCGAAGGGCAGACGGTGGCCATCATCGACACCGGCATCGATCCGGACATGTGCTTCTTCCGTGACACCGCGCTGGGCCTGCCGCCGACCAATCTCTGCAACAGCGGCACGACCGTCAACACGTCGCAGCGTAAAGTGATCGGTGTCGACTTCCTGGCTTCCGGCGAGTGCGCCGGCGGCATCACCGGCACGGAGTGGGACACGCAGAACCACGGCACCCACGTGGCCGGCACGGTGGCGGGCGACAACTTCGCCAACCTCCTCGTCCACAATACCGCGGACGGCATGGCGCCCGGCGCCAAGCTGGTCATCCAGGACGCCGGCTATTCGGTCGACAACTGCGGCGACCTCCCCGGCATCGGCTGCCCGGTGGTCGACTTGAACCCGCTCTTCCAGCAGGCCTACACGCAGGGCGCCCGCCTGCACACCAACTCCTGGGGCGACAATGAGAACGCCGCGGTGCAGAACAACTACTCTGCGGCCAGCCAGGACGTCGACGAGTTCATGTGGAATCACAAGGATTTCCTGATCTTCTTCGCGGCGGGCAACGCCGGCCCGGGCACCGCCTCCGTGGGCAGCCCGTCGACCGCCAAGAGCGCCGTCTCCGTGGGCGCGACATTACGCAGCACCAGCGCCGACTCGATGGCCTCCTTCAGCAGTTGCGGCCCCACCGCCGACGGCCGCATCAAGCCCGAGATCACCGTCCCCGGCTCCAGCATCGTCTCGGCCGGCAATGACAAGAATAACGCCACCAACAACTGCGGCACCCTCAGCATGTCCGGCACCAGCATGGCCACGCCCGGCGCCGCCGGCCTCACCGCTCTCATCCGCCAGTACTACACCGACGGCTGGTACCCCACCGGCGCCAAGAATTCGGCGAACGGCTTCACCCCCTCCGCCGCCCTCCTCCGCGGCACCCTCGTCAATTCCGCCGTCAACATGACCGGCACCACCGTCATGCCGGCCAACTGCCAGGGCTGGGGCCGCGTTCTCCTGGAGAACGCTCTCTTTTTCACCGGCCAGCCGCGGAAGCTGGTGGTGAAAGACAACGACACCCCCTTCGCCACCGGCTCGACGAATGAAGACCGCACCTACAGCATCACCGTCAACAGCAGCGCCGAGCCGTTCAAGGCGACCCTGGCGTGGACCGATTTCCCGTCCACTCCGGCGGCTTCGATCAACATCAACAACGATCTCGATCTGATCGTCACCGGCCCGACCGGCACCGTCTGGCGCGGCAACGTCTTCTCCGGCGGCGCCTCGGCGACCGGCGGCACGGCCGACCGCAAGAACACCCTGGAGCAGGTGCTGCTCGCCAGCCCGGCGACCGGCGTCTACACCGTCACCGTCCGCTCCTTCAACGTGCCGAACGGCGCGCAGCCGTTCGCCCTCGTCGTCGCCGGCAACGTCACCGAAGGCGGCACCCCGCCGCCGCCCCCCGTCACCGTCTTCTCGGACACCTTCGAAACCGCCACCGGCTGGACCGTCAACGCCGGCGCGACGGACACCGCGACGACCGGCCAGTGGGAGCGCGGCGTGCCGCAGACCACGACCTCCAGCGGCACCAAGCAGCTCGGCACCACGGTGAGCGGCACCAACGACCTCGTGACCGGCCGCCTCGCCGGCACCGCGGCCGGCGACTTCGACGTCGACGGCGGCGTCACCACCATCCGCTCACCCGCCATCGTCCTCCCGTCGACGGGCACGCTGACCCTCTCCTTCTCCTACTACTTCGCCCACGGCACCAACTCCTCCACCGCCGACTTCTTCCGCGTGAAAGTGATCGGTACCACCACCTCCACCGTGCTCGAAGAGCTCGGCTCGACCGCCAACGACGACGCCGCCTGGCAGACCGGCTCGGTGAGCATCACCGCCTTCGCCGGCCAGACCGTCCGCATCCAGATCGAAGCCGCCGACGCGAGCACCGCGAGCCTGGTGGAAGCGGGAGTGGATGACGTGAAGGTGGTGCAGCAGCCGTAGCAGGATTTCAGACGCCTGCCTCTTCGCCCCGGTCCGGCAAGGACCGGGGCGGGCCCTTCAGACAGGCCCCGGAATCTCCGCGATCAGCACGCGGTCGTTCTGGAGGTCTCTTCCAAACAGGAAGCTCTTCGGACCCACGTCAAGGAATCCACTCTTCTCATAGAACGCGATCGCCCGCGGATTGCGCTCCCACACACCGAGCCAGACTTTCCGGCTCCCCTTCCCTGCATCGAGCTCGCGCGCCGCGTCGAGTGCGCCGGCCATGAGGCTTTGGGCGAGGCCTCGTCCGTGCCAGGAGCGGTCGACATAGAAGCGCCAGATCTCGATGCCGGCGGCCCCTTTGATGCCTTCCGGCAGCGGCTGGCGCCGCACCTGGGCGAAGGCGGCCAGGCAGCCGTCTTCCTCGGCGAGGAGGGTGATGATGTCCGGATTCGCGATCTCCTCCGCCTGCTGACGGGCGCCGTAGCTTGCGGTGAGATAGACGGCCAGGTCGTCCGCCGTGTTATCGGCGGCGTAGGTGTCGGTGAAGACCCGCGTCGCGAAGCTCGCGAGGGCGGCGGCATCGGCCGGCTCGGCGCGGCGGATCATCGGGTCTGCTCCGAGGCGGCTCCGCTCGCCGTTTCGACGGCTTTGAAGATCGCAGCCATCAGGCCATCACTGCGAGAACGTCGAAAAAGGGTTGCGCGAGGCGCTCGTCGCCTTCGACCACGGCATTCCACCGCGCCTCCTCGCCGGGCATCCCCTTGGTGAGGAGGAGCCAGGCGCTCTGCTCGTCGAGGCCGACCGCGGCGGCGGGATGCGGCGCGGCGCCTTTCAGCAGCCGCCAGGCATCCGCCTCCCGTTGCAGCGTGTAGCGATAGATGGCGGTGCCGTGGATCGCGAAGACGGCGGACGTGCCTTCCGGAGCGGTGACCTCGCGGTAGCGGTGCGGCAGGGCGCGCAGGAACGAGTCGAAGATCGCCTCGGAGGTCTCGGGATCGGTCAGCGGCGGCGCCCCGACGGCGAGGCGGATCTGCTGCTGATGATGCCAGCGCTCGGTGAGCTCGCGGGCAATGTCGAACCAGGCTTGCGAGCTGTCCTCGCCGGCCCAGGCGACCGGAAACAGGGCTTCACCCCACGGATCGAGATCCGCGAGATGCTCCGCGAGCTGCGGCTCCGCCCAGGCGATCAGATCGGTCAGCAGCCGCGGGCTCAGGCGCCGCATCGCCTGCACCCAGTCCGCGTTGAGCTGGTTGAGGAACCGGACCAAGCCGCCGTAGTCGTCGATCGGCTGCGCCGGAGGGGGAGCGAAGTGATGATCCAGTCCCACCGCCAGACGGCGGAAGGCGGTATCGAGCAGATGAGCGGCGATGTCGCGGACGGACCAGGCCGGGCAGACCGTGGGTTTGTCCCAATCCGCGGGCTCCAAGGAGCGCAGAAGCGTGACGAGATCGCGGCCGAGAGGTGGAAAAAGGCCGGCGGTGAGCGTGGGGGCGAGAGGGGTTGGAGGGCTCATTCTGGGCGGCCATCTTCCCACGGAGAGCCTTTCTCCACAACGCCGCCCCGTCGCCGGGGCGGCTTTCGAGGGTGCTTTCTTGCGGCGTGCTTACGGCTGGCTGGTGCGCAGGGTGTAGGGGCCGACCCCGGCGACGCTGCGCACGATCCAGAAGTAGAGGCTCTCGGTCGTGCTGTGACGAAAACACGAGGAGATTGGGCGAGCCGGCCCAGAGACTCTACCCTTCAGGGCGGCTATCACTCGGGGCCGGCTGGGCTGCGGAATCGCCCGTCACTCTGCAGGTGCGATTTGAGCGGAGCCCCTCGGGGAGGATCCTACTCAGCTGCTCCGGTACCGCACAGGCCGTCGTAGCGAGTGCCGTTGCTGCCGTCCCAGCTCAAGCAACCCGCGGAGCAGGTACCAGAAGGTTGCCCTCCTCCTCCACAAGCGCCACTTCCGGCACAATCACAGAAAGGCACTGCCATGACCGAGCTCTCCACCAGCCACATCTGCATCGCCCCCATAGCGGAAAACAGCTCTCCCATCTGAGTGTTCGACAAGATTGAGCGGAAGCGAGAAACGATCCCAATCGTTCTCCGCAACAACTCCGGCGACACCGAGGCTTTGTTATCGACGGCCCCAAATGACGGGCTCAGCTTGAGAGCTTCAGACACCAGCGCCTGCTGTTCGGTCGATAGGTCAGGATGGCTGGCGGCGAAACGCTCGAAAGAGCCACGCCATATCTCGCCCTTGCCTTCACGGATCACTGCCTGATTATGGTTGATGCACGCATTTCCACTCGAGGGAGCGGCATCCGCCGAAGGAAGTTGATACACCGCAGCAATCAGTGCCATAGAAAAGTAAATAGCCCTCTTCTTCTCAGTGAACATGGCTTCTGCCTCCTTATCGAACACGAGTGACGTAGCTCATCTACGTCACTCTGTCCTTGCATTTAAACAACGCAGGAGTTCTATTGCATTGCGCATGCCACATCACAGATTCAAAAACGGCCCGTCAAATGTTTATAATGTGGAGAGTATTACCCAACGATGGATAAAGAATTACCCCCCATCACAGCGGGTCGCAGCACAGGAGTCGATCCGGCCCAATTCAGAAGCTCTGCCCCGGCCTGAACAGGAAACGGCCGCCGAAGTTGGGGAGCTGAATGCTCCCCTGATCGGTCACACAAGAGTGCGTGGTGAACGAGGCCGGAGGATTGGCGATGCTCGGGTAATACCAGTAGCTGCCATCCGGATTCAGGAAACGCTGCTCGGAGGTTTCTCATCTTACCGGCGAAGCCGGTAAGTCAAGAAAGTGCAATCGAGGATCGAGGCTCAAATCACCGGCGGGGGCGCCGGCGCGTACAGATTGCAGGTGAACTCCGTGCAGGCCGCCGCCGTCTCGTTCCCGTTACCGAGCACCCGGCTGAGGATCATCTCCAGCATCTGATCAACTCCATCCGGCCCTGGGCTGGGCGGCAGCACGAAGGCCGCACTATTCAGACGCACGATCTCTCCACAGCCGCGAGACTTCTTCATGGCGCTCTCCCTTCGGATCGGAAATCAGTGCTCAGAGATCACAGACGCGTGCTTGCACGGCGTCCGGCGTGATACCGGCGGTATGCTCCAGAAAGGCTTCCGCGACGTTGGCGCGGAAACGGTTGGCGAAGCCGTCGCAATAGTTCGAGTGCATTTTCCCGTGTTGCTCCAGGGCCAGAACGGCGCAGCCGCCGCCGCAGTGCAGGGCGTAGCGGCAGCGGCGGCAGACGGGATTGCTGGCGACGGTGCGGGTGCGCCAGGCTTCGATCTGATCGGAGGCGAGCTCGACGTCTCCTTCGGGGGTGACACGGCCGAGGCGGACGGAAGGGTCGCCGGTGCGCTCCCAGCAGCTATAGATGTCTCCGAAGGGATCGAAGATGTACATGCGGTCGTGGGCGCTGCAGAAGCTCGGGCGCAGGCTGGGGAGGATCTCGCCTCGCGTGTCGAAGATGCGCCGGGCTTTCGCTTTCAGGCCTTCGTCGGGGCGGCTGACGAGGCGCAGCTCGGGGTGCTCCTCGCGCATCGCGGTGAGCGCCCGGTCGAGCTCCCAGGAGCTCAGGGTCGAGGCGCGCTCGGTCTTGGCGTTGCCGGGCCGGATGGGCGAGGTGTAGGCGGAGAATCCGGGGTGACGGTCCCAGCCGCGGGCGGCGATCTCTTGCGCCACGGCGGGCAGGTCGGCGAGGTTGGCGCGGTCGACGTTCAGGCGGATACTGACCGCGGCGCCGGCTTCCAGGGCCATGCCGATGTTCGCCGCGATGCGCTCGTAGGAGCCACCACCGTCGGCGTAAATGCGCTTCCGGTCGTGTTTTTCCGGCGGGCCGTCGAGGGTGATCTGCAGGCGGGCGATGCCGGCGGGGCCGAGGAGGTCGCGGTAGGCATCGATCTCGGTGCCGTTGGTGACGGCCCAGAGGGCGGTCTCCGGCGCGGTTTCGAAAGCTTTTTCGAGGAGGTGCTCGATGACCGGCCGGTGGGCGGCGAGGAGCGGCTCGCCGCCGAAGAGGCCGATGTTGCGGCGACGCACCGCGGTGAGACCGTGGCGCTCCTCGATCCGCGGCAGGGCGGAGAAGATGCGGTCGATCATCGCGGGGCGCATGGTGCGCAGCAGGTGATGGAAGCTGCAATCGGTGCGCATGTGGTCCTGATAGCAATAGGAGCAGCGCAGGTTGCAGTCATAGGACGGCATGAAGATGTAGCTCGGAGATTGGCGGAGCGCGCGCTCATGGAGGCCGGTGGCAAGGCGGGCGAAGAAAGCCTCTTCTTCCTCGCAGCCGAGAGCGGTGAGATAGCCCTGCTCGCGCAGGACGTCCAGGGTGGCGTCCGAGGGCGCGTCGGGAGCGGCGTGCCCCTCTTCGGCGGCGGTCCAGTCTCCGTAGAGCGGCTTGGCGGCATGCCTGGCTTCGCGGGAGCGGAGAAAGTCGGCCACGGAGCGGGAAACCTTGTCATACGCGCCGGTGTAGCCATGAACCAACAGCACCTCGTCCTGATTCCCCGGCAGATCGACATAGATCGTGTAGCTGCTGGTGCGAAGCATCGCCACCCCTCCTCGATTTCGCTGATTTCGCTGATTTCTCTGGTGTGCTGCGGCTGCGTGACAGCTCCAGTGCAAGGGCCGGACCAGGTTCTGAAATGAGACCGCGGCGAGGAGGGACGACGGATTCCGGGTAAGGCTCTACCCATTTCAGGGTAAGGGTCTACCCTCTTTCCAGCCTGTGTCTCTCGGGGATACCCGTGGCATGCTCTCTGCACCGCCGGAAGCTCTATATACTTTGCGGTCTTCTCTCTGTGAGGATGAGGGAAATGCTCGGAGCCGTCGTCCGGAAAGAGTTTCTGAACCATGTCGCCAGCTTCCGCTTCTGGGTGGTGGCGGTGCTGGCGCTCGTCCTCGCCGCCTCGTCGACCTCGATCGCGGCGCGCGACTACAACGAGCGCCTGCGCGGCTACCGCGAGCGGCGGGCCGATCACGAACGGAAGCTGGCGACGGTGACGGTCTATTCTTCCTTGCAGCCGGCGGCGCTGCGCCCGCCGGAGCTGCTGAGCATCCTCGACCAGGGGTTCGACGCGCAGCTCGGGACCGATGTCACGATCGACGTCTTCTCGATCCCCACGCGCGCGGCCCGGGCGCAGCGCGGCAACGAGCTCCTGGTCTCCATCCCCGCCGTCGACCTGACCCGGATCGTCGGCGTCGTGCTCGGCCTGCTCGCCCTCCTGCTGTCGCATGACGCCTTCACCGGCGAACGGGCGGCGGGCACGCTGCGGACGACCTTCGCCCACGCCGTGTCACGGCGGACCGTTCTCGCCGGCAAGATCCTCGGCGGGCTCCTGACGCTCGCCTTGTCTCTGACCGCCGCGCTGTGCGCCAGCCTCGCCCTTCTCATGCTCCAGACGGCGACCGCGCCGTCGCCGGACCAGTGGCTGCGCATCGCCGGGCTCGCCCTCGCCTACGGCGGCTATCTTTCCCTGATGCTCCTGCTGGGCCTGATCCTGTCCCTCCATGCGCGCAGCTCGTCGAGCGCCCTGGTGATCGCCGTGCTGTTCTGGCTGGTCGCCGTGCTCGTGCTGCCGGAGAGTGCCCGGGCTCTGGCGAGCAGCGTGACCGGCACGCAGGAGGCGCGGCGGGAGGCGGAGCGCGCGGAGCGCGGGCTGGCCGCCGCGTATGAAAAGAGGCTCGCCGCGGAGCTCCGCCGGCAGCCGATCCTGGTCACCTTCAGCGGCGATACTCCCGTCTCCTTCATGTCCGGCAAGCACCGGGCCGTCCTCCACCGTTTCGGCTCGGCGGCCTACTATGCTGCTCTGCAGCGTTATTACCGCTTCGAGGTGGAGACGGGCATCCGCTCCGCCGAGAAGCTCTATGAGATCGACCGGCGGTATGACGAGCGCCTGCGGGAGGGCGAGCGCCTGGTGACGGTCCTGTCGGCCGCCTCCCCTTCGTTCCTCCTCGACCGGATCTCGCAGTCGTTAGCGGGCACGTCCATCGCGGAGCAGGACGGCTTTCTCGCCTCCTGCCGGGCGTTTCGCCGCACGTTCCTCGGCTATCTCGAGCGCCGGCAGGCCCTCGGCTCCTGGCGGTGGTTCACCGACGATCGGCCGGAACAGCTCCATCCCTGGCCGGAGTTTCTCGGCCTCACACTGGACCAGGCCGCGGCGGCGGATGTCAGCGGCCTGTTCAGACGGCTCACCGATCCCGCGGTCGAAACGCGCGTCCAGGAGGCTCGCCAGGCTCTGGAGCAGGATGCCACCCGCCATCTGCCTCTCGCGGACATGCCCCGTTTCTCCTATGCCGGCCCGCGGTTCCACGCCGCTCTCGGGCGCGTGGCGCCGGAGATTCTCGTCCTGCTCGCTCTCAACGCGCTGGCGGCGGCGGCGGCCTGGCTGCGCTTCCGGCGCTACGCGACCGTTTGAAAGCGATGGATTGAAACAGAATGCTCTCCGCGCCCCAGCCGATCGCCATCCTGGAGCCCTCCCCGCTGCCGGCCCGGCGTCCGCGGGCGGGCGCCGCCGTCATTGTCCGTCACGAGCTGCGGCGCCTCCTCGGAGATCTCCGGTTTCGCGCCTGCTCTCTGCTGATCGTCACACTCTTCATCGTCGGCGCAGTCGCGGCGGCGACCCGTTTCGGTGGCGAATCCCGCGCCCAGGAGGCTCTCGTCCGCGACTACCGCAACCGCATCACCGGCGTCACAGTCGACGAGGCCGCCGAGATCCTTCATCCCGCGTTCAGGCCGCCGTGGCGGCTCGCTCTCCTGGTCGACGGCGGCCAGACCCAGTCTCCCGACGCCGCCACGCAAGGCTTGAGCGCTCTGGTCAGCCCCACGCTCGGGCAGACGCACAGCGGCAACGACCGGCTCCCGGTTCCCCAGCCTCTGGATTGGATGTTCGTCGTCACGCTGGTTCTCTCGATGTCCGCTTTTCTGCTCGCCTACGACGCCGTGAGCGGCGAACGGCAGGACGGCACGTTGCGACTGCTCCTCTCCTATCCTGTCCCGCGCTTCCAGGTCCTCGCCGGCAAGCTGCTGGCGGTCTGGATCTGCCTGGCCGCGCCGTTCCTCACCGGCGCTCTCCTCAGTCTGCTGATCGGTACGCTCTGGGGCGGCCTGCGCTGGAATGGCGAGGACGCGGCCAAGATCGGCCTCGTGCTGCTGCTCGGCCTGTGGGCGGCTCTCTTCTTCACGCTCGCCGCCCTGCTCGTCTCGTCGCTCACCCGCGATCCCGCCACCAGTCTCGGCGTGCTCGCCCTGTTGTGGGTGACGGCCGTCGTGGTCGTCCCGGCCCTGGGAGGCCTGCTGGCGCACCGCTTGGCGCCGATCCCCGCCGAAAGCGAGATCAATCAGCGGATCGCGGCGATCCGGGCACAGGTCCACGGCGAGTACGGAGGCCGCGAATCCCGCTGGCGGGGTCTCGAATGGGCCACCACCGACGATTTCGCCCTGGAGAGGATCTCGGCCCGGGCGGAGAACCGGCGCTATGCCTTGGAGGACGCGACACGACGCTGGGTCCTCGAACGCAAGCTCGGCCAGGCGCAGCTTGCCCACACTCTCGCCTCCGCCTCGCCGGCCGCCCTCCTGCAGGATCTCGCCGAGCGGCTCACCGGCTCCGGCCTGTGGCGCGACCGCAGCTTCCTGGGCCAGGCGGCGAGCTTCCGGGGGACGCTCGCCGCCTGGCTTCGCGCTCTCGATGCACGCGATCCGCGCAGCCCGCACATCCTCTTTTTCGCCGGTTACCTGTCACGCCGGCCGATCGATCCGGCCGCGGTGCCACGCTTCGCGTTTCGGGAAATCCCGGTGCGCTCCGGGCTCGCCGCCGCCCGGCCGGCCCTGGCTCTCTTCGCTTTCGAGACGTTGGCGCTCGCCGCCGCCGCTTTCTACTCTTTTTCCCGCTACCGGCCATGATTGAAGCGATCGATCTCAGCAAACGCTATCCCGACGGCCATCTGGCCCTCGACGCGCTGCATCTGAAAGTCGCGCCGGGCGAGATCTATTGCCTGCTCGGCGCCAAGGGGGCCGGCAAGACGACGACGATCAATCTCTTTCTGGGCTTTACCGCGCCGACCGCCGGCCGCGCCCTGATCGATGGCATCGACGTGGCGAGCGAGCCGCTCCGCGCCAAGGCGAGGACCGCGTTCGTGGGGGAGAGCACCGCCTTCTATGGCCGTCTGACGACGCGCCGCAACCTCGAATATCTCGCCCGCCTGGGCGGCCGCACGGATCTCACGAACGCCGATTACGACATGGCGATGCGCGAGGTGGGCCTGCCCGAGCCCGCCTTCCGGCAGAGAGCTTCCGAGCTCGAGCCCGGCATGATCCGCAAGCTCGGCGTCGCCGCGGCGCTGCTCAAGGAGGCGCCGGCCCTGCTCCTCGACGAGCCGCTCTCCGGCCTCGATCCGAAAGCGGCGGCCGAGATCGTCGAGCTCCTCGAAACCCTGCGCGACCGCGGCAAGGCCCTCCTCCTCACCCTGCAAGACCTCGTCTGGGCCCGCCAGCTCGCCGACCGCGTCGGCATCCTCCAGGAAGGGCGGCAGATCCTCGCCCGCAGCCGCGACGAGCTGCGCCACGAAAGCCTCGAAAAGCTTTATCTCGACGCCATGCGCGGCGTACAGCGCCCGCAGGGGGTGTGAGAGCTATTCCTCGCTTTCATCGCCGGACAGCCCGTACTGCCGCATCTTGTTGAACAGCGTCTTGCGGCTCACGCCCAGGCTCTCGGCGGTGGCGGTGCGGCTGCCGCGGTGCTCGGCGAGGCGGGAGAGGATCATCATTTTTTCCAGCCGCTCGGTGGCTTCCGCGACAGCTTCCGTCAACGTCATGCGGGAGAGGTCCGAGGCCGGCAGGGAGCCGGCGCCGGAGCGCTCGCCGCGCACCCGGCCGGGCAGGTCGGCGACGGTCAGCGTGTCGCCTTCGCAGAGGATCATCGCGCGGCAGATGGTGTTTTCGAGCTCCCGGATGTTGCCCGGCCAGGCATAGCCGGCGAGGAGCTGCCGGGCGTCCGGAGCGATCGCCTGCACGGCGAGACCGAGCTCGCGATTGAAACGGTCGAGAAAGTGATCGAGAAGCACGGGCAGGTCCGCCCGCCGCTCGCGCAGAGCGGGAAGCCGCACGTGGACCACGTTGAGGCGCCAGTAGAGATCCTCGCGGAAACGTCCGTCGCGCGACTCTTTCTCCAGGTCCTTGTTGGTGGCCGCGATCACCCGCACGTCCACCGCACGAGACGCGCGGGCGCCGATGCGCTGGATCTGGCGCTCCTGGAGGGCGCGCAGGAGCTTGGCCTGCGCGTCGAGCGCGAGATCGCCCACCTCGTCGAGGAAGAGCGTGCCGCCGTCCGCCTGCTCGAATTTGCCCGGCCGGCTCTCCCGCGCGTCGGTGAAAGCTCCCTTCTCGTGACCGAAGAACTCCGATTCGACGAGCGTCTGCGGGATCGCGCTGCAGTTGACCGCGACGAACGGCCCCGCCTCGCGCCGGCTGCGGCGGTGGATGGCCCG
>Ga0307506_10000008_pt1 | contig 99175 bp, 76 predicted proteins | sample 25_S_MG_FD_202175 | JGI IMG/M metagenome (GOLD analysis project Ga0307506, IMG submission 202175) | Soil microbial communities from Populus trichocarpa stands in riparian zone in the Pacific Northwest, United States - 25_S | ecosystem: Environmental > Terrestrial > Soil > Riparian zone > Trees... | reverse complement strand
TGGCGATCGAGCTGATCAATCCGATCGCGATGGAGAAGGGCGTGCGCTTCGCCATCCGCGAGGGTGGCCGCACGGTCGGCGCCGGAACTGTCACGGAGATCATGGAGTAGCCAAAGCAGTCAGCAGCACAGGCCAGTAGCTCGAACTGGTAGAGCATCGGTCTCCAAAACCGAGGGTTGGGGGTTCGAATCCCTCCTGGCCTGCCAATCTCTAGAATCGGAATCAGATCGGGGCGCGGACACACATGAAAGACTGGTTCATCAAGGCGAAAGAATTCCTGGCGGAGACGCGCTCGGAGATCCGCAAGGTCTCGTTCCCGACGCGCGACGAGGTCATCGGCACGACCATCGTGGTCATCGTCACGAGCGCCATCTTCGCTGTCTTCCTCTTCCTGTCGGATCAGTTGATCGTTCTGGGGTACCAGAGCCTGGTCAATCTGACGAAGGTATCGTAATGACCGACGACCCGACCACAGCCGCCGCCGTCCCCAAGAAGTGGTACATCGTCCACACCTACTCCGGTTTCGAGGAGCGGGTGAAGGAGACGCTGCGCCAGCGCGCCGAGGCGCTCGGCATGGGGGAGGCCTTCGGCGAGGTCCGCATTCCGACCGAGACGGTCGTCGAGTACAAGGGCGGGAAGAAGAAGGAGCAGCAGCGCAAATTCTTCCCCGGCTACATCCTGGTCGAGATGGAGATGTCCGACGCCGCCTGGCACGTCGTGAAGAACACGCCGAAGGTCACAGGCTTCGTCGGCACCGGCAAGAAGCCGACTCCGCTCTCCCAGCTCGAGGTCGACCAGATCCTGGAGCAGGTGGTCACCGCCAAGGAGAAGCCGAAGCCGAAGTACATGTTCGAGAAGGCGGAACAGGTGCGGATCACCGACGGTCCCTTCAACAACTTCACGGGGACGGTGGACGAGATCAATCTCGACCGCAACACCCTGAAGGTCATGGTCACGATCTTCGGCCGGCAGACGCCGGTCGAGCTGGACTTCTCGCAGGTGCAGAAGGTCTGAGGAAGGTCGCGGAGAAATTATGGCGAAGAAAATCATTGGCATGGTGAAGCTCCAGATTCCGGCCGGCGCGGCGACGCCTGCCCCCCCGGTCGGCCCTGCTCTGGGCCAGGCGGGCGTGAACATCATGGACTTCGTGAAGAACTTCAACGCGCGCACCGCCGGCCAGCAGGGTCTGATCATTCCGGTGGTCGTGACCGTGTTCTCCGACCGCAGCTACACCTTCATCACCAAGACGCCGCCCGCGGCGATCCTGCTGCGGCGCGCGGCGGGGGTGGACAAGGGCTCGGGCGAGCCGAACAAGAAGAAGGTGGGCAAGGTGACGCAGGCGCAGGTCGAGGAAATCGCCAAGACCAAGCTCCCCGACCTCAACGCGGCGAGCCTGGAGTCGGCGGTCCGCACCATCGAGGGCACGGCCCGCTCCATGGGTCTGGAAATCGTGGGCTGAAGCCCGTTCGGGCTCGCTCCAGGAGGTAATCAGTCGTGGCGAAGCACGGAAAGAAATATCAGCAGGCGGCACAGAAGGTCGAGATGCGGCCGTACCCGCTGCGCGAGGCTCTCGAAGTCGCGAAGAGCGCGGCCTATGCCAAGTTCGACGAGACGATCGAGGTCGCGCTGCGCCTGGGTGTCGATCCCAAGCACGCCGACCAGATGGTGCGCGGCACGGTGGTGCTGCCGCACGGCCTCGGCAAGATGTCCCGCGTGCTCGTCTTCGCCAGTGGCGAGAAGCTCCGCGAGGCCGAGGAGGCCGGCGCGGACTACGTGGGCGGCGACGACCTGGCCAAGAAGATCGAGGGTGGCTGGCTCGAATTCGACGCCGTGGTCGCCACGCCGGACATGATGCGCGTCGTCGGCCGGCTCGGCAAGGTCCTCGGTCCCCGCGGCCTGATGCCCAACCCGAAGGCCGGCACGGTGGCGATGGACGTCGCCAAGGCGGTGCAGGAGATCAAGGCCGGCAAAGTGGAGTTCCGCGTCGACAAGACCGGCATCATCCACGCGCCCGTCGGCAAGCTCTCCTTCGGTACCGACAAGCTCAAGGAGAACGCCGACGCGCTGATCGGCGCGGTCATCAAGGCCAAGCCGAGCGCCGCGAAAGGCAAGTACGTCCGGGGTGTGAGCCTCTCCTCCACCATGGGCCCCGGGATCAAGGTCGACGAGGCGGCGATGATTGCCGTCGAGGCCTAGGAGAAGATCATGCCGTTGACGAAGGCCAATAAAGAAGAGCTGCTCGCCCAATACGAGCAGGGTTTGAAGGCGGCGCCTCACGCCTTCCTTCTGGGGTACCAGGGGATTACCGTGCCGCAGGTGACAGCCCTGCGGGAGAAGGTGCGGGTGAGCGGCGGCCAGTATCTCGTGGTGAAGAATACGCTGGCCCTGCGTGCCATCGACGGCGCCGCGCTGGCGGCGCTCAAGGAGCACTTCGTCGGTCCGACGGCCGTGGTGTTCAGTGAAAAGGATCCGGTGGCGCTGGCCAAGACGCTGACCGACTTTGCCAAGGACGTGCCGGCGATCAAGTTCAAGGCCGGGCTCGTCGAGGGACAGACGGTGGCGGCGGACCAGATCAAGGAAATTGCTTCGCTGCCCAGCCGGGAGCAGCTCATCGCGAAGCTGCTCTTCCTGCTGCAATCGCCGATCACGCGCTTCGTGCAGGTGCTCGCGGCGCTGCCGCAGTCGTTCGTCGCGGTGCTGGACCAGATCCGGATCAAAAAAGAAGAGCAGGCTACGACACAAGAAACCTCCGGACTTCCGCAGTCCGAAGCGTAAGGAGAGAACATGGCGATCGCGACCCAGGAATTCATCAGTCAAATCGACGGCATGACCGTCCTCGAGCTCAACCAGCTCGTGAAATCGCTGGAGGAGCACTACGGTGTCTCCGCCGCGGCCGCTGTTGCCGCCGCTCCGGCAGCCGGCGCTGTGGCCGCGCCGGTCGAGGAGAAGACCGAGTTCGATGTGGTCCTCAAGGCGGCCGGTGACAAGAAGATCAACGTCATCAAGGCGGTCCGCGAGGTCACCAGCCTCGGTCTGAAAGAGGCCAAGGATCTGGTCGAGTCCGCTCCTGCCACGGTCAAGGAGGGGATCACCAAGGCCGAGGCCGAGGCGATCAAGAAGAAGTTCGAAGAGGCTGGGGCGACGGTCGAGCTCAAGTAAAGGCGTGGAGCTACAGACCACGTCGACCCGATTCTCGTTTCTCCAGAGCTCAGCCCGCCCGTCAGGCTCACGGGCGGGCTTGCCGTTCGCCCCGGGCATAAATCGGGCGATGCGGCTGTTCTGGACTTTGTTCACCATGCCCGGTGACCCACCGCAGGACGCAGCGGGGGGCCGGGCATGGTGTCTCCTGCTTTCGCTCCAGGAGCCCCGGATACTCCCCATGGCAGCAACTTGGATTGCCACGTAGAAGCTCTTACAAGGCATCGAGGAGATAGCAAGGACCACCTATGGATAAGATCTCCATCTCGCAGAACCCAGCGCGCATCGGCACTCGGAAGGACTTTTCCCGCATCACCACATCGCTGCCCATCCCCAACCTCATCGACGTTCAGCGGCGGTCCTACGAGCGCTTTCTGCAGATGAACCTGCTCCCCGAGGAGCGGGTCAATCAAGGTCTGCAGTCGGTTTTCACCAGTATCTTCCCGTTCTCCGACTTCCGGGAGACCTGCTCGCTCGACTTCGTCAAGTACTCGATCGGCGATTGGCAGTGCAAATGCGGTGAGCTGAAGGGTCTCGAGTACCTGCGCATGACGTGCACCAACTGCGGTGCGAAGATCATGACCGATCACCCGCACGAGGAGACCGTCACCTGCACCGAGTGCGGTTTCATCAACAAGAACCGGGTGACGAAGTGCGACATCTGCGGCAACCCGGTCGACCTGCAGCTCAAGTATTCGATCTCCGACTGCCAGGAGCGGGGAATGACCTTCGCCGTTCCGCTCAAGGTCACCTTCCGGCTCTTCGTCTACGACCGCGACCCCGAGACGGGTGCGCGGATGATGCGCGACGCCAAGGAAGAGGAGGTCTACTTCGGCGACATCCCGCTGATGACGGACAACGGCACGTTCATCATCAACGGCACGGAGCGCGTCATCGTCTCCCAGCTCCACCGCAGCCCGGGCGTCTTCTTCACCAAGGAAGGGCCGCGCTCCTATCTGTCCAAGATCATCCCCTACCGTGGCTCGTGGGTGGAGTTCGAATATGACCAGAAGGACGTGCTGTCGGTGCGCATCGACCGCAAGCGCAAATTTCATGGCACCGTCTTCCTGCGCGCCCTGGGCCTCGAGTCGGACGAGTCGATCCTGCGCCAGTTCTACGCGCCGATCGGCCTCTCCTCGGACGGCGGCGGACGCTTCACCCTGCACGTGCCGCCGAAAGTCCTCGAGCCCGAGCGCCTGAAGGACCGCCAGAGCCGCGGCCGCCGCGAGGCCTATCCGATCTTCGCCGGCATCATCCTCACCAAGGAGCTCATCGGCAAGCTCGACACCGGCCAGACCCTGGCCTTCGAGGTCGGCGCCGAGGACCTGGAGCGCGCCTACTTCATCGCTGACGTGGTCGACCTCGACACCGGCGAGGTGATCTTCGAGGCCAACGAGCTGGTGCCCGAGGACATCGAGGAGCGCCTCGACGGGCGCAGCTCGACCGCGGTCGAGGTCTTCTTCCCGGACTGGGAGCTGACCGGCGCGACCCTCTCGAACACACTGGCCAAGGACACCACCAAGAGCTCCAAGGAAGCGCTGATCGAGATCTACCGCCGCATGCGTCCGGGCGACCCTCCGACCCTGGAGAGCGCCCGTTCGCTCTTCTACGGCATGTTCTTCGACGCCAAGCGCTACGACTTCTCGCGCGTCGGCCGCTTCAAGTTCAACATCAAGCTGGACACCGAGGTGCCGGTCGACCAGAAGACGCTGTCCGCCGACGACTTCTTCCGCGTCATCGAGTACCTGCTCCGCTTGCAGAAGGACGCCGGCCGCGTCGACGACATCGACAACCTGGGCAACCGCCGTGTGCGCGCCGTCGGCGAGCTGCTGGAGAACCAGTTCCGCATCGGCCTCGTACGCATGGAGCGGGCGATCAAGGAGAAGATGTCCGTCCACCAGGACATCGACTCGGCGATGCCGCACGACCTGATCAACTCCAAGCCGGTCATCGCGGCGATCAAGGAGTTCTTCGGCTCGTCGCAGCTCTCGCAGTTCATGGACCAGACCAACCCGCTGTCGGAGGTCACCCACAAGCGGCGCCTGTCAGCCCTCGGACCGGGCGGTCTGTCCCGCGAGCGGGCGGGCTTCGAGGTGCGCGACGTCCACGCCACGCACTACGGCCGCATCTGTCCCATCGAGACGCCGGAAGGCCCGAACATCGGCCTCATCTCGTCGCTCGCCACCTATGCGCGGATCAACGACTACGGGTTCATCGAGAGCCCCTACAAGAAGGTGGACGACGGCCGCGTGCTCGACCACTTCCGCATCCTGAAAGTGGGCGACGGCGGCTTCCGCCTCGGCCAGATCGTCACCGGCGACGAGCTCGAAGCCGAGAACGAGCGCCTGGGGAAAGTCTCCAAGCGCAAGGTGGCCGCCGAGCCGCACGCCTTCTACCTGTCGGCCTGGGAAGAGGAGAAGTACATCGTCGCCCAGGCCAACGCGCGGCTGGACGAGAAGGGCTTCTTCGTCAACGACCGCATCATCGCGCGGGCGGGCGGCGACTTCGTCACCGTCGAGCGGGACCGCATCGACTACATCGACATCAGCCCCAAGCAGCTCGTGTCGGTGGCCGCGGCGCTCATCCCGTTCCTCGAGAACGACGACGCCAACCGCGCGCTCATGGGCTCGAACATGCAGCGCCAGGCCGTGCCGCTGCTGCGCAGCGACTCGCCGGTGGTCGGCACCGGCCTCGAAGCCATCGTCGCCCAGGACTCGGGCGCCGTGGTGCTGTGCAAGCGGGGCGGCATCGTCGACTCGGTGGACGCTGAGCGCATCATCGTGCGCGTGGAGGGAGAGGACCTGGAGACCGGCGAGACGAAGGACTTCGGCGCCGACATCTACCAGCTCATCAAGTTCCGCCGCTCGAACCAGAATACCTGCATCACCCAGAAGCCGATCGTCGAAGAGGGGCTGCGGGTCAAGAAGGGTGACGTGCTGGCCGACGGGCCGTGCACCGAGCTGGGCGAGCTGGCCCTCGGGCGCAACGTCCTCGTCGCCTTCATGCCCTGGCGCGGCTACAACTTCGAGGACGCCATCCTGATCTCCCAGAAGATGGTGCGGGAGGACTACTACACCTCGATCCACATCGAAGAGTTCGAGATCGAGGCCCGCGACACCAAGCTCGGACCGGAAGAGATCACGCGGGACATCCCGAACGTCTCCGAGTCGGCCTTGAAGGACCTCGACGAGAGCGGCATCGTGCGCATCGGCGCCACCGTCAAGGCGAGCGACATCCTGGTCGGCAAGGTGACGCCGAAAGGCGAGACGCAGCTCACCCCCGAGGAGAAGCTGCTGCGCGCCATCTTCGGCGAGAAGGCCGGCGACGTGCGCGACGCCAGCCTCAAGGTGCCGCCCGGCATCGAAGGGACGATCGTCGACGTCAAGATCTTCTCCCGCAAGGGAGTGGAGAAGGACGTGCGGGCCAAGGAGATCGAGCAGTATGAGATCTCCCGCCTGGAGAAGAACATCCGCGACGAGGTGCGGATCCTCACCGAGGAGCGCAACAAGAAGGTGAGCGACCTGCTCCTCAACAAGAAGGTGACGGCGGCGGTCAAGTCGCGCACCGGCCAGGAGCTCCTGAAGGCCGGCGACCCGATCAACCAGCCGACCCTCGAGCGCCTCACCCGCCAGGAGATCCTGCGCCTGCCGGTCGACGAGCGGCGGCTGATCGATGCCGTGGAGATCGTCTACAAGAAGACCGACTCGCACATCGAGGTGCTGCACCGGGTCAACGAGGAGCGCATCGGGCTCCTCCAGAAGGGCGACGAGCTGCCGCCGGGCGTCATCAAGCTGGTCAAGGTCTACGTCGCCATGAAGCGCAAGCTGCAGGTGGGCGACAAGATGGCCGGCCGGCACGGCAACAAGGGCGTCATCTCGCGCATCCTGCCCGAGGAGGACATGCCCTACATGCCGGACGGCACGCCGGTCGAGATCGTGCTCAACCCGCTGGGCGTACCGAGCCGCATGAACGTCGGTCAGATCCTCGAAACCCACCTCGGGTGGGCCGGCAAGGTCCTCGGCCTGAAATTCGCGACGCCGGTGTTCGACGGCGCGCGGGAGAAGGACATCAAGGACCTGCTGGAGGAGGCCGGGCTGCCGCTGTCGGGCAAGACGCCGCTCTTCGACGGCATGACCGGCGAGTCGTTCGAGCAGAAGGTGACGGTGGGTTACATCTACATGTTGAAGCTCTCGCATCTGGTGGACGACAAGATCCACGCCCGCTCGATCGGACCGTACTCGCTGATCACTCAGCAGCCGCTGGGGGGCAAGGCGCAATTCGGTGGCCAGCGCTTCGGCGAGATGGAAGTCTGGGCCCTGGAGGCGTACGGCGCCGCCTACACCCTGCAGGAGCTGTTGACGGTCAAGAGCGACGACGTGGAAGGGAGAAGCAAGGTCTACGAGGCGATCGTGAAGGGCGAGGTGCCGGAGCCGCCGGGTCTGCCCGAGTCCTTCAACGTGCTTGTCCGCGAGCTCCAGAGCCTCTGTCTCGACGTTGAGCTCCTCAAGGTCTAAGGGAGGAAACCAAGTTGCAACCATTCAGCAGTTTTGACAAGCCACAGTCGCTCAGGGATTTCAACGCGATCAAGATCTCCATCGCGTCGCCGGAGAAGATCCGTTCCTGGAGCTATGGGGAAGTCACCAAGCCCGAGACGATCAACTACCGGACCTTCAAGCCGGAGCGCGATGGGCTGTTCTGCGCCAAGATCTTCGGCCCCATCACCGACTGGGAGTGCCTGTGCGGTAAATACAAGCGCATGAAGCACCGCGGCGTCATCTGCGACAAGTGCGGCGTCGAGGTGACGCGCTCGCGGGTGCGCCGTGAGCGCATGGGACACATCGAGCTGGCCTGCCCGGTCTCCCACGTCTGGTTCTTCAAGGGTCTGCCCAGCCGCATCGGGCATCTCCTCGACATCAGCCTGCGCGATCTGGAGCGCATCCTCTACTTCGAGAGCTACGTCACCATCGATCCCGGGGAGACGGAGCTCAAGGAGCGCGAGCTGCTCTCCGAGGAGCGTTTCCGCGAGCTGCGGGACAAATACACCGAGGGAGCCTTCGAGGCGCGCATGGGCGCCGAGGCCATCAAGGAGCTGCTGACGCGCATCGACGTCGACGAGCTGGCCGAGGAGCTGCGCATCATCATGCGCACCGAGACCAGCCAGATCCGGCGTCTGAAGGCGGCCAAGCGGCTCAAGGTGGTGGACGCCTTCCGCAAGTCGGGGCACCGCCCGGAGTGGATGATCCTGGACGTCATCCCGGTCATCCCGCCGGAGCTGCGCCCGCTCGTCCCCCTGGACGGCGGACGCTTCGCGACCAGCGACCTGAACGACCTCTACCGCCGCGTCATCAACCGCAACAACCGGTTGAAGAAGCTCCTCGAGCTGCGCGCGCCCGAGGTCATCGTGCGCAACGAGAAGCGCATGCTCCAGGAGGCGGTGGACGCCCTCTTCGACAACGGCCGCCGCGGCCGGGTCCTCAAGGGCTCCAACAACCGGCCGCTCAAGTCGCTCTCCGACACCCTCAAGGGCAAGCAGGGCCGGTTCCGCCAGAACCTGCTCGGCAAGCGCGTCGACTACTCGGGCCGTTCGGTCATCGTCGTCGGTCCGGAGCTCAAGCTCTCCCAGTGCGGCCTGCCCAAGAAGATGGCGCTCGAGCTGTTCAAGCCGTTCATCTACAACCGGCTGGAGGAGAAGGGGCTGGTGGGGACGATCAAGGCCGCCAAGGAGATGGTGGAGGCCGAGGTCGACGAGGTCTGGGACGCGCTGGAAGAGGTGATCGAGGATCACCCGGTGCTCTTGAACCGCGCGCCCACCCTGCACCGTCTCGGCATCCAGGCGTTCCAGCCGACCCTCATCGAGGGCAAGGCGATCAAGATCCATCCGCTCGTCTGCGCCGCCTTCAACGCCGACTTCGACGGCGACCAGATGGCGGTCCACGTGCCGCTGTCGCCCAAGGCGCAGATCGAGAGCCGGGTGCTGATGCTGTCGTCGAACAACGTCCTGTCGCCGGCCCACGGGCGTCCGCTCGCGGTGCCGACCCAGGATCTCGTGCTCGGCGGCTACTACCTGACGCTCCCCAAGGCGGGCGCCAAGGGCGAAGGGAAGATCTTCCCGGACTTCGACAGCGTGCTCCTGGCCCTCGAGAGCGGAGAGGTGGAGACGCTGTCGCCGATCAAGGTGCGCTACAGCGGCCCGTACATCAACCTCGAGACGCAGCTTGACAAGCAGAACATCGTGCACGCGGAGATGGAGGAGCTGGACAGACAGCTCATCGAGACCACCGTCGGCCGGGTGATCTTCAACATGCACCTGCCGAAGACGATCCCGTTCATCAACGGGCTCCTCAAGAAGCGCGGCCTGCAGGACCTCGTGGGCTACTGCTTCATCAAGCTGGGCAACGAGGCGACGGTGCAGATGCTGGACGAGATCAAGGAGATCACCTTCTACTACGCGACCCGGGCGGGCATCTCGTTCGGCGTCGACGACATGGTGGTCCCCAGCCGCAAGCCGGAGATCCTCGACCAGGCCCGCAAGGAGGTCATCGAGATCGAGAAGCAGCGCTCGGCCGGCGTCATCACGCAGGGTGAGCGCCACAACAAGATCATCGACATCTGGCACCGGGTGACCGAGAAGGTGTCCGAGGAGATGTTCCGCGAGATGCGGGAGATCGAGAAGGAGACGGGCGTCTTCAACCCGATCAACCTGATGGCCGATTCGGGAGCCCGCGGCTCCCGCGAGCAGGTGCGCCAGCTCGCCGGCATGCGCGGCCTGATGTCCAAGCCTTCCGGCGAGGTCATCGAGACGCCCATCACGGCCAACTTCCGCGAAGGCCTGTCGGTGTTGCAGTACTTCATCTCGACGCACGGCGCCCGCAAGGGTCTCGCCGACACGGCGCTCAAGACGGCCGACTCCGGCTATCTGACCCGCCGCTTGGTCGACGTGGCCCAGGACGTCATCATCAACGTGATCGACTGCGGCACGATCGACGGCATCACCGTGGCGGCCATCATGGAAGGCGGCGAGATCCTCGAGCCGTTGCGCGACCGCATCGTCGGCCGCGTCTCCCAGGAGGACATCTACGACCCGATGACCGGCGAGCTCATCCTCAGCGTCGCCGATGAGATCACGGAGCAGCTCGGCAACGCCGTCCAGGCGGCCGGCATCGAGCGGGTGAAGATCCGTTCCGTGCTGACCTGCGAGGCGCGGCGCGGCGTCTGCGCCCTCTGCTACGGCCGCAACCTGGCCACCGGCAAGATGGTGGAGATCGGCGAGGCGGTGGGCGTCATCGCGGCGCAGTCCATCGGCGAGCCCGGCACGCAGCTCACCATGCGGACCTTCCACTACGGTGGCACCGCGAGCCGCGTCTCCGAGCAGTCGAAGCACGTCGCCAAGAACCCGGGCACGGTGAAGTTCCTCAATGTCAACACGGTCGAGAGCAAGCGCGGTGCGCTGGTCGTCATCAACCGCAGCGGCAAGCTGCTCATCACCGACGAGAAGGGCCGGGAGCGGGAGCGTTACGCCCTCGTCTACGGCTCGCAGCTCCTCGTCCACGAAGGCAACCAGGTCGAGCCCGGCACCGAGCTGGTGACCTGGGATCCGTTCACCTACGCCATCCTTTCGGAGATCGGCGGCACGGCGGAGTTCCAGGACATCGTCGAGGGCGAGAACGTCCGCGAGGAGACCGACAAGGTCACCGGCCTGTCGCAGAAGATCATCGTCGAGGCGTCGGCCAACGAGAAGCGCGTCCCGGCGATCTTCATCCACGGGCACGAGGACGGCCGCGAGAAGCGGTACCTGCTCCCCTCGGGCTCCCACCTCGTGGTGCAGAACGGCCAGGAGGTCTACCCCGGCGACACGCTGGTCAAGATCCCGCGGGAGACGACGAAGACCAAGGACATCACCGGCGGTCTGCCGCGCGTCGTCGAGCTGTTCGAGGCGCGCAGCCCGAAGGAGCCGGCGATCATCACCGAGATCGACGGCATGGTGCACCTCGGCGACGTCCACAAGGGCATGCGCAAGGTCATCGTCGAGAGCGAGATGGGCGACACCCGCGAGTACCTGGTGCCGCGCTCGATCCACATCAACGTGCAGGAAGGCGAGCGGGTGCGCGCCGGCGATCCTCTGATCGACGGCCCGATCAATCCGCACGACGTTCTGCAGGTGCTCGGCGAGAAGGAGCTGCAGCGGTACATGACCGACAAGATCCAGGAGGTCTACCGCTCGCAGAGCGTGGCGATCAACGACAAGCACATCGAGGTGATCGTGCGCCAGATGATGCGGTCGGTGAAGATCGAAGAGGTCGGCGACACCGAGTTCCTGATCGACGAGCAGGTGGACCGCTGGAAGTTCCAGGAAGAGAACGAGCGCGTCATCGCCGCCGGCGGTACCCCCGCCATCGGCCGTCCGCTCCTCCTCGGCATCACCAAGGCGTCGCTGTCGACCGACAGCTTCATCTCGGCGGCGAGCTTCCAGGAGACCACCCGCGTGCTCACCGAGGCGGCGATCAGCGGCAAGATCGACGGCCTGCGCGGCCTGAAGGAGAACGTGATCGTGGGACGGGTCATCCCGGCCGGCACGGGCATGGGCTTCTACCACGACTTCCACATGGCCGAGGAGTACATCGAGACCGAGCCGGAGGCCGAGGAGGAGCTCTTCTTCGAGTTCGGCGAGGAGAGCGACATCCGCAGCCTGCCCCAGGAAGTCCTCGAAGGCGACTAAGTCTTCTGGATAGATCGGCTCATCGTCCCGGCGTACAAAGAGGGTGGCCCCAAGGCCACCCTCTTTTTTTTGCGGGGCCCGCGGGTGCTACCATAGGGATGCTCCGCTGACTTTTCCGCGGACGAAAGGAACCCTCGATGCGGATCCGGCTCTTCGCCGCTCTCCTCCTGGCCCTGGCTTTCCGGGCCCCGGGTTTCGCCGACACCGTCCGTCTCACCAACGGCCGATCCTTCGAAGGAGTCGTCGCCGAGACGACGGAGACCGAGGTCAAGATCACCATGCCCGGCGGCACTCTCAGTCTGCCGCTCAGCCATGTCCTGAAGGTCGAGAAGTCCCAGTCGGACTTCGCCGAGTACCTGAAGCGCAAGGCAGCGGTGCAGCGCGGCGGGTCGGCGGCGGACTGGCTCGCCCTCGCCCAGTGGGCCAAGGCGCAGGGGCTCGAGCAGGGCGTGCGCGAGGCGGCGCTCGCCGCCGCCGATCTCGATCCGCGCCTCGCCGGGCTGGCGCCGCTGATGCGCCGCTACGGCTATGTCCTCGACGAGCAGCTCGACCGCTGGATTTCCTATGCCGATTCGATGCGGCGGCGCGGTTTCGTCGAGTCGAATGGCGAATGGATCTCGCGCGAGGAGCACGCGGCGCGGCAGCGCGCCCAGCAGCAGGAGGCGGCGCAACGGGATGCCGAGCGCGCCTCGGCCCGCGCCGCGCAGGCCACCCAGGCGGCGCGCGAGGCGGAGCTCGCCCTCGCCGAGATGGAGCTGCGGGAGAAGCTCTCGCGCCGCTCTTCCGTGCAGGACGCGGTGTCCTCCTATGGCGCGCCGGTGTACTACTACCCCTGGTACATCCCGCCCACCGCGCCGCCGCCGCCGTGCCACCACTGCGGACCGCGGCCGCCGCAGGGTCCGGGACAGAACCAGGGCCAGAATCCCAACCAGACCCCCGAGCCGCAGCAGGGCAGCCGCGACACCACCTTCACGCACGTCCCCGGCAGCCTCATCCCGGGCCGCATCCAGACCATGTCTGGCACGTCCCAGCACTGAGCTGTCCGAGTGCCCGCAGCGATCGATTCCATCGGTGCCATCGAGGTGACCGGCCTCCGGAAGACCTATCCCGGAGACGTCGAGGCCCTGCGCGGGCTCTCGTTTTCCGTCCGTAGCGGAGAGATTTTCGCCCTTCTCGGGCCGAACGGGGCGGGCAAATCGACCACGGTGCGCATTCTGACCACCCTCTCCGCGCCGACCGCCGGGAGCGCCCGGGTGGCGGGGCACGACGTCGTCGCGGAGCCGCAGGAGGTGCGCCGCCGCATCGGCTACGTGGCCCAGGCCTCGGGAGTCGATCTGACCGCGACCGGCCGCGAGAACCTGATGCTCCAGGGGCGGCTGTTCCGCCTCCCGGTGCGGGAGCTGCGCACCAGACTGAACGAGCTGCTCGAGCTGTTCCAGCTCACCGGCGCCGCCGACCGGCCGGCCACCACCTACTCCGGGGGGATGAAGCGGCGGCTCGACGTGGCCATGGGGCTGATCCACCGCCCCGAGGTGCTCTTCCTCGACGAGCCGACCACCGGCCTCGATCCCGAGAGCCGTGCGGTGATGTGGAAGGAGGTGAAGCGCCTGGCGGACGAAGGCCTGACGCTCCTTCTGACCACCCACTATCTGGAGGAAGCCGACCAGCTCGCCCAGCGCCTGGCCATCGTCGACGGCGGCCGGATCGTCGCCGCAGGGACGCCCGACGAGCTCAAGGGGCGGCTGCGCGACGTTGTCTCCGCGGGGGCCAACCCGACGCTCGACGACGTCTATCTCAGCGCGACCGGACATTCCTTTCGCGCCGAAACGACGGAGTACCTCTGAGATGAGCTTCCTCCACGACACCTGGTACCTCTTCCTCCGGCTCGTCCGCGCCACCCTGCGCATGCCGGTGTTCGTGATCATCTCGGTCGTCCAACCGATCCTCTGGGTGCTCCTCTTCGGCCAGCTCTTCCGCTCGGTCACCACGATCCAGGGCTTCGGCGCCAGCTCCTACGTGCAGTTCCTGGCCCCCGGGATCGCGATCATGACGGCGCTCTTCGGGGCGGCCTACTCGGGGATGGGCATCCTCGGTGACATCGACCGTGGCGTCCTCGACCGCCTGCTCGCGACACCGGTCTCCCGCGGCGCCCTGATCGCCGCGCGCATCCTCCACGCCGCCACCCAGGTGATCCTGCAAGCGCTGATCATCCTCGGCGTCGCCACCCTGCTCGGCGCCAGGCCGCACGGAGGTATCACCGGGATCGGCGTCGTCCTGCTCTCCGCCTCTCTCCTGGGCGCCGCCTTCGCGGCCTTCTCGAACGCCCTGGCCCTCCTCGCGCGGCGGCAGGAGCTGGTGATCGCGGTGATGAACTTCGTGATCCTGCCGATGACCTTCCTGTCGAGCATGATCATGTCGCGCAATCTGATGCCGCCCTGGATCCTCTCGGTCTCCCGCTTCAACCCCGTCAACTGGGCGGTGACCGCCGCCCGCGACGGTTTCGAAGGCCGGGCGCCGGCCGAGCTGGCCACCTGCCTCGCTCTCCTCGCCGGCTTCGCCCTGCTCTGCGGCGCGCTCTCGACGCGGGCCTTCGGGCGCTATCGCCGCGCCCTCTAGCGTCCACGTCGCTGACTCGGAGGTGCCTTGGCCGCCGAGAGAGGGGCGCTGCCGCGCCAATCCGAGGGCGATGCCCCGGTCTGAGGAAGGGCGGCCCCTCGGGCCTCAACACCTCAAATCTGCTGCGTTTTGAGGGCCGAAGGTCCGCTCTTCCTGAGCCCAGGGCAACGCCCTGGGATGGGGGGCGGGCTCATTGTCCAGCGCTGTGCCCAAAGTCGGCGCCCTCCTCCTGACCTCCCCCCTGCTCCAACCCTCCCCCTCCCAGGGGGGAGGGACCCAACCGCCGCCCTCTCATCAGGGACGGGAAACTTCTGTCACGCCGCCCCCACCCCCGCCTCCCCCAACGCCTTGATGATCCGCTGGATCCAGATCCCTTCGTTCGCCGCGTAGGTCCCGTCCTGGCCGTTGAGCTTCTTCATGGACATGCCTCCCGCGTGATGGAGGCCGATGAGCTGCCATTGCTGGTTGAAGACCGGGCTGCCGGAGCTGCCGCCTTCGGTGGGGGAGCGGTAGTGGATCAGGCGGTCGTCCCAGTCCAGGAGGAGGTTGTCGTTGAGGGAGATCGACAGCGTTCTGCCGCCGGGGTGGCCGATGACATAGATCTTCTGCACGCCGTCCACCACGGGCAGCCTTTTGGCGAGGGGATAGGTTTCGAGAGAGGGGACCGGGGGATCGAGGCGGAGCAGGGTGGCGTCGAGCTGGTCCGGCGCGGAGGTCCAGAGCAGCTCCTTGACGCGGAAATGTCGGTCTCCGATCGCCTCGCAGGATTCGAAGGCGATCCCGGCGTCGTCCGGATGGAGAGAGCCGTATTTCGCCTGGACGGCCGGGTCGTCGCTCGCCACGTGGGCGTTGGTGAGGAGGAGGAGCTCGTCACCGAAGGCGGGGACGAGATCGCCGCCGCGGATGAGATAGCCGGTGCCGAAGCCGTCGCCGGCCGGATTGAGGACCTTGGCCACGTTGCTGGCGCGGTCGAGGCCGGACTTGTACCAGCCGAGGGTGACGACGCCTTCTTTGCCGAGGACCTTTTCGAGGACCGGCGCGGCTTCGACGGTCCTCTGGCGGGTTTCGTCCATCTTGCCGGCGGGCACGTCGACACGGCCTCCCTTGCGCTGGAGGAGCTGGGACTGGAGCAGGGGGAGGAGGATCGAGCCCGGGGGCGTGTCCAGGGTCAGCCCCCAGACCTCGGTGAGCTGCCGCAGGGTGCTCGCCAGCTCGAAGGCGTCGGCGTCGAGCTGTTGCACGTACTGGGCGATCGAGAGGAGGGCGGAGGTCGTGTCGTCCAGGGCCAGGCTGGCCTCGGCGGCGGTCGCCAGGTCCCAGTAGGCCAGCGGTCCCTGCTGCTTGCGGGCCTCCAGGGTGGCGAGGATCTCCCGGGCGAGAGCGGACGGATCGGGGCCGTCCGGCAGGGGGACGCCGTCCCGGACGGCCCTGGCGGCGAGGGCGACCGCGTTGATGCCATGCCAGAGATGGGTGGATGGCGCCGCGCGATAGGCGGTCAGGTAGGTGTCCACCGCCCTTTGCAGATGGCGGCGGTTGACGGCCTTGCCGGCGGCCGTGCGGTCCGCGTTGACGGCGTTCACGTAGAGCTGTTTGAAGACGCGGCCGAGGAGGCCGCGGGCCTCGGCGTTCTCTTGCGGGTCCGCCGCCGCGGTGCGCTCCACGAGCCCTTCGAGCACGTAGACGGCGGCGGTCAGCTTGTTCTGATCGATGAGGGCCTGGGCGTACTGGCGCCGGATCTGGGCGTCGTCCTGGCCGGTGAAGAGGAGGGCGTCGGACACCGTCTCCATCTGCTCGAACCAGGCTTTGCGGCGCAGGAGGGACAGAGCCTTCCGCGCCACGCCTTCGCCGAGGACGGTCCCTTGGTGGAGCTCCGCCACCAGCTCACCGCAGAGCCGGGCCGCGCCCTCGCGGTCGAAACGGTCGACGGTCAGCCGCAGCTTCTCGAGAAAGGCTCCCTGGTCCCACATCGCCGTCCCTCCTAGAGATCCAGCAGCTCGCGCAGCGCCTGCCGGAGCTTCGGGCCGCGCATGTATTTGGTGATGTCGTGACGCCAGGAGCCGTAGTTCTGCTCGTTGACGTCCTCGACCTTGGACTCGCCGCCGCGCCGGTAATCATTGGCGAAGAGGGGATCGAAGCCGGCCACGGGGTCGAGCTTGTCGTAGATGTTGATCCAGCGGCCGCGCACCTTCTCGGACGGATAGCCGTCGTTGCGGCTCCACTCGGGCTTCAGCTTGTCCTGCACCTCGTCGAGGCCGAGCGGGCCGCCGATGGTCATGAAGCCGTCGACGACCGGGGCGCCGGCCACTCGTTTGAGGCAGTCGTAGGCGATCACGGTGCCCATGCTGTGGCTGACGACGACGTGCGGGCCGGGTTTTTCGGCGCCTTCTTGCAGGATTTTGATCATGCGGGCGCGGATGTCGTCCTGAACCTTGTAGGTGTCGCCGGGGCGCGGGCTGTAGTCGACGTTGTAGAGGTAGTGGTGGACGTCGCGCAGCAGCTTCTTCATGAGGCGCACCTTGACGAATCCCGGCAGCGGGATGCGTTCGAGGGTGGCCGCGACGGGTGACGGGGCGACGGCGTTCGCCACCGCTCCGACAGCCGTATCGACCGCGAGGGGGACGGCCAGCTTGGCGGCGAGGGCTGCCGTCCAGGCCGCCTCGCCGGCGTCCATGCCCTCGACGTCCATGTCGGCGGTCTCCGGCACCGTGGCCTCGGCGACCGACTCGTCTTCGGCGCTCTCCTCCGCCCCGGCTTCGGCGGCGGGCTCGGCGTACATCACGTCGGCCCAGTAGACCATCGAGCTGGTGACGCCCTCGGCGCCGAGGTCCAGGCCCGCGCCCTCGGCCAGGCAGCGGATCCAGAGGTCGAGGAGATGGTCTTGCGGGGGCTTGTTGAAGATTCCGTGGATGAAGGTGACGTGCGGCATCCTGTCCTCCCTGGGCTGATTGCGTGACAGGTGGTTGTTTTCCTGCCGGTTTGAGTGTCTGTTCTATATCAGAAGCCGGAAGCTCGGGAAATCGACCTAAGTGTATGCTGGCCGGTCCGCTCAGGCGGGCGTCTTGTAGAGACCCGGGCGCACGATCTCCATGTGGCCGCCCGGGCTCGCGATCTCCGCGAACCCGAAGCCGCGGTAGAGGCCGTGCGCATCCCGCGTCACCAGGCTGAAGCGGCGCAGGCCCTGGAGATCGGGATGCTCCATCACCGCGCGCATCAGGAGCTTGCCCAGTCCCCGGCCGCGGAATTCGGCCAGCACGTAGACGTCGCAGAGATAGGCGAACGTGGCGGCGTCGGTGACCACCCGGGCGAGACCGATCTGGCGCTCGCCATGGCCCTCGGCGGCATAGAGCCCGAAGCAGAGCGAGCCGCCGAGGGCGCGCGCCACCGTTTCTTTCGGAATGCCTTCAGACCAGTACGCCTGGGTCAAAGCCGCATGAATCGCGTCGAGATCCAGCCGATCCCGTTCGGTGCTGACGGTGAAATCGTCCTGATGGCGCTCAAAGGGCATGGCGCAGATCCTAAGCGCAAATCAGCAAAGAGGACACTTTTGTTTAGAGACATCCCCGCGGGCCACTCAAGGCCGCGCGGGCGATCGTCCGGACAGGAGTCTTCCCATGTTTTGCCATCGTCCCTGGTTTCGCCTCGCCGGTGTCGCTCTCCTTCTTCTGATCGCCGGGCTGGTCTTTCCCGGCACCGTGCAGGCACGGCCGTCCGGGGAGGAGCTGCCGTCGCTCGGAGCCGAGCCCGCGAGGATCGTCGACGATCTCTGGAGGTGGATCGCCGATCTGCTCTCTGAGCATCAGGCCGCTGGAGATCATTTCGTCAACCTCTCCGGAGAGGAGGGCTGGGGCATGGACCCGAACGGCGGGAAGGCCGTGGTCAACGGGACCTCGCCGCAGGCGGCCGACAGTCTGCCGTGAGGGTCGCGGCGCCGGCCCGCGGGGCCGGCGCCGGTCTTTGTCCCGCTTTTGCCCAGATCCACAACTTTAATCTTTAGAGTTAGGATTGAGAAACGAGGATGCCGAAAAGGGGCGAGCCGTGAAGATTCATCCGAACGAGGAGCGACTGGAGGAGCTGCTGCGGTCGTCTGGAAGCGATCACCAGACACTCATCCGGCATCTGATCCAGTGCGAGACCTGCCGTGACCGCCTGTTGGCTTTAGCCCGGGTCGGGGGAGAGGACCGCGGCAGGCCGCGCTCTCTGGACTACGGTCCGGCCTTCGAGGCCGCCGCGAAGAGCCTGCGCCATCAGGCGCTCGCCCTCGCCTGCGAGAGAGAAGAGGCGGCCGGCCTGCTCGCCGAGCTGACGGCGGCGCCGGTGGAGGCCAGGGAAGCCTTCCTGCGCGAGGAAGCCTTCCAGACCTGGGGGCTGTTCGAGCTTCTGGTGGACCGCTCCTGGGAGGCGAGCCTCGAGGACCCGGTGCTGGCTGGCGATCTGGCGCGGCTGGCCCTGCGGATCGGCGAGTCCCTGAGCCCCGCGCAGTATCGGCCGGAGCTGGTCGAGGACCTGCGGGCGCGCGCCTGGATCTATCTCGGCAATGCGCGACGCCTGACCTCGGACCTGTCCGGCGCGGAAGCGGCCTTGAGCAATGCCGCGGCGCATCTCGCGAGAGGGACCGGCGATCCGATCGAGCTCGCCATCCTGCTCGACCGGGAGGCGTCGCTCCGCCGCGCGCAACGCCGCTTCGCCGACGCGCAGGACTGCATCACGAAAGCGATCGGGATCTTCCTCCGCAATGGAGAAAAGCACCGCGCCGGCAGGTCCCTGGTCAATCTCTCCCTGATCCACAGCTACGCCGGCGAGACGGCGGAGAGCATCGCGGTCCTCACCCAGGCGCTGGATCTCATCGACGTGCGCGAGGACCCGCGCACCATGCTCTGCGCTCGGCACAACCTGGCCGGCTATCTCGCCGAGGCGGGACGGTATCCGGAGGCCCTGCGGCTCTTCCGGGGAACGCGCGCGCTCTACCGCGACTTCCCGGACGCCTGGACGCAGAACCGCCGCCATTGGCTGAAAGGGAGGATCGATCACGGCCTGGGCCGCCCCGGCCCCGCCGAAGCCGCCCTCCGCGCCGCCCGCGACGGCTTCGTGGCCGAAGGCATCCCCTACGACACAGCCCTGGTCTCCCTCGACCTGGCCCTCCTCTACGCCGAGCAGGGCCGGTCCACCGAGCTGAAGCACCTGGCCACCGAGATGCTCCCCCTCTTCGCCTCCCGCCGCATCCACCGCGAAGCCCTCGCCGCCCTCTCCTTCCTCCAGCAGGCGCTCGCCGCCGAGAAAGCCACCCTCGACGTCGTCACCCGCGTCGCGGGCTACCTGCGCAAGGCGCAGCACGATCCGGAGATGCGGTGGGAGGGTTGACCCTCACCTTCTTGGCCCGGCCTTCACCCCCGCCCGCCCCCAGGGCGTTGCCCCGGTCTGAGGAAGGCCGGACCTTCGGCCCTGAAAACGCCGACGGCGTTTGAGCCAGTTTGAGGCCCAAGGGGCCGCCCTGGTTCAGCCCAGGGCAACGCCTTGGGTTCTAAGGTTCGCCCCGTTACCGAGCCCCCGGCTTCCTGCCGGTGATTCCCCACACGAGCCGATCCAGCGCCCCGTCTGGGACATCCGGGCGAAGATCCACCCACGTCCGGTTGTCGAGAAACAGCGGCACCTTCACACCATCGGGAGCACCGGGGTCAGGGTGGGAACGTCTCGGTCACGGAAACGCTGAGACGCCCCGACCTGGCCGGACTCCGAGATGTCCTGCGCACATCGCTGGGGACGTCTCTACGGATGACACTTCGGCGGTGAAACCAGGAGCGAGGCGCCGGAGGCCGGAGAAGCCAACTCGCGAACGCAGTCATCCAGACCGCGAGTTGCTTCCTTCACCCCGCTATTTTCCGTGCTCCGCAGCCCCGCGCAGAGCCTCAATTCGCGAATCCAGTCATCCAAACCGCGAGATGGGTCATCCAAACCGCGAGCCGGGTCACCAAATCCCGGGCGCGATGCCTGAGCTCGCGAGATCTGTGACTCAGCTCGCGAGTTGTTTCACCGCCCCCGGGATTTGCTTGACCGCGGGCGGTCCGCAGTGACACAACTCGTGAGGTTGGTCACTCAGCCCGCGAGCTCGGGGATCCAACTGGCTGGCGCGATGCCTGAGCTCGCGAGCTCAGTGGCTGATTTCTTGAGCTCAGGAGAGATGACTATGCCGGGTGACAAAACTCGCGAGATGAGTCACTGAATTCGCGGGCCGGATGATAGGTTCCCGCAAGCTTGATGATGAAAAGGCTGGCATGGTGTGGAGGCGCCACCAGGGATGTGGAGAGCACCCCCGCCCGCCCCCAGGGCGTTGCCCCGGTCTGAGGAAGGCCGGGCCTTCGGTCCTGAAGGCGCCGGCGGCGCCATGGCGGCTTCGAACGCGTTGCTTGACCTCTTCCCAGGTCAGGCCGGAAGCCGGATTCCGTGGGGCAGGGACATCGATTCCTGACATCGGTTCTGGAAGGACCCAAGCTGTTCCTGATCGGGAGCCCGCATGAGCTTGAGAAGTTGACCTGATGCCACGGAAAGGTTGACCCTCACCCCCTGACCCCCTCTCCCACCCGCCCGGGAGAGGGGGAATTGGAGGGGCCTCTCCCCAACCCAGGGCGTAGCGGAAAGCTCTCATGGGTTCCCCCTCTGGTGGGTCGAAATGTCCGGCGGGACAGCGGAAGCTCCATGAGCCTCCGCCGCCCGCCAGACACTACGCGCGAGGAACCGCCGGTATTACTCCCGCGTCAGGCCGCGGGGTTGTACTGCGCGTCGCCGAAAGCGAGGATGGGGAAGAAGATGATGCCCAGGATGGCGAGACCGAGGCCGAAGCCCGTTCCCTTGCCGAACTTCCTGGCGAGATCGATGCAGACGAGGATCAGGACGATGATGTTCACGAAAGGAATGAGGAACAGGAGGAACCACCAGGCCGGCCGGCCGACGATCTTCAGCAGGACGATCGCGCTATAGATCGGAATGATCGAGGCCCAGCCGGGCTCCCCGGCCTTGGTGAAGATCTTCCACATCGAAGCGACGACGATGACGGCGACCAGCAGCCCGATGATGGCGCCAATCCCACCTCCGACCGCGGCGGCGGCACCGCCGCCATCTTCCGAGGCCTCCTGAAGCATGAGAAAAGCCAGCGAAGGAACGAGAGCGGACATTCGTCTTCTCCTTTCCGGTGACCCGGATCGACAGCGATTTTCCGGCCACTCTATCCGCGGCCCGGGATGCCGTCAATCTTTTGGGCGGTGGAGCTATTCGCCGCTCATCAGCACGGCGATCGGGCGCAGCGGAGCAATGTTTTCGCAGACAATTTTGATCGTCGACGTGATCGGCACCGCGAGGACCATCCCCCAGGCACCCCAGAGCCAGCCCCAGAAGATCAGGGAGAGGAGGACCAGCAGCGGGCTCATGTCGAGGCTCGTCCCCATCATCCGCGGCTCGACCACGTTGCCGACCGTGAACTGGACGGCCAGGTTGAGCGCCGAGACGAGCAGCGCCCAGCCCACGGACTCGAACTGGACCAGCATGAAGACCGTCGGCAGGCCCACCGAGAGGACCGCCCCGACCTGCGGGATGAAATGGGCGAGGAAGGTGAGGAAGCCCCAGACCAGCGGAAAATCCACCCCGCACGACGCCAGCAGGATCGTCACCACGGTGGCGTTGATCAGATTCACCACCGTCTTCATCACCAGGTACTTCCGCACCTGCTGCTCGATGTTGTGCATGACGCCGCCGAGGCGTTCCGCCCCCTCGGCCGCGAAGGCGCGGTTGAGCTTGTCCGGAAAGCTCTCGCTCTCCATGAGCAGGAAGACGAGATAGAGGATGACGAGGAACAGCTCGTTGACGACGAGGAAGAGCGAGCCGATCCAGGAAGCCAGATGGCCGGTGAGCGACGAGACGTCGATCGCCTCGTCCCACTTCATGCTCCGGATCTGCAGATCGAGGGCGGGGAACGTGGAGCTCAGCCGCTGCGTCAGGCCGTTCTGCACGGTCGCCAGGCGCGCCTGGTAGCGCGGCAGCGCCGCCATGAAGGACTGCGAGCTGGTGTAGAAGATCCAGGAGAAGACCAGCAGCGTGGCCGAGACGAGGAGCAGCACGAGCAGGATCGAGACCGCCCCCGGCACCTTCCTCCGGCGCAGCGCTCCCACCAGCGGCGAGAAGATCATGGAGAGGAAGAAGGCGATGACCAGGGGGAGCAGGATCGCCGACAGCAGGTGCAGCATGAACCCCACCGCGAAGAAGGTGAGCACGGCGAGGAAGATCACCACGAGCTTCGTGTCACGCATTGGCTGAACAGAGTAGCACGCGGGAAGAGAGACTCCGGGCGCGAGTTTTTTCACCCCCGGTCGAAAACACTCGCGAGTTTTTTTGACTGGGGGTGAAAATCTTGGCATTCTCTTAGGATGGAAATCCTGAGCCGCCGCTATCTCACCTCCCAGGTGGAGCAGGACCTCGCCCGGAAGATGGTCTTCGTGGCGGGACCGCGCCAGGTGGGCAAGACGACGCTGGCGCGGAGCCTGCCCGGTGCGGACCTTGCCTATCTGAGCTGGGACATTCCCGAGCAGCGAGAGCGGATCCTCCGGCGGGAGCTGCCGGTCTCTCCGCTGTGGATCTTCGATGAGATCCACAAGTACCGTCTCTGGCGGAACTATCTGAAGGGTCTGTACGACGGGAAGCGTCCCGGCCAGCAGATCCTGGTCACCGGCAGCGCCCGTCTCGATCTGTACCGCTATTCAGGCGACTCTCTCCAGGGGCGTTACCATCTTCTGCACCTGCACCCGCTTTCAGCGGCTGAGCTCGGGCTGACGACGGTCGACGGGCTGCGCGACCTCCTCACCCTCGGCGGGTTTCCCGAGCCGTTCTTCGGTGGCTCCGAGGTCGAGGCGCGGCGGTGGTCCCGCGAGTATCGCAACCTGCTGATCCGCGAGGAGCTGGTCAGCCTCGAACGGGTCCATGACCTGGGGAGCCTGGAGCTTCTGATGATCCGCTTGCCGGAGCTCGTCGGCTCGACGCTCTCGGTCAACGGCCTGCGCGAGGACCTCCAGGTGAGCCACAAGACGGTTTCGAGCTGGCTCCAGATCCTCGAGCGCCTCTTCGCGCTCTTCCGGCTGTCGCCGTTCGGCAGCCCGAAGATCCGGGCGGTGAAGAAGGAGCAGAAGCACTACCATTTCGACTGGACGCTGGTGCCCGAGATGCCCCAGCGCTTCGAGAACCTGGTGGCCTCGCACCTGCTCAAGTGGGTCCAATTCCAGCAGGACACTCAGGGGCGGGATCTCGATCTCCGCTACTTCCGGGACGTCGACGGCCGCGAGGTGGATTTCGTGATCACGGAGCGGCGCAAGCCGGTGACGCTGATCGAGTGCAAGTGGACGGATGCGGAAATCGACCGCAGCCTCCGCTATATGAAGACCCGCTTCCCCGACTGCGAGGCCTGGCAGATCTCCGGAAGCGGGGAGAAGGACTACCAGACGCAGGAAGGCATCCGCGTCTGCCCGGCGCCGGTCTTCCTGTCGAGCCTGGTCTAGTCGATTCTGGTCTCGCCGTCCTTCTCGCCAGCCTTCCCTCTTCTCGCCCGCGTCACCCACCAGAGCACGACCGCCTGCACCGTCGGGATCGCGGCGAGGGCGAGGAAGGAGCGGCCGTCGTGGCCGGCTCTCTGGAAGAGAAGGGCGGAGACCAGGGCGCGCGCCGCCCAGAAGGCGCCGAGGAGAGCGAGCCAGAGCCAGAGGAACCGCCGCATGCTGGTCCAAGATCTTAGTCTGCTCTGCTATCATCGCCGCAAATCAGCTCTCGAGGGCTTGAGAACCTCTGAAAGGGGCGAACAGCATGAGACGTTTTAACTTGTGTTGGACACTCGCTGTCTTCGCCGTTCTGCTGCTGCTGCCGGCGCCGCCGGCTTGCGCGCAGTTGCAGACGGGCGACCTGTATGGAACGGTGGTGGACCAGCAGGGACAGGCCCTGCCCGGCGCGACGGTCACCCTGACGGGGCCCGGATCGCCGCAGGTGCAGGCCACCAACGAGGACGGCCAGTTCCGTTTCCTCGGCCTCTATCCCGGCACCTACAAGCTCACCGCCGAGCTGCAAGGGTTCTCGACGCTCGAGTACCCGGACATCGCCATCCGCGTCGGCGGCAAGGCGACTCTCGAGGTGACCCTGTCCTCCTCCGTGCAGGACACGATCACCGTCACCGGCGAGACGCCGCTGCTCGATGAGCGCCGCCTCAACCAGGGCGCCAACGTCGGCGCGGTCGACCTCGACAAGGTGCCCACCGCCCGCGACCCCTGGTCCCTCCTCAGCCAGGCGCCGGGCGTCCTCGTCGACCGCATGAACCTGGGCGGCAACGAGAGCGGCCAGCAGTCGAACTTCCTCGGCACCGGCTCGGGCGGGCGGGACAATACCTTCGCCGTCGACGGCGTCATCCTCACCGACATGAACGCCGTCGGCGCCTCGGCCACCTACTTCGACTTCGGCGCCTTCGAGGAGGTGCAGTTCACCACCTCGAGCACCGACGTCACCGTGGCCACCTCCGGCGTCACCGTCAATCAGGTCACCAAGCGCGGCTCCAACCAGTGGCGCGGCTCCGCCCGCTACCTGCGCACCGACGGCGGCCTCCAGGCCGAGCCGGCGACCATCGATCCGGGCGTCACCGGCAACAAGATCGACCAGGTCGACGAATACGGCGCCGAGATCGGCGGTCCGATCTGGAAGGACCACCTGTGGCTCTGGGCCTCCGACGGCCGCAGCAAGATCGACAACATCGCCCGCGGCGGCCAGCCGGACAAGACCGAGCTGAAGGACTTCAACAGCAAGCTCAATTTCCAGGCCGGACCCAAGAATTCCGGCGTCTTCCACTACTGGACGAACGACAAGCTCAAGTTCGGCCGCGGCGCCGGTCCGACCCGCGCCCCGGAGACGACGCTCAACCAGACCACGCCGCAGGACATCTACAAGGTCGAGGACACGTTCATCCCGAGCTCCAACTTCTTCGTCACCGGCCTGTGGGCGCGCGATGACGGCATCTTCACCCTGGACCCGCAGGGCGGCCTCGACCACGACATGTTCCGCGACGCCGCCGGCGTGCTGCGCGGCAGCAACGCCGCCTTCCACCAGGACGCCATCATCGACCAGGCCCGCCTCGACACCAGCTACTTCTTCGACGCCGGGCCGACGCACAACGAGCTCAAGTTCGGCGGCAGTTGGCGCGACCAGGAGAACCACTCCACCAGCATCTGGCCGCGCGGCAAGTACGTGGTGTCGGGTGCAACCCTCGGCTTCGACGACGACACGGCGCAGGTGATCTTCGCGCGCAACAAGTCGGTCGCCATCGACTCGAAGTATGAATCCGTCTGGCTCCAGGACACCGTCACCAAGGACCGCTGGACGATCAACGCCGGCGTCCGCTACGACAACCAGAAGCTGGAGAACCTGCCGAGCTCCGACGCGGGCAATCCGGATCCGCAAGTCCTGCTGCCGCCGCTGAGCTTCCAGGGCAACGACGCCGGCGGTTTCTCCTGGAGCACGGTGGTGCCCCGCATCGGCGTCACCTACGCCCTCGGGCAGGACCGCAAGACCCTGCTGCGCGGCACCTTCTCCCAGTACGCCGAGCAGCTCGGCCAACTGCCGCTCGCCTCGCGCGTCAACCCGATCGGCTACGCCTACTCCTACTTCTACTTCACCGACGCCAACCGCAACCTGGTGCTCGATCCCGGCGAGGTCGGCTCGCTGCAGTTCGCCTACACCTACAACATCGATCCGGAAAATCCGGGCGCCCTCTTCTCGCCCAACGTCAACGACAAGAACCTCAAGCCGGCGATGACGGATGAGGTGACGCTGGGCTTCGAGCACGCCCTGCGCGCCGATCTGGCGGTCGGCGGAACGTTCATCTACCGCAACATCCACGACATCCCGGAGACCCGCCTCTTCGTCGTCGACGACGCCACGGGCGCCACCCGCGTGGCGACCCGCGCCGACTACGTGGTCAGCCAGACGATCAATGAAAAGCTCCCCAACGGCCAATTCTCCGGACCGATCCAGGTCTACGACCTGCGCGACGGGTTGTCGCCCACCGGCGGCGCCCTCTACACCAACGGCGACCGCGAGCAGAATTACAAAGGCGTCACGCTGTTCGTCAACAAGCGCCTGGCCAACCGCTGGTCGGCGCGCGGCAACTTCACCTATGCCGACTGGAACTGGGACATCGGTCCCGAATACCGGCGCTTCGCCGATCCGACCGACGTGGTGTCCGACGACCTCGGCTTCGCCGACCACAACGACGCCTATTTCGAGCAGTCGGGGAGCAACAAGGCCGACATCCTGGTCGGCAGCAAGTGGTCGTTCAACCTCAACGGCCTCTACCAGATCGCCCCGGACCGCCCCTGGGGCTTCAACTTCGGCGCCAGCGTCGACGGGCGCCAGGGTTACATCTCGCCCCCCTATGCCCGGGTCGGCGGCAGCGTGGGACGGCGCAACGTCCAGCTCACCAGCGACCTCGAGGACTTCCGCAACCCCAGCGTCGTCGTCCTCAACGCCCATCTGGACAAGGACTTCTCGATCGGTGAAACGCGCCTGGTGCTGAGCCTCGACGGCTTCAACCTCACCAACGAGTCGACCATTCTGCAGCGCGAGCGCAACTCGCGGGTGACCCGCGCCTACCGGGTCAACGAAGCCCTGAGCCCGCGCGTGCTGCGCGTCGGCGCGACGCTGCGGTTCCGGTAGGAGCCTCACCCCCCTGGCCCCCCTCTCCCATCGCCCAACCAGCCCCCGGGAGAGGGGGGAAAGGCCCTCAGGGTACAATCCCCGGCGGCATGAAGAAGTCAGGTCTCGCCGCTCTCGCCTTTCTCCTGGGCTGCCGGCTCGCCGCGGCGGCTCCGGCTCGCCCTGACATCCTGCTGATCACCATCGACACCCTGCGCGCCGATGCGCCGGGGTTCATGGGCAACCGCCGCGGCACCACGCCGGTCCTCGACCGCCTGGCGGCGCAGGGGCGCGTGTTCACCGACACACATGCCCACAACGTGGTGACCCTGCCCTCCCACACCAACATCCTGACCGGCCTCTATCCGTACCAGCACGGCGTGCGCGACAACAGCGGCTTCCGCCTGCCGCCGTCGGTCCCCACCCTGGCCACCGTGCTGCGCGGCGCCGGCTACGCCACCGGCGCCTTCGTGGGCTCGTTCTCCCTCGATTCCCAGTTCGGCCTCAACCGTGGCTTTCAGGTCTACGACGACCGCTCCACCCTGGGCGCCGACACGCAGGAGTTCGTCCTCCCCGAGCGCCGCGGCAACGAGGTCGTGGCCGCCGCGCTCGCCTGGTGGCGGCAGCAGAAGGGCAAGCCCCGGTTCCTCTGGGTCCACCTGTTCGATCCGCATGCGCCCTACGATCCGCCCGAGCCCTTCGCCGCGCGCTTCAAGGACAATCCGTATCTCGGCGAGGTCGCCGCCGCCGACTCCTTCCTCGCGCCGCTCCTCGATCCCCTGCTCGGAGGGAAAGAGCCGCCCTGCCTCGTCGTCGTCACCGCCGACCACGGTGAGGGATTGGGCGATCACGGCGAGCTGACCCACGGTCTCTTCACCTACGAGGCCACCTTGAAAGTCCCTCTCGTCCTCTGGGGACCCGGCGTGATGCCGGGGCGAGATGCGCGTCCGGCGCGGCACGTCGACATCTTTCCGACCGTGCTGCAAGCCGCCCGCATCGCAGAAACGGCCGCCATGCCGGCGAGCCCGGAGCACTTCGGTGCCTCTCTGCTGAAAGCAGCTCCCCGCGCCTCCGACTCCTACTTCGAGTCGCTCTCCGCCACTCTCAACCGCGGCTGGGCGCCCCTGCGCGGCCTCCTGCGCGGCGGGCGCAAATTCATCGCTCTTCCCCTGCCCGAGGAGTACGACCTGCCGCGCGATCCGGGAGAGGAGCGCAACTTGGTGGACAGCGACCGCGCCGCCGCCAGGGCCGCCTTCGCAGCCCTGCCCCAGGAGTCCGCCTGGCCGCCGCCGCGCACTGCCGCCCCCGGAGCGGAGGAAGAGGCGAAGCTGCGCAGCCTCGGCTATGTCTCCAGCGCCGCGCCGCCCCGGAAGAGCTACGGTCCCGAGGACGATCCCAAGAAGCTGATCCACCTCGACACCCAGATCCACCAGGTCATCGAGCGCTACGGCCAGCACCGCCTCGACGACGCCGTCCGCCTCGCCCGCGAGGTCGTCGCCGCCCGCCCGTCCATGCCCCTCGGCCAGTCTCTCCTCGCCCAGGCGCTCCTCGAAAGCGGCCAGACCGCCGAGGCCCTGGACGTCATGCGCCAGGCACAAGCCCGGAAAGCCGCCTCCGACAGCCTGCTCCGCCAGCTCGGTCTCACCTTGGCCGAGACCGGCAAGACCGCCGAGGCCCTGGACATCCTCCGCCCCCTCGCCGCAACCGGCGATCCGCAATCCATGAACGCCCTCGCCGCCGCCCTCTCCGAAGCCGGGCAGCAGAAGGACGCCTGGGAGCTCGTGCAGAAAATCCTCAAGACCGATCCGGACGACGCCAAAGCCTGCGAGCTGCTCGGCCTCATCGAGCTCCGCCTCTCCCACTGGGAGCCGGCGCGCGCCGCCTCCGCGCGCTCCGTCGCCCTCCAGCGCCAGCGCCCCCTGGCCTGGAACAACCTCGGCGTCGCCCTCTACCAGCTCGGCCGCCGCGAGGACGCCGTCGACGCCTGGCAGCAGGCCGTCACTTACAAGCCGGACCTCTGGGACGCCCTCTGGAATCTCGGCCTCAAAGCCGCCGAGATCGGCCGCACCCGGCAAGCCCGCAAGGCCCTCGACCTCTTCGCCGCCGGAGCCCCGCCGGCGCGCTACGGCGACGACATCAAGAAGGCGCGGGAGATCCTCGGGAGATTGCCATGAAAAGCGCCCTCTGCGCCGTTCTTCTTCTGATTTGCGCCGCCTGCCATCCCAAGGACGGTCCGCTCGACATCCCCAAGAACACCCCTGTCATTCTCATCTCGATCGACACCCTGCGCGCCGACCACCTTCCGATGTACGGCTACAAAGGCGTCGAGACGCCGGCCCTTGATGCTCTGCGGCGCGATGCGATCCTCTATGAGAACGCCTATACCGCGACACCGCTCACCTTTCCGTCCCATACCTCGCTGCTGACCGGCGTCCTCCCCGCCGTCCACGGCGTGCGCGACAACGTCGGCTACCTGCTCGACGCCGGCAAGGTGACGCGCGGCGAGCTGCCGTATCTGCCCTGGATTCTCAAACAGAAAGGATATGCGACCGGCGGCGCGATCTCCGCCTACGTCCTCCTGGGGAAAAACGGCCTCAAGACTGGTTTCGACTTCTACGAGGACAGCATCGAGTTCCGGCAGAACCGCGGCCTCGGCGGCCTCCAGCGGCCGGGGAGCGAGACCCTGCGCGTCTCCGAGGACTGGCTGAAAAAATCCGCCGCAAAACCGTTCTTCTTTTTCTTTCACATCTACGAGCCGCACACCCCCTACGAGCCGCCCGAGCCCTTCGCCTCCCGCTTCAAGCTCCTCTATGATGGCGAGATCGCCGCCGCCGACCAGATCGTCGGCAACCTCCTCGCCGAGCTGAAGAGCCTGGACGCCTACGACCGCGCGCTCATCGTCCTCCTCTCCGACCACGGCGAGGGGCTGAACGACCATGGCGAAGACGAGCACGGCGTCCTGCTCTACCGCGAAGCCATCCACGTGCCGCTCCTCGTCAAGCTGCCGAAGTCGCAGCGCGCCGGAGCCACCGCCTCGGCCGCGGTCGGCCTCACCGACATCGCGCCCACCGTCCTCGATCTCCTGGGCGTGCCGCGCCCGAAGGCGTTGACCGGACCGTCCTTGATGGCCGTCCTCGATGCGGCGCCGCCGATCCGCCGCGTCTACTCCGAGACCTTCTACCCGCGCCTGCACTTCGGCTGGAGCGACCTCGCCTCGCTCGCCGACAGCCGCTGGCACTACATCGAAGGTCCGGCGCCCGAGCTCTACGACATGAGCCGCGATCCCGGGGAGAAGACCAACCTTCTCACCACGGAACGCCGGGTCTACGCCGATCTGCGCAAGGAGATGACCGGCTACGACCGCAAGCTCGCCGGCCCGGCGGCCGTGGACGAAGAGACCCGCAAGGCCATGATGTCCCTCGGCTACCTGGCCTCCGGAGCCGGAGCCGCCAGCGGTCCGCTGCCCGATCCGAAGAGCCGCATCGGCTCCCTGGCCGACCTCCGCGTCGGCTTCGAGCACACCTCCCGCAAGGAATACAAAGAAGCCGCCGACGCCTTCCGCAAGGTCCTCGCCGTCAATCCGCAGATGGTGGACGCCTGGGAGTTCCTCGCCGCCGCCCTGCACAAGCTCGGGCAGGACGCCGAGGCCCTGGCCGCCTACCAGGAAGCCCTGCGCATCTCGAACGGCGCGCCGCACATCGCCGTCTCCGCCGCCTCCCTCTACTTCGAAATGGGCCAGCTCGACGAAGCCGCCACCCACGCCCGCATGGCCCTCGCCACCAACGCCCCCTTCGCCCACGGCCTCCTGGCGCAGATCTCCCTCATGCGCGGCAAGCTCGACGACGCCGAGAAAGAAGCCCGCCTGGCGATGGAGGAGAAGAGCCTGCGCATCGGCCCCATGGTCACCCTCGCCGAGGTCCAGCACGACCGCGGCGACTACAAAGGAGCCCTGGAGACCATCCGCCAGGCCGAAGCCATCTACGCCCAGCGCGAAGCGAAAGACACCGACCTCCTGCGCGGCCTCAACCTCGTCCGCGGCAAGACCCAGGCCGACCTCGGCGACGCCGCGGGAGCCGAAGCCTCCTTCCGCAAAGAGCTCGAGCTCTTCCCGCAGAACGTCCGCGCCTACTCGAGCCTCGCCATCCTCTACGCCTTGACCGGCCGCAGCGCCGAGATCGCCCCCATCCTCAAGAGCATGGTCGACACCAACCCCACCCCCGCCGCCTACGTCGAAGCCGTCAAAACCCTCCGCCTCCTCAAAGATCCCACCTCCGCGGGTGCCCTCCTGCGCTACGCGATGGGGCGGTATCCGCAGAGCAAGGAGCTGCGGGAGCTGGGGAAACAGGGGTGAGCGGTCGGCATGAATCTGATAGTTTTCCGGCGATGAAACGCTCAGGCGTTGCCCCCGCGCAGAACCCTGCAATCGCCCGCACCATTCGCTTTCCCTCTAAGCTCCGCGAGAAGATCGCGGCCGACGCGGAGCGGTGCGGTCGGAGCTTCGGCGGACAGGTCATTGCCTTGCTGCGCCGGCACTACGGGGCAGATGTCGACATTGCTATGAGCCCCAAGGAAATCCTCGCGTTGGCAGACGCCAGCCTGGAGAATGTCTCGACCGCTGATCTTAACGTTCGGAAAGCGTAAATGGCGAGGTGGCCCTGGACGCCACCCAGAGGAGGGAGACAAGCATGCGGATCATCGTGACAGGAGCGACGGGGACCATCGGCAAGCCGGTCGCCGACGCGCTCGCGGCGCGCCATGAGGTGGTGCGGGTCGGGCATCGGAGCGGAGATTTCCGGTTGGACCTGGCCTCCCGGGAGTCGATCGAGCAGCTCTTCGCGGCGGTCGGCCCGTTCGACGCCCTGATCGCCGCGTCGGGCCGCTCGGCGCGATTCAAGCCTCTCCTGGAGCTGACCGACGAGGACTTTCAGTTCACCCTCGCGAACAAGCTGATGGGACAGGTGAACCTGGTGCGCATCGGTCTGCGCCACGTGCGCGACGGCGGCTCTTTCACGCTCACCAGCGGCGTGCTGGGGCTGTCTCCCATGGTGGGAAGCGCGGCGATCAGCCTGGTCAACATGGGGCTTGAAGGCTTCGCGCGCGCCGCCGCCTTGGAGCTGCTGCCGCGGAAAATCCGCGTCAACGTCGTCAGCCCGCCCTGGGTGACCGAGACTCTGAAGGAGCTGGGCTGGGACACGGCGCCCGGCCTGCCCGCGGCGGACGTCGCCAAGGCCTATGTCGAGAGCGTCGAGAGCACCCGGAACGGCGAGGTTCTCGACGCGCGGGCGTTCGCCTGAAGTCGGCGGATCGTGGGAGCGAGATGAACGAGCCGACCACCCCACCCAATCTGCTCACCCCTTTGACGTTGCGCGGCGTGACCTTGCGCAACCGGATCGTCATGTCGCCGATGTGCCAGTACTGCTCCGAAGAGGGGATGGCCAACGACTGGCACCTCGTCCATCTCGGCAGCCGCGCCGTCGGCGGGGCGGCTCTGACGTTCGTCGAGGCGACGGCGGTGACGCGCGACGGCCGGATCTCGCCTTTCGACATGGGGCTCTGGAACGACGGGCAGATCGAGCCGCTGGCCCGCATCGTCCGCTTCGTCCAGGCCCAAGGCGCTGTAGCCGGAATTCAACTGGCCCACGCCGGGCGCAAGGCGAGCACCGACCAGCCGTGGAAGGGTGGGCGCCCGATCCCGCCCGAGCAGGGCGGCTGGACCGTCGTCGCTCCCAGCCCTCTCCCGTTCTCCGAGGGTAGCCCGGTTCCGGTGGCGCTCGACGAAGCCGGCATTGAGGAGATCGTCGGCGCCTTCGCCGCCGCCGCCGGGCGTGCCCTGGCGGCGGGCTTTCGAGTCATCGAGATCCATGCCGCCCACGGTTACCTGCTGCACGAGTTTCTCTCGCCTCTCAGCAACCAGCGGGACGACCGCTTCGGCGGCAGCCTGGAGAACCGGATGCGTCTGCTGCTCCAAGTGGCCGGGCGGCTGCGCGGCCTGATCCCCGAGGAGCTGCCGCTCTTCGTGCGGATCTCGGCGACGGACTGGTCTGACGACGGTCAAGAGGCTTGGGATATGGAGCAGTCCGTCGAATTGGCGAAGCAGCTTCGGGAGCTCGGTGTGGATCTCCTCGACGTCTCCTCCGGCGGCACGCTGGCGAAAGCGAGCATCCCGGCCGCCAAGGGCTATCAGGTGCCCTTCGCCCAGCGCATCCGCCGCGAGGCCGGGATCGCGACCGGAGCGGTCGGCTTGATCACGGAGGCGCAGCACGCCGACGAGATCATCCGCAACGGGGATGCCGATCTGGTGTTTCTCGCGCGGGAGCTGCTGCGGGAGCCGTACTGGGCCCAGAAGGCGCAACGCGCACTGGGCGAGGTGCCGGCGTTGCCGGTGCAGTATGGGCGGGCGCGGTGAGCTGAGGGAAACAACGGCAAGGACATAAAGGACTGCAAGGACAGCAAGGACAGCAAGGACAGCAAGCACGAAAACCGCGAGTCGTGGACCGGTGTCCTCTTTGTCCTTGCAGTCCTTGTCGTCCTTTATGTCCTTGTTGTCCTCCGGCAGGAAGTCGGCGTCCCGTTCCGCCGCGTTACGCTGGGAGCCCCGCGCGAACCTTTGCCCAGAGATCCGCAAGACCCAGGCGGGACGACCAATCGGCAAGATAGGCGAGATCGATCTGCTCGCCGCTGATCTTGAGGATTCCCGCGATATCGCGGAGGTGCTTCTCGGAACCGCCTTCGCGGTAGTACTCCAGCTTCTTGAGGATGACGTCCTCCGGGGAGGCGAAGACGGCATCGTAGTCGGGGGCGGGCCGCAGGCGCCTGACCCTCGCGAATCGGCTGCGATTGAAGGCGTCCTCGCTCGGAACCATTACGTCGACCTTCAGCCCCGAGGCCGGATGGATGATGTTGAACTGGCCTTTTCGCGCGACGGCCTTGCGCACGGCCTCTTCGCTGACATAGAACTCGTCGCCCGGAAAGGCTCGGCAGAGCTCGCTGATACGGTGCGGCGGGAGATCGACGACGATGTCGATGACGTTCGTGAAGCGCGGCTCACCGAAGAAGATCGTCGCCACCGAGCCTGTCATGAAGTAGCGGAGCAGCTCAGACTGCTCCATGCGAGATCCTCCGCGAAGTCTCTCGCTGGATCCGCTCCTCGTCCCAGTCCGGATGCTCCGCGGCGAGGTGGCTGGCGATCATCCGCCGGGCGGAGGCGAACATGCCGCTGGCGATCGCGAGACGCTCGGCGCCCGTCTTCGTCCGCAGGATGCGCGCCATGTCGTCGTCCACGACTTCGATCCGCAGGTCGTCAAGAGGGTCGGCCATGGTCTATGGTAAGCCCAATCGGCTTTCTTCAGTCGAATTTTCGCAGGAGCCGTCCAGCAAAAGCGATGCCGTTTTGATTGAGAAGGCGATATGCTCGATCCATCTTGCTGAAGCTCACAGAGCCATGGGAAATCCAGAACCACTTCGCCACATGGTAGCCATCTCGAAAATGAGACCGAAGGTACTGAAGGGCGTGTTTCTTCTTTGCAATGACAACGCTAATTTCGGAATCTCTGGCGGTGTGAGGCTCGAGGCCGACGATTTTGGATTGTGTGGGGAGTGAGATGATGTAATCCCAGCGATTGGCGTCAGGAAATTCTCTTTTCATCGATGAGTCGAGATCCACGCTGTCTCCAACTTTCGTTCGCTCGGATTCGGCAATCAATCTGGCGTCGACCTGAGAGAGGGCTCCTATTCCACTTTTGAGATCTCTCTGCAGGGTGCTGTCCGTATGTAGAGCTGTTTTGAGGAGATGCTTCCCTTTAGGTTTCATGCGCTCTCAGCCTCATTCACCGCATCCCGAACAGCTTCGCCGAATTGTGAGCTGAATCCCGTCAGGCCGCCCCAGGTTGCTTCCCGGTTGTCCGCCGATCCCGGGTCGAGGTTTGAGATGTCTCGCGAGCTGACGCGGCGGGAAGTTGGATCAATCTCCAGGAAGTAAACCCGGTATGCCGATTTCAGGGCATGCTCCATGACTTCTCTGACGGACGCTGGTCGCTTGACGGCGAAGGCGCGAGAGAGAAGTTGCCACCTCGCCCGATACTCGCTGAGACGCCGGATCGCCCAGACGATGTCCAAAACGAGAGGGGAGTGTGTTGATATCACGACCTTGTAACCGCGCCAGAGCAGGTCCAGGACGAGGAGCATGAACACGGTGATGGCATGTGGATGCAAGCCCATTTCGGGCTCCTCGATCACGACCCAATCCACCTCGGAGAGCTTTTTCTCCTTGCGTGGTGGCAGAACATGGTACAACCCGAGGAGAAGTGGAGTGAATTCTCGTTGGCCCGCGGTCCACGTCATGAAGGGCAACGAAGGGCCGTCTTTAAAGGAGAGTCGTAACCTGTAGCGGAGCCCTTCTTTCTCGAGCTCTACCTTCCCTCCATGAAAGACGGCTTCATCGATGAGCTTCCGATACTGTTCCTTCAAAATTCTTTCGACTGGAAAGAGGGCGGCTGCTTGTCTTCCACTGAAGCGCTGATAAAGGCTTTGGCTAAAGAGGCGGGCGACGACAGGTGTATCCGCATTCAGCTTCAGAAAGGGAGCCGGCCAACCCTCGGCGAGTAGAAGCGCTCGATGCGCCGGAATGAAGAATACGCTGCCGTTCAGCTTCCTTTTCAATCCCTTTGTCCAGGAGCTGGGTGTAATCGAATTGCCATCGAAACGGACGACTGTTTTCTCCGTGGTCCAAGAGGCAGACATTCCTTCACCGAAGGTCAGGTCGAGGAGGTTTTTCGCCGTTTTGACGTCGTGTCCCGCTTCCTTCAGGGCGAAGACGATTTCTCCTATGTCGACCGCAATCTTGAGCCATTGAAGGAGAAGGCTCTTGCCAGTTGCTTGGGGTCCAACCAACACGGTGAGATCGCCGAACTCGATCCGAGCCTCTTCGATCTGGGCAAAGTGCTTTACCTCCAGAACATGAGGCTTCTCGGCGGCAGGGGATGGTGAGGCCGTCATGATGCCAGTCTACTACGAAGGCTGCCGCCGAAGCAGGAGGATCGCGAGACGCTCGGCGCCGGTCTTCTTCCGCAGGATGCGCGCCATGGCCTCCCGGTGCACATGCGGGGGTCCCTCCTGTTCAGGTAGACGTGCTCGGAGCGCGAAAGTTTCGTCAGCCTGAGCCGCGGCCGGCCGCTTCCTGAGGCTGCCGCGCGGCCGAGCCGTCGAGGGACAGCTTCCGCATCTCGGATGCGGTGGTGGCGAGCTCTCGTTCGAGGAGCTGGAGCCCCTGGCCGCAGTCTTCGGCCTTGCCGGCGTGGGCTGACTCTTCGAGCCGGCGGCAGAGGCCGGCGACCGCCATGGCGCCGAGCAGGCCGGCGGCTCCGCGGAGCCCGTGCGCGGAGGATTCCACCAGCTTGAGCCGCCCCTCGCGGGCCGCCTGTGCCATCTCGGGCAGCCGTTGGCCGGCGCCTTCGAAGAAGAGCCGCGCGCTCTCGGCGAAGAGGTTCCGGCCCTGTTCCTCGCCGATCTGGACGAGCTGCCGGATCCGCGCCTCGTCGAGCCGGGCGACCGGGAGCTCGGGCGCCAGCGGCGCGGTCTCGGCGGCGCGCATCCCGGTGCCGTGGCCGAGCCATTTGAGGAGGATGGCTTGCAGCTTCTCCGTCGACGTCGGTTTGCTGAGGAAATCGTCCATCCCGGCCTCAATGCATTTCTGCCGGTCGCCGGCCAGGGTGTGGGCGGTGAGCGCCACGATCGGCATCGGCTCCAGATGCTTTTTCTGTTCCCAGAGGCGGATGGCGCGCGTGGCGTCGTAGCCGTCGAGCTCCGGCATCTGGCAGTCCATCAGGAGGATGTCGTAGCGCCGCTCGTGGCAGCTCGCCAAGGCTCCCACGCCGTCGCCGACGACGGTGACGCGGCAGCCGAGCGATTCGAGCATGAGGCTCAGCACCCACTGGTTGATGGAGTTGTCCTCGGCGAGGAGGACGTCGGCGCTGAGGGCGGGAGTCTGCGCGGGCGCCTTGCCGGCCGGCTTGTCTGTCTCCTGGAGCCCCGCCGGCTCCGCGGCGTGCCGCAGAAGATCTTGCAGGGTGCTGAAGAAGCGGCTGAGACGCACGGGCTTCACGAGGCAGGCGGAGAACCGGCCGGCCTCGGCGAGCCGCTCCGTATCGCCGGCCTGGAAGGGGGAGAGGAAGAGCAGCAGCTCCGCCCGGCATTCCTCAGCCTTGATCTCCTCGGCGAGCTCTTCGGCGCCGTGCTCGGGCAGCGCGGCGTCGAGGATGACCACGTCGAACGGCGCGGTGTCGCACAGCCTGGCCCGGGCCGCGGCCTTCGACGTGCTGCTCAGGACCACCATCCCCTGGGCTGTCATCAGCTCGCTCAGGATCAGTGCCCGCTGGGCGGAGGGATCGACCACGAGCACCCGCTTTCCGGCGAGACCGTCGACCGCGTGGCTCTCCGGCTGCGCCTGGCTGTCGAGCGGTAGGGGGAGCTCGAACCAGAAGGTCGAGCCTTCGCCCAGCCCGCTGTCGACTCCGATGGTGCCTCCCATCAACGTCACCAGCTCATAGCTGATGGCCAGGCCCAGGCCCGTACCGCCGAAGCGTCGCGTCGTCGAAGGATCGGCCTGGGTGAACCGGTCGAAGATCTTGGCCCGGTTTTCCGCGCTGACGCCGATGCCGCTGTCGCGGATTTCGCAGCGGAAGGCGCCGGAGGGGGTCGCGCTGCAATCGACCCGCACGAAACCGTGCTCGGTGAACTTGATCGCATTGCTCAGGAGGTTGCGCAGCACCTGGAGAATGCGCATCGGGTCGCCGATCACCTGGCGGGCGGCGGCGGGAGAGTAGCGCAGCATCAGGTCGAGCCCTTTGCGTTCGGTGGCGAGGGTCTGCTCGTCGATCACTTCCTCGGCGAGCAGGAGCAGATCGCAGGGGATCGGCTCGAGGAGCATCTTGCCCGCATCGATCTTCGACAGGTCCAGGATTTCGTCGAGGATCGCCAGGAGGGATTCTCCGGAGCGCGAGATCGCTTTGCAGTAATCGTGCTGCGTGGGGTCGAGGTGGGTGTTGAGGAGCAGGCTCGCCATGCCGAGGACGCCGTTCATCGGCGTGCGGATCTCGTGGCTCATGTTGGCGAGGAATTGCGACTTGACGAGGGCGGCGTGCTCGGCGCGGTCCCTGGCGGCGGTGAGCTCCGCGTTGGTGCTCTGCAGCTCGGCGGTGCGGCGGGCGACCTCGGCTTCGAGGACGTCGCTGTGGAGCAGCAAAGTCTCGTCGCGCTGTTGGATCTGCTCCAGCATCGAGTTGAACGTAAAGGCCAGTTGCCCCAACTCGTCGTCACCGACGCGCGCGGCCCGCAGCTTGTAGTCCCGGGTGTGCGAAACGGCGTCGGCGATGCGGACGAGCTCAAGGATCGGCCCGGAGATGAAGTGCTGTAAACGGTCGGAGATCACGACGGCCAACCCCATGGTGACGGCGAGGGCGAGGAGCAGGAACCCGGCGACTTGGAGCACGAGCTCATCCAGCCTGCGGAGGTCTCCCTGGAGCAGGACCGTACCAATCTGCTCGCCGTCGAGCATCACCGGGCGGAGGGTGAAGAGACTGCCGTCCGCGAACCAGGTGCCGGCCTTACCGGGGGAGCGGGGCGGATGGGGGAAGGCGGCACGGCCCTCCGGGCGCACGTAGGCGGCGAGCAGGTCGCCGCCGAGCGTGTAGACCGCGCTCTGCTGGAGGTGGGGTTGGAGGCGAAGGGAGGAGACCGTCTCCAGAGCCGCCTTGCGGTCGTTGAAGGAGACGGCCGCGGTGACGGCGTCGGCCGTGACGGCGGCCAGCGATTCGATCTCATAGGCCAGGGAGCTGCGCCGGGCCTGCACCGCCTGGAAGGCGAGGAGGAGGCCCACGGTCACCGAGCTGATCAGCCCCACCCCGACCAGGAGGGTGATCAGCTTGAGCCGGAGCGAGAGCTTGAGCGGTCTCACGTTCATCTCTCCCCGCGGTCGATCACCTTGGCCAGGCCGAGGAGCTTGGAGCTCACTGCGAGGCCGGCCGCGGCGGCGGCGTGCCGGTTGATCTCGAAGCGGACGTGCTCCTGCTCGACCACGAAGTTGATCATCCCGCCGCGTTGCGCGAAACCTTCCGCTTCCCCCACCAGCAGCACCGGGCGCCCGCCGACCGCGCTCAGGACCTCCGGGAGGAGAGCGTCGTCGCCGCGCCGCAGGAAGACGATCTGGCACGCCGCGAGCTCCTGGGGGAGACCGGGATGGAGAATGACCACGCGGCGTCCCTGGACGACCTTCTTTTCGAGCTCCTGGAGGAGAGGCGGAGCGGAGAGGTCCGCGCCGTAGACGCAGAAGCGGTGCGTCTCGGGATGGCCGGCGAAGGCGCTGTCGGGCCACTCGACGAACTTCGCGAAGTTGTACAGGAACGCGGCCTTGACGGCGTACTCATCCACCGGCGCCGGCGACGCGGCAGCCGCCGCGAGCAGGATCACCAGGGCGCAGGAGAGCACACCTTTCACCATGTCCAGGTGAGGCTGAAGGAGGCGCTCGGCTCGACGCGGCTCGGCAGGTCACCGAACTCCGTGGTGCCAAACTCGGCGTGACTGCCGGACAGGACGTCGCGGACGCTGAGCGCCAATTCGAGGTCCGGGCGTGGCCGCCATCCCAGGCGGCCGTCCAGCCCGAGGTGGGAGGGCACTCTGAGAGCCGGCACGGCGGCCGCCCAGCGTAGCGCGAGGTCGAGCTCGACGTCGCGCGGCAGATCGAGGCGGCTGCCCAGCCGGGCCTGATGGCGGGGAGAGCTGTCGAAGACGGTGCGCGCCAGTTGGGCGCCTTCGTGGAAGGCGAGGCTCGCGAAGCGCAGGCTCCAATAGTTGGCGGTCAGCGTCCAGTCCGGCCGCGGCGCCCATCCGCCGGTGACCTCGAGCCCCTGCGTCTCGGCATCGGCCACCTTCGCCAGCACCAGCTCCTGCACGATCCGCGGCGGCGGCCCAGGCTCGAAGTGGGCGGCTCCGATGCGGCCGGAGAGGAGGCCGTTGTAATGGTGGTTGAAAGCGGCGACGTCGAACGTCAGCGTGTCGGTGGCCTGGAGGCGGTACCCTGCTTCCGAAGCGAGCAATGTTTCGGAATCGAGATTCCTGCTGCCGGCGACCGTCACCTGCACGGGAAGGCCGCTCGGAGACGGCACCGTGAGGAGCCAGATCCGCAGATCGCGCTCCGAGCGCGAGGCCGTGCGCACGGCCCGGGAGACGGAGCTCCAGAGGAACTGGCGGCTGCCGATCTTGCCGGAGAGGCGCACCGTGGGCTGCACCTCGAAGCCGGTGAACTGGTTGTGCTCGATCTTGGTGCCGAGCGTGAGCCGCGCGCGGTCTCCGGCCAGGGCGATCTCGTCTTGCAGGAAGCCGCTCCAGATCTGCCGGCTTTCCTGCGGCGGCTCGTAGGACAGGAGCTGACCCAGGGGCAGGTCATCCTGCATGAGACGCAGTCCGAAGCCCGCCACCAAGCGGTTGCGCCGCGCCGCCGAGGTCTCGACCTGGACGTCGAAGTCGGCCGTCTCGATGTCATAGCCGAACACCCGCGGCTCGCGGCGGCGTTCGCGGTCGACGTAGGCCTGGACCATCAAGGCTCCATCCCCCGCGAACGGCCGCCGCCAGCGGACCTGGGCATAGGCTTCCGAGGCCGCCACCCGCGTCCGGATCTCCTCCTGATACGGAGGGGTGAGCAGAGGCAGATGCGGCCGGTTGTCGTGGTCGCTGCGCAGGGCGCCGCCGAAAATCGTCAGGGAGCCCGACGCCAGCGTCCAGTCGGCGCGGAAGCCCGCGCCGGCTCTCTGTCCCGCGTCCCCCGCAGCGCCGCCGCCGGGGCGTTTCCCCTCCGCGTCGCGGCTGAAGGTTCCCCAGAGCCGGTAGCGCCCCTGCCCGGGGAGCCGGGCGGAATACCCGAGGTCCAGGAAGCCCTGTTGCACCGTGCCGCCGCCGGCGGTCAGCAGACCGCCGGCCGCCGCCGCGGGCTCCTTGGTGATGATGTTGATGACGCCGTTGACCGCGTTGACTCCCCACAGCGAGCCGCCCGGCCCGCGGATCACCTCGATACGCTCGATCTCGGAGAGCGGGAGGTTCTGCAGCTCCCAGAACACGCTGGAGAACAGAGAGGAATAGATACTGCGGCCGTCGATGAGGACGAGCAGCTTGTTGGCGTACTGGGAGTTGAAACCGCGGGCCGAGATCGCCCACTTGTTGTCGTCGATGCGGGCGACGTCGAGACCGGGGACCGCGCGGAGAGCGTCGGGCACGGAGCGCGCGCCGGAGCGCCGGAGATCCTCCGCGGTCAGCACGAAGACCGCCGCGGGAGTGGTGAAGGCCGGCGCGGCGTGCTTGGAGGCGGAGACGATCTTGACGTCGAGCAGCTCTTCGAGGCTGAGAGACGTCAGGTCCCCCTGGTCGGCAGGCGGGCCCGAGACCGCCGCCTGCGCGGCCGGAAGCGCTCCCAGCCCACCGCAAATCAGGACGATGAGCACGCGCCGCGACGATCTTGACACCCCCCCGGGAACCATGAGTCAACCCTCCTCCTGCCTCCGAAAAACGTCAAAACAAGAGATATCTTGAAAGCAGGATATGGGAACGCGCTTACAGCCCGTATTACGGGGGGGGCCGCGTCGTCACCAGGCTCTAATACCTTCCCCCGCTTTCCGTCGTCTCAACCTGTAGAACAGCGAGAGACGTGCGCGGGGCACGCCTCTACTTCCGGGAAGGTGAACAATGAACACAAAGATTATCGGTGCGGTGATGCTGCTCATGGCGGCAGCCCTGGCCACCGGTCCCGTGGCCGCTCAGAAGGACTCGTGCGACGAAGCCTGCGTGCAGGCCAAAGTCGACCGCCATCTGCTCCTGATGGGCGAATACGACAACGAAGAACAGCTCCAGGCTTCGCTGCGCGATCTCGCCGCGTCCGGGTCACAGGCCGTCCGGGCCGCCGCCGGCACCTATGACGCCTGGACGCGCGTCGAAATCAAGGAGCCGGATGGAGACGTGACGCCTGGCGAGATGCGCTGGCGTGCCGTCTATCTGCTGGGGAGCCTCGGCATGCGCGAAGCGGTCAAGACGCTCTATTTGATCGCGCAGGCCCCGCTGCCGCGGCCGGGGGGCGATGAAGACGTGTTCGGCGACGAGGTGCGGATCCGCCTGCGCGCCGTCGCAGGGCTGGAAAACCTGGGCGCGGTCGACGAGCTGAGGGACCTGTATAACGGCGGTGGAGTGCTGCGCAATTCCACGGCGGCCAGTCTCTTCGTCCTCGGCGTCAACGTCGGCGGGGTGTACCGGACCGACGCGCGGACCGCGCTCGCCGAGGAGAAGGTCGATCCCACGGACTACAACCCCAATCTGGGCCGGCCCGCGCAGCCGGAGCTGCCCGACTCCCCAACGTTCCGGGTAGAGCCGCGGCCCGACACCCCCGCCGCCACTCCGAAAAACTGAGACATCAAGAGATCAAGGAGATATGACATGAGAATCAAGAGCATCGCTCTCGTCTGCTTCTGCCTGGCCTTCGGCGGCCGTATGGCCTCGGCCTGCGACACGTTGCGCAGCTCCGAGCCGGCCGTGCAATTCAACCACTGGTGCTCCCAGGGATTCGTCGATTTCTTCTGGGACGCCTACGACTTTGACCAGGGTGACTGGGAAGGCTTCGGCTTCGACCAAGCCTGCGATCTGAGAAGGCCGCTCGCACGCACCTTCCAGGCCATCGAGATGGTCAACTTCTCCTCTCCGGTCGATCCGTTCTTCACCGACGACTTCACCGGCGACATCCTGCACTGGGGCGGCAATTACACCATGCGCGAGATCGACGAGCTGGACGCCCGCTGCAGTAACGGCACGTTCAGTGCGTTCACCGTCTGGGGTCCGATCATCGACAACAACACCGAGCTCTACACCCGGTTCTTCTACTCGAGCAACGTGGTGCAGCGCGCCAGCATCCTGGTCCACGAAGCCCGCCACGCCGACTGGTGCGGCCACAACGGCAACGACGGGTCGAACGCCTGTCCGTCGGGGAGCCCGTCGTGCGACGAGAAGCTCAACGACGGCTGCTCCGGCATCGGCTCGCCGAGCGGAAAAGGGGCTGACGGCTTCCAGGTCATGTGGCTCTGGGCCTTCACCCTCGGAGCCGACGCGCAGCACGGCGGCTCGGTGAGGAAAGCCATGGCGAGGGACGCGGCGAACGGCATCATCGACTCGATGTTCGACGTCAATCCGTGCTTCCACATCACGAGCAACGGCGACAAGATCACGACCTGCTGAAACCCCGGCCGCGGGCGCGTCAGGCGCCCGCGGCTTCCGCCGTCGCCGGCCCGGACCAGGCGCGAAGAGGAACAATGCGGCCAGCTCCCTCAGCCTTCCGGAAGTAGCGGTCGTCAGCGGTGATCAGGAGGCCGTCATGCTCGAAAGCGACGGCGTGATAGAAGGTATCGAAAAGATGATGCTTGAGATCGCGGGCGAGACGGCTCGCCCGCCGGAGAGTGGTCAAATCACCCGCGACGGACAGCTCCATGGCGTCAAGGAGATCGATCGCCGGCTCGGCGGTCTCGGGAGAGAGACGAGTGACGACCGCGGCTACTTCGGTGAGCCAGTGGGGAGGCTGAAGGATTTCAACCTGTCCGCTCTGAAAATCGCGGAGCAGCCGGAGTGCCTCGTCGAGGTGTTCCTCGCGAGCGGGATCAGGCAGGGCCCACTTGACGATGACGCTGGCGTCGACCACGACCCTCAAGGCCGGCCTTCCCGGCGCGCGTCCGCGATCTCCTCATCCGAGGCCGGACGTTGTTGCCGGCGCAGGTCGAGGAGAGCGTCGATGGCGACAGCCCGGCGCTGGTGGCGCTTTCTCTCGTCGACGGCCTGCTGCATGAGCCGGGCGATGATCGCGCTGCGGTTTTCGGTCGCGAACGTCTCCTGGAAAGCCTCTTTGATCTCGTCGGGTACGCTGAAATTTACAGTGGCCACCGGCCCTCCTTTGTTGAAGATTTCAACAAGGATAACAGGGCGCGAGTCTGCCCTTCAAGAGGGCGCTTCAATCGCCCGCAGCGTCGCCTTGACGCACGCCCGCCCGAGATAGATCTCATCTCCGTGCTGGAGCTTGATCCCCCGGCGGTCCTGCGGGCTGACGTCGATCGTGCGGCCGTCGCGGAGGATGCGGGTGACGGAGGCGCCGGGCTCGGCGCGCAGGCGGTAGGCTTTGAGCTCGTCGTCCCAGGTGAGGCGGGCCTGCTCGCGGGAGACGGTGGGGCTGACGTCTCCTTCTTCCAGGAAGATGACGTCGTTGCGGCGGCGGACCCTCTCCTCGGCGTCGAAGACCTCTTCGAGGCGGCCGAGGTTGATGCGGTCCTGCCCTTCGAAGGTGTAGACGTGCTGGCTGGCGGTGCCTTTGAGGACGGTCAGGTCGAGGATGGGGCGGGCAAGAGGCGCGGCCTGGACGGATTCGGCTTTCTGGAGATCGAGGCGGAAGCGGCGGTCGCCGAAGGCGGGATCGGGCGCGTCGCCGGCGGCGATCACCGTGATCTCCGCGATCTCGACGTCGAGATCGGCCGGTGCCTTGGCTTCGTGGTCGCGCAGCCTCTCGGCGATGTCGGCTTTCAGGTCCCAGGCCTCGTGGACGATCGTCTCCAGCTCCTCGCGTTCCTGCTCCGTGTCGGCCAGGATGTGGATCCTGATCCGGTTGTAGGGGAAGATCCGCTTGCCGACGCCGGCGGTGACGATCCGGGACTGCACCTCGTCGAGAATCGCGCGCCGGATTTCGAGCGGCGCGGTGCCGCGGCGGTAGGGTTTCAGGAGGTCGCGCATCTTGTCCAGAAAGTCGGCCATTCCTATTGTTCTCCTGCCGGTTGTTCTCCTGCCGGGGGTGGTGTCACCGGGGTGAGGATGCCGAGCTCCGCGGCGGCGCGCACGATGTCGCCGGTCGCGGGCGCCGCCAGCCGGCCGCCGTAGCCGCCGTGCTCGACGATGACGCTGACGGCGATCCTTTTCGCCCCCTGCGGTGCATCATACGGCGCATAGCCGACGAACCAGGAGTGCGACTGCTTGTCCTTGACCTCCGCGGTGCCCGTCTTGCCGGCGATGGCCGGCTGGAGGCGGCCGAGGAAGACCGAAGCGGTGCCCGCGGTGACCACCTTGCGCATGGCCTGCGCGATCAGGCTCACGGAAGGGCCGGCGAGGATCGTCTCCGGCGGCAGCTTCCGCGCGTTGCTCTCGTCGGTCACCCAGCGCCCCTGCGGCATGGAGCCGTTGTCGGCGATGGTGGCGGCGACGCGGGCCATCTGGAAGGGCGTCGCGGTGACCTGCCCCTGGCCGTAGGCGGACTGCGAGATCGACTTCTTGAGCTGCTCCGGCGTGTTCGGCACCGCCACGGTGATCCCCAGCTTCTTGGCGGTCTCCAGAAGCGGCCCCGGCCCCACGTCGTAGGTGCCGAGCTGGGCGAAGTAGGCGTTGCACGAGACGGCGATCCCCTTCTGGAGATCGACGGTGCCGTGCGGCTCGTGGTCCGTCGGATCGTCGCGGATCGGCCGGCGGGTGCCGCGGATGGTGTTGCCGACGCGGCCGTCGGGCAGCCCGATGCACTCGTAAGTCTTCGCGGCCAGCGCCGGATCCTTGCGCAGGGCGGCGATGGCGGTGACCAGCTTGAAGGTGGAGCCCGGCGGATAGATGCCGTAGCGGGCGCGGTCGATCAGTGTCTTCGCCGCCCCCTCGGGCGTCGAGGCCGCCGAGACCTGCTCCGGCCAGGGATAGCTGACGCTGGCCAGGACGTCGCCGTTGGCCGGATCGAGGACCACGGCGGCGGCGCCGTAGCCGGCCTGCCGCGCGGCGCGCTCGAGGATCTCCGCGGCGCGGAGCTGGAGGCGGACGTCGACCGACATGTGGAGGGTGCGGTCGCGCGTCAGGATCTTCTGCACCGCCGGGTGCCCGGGCCGCCAGCGGAAGCGCAGGAGCGGGATCAGCTCCGTATAGTCGAGCTGGATCAGGTCGGACATCTCGCCATTGGGCTGCTTCACCTGCACGACCTTGGAGTAGTCGTCATAACCCTGGAGCTTGAGACGCGAGTCGCGCTCGGCGTAGGAGGTGTTCGGCGCTCCCCAGTTGACGCGCGTGCGCAGGTCGCCGAGGAGATGGAAAGTGCGTCCGCCGAACGGGTAGAGCCGGCTGCCGGCCGGCCCGGCCTGCGCCAGGGAGACGCCGAGCCGCTCGTAGGTGGAGCGGAAACGCTCCAGCTCCTTGGGATCGCTGGTCGCCATCGGGATGCCGTTGCGGTCGACGATCGAGCCGCGCGGGATGGTCTCGGCGATGTCGACCAGGCGCGGGTTGTACTGGAAGCGCCGCCAGCCGTCCGCCTGGAGGGTGAGGGCGCCGCGGGTGAGGACCTTGTCGGCCCGGATGACCTGGACATAGGCGGCCTTGAGGAGGATGCCGAGGCCGAGCGCGCCGAGGCCGATGGCGGACCAGCGCACGGCGCCGCGGAACCGCGCCGCCGCGCTGCCGTCTCCCGGCCGCGCTGTGGCGGCGAGGAGGAGGCCGACGATGAGAAAGTTGGCCAGCATCGCCGAGCGGCCGGAGCTCAAGAACGGCGAGACGACGCCGGAGAGCGGCAGCAGGCCGAGCACGCCGCCGCCGATCAGCGCCATCTGGAGGCCGAGCAGGAGGGTCAGCCCGAGGGTCAGGAAGAAGCTGTAGAGACCGCTCGCCCGCAGCGCCGCCCGGAAGCCGCGCAGGAGGAGAACGCTCCACAGGGCGAAGACGGCGAGGATGCCGAGGAAGCCGAGCTCCTCGCCGATCGCCGCCAGCACCAGATCGGTGTGGACGGCGGGCACGTAGCCGGGCTGGCCGAGGCCGAGGCCGGTGCCGGAGATCGCGCCGCCGGCCATCGCCCACAGGCTCTGCGCCAGGTGGTCGCCGCCGCGGAAGGTGTTGTCCCACGGCGAGAGCCACATGTCGATGCGGCCGGTGACCATCTTGGGAATGCCGAGCTTGTAGCCGATCAGGAAGGCGGTGACGATGACCGCACCGCCGACGGCGACCATGACGCCGCGCCCGCGGGCGGTGGCGTAGAGCATGAGGAAGAGGAACGCCATCACCAGCGCCGGCCCGAGGTCGTGCTGGAAGAAGAAGAAGAGCAGCACGACGGCGAGGGCGAGGAAGGGCGGCAGCAGGTATTCGAGCTTGGGGATGCGCAGCCGGGCCGGCAGGGCGCCGAGGCCGCCGCGGCTCTCGGACAGCTCGCGCAGGAACTCCCAGCGGTCGAAGAAGTAGCCGGCGAGGAAGAAGACGACGAGGACCTTGATCGCCTCCACCGGCTGGAAGCCGAACAGGTTGACCTTGGCATCGCTGCCGCCGGGGCCGCTGCCGAAGAGGATGAGGAGGACGGACAGCCCGACCGCGGCGAGCAGCGGCACGAAGGTGAGGCGGCGCAGCCAGGAGCGTTCGAGGTCGATCTGGCTCGCCGCCGCCAGCAGGGCGAGGCCGACGGCGACGCCCTGCACGAAGCCGCGGAAGAGCAGCAGGTCGCGCACCGGGTCGCGCACGCTGATCATCATCATCAGCCCCAGGCCGGTGAGCACCAGGAGGAGCGGCAGCAGCAGGGGATCGCCGGGGAAGCGCCGCAGGGTCAGGAAGACGTGGACGGCGACGAAGCCGGCGAAGAAGAGCGCGCCCCAGAGCAGGAGCTGGGAGCGGAACTGCGCCGGCGTGCGCACGACGAGGTGCGGCTTGAGCGCGCGGAGCTGCGGGAAGGTGAGGAGGCGCACCGTGGCGTCCGAATTTGTTCCCATGGTTGGGTCCGTCCCCTGGGAGCGCGAGCGCAGGCCGGGCAGGCGCGAATTCTTCGCGATCTCGGAGACCGGAACGCGGAGGAGAGACAGCTCGCCGACGTTGGCCAGGCGGTGCTCCTGCAGGGACTGGGAGATCTCGCGCGCCACGAAGGAGCGCTCGGCCGGCTCGTCGAGAAAGCCGAGCAGGGGCAGGAGCTGATCCGGATTGCGTACCTCGTTGATCTCGACGATGTCACCGCTCGCGATGCGCTTCTCGATGTCCGCCAGCGGCCGGGTGACGGCGAGATAGACGAGGATCAGGCCGAAGAGCACGGCGAGCGCGCCGCCGGCGAGCAGCAGGGTTTCAGTGCTCCGGCTGGAAAGGGGGCCACCCATTCCCGGGTAACCGGACGATCCGGAGGTGCTCCGTTGACGGCGCTCGGCGGCGGTGCTGCGGGTTACGGCCATGGGCTCTCCTTCCTCCTCATCCTCAAAACCCCAGCAGCCTTTCGAGCACGCCCGGCTCGTGGAGGTGGTCGAGCTCGCTCTCCACGTCGTGCACGCGCTCCTCGACGTCGGCGCTGTTGGCGCGCTCGCCGGCGTAGCCGGGGATCTCGGCGTAGAAGCTCAAGGCCTGGTGGAAGTGGTCGCGGGCGCGGTCGAGCAGCTCGAGCCGGTCGTCGGCGCGGCCGGTCTTCTCGGCGCGGGTCTGGAGCTCGATGCCTTTTCTCCGGAAGCCGTCGGCGAGCATCGCCTTCTCGCGGCGGCCGAGGGGATAGCCGCGCTTGCCGAGCTCGCCGAGCGCCTTCTGCAGGGCGTCGAGATCGAAGGTCTCGTAGGAGTAGACCCGCGCCAGCCCGAGATAGGGATCGGCCCAGTCGGGAGCGCGGCGGGCGGCGTCGCGGAAGCCGGCGACCGCATCCTCGACCTTCTTGTCGGCCTCCGCCCGCTGTCCTTTGGCGCGCAGGGTCTGCGAGGCGATGCGGTCGAGGTGGGCCTGGATGTAGATCATGCGCGCGCGGAGCCCGCGGTCGTAGTCGAGGTCGAGGGCCTCCTCCAGGACGTGGTGCGCCCTCTCCCAGCCCTTCTCGGTGGTGCGCGGATTGTCGCCGTGATAGCTGTCCAGGATGCGCTCCGCCTGCTGCACCAGCGCCGAGCGGAGCTCGTCGCGCACCGCGCCGAGCCCGAGACCCAGGCCGAGGCTGAGCCGGGCGGCGTCCTGGTAGCGCGCCCAGATCGCGTCGAGGTCCGGGCTCGGGCTCGCCACCAGCTCATGCTGGATCTCCCTCGCCTCGCCGCGCACCCAGGCCTGGGCGATCACGAACGCCGCCGCCAGAGCGATGAGCAGAGCCGTCCGCCACCGCCGCTTCCCCCGCACGGCGGGGGCCGGCGCAACCACCTCGGGCTCGGCCGGAGGCCCGAGAGGCAGGGGAGGGGGGAGCTCTCCCGTCAGCTCCCCCGTCGTGCGCCGCGTCGCGTCGATCGCGCGCCGGAACGGCAGCACCGTCTCGGCGGCCGGCCGGTCCGGCTCCGTGGTGCGCCGCGTCTCGCCGATCGGCGGCGCGGCGCTCCTCTCCGGCCGCGCCGGCCACTCCAGCGGCGTGCCGGTGCGCCGCGTGGCGCTCAGGTCCGCCGCCGGCTCTCCCTCCGGCACCGCCTCGCTGGGCAGCGGGAGCCCTGCGAGCCAGGCGTCGAGATCCGCCTTCATTTCTCCGGCCGTGGCGTAGCGCCGGGCGACGTCGAAGGCGAGGCTCCTCCGGATGATCTTGCGCAGCGCCGGCGACACGTCGGCCGGCAGCGGCTCGGGCGGCTGGCCGCGGCGGATCTTCGTCTCCAGCTCCTCCGGCTCCTCGCCGGTGAACGGCGGCCGGCCGCTCACCATCAGATAGAGCACGACGCCGACCGCCCAGAGATCCGAATGGCGGTCCACGGCGCCGCGGTCGAGACGCTCCGGTGGTGTGTAAGGGAGGCTGCCGAACAGGTTGACCGTGAAGCGCCGGGTCTGCGACAGGTGCTTGGCGATGCCGAAGTCGAGGACGCGGACGCGGTCGTTCTCCTGGAGCCGGATGTTCTCCGGCTTGATGTCGCCGTGCACGATGCCCGAGATGCGCCGGCCGGCGACCTCGGCCGAGAACTGGTGGCAGACCTCCAGCATGGCGCAGAGCTGGTCCGCGATGAGCACGGCGCGCGTCTCGGTGAGCGGGCCGTGCGAGAGCACCTCGGAGAGATCGGTGCCGGCCACGTACTCCATGGCGAACCAGAGGAAGCCGGCGTCCTGGCCCTCTTCGTAGACGGCGGCGACCTGCGGCGCCACCTCGGAGATCTGGCGCTGGATGGCGAGACCGTTCTTCTCCGCCTCCAGCATCTCCGGATCGGTGCGCCGCTGGAGGCGGATCACCTTGAGGGCCACCTCGGCGCCGCGCTCGGGGTCCCAGGCGAGATAGACGTCGCCCATGGCACCGCGCCCGAGGAAGTCGCGGATCTCGAAGCGTCCGACCTGCTGTTGGGTGACCACGGCGCGTCAGCGGCTCCGGCGGGGCCTGGGGGAGGGAGTGGTGACGGGGGTCGCGGAGGGCACGGGAGCTCCGGGGATGGACAGCCGGGGCGACACGCGCACCGCCTTGTCGCGGAGCAGGGAGCCGAACGAGTTGAAGCCGAAGATCTCGTCGATGCGGTCGGCCGCGGGGACCCAGACCGCCGCGGCGGCGTTGTCTTCGAGCTTGTTGCCGATGAGCTGCGGCCGGGCGGCGTCGCGGATCTCGACCCCCGGCCCCGGCACCGTCTTGTCCGTGCCGTTCCTGTGGATCAGGTTGTTGCGCAGGCTGGGGACCGCCTGGTCGCGCACGATGACGCCGGCACCGGGGTTGTCGTGGATGTACGAGTCGCGCACCGCGGAGCGGTCGCCGCCGGCGATCTCCAGGCCGGCGGTGGTGGCGCCGGAGATCTCCACGTCTTCCACCTCGACCGTGGAGCCGGAGAGGCGCAGCCCCATGGCGAGCGGGGCGTCCGGGCTGCCCGCGATCTTGAAGCCTGCGAAGCGGACGCCGTGCACGCTGTCCGCCGAGACCGCCGGCTCCGCCACGCCCTTCGGCAGGCGGATCACGGCGCCGCGCGGCGTCCGGCTCACCAGGTTGACGCCGTCCTTGAGCTGGAAGGGGCCGGCATAATCGCCGGGCTCGACCTCCACGGTGTCGCCCGGCTGCGCCTGGGCAAGAGCGTCGGCGATGGTGCGCAAGGTTTGCGGGCTGGCGGTCGTTCCGGGGGCTTGAGCATCCACGTGCAGGACGTGCGCCGGTTCCGGCGCGGCGCCGAAGATTCCGCCGAGGCCGGCCTTGTCCATCCACGGGCGGAGCGGCGCGCGGAAGACGTAGAGCGCCAGCGCTCCGGCGGCCAGCCCATAGAGGAGGAAGGCGGGCCAGCTCGTCAGCCGGCTCCACAGCCGCTCGCCGAATCCGGGCCTGGCGCTGGCGGCGCCGCGGATCTGGCCGGGAGGCCGGCGTTCCACGGGACCGGCCATCGTGGTGCCACCATAGGCGGGAGCCGAGCCGCCGGCCGGCCGCGCGCCGTCCTCGCCGAACCCCGCGCCCTCCACGAGCACGATCGAAATGTTGTCCTTGCCGCCCGCGGCGTTGGCCGCGGCGATGAGGTCGCGCACCGCGGCGGCGGGGTTGCCGGGGCGGCTCCGGACCGTCTCCAGGATCTCGCCCGAGGTCACCATGTCGCTCAGGCCGTCGCTGCAGATCAGCAGCGCGCTCTCGGCGTCGAAGGGAAGCTGGTGGATCTCGATGAAGCCTTCCTCGTCCGGCTCGTGGGGGGCGGAGCCGACGTCGCGGAAGATCTCGTTGCGCCGCGGGTGGTGCATGGCTTCGAGCTCGGAGAGCTCGCCGGCGTCCTCGCGCATGCCGACGGGCGAGTGGTCGCGGGTGACCTTGCGGATCGTGCCGCGGCGCAGCAGGTAGAGGCGGCTGTCGCCGACGTGGCCGATGGTGACCTGTCCCTCGTCCAGCACCGCCACGGTCAGGACGCAGGACATGCCCTGAAGGCCGGGCTCGTCCTGGGCGCGCTCATAGATCTGCTTGTTGGCGAGCGCGATGGCCTCGCGGATCAGGCGCGCGGTGTCGGTGGTGCGGCGGGAGAGGCGGGCGCGCAGGACGTCGGCCGCGATCCGCGCCGCGACCTCGCCGCCGGACTCGCCGCCGACGCCGTCGATGACCGCGTAGATGCCGAGATCGGGATCGAGGAGGGTGAGGTCCTCATTGTTGTCCCGCTCCCGCCCCGGATCGGTCCCTTCCGCGGCGATGGGACGGTCGCTTTTCTTGCTCAAGGCTTGAACCCGTCGCGGCCGGCGAGCCAGGCGAAGGCTCCGGCGAGGAGAGCGAGCACCACCAGGAAAGCCCAGCGGGCGAAGAAGAGCGCGGTCATGCGCGGTCGACCCTTTCGAACTGGAGATGGACGACGCCGGCGAGGCCGATGCGCGCCTTGTCCGGCAGGTCGAACCAGCGGTCGAGGTCCTTCACCTGGCCGTCGATGGTCTCCAGGCTGCGCGGGATGGCCTCGCCGTCGACCGTGGTGCCGAGCTTGCTCAGGTCCTTGATGCGGAACTTCCCTTCCGGCGTGCGCTGGACGCGGGCGTGCTCGCGGGAGACGTCGGGCAGGGTGTCGAGGCGGAGGTCGACCCAGACGTCCGGCGCCTCGCGGCCGAGGACGATCTCGTCCTTGGTCATCAGATAGGTCTGGGCGCCGCGGTTGTCCTCGTAGTTGAGGCGGGCGAGCGCCGGCTGCACGTCGGTCAGCTCGCGGCGGCTCAAGGTGTTCTGGCCGAGGCGCCGGGTGGTCGAGATGCGGCGCGTCTTGGAGCCGGCGCCGTAGCCCGCGGCCGGCACCTGGGCGAACTCGGAGACCACCTCGATGTCGCCCGGGCCGAGGGTGCCGTTGGGGTCTTCCTGGAAGCGGATGTACCAGCGCCCCTCGGCGCTGAGGAAGCGCATGGCGGGCACCCCCGGCTCCTTGCGGCGCAGCAGGCGCTGGAGGGCGGGGACGGCGCCCTTGTTCATCCGTTCGAGCTCCCCGTCGAGGAGCTTGCGCGCTTCCGTCTCGATCTTGCCGAACAGAGTCCGCAGATGATCGAAGTCGTCGGCGTGCAGATAGACCTGGTAGAGGCTGGGCGCGATGGTCTCCGTCACCAGAGGCTCCAGGCTCTCGCGCATATTGTCAGCGATGGCCAGGATGATGTCCCGGCCCGTTGCCCGCTCGTTTGTCACCCGTTCGACCTCCTGCGGAGCCGGCACGGCGGGAGAGCGGACGCTCCCCCGGTCGGGCCGGTGCCCTCCGAGGATATCCTACGGAAAGAGCGGAGCGGGAGTTGCAAGCGGCCTCACCCCCGTCCCCTCTCCCATCGCCCGCCCTGCTAACATCATCCCTGATGGTTTCCACCGGTCCTGGAAGTTGGCGGCGGCTGGTCTCCGTGATCGCGGGGCTCCTCCTGGCGCTCGCGGTCCCCGCCGCCGCGGAGCAGCTCCCGCTGCGCACGTATGACATCCAGAACGGCCTGGCCGGCGACTCCGTGACGCACATCCTGCGCGACTCCCGGGGCTATCTCTGGTTCTCCACCACGGACGGCGTGAGCCGTTTCGACGGCGAGCGGTTCACCAGCTATGCGGCGGCGGACGGCCTGCCTCAGGCCCGCGTCCATCAGCTTCTGGAGACGCGCGACGGCACCTACTGGGCCGCCACCCACGGCGGGCTCGCCCGCTTCATCCCCGGCCGGCTGGCGGGGCACCCCGCGTTCGCGGCGGTGCCCTGGGGCGGCGCGGCCGGAGAGGCGGCCTATGCGCTGTACGAAGACCGCGCCGGCCGCCTCTGGGTCGGCGGCGAGGGGCGCGCCGCCGTTCTCCTGCGTGGGCCACGCGGGCTGACCGTCCGCCCGGTCCCTCTCGGTCCTCTGGCGGCGACGGCGGGGGAGATCAACGCCTTCGCCGAGACCGCGGACGGCAGCTTCTGGATCGCCTGCGACGGCGGCCTGCTGCGCCGTCTGCCGGACGGCCGTTCCATCCTCTATCCGGTGCAGCCTCATCACGGCACGGACGCGGTCTTCGGCCTGGTGGCCGACACGGCGGGGCGGCTGTGGATCGTGCATGCCCTCGGCGCCTATATCTTCCGTCCGGAGCCGCCGGAAGCCGTCGGCTCCGGTCCGGTGCTGGGGCTGGACGCCTCTCTGCGCGAGCGCGCCGAGCGGACCGGCCACGTGCAGTCTCCGGGCGGTCCGCCGTGCCTGCCGCGCTCCCCCGGCGAGGTCTGCGCTCTCACCGCCGCCGGTGATGCCGCCTGGTACGGCGTCTATCCGGCGCGCGACGGGCGGGTCTGGCTCGCCACCAGCCGCGGCCTCGTGCTCTGGGAGGAGAGCCGGGGGCTGACCGCCTGGGGCGAGGAGAACGGGCTGCGCGATCCGTCCCTCACCGCCGTCACCGAAGACCGCGCGGGCAACCTCTGGCTGGGGACCGGGAGCAGCGGCGCCCTGCGCCTCGCCCACCAGGGGCTGGTGGGCTACACGGCGCCCGGCAGCCTCGCCGATGCGCGCATCAGCACCCTCTTCTCCGGCGCCGGTGGCGTGCTCTATGCCCGCTCCGGAGATACGTTCGACGGCGTGCTCTTCCTGCACCGTTTCGACGGCTCCCGCTTCACCAGCCTGCGTCCGCGGCTGCCGGCCGGCGTGACCTATCTCGGCTGGGGCCAGCAGCAGACCGCGGTGCGCAGCCGGACGGGGGAGTGGTGGCTCGCCACCGGGCAGGGGCTCCTGCGCTATCCGGCCGTCCCCTTCGCGGCTCTCGCCACTACCGCTCCCACTCTTTTCACCACCCGCGACGGCCTCGCCGGCAACAGCATCGCGCTCCTCTTCGAGGACAGCCGCGGCGATCTGTGGATCGGCAGCTTCGGCGCCCGCCGTCTCACCCGCTGGCGGCGCGCGACCGGAGCTTTCCAGGAGGCTGACGCCGCGGCGATCTCCAGCGTGCCTGCCGTCTTCGCCGAGGACCGCGCGGGGACCGTCTGGATCGGCCTGGCCGACGGCGGCCTGGTGCGCCTGCGGGCGGGAGCGGACGGCGGGATCGGCAGCGAGGTGCTCGGCGCCGCGCAGGGATTGCCGGCCGGGCCGGTCCACGCCCTCTACGTCGACTCGGCCGGCCGCCTCTGGGTGGGCACCGAGGACGGCGGCGTGGGCCGGCTCGACGCACCGGGTCCGGTGGACCGCACAACGCGCTTCGTCACCTACACCCCGCGTGAAGGGCTCGCTTCGAACGAGGTGCGCTGCATCGCCGAAGACGCCTGGGGCCGCATCTATCTCGGCGGACGCAAGGGGATCGACCGTCTCGATCCGGCTACCGGACGCATCCAGCGCTTCACCTCCGCCGACGGCCTGCTCGACAACGTCGTGGACTCGGCGCTGCGCGACCGCGGCGGCGCTCTCTGGTTCGGCAGCCGGCGCGGTCTCTCGCGGCTCGTGCCGGCCCTCGAGCCGCTCATGCCGCCGCCCGCGGTCTGGATCACCGCGGTGCGGGTGGACGGCGCCTCGCGGACGGTCTCCGAGCTGGGATCTCCCGCGGTCTCCGGCCCGGACCTCGAGGCGGAGAGCCGGCTGGAGGTCGAGTACCTCGCCCTCGGGCTCGCGCCGGGCGCCGTGCTGCGCTATCAGCACAAGATGGAAGGGGTCGACGGCGACTGGAGCGCGCCGGCGGAAGCGCGGGTGGTGCAGTACGCCGAGCTGCCCGAGGGATGGCTGCGCTTCGAGGTGCGCGCCGTCACCCGTGAGGGCGGCGTCGGCCGGCCCGCCTCGGTGGTCTTCCACGTCGAGCCGCCCTTGTGGCGCCGCGGCTGGGTGGTCGCCCTCACCGCCTTCGGCTTCGCCGTCCTCGCCGCCGCGTTCTTCCGCTACCGCCTGGGCCATCTGCTCGCCATCGAGAAGATGCGCACGCGCATCGCCACCGACCTGCACGACGACCTCGGCTCCAGCCTGTCGCGCATCTCGATCCTCAGCGAGGTGGCGCGGCGGCGGGTGGCGGCGGACGGCGAGAGCTCCCGCCTGCTCACCGAGATCGGCGGCGCCGCGCGCGAGATGATGGAGGCCCTGGGGGAGAGCATCTGGGCGATCGATCCCCGGCGCGACGACCTGCGCAGCTTCGTCACCCGCGTGCGCCAGTTCACCGGCGACCTGCTCGACGGCCGCGGCGTCGCCTGGCAGCTTCGCGCGCCGCAGGAGAGCGAGCTGGTCAAGCTCTCCCCGGTGCAGCGGCGCCAGCTCTATCTCCTCGTCAAGGAGGCGCTGCACAACGTCGCCCGCCACTCGGGAGCGGCGGCGGTCTCCATCACGCTCACCATCTCCGGACGGACGCTGAGCCTGGAGATCCGCGACGACGGCCGCGGCTTCGATCCGGCGGCGGTGCAGCCCGACACCGGGCACCAGGGTCTGCGCAGTCTGCGCGCGCGCGCCGCGGTGCTGGGAGCCCGGCTGGAGATCGACACGGCGCCGGGACAGGGGACGCGGCTCTTCCTGGAAGCCCCGCTTCCCGCCTGACCGGCGCGGTGTGGCATGACCATGCGCTGGTTTCTCCCCCCGCTTGCATGGTAGGAAGGCGCGTGACAGAAATCGCCATGGACTCCAAATCCCTCCGCATCTCGATCGTCGAAGACGATCCGGCGACCCAGGAGGCCCTGCGCCTCCTCATCGACGGCACGTCCGGATTTCACTGCGCCGGCGTCTTCGGCTCCGCCGAGCTGGCGCTGCGCGGCCTCGGCGACGCGCCGCCGGACGTGCTGCTGCTCGACATCAACCTGCCGGGGATGCCCGGCTGCGACGCCGTCCGCCTCTTTCACGACCGCCATCCGCAGATGGCGATCCTGATGCTCACCCTGTACGACGACGAGGAGCGCATCTTCGCCTCCCTGTGCAACGGCGCCCGCGGCTATCTGCTCAAGAAGACGCCGCCCGCGAAGCTCCTGGAAGCCATCCGCGAGATCGGCGGCGATGGCGCGCCGCTCTCCCCGGAGATCGCGCACAAGGTGGTCCGCCTGTTCCGCGAGATCAAGCCGGTGGAGAAGCTCGACGCCGACCTCACCCGTCTCGAGGTCCGCCTCCTGTCGCTCCTCGCCGACGGCTTCAGCTATCAGACGGCGGCGGACGAGATGCGGGTGAGCATCAACACCGTGCGCAATTACATTCGATCAATTTACGAGAAGCTCCACGTCCACTCGAAGTCCGAAGCGGTCTCCAAAGCCCTCAAGGCCCGCCTGATCTGACGGGTGCTCAAAGGACGCATGCCCATGCGTACCACTCCGCGGATGCGCCGGTTACTCTCAATGGGCCAACTCCCGGGGAGCGGCTGACCGCTCCGCTCCTTTTCGGTCCTGCCGAGTGTTTCATTCCCGCCTAACCGTCGACCCTGACAGCCCTCAATCGCCCACCAACCCTCCCCGGGAGAGGAGGCGCCCCGGCGCCGCCTTGGGACGCCTGCTTGGAGGTTTGAGCGGAGACTGTTCTGCGGCGTGAGCGTGAGAAGGGCGGCGGGTTCCTCCCCCCTGGGCGGGAGGAGGTTGGGAAAGGGGGGAGGTCAGGAGGGGGGCGCAACGAATTGCCACCGCCGTTCCCGCCGCCCCACCCGCCCCCAGGGCGTTGCCCCGGTCTGAGGAAGGCCGGACCTTCGGCCCTGAAACGCCGACGGCGGTTGTGGCGGCCCTCACCCCCTATCCCCCTCTCCCGTGCGTCCCCCTCCCTCCCACCCCGAACGGGAGAGGGGGGACGCGGCTTGGAGGATTAAGCGGAGACTGTTCTGCGGCGTGATCTTGTGAGCGTGAGAAGGGCGGCGGGTTCCTCCCCCCTGGGCGGGAGGAGGTTGGAGCAGGGGGGAGGTCAGGAGGGGGGCGCAACGAATTGCCCGCACTCTACCCGCCGCCCCACCCGCCCCCAGGGCGTTGCCCCGGTCTGAGGAAGGCCGGACCTTCGGCCCTGAAAACGCCGGCGGCGTTTGGGCCAGTTTGAGGCGGTGTTTGAGGCCCAACGGGCCGCCCTGGTTCAGCCCAGGGCAACGCCCTGGGTTCTGGGATTCGCGAACAGCGAACAACCGCGATCCTTACGCTTCCCCCAGGTCTTTCAGGACCGCGTCAGTCATCGCGCAGCTCGTCGGCGATCTGATCCTCGGCAAGGTTGATCACGGGAATCTGCCGGCGGCCGAGCTCGTCCATGAACTGCAAGCGGGGAAGGCCCGCGAGCTCGCTCGCCTTGCCGAGAGACATCCTGCGCAGCTCGAACAGCTTGGAGGCGAGCAGGAAGCGTGCTCGGCGTCTTCCTGGAGCAGCGGAATCTCGGCGCGGACGAACACCCGCCCTGCCCCGCGCCACCCGTCATCGCTCACCTGCGTCAGCCACCTGGCCACCACCCGCGTCTTGCCCGCGCCTCCCTGGGCATGCAGCACGAAGACGCGCACCCCCTCGCTCCAGGCCCGGTCGAGCGCTTCCAGCTCCGCCTGGCGGCCGGCGAAGCCGGTGCCGTAGGTGCGCAGGACGTCGAGACCGTGCGGGGGGGCGGGGGGCATGGGTGGAGTGGATTATAAGAGGGTGCAGAGCCTCAAATCGCGAACCCAGTCATCCAAACCGCGAGCGCTGTCATCCAAACTGCGAGCGCTGTCATCCAAACCGCCAGTTGCATCACTGCGCCCGCCAGTTGCATCACTGCGCCCGCGAGCTCAGTGACCGCGCACCGTGCGCGATGACGCAATTCGCGAGCTCAGCGACTCAGCTCGCCAGTTGTGTCACTGCGCTCGCGAGCTCAGTGACCGCGCACGGTGCGCGATGACGCAACTGGCGAGTTTGGTCACTCAGCTCGCGAGCGCAATGATGCAACTGGCGAGCGCAATGATCCAACTGGCGGGCGCAGTGATCCAACTGGCGTGCGCGATGGCTGAGCTCGTGAGCGCAGTGGCTGATCTGGTGAGCGCAGTGAGAGATCACTCGGGCCGGGTGACGAAACTCGCGAGCTCAGTCACTCAGCTCGCGGGCTGGATGACGGCGCGGGCGGCGGTGACTTTGAGCCACTCACTCCGCCAGCCCCTCCTTCAGATACACCGCCAGCACCTCGTTCCAGGTGAACCGGCTGAACCCGTCCCCTGGATAGGGTCCGAGGAAGCCGGCCCCGATGTGGGAGACGAGGGGGCGGTCCGGACGCAGGCCGAAGCGCATCAGGTGACCGACGTGGACGGGCTCGCCGTGCCAGCCGGTCAGCTTGGCACTGCCTCCGGGGGCCATGTCGCTGTCCCAGCGTTCGAAAGGAAACGCGGTCGAGACGACGCGCAAGGGCAGGATGGGGCGGCGGCGGCGCTCGCACCAGATGGTGAAGCCTTCGCCGGTGTCGTGCCAGTCCGGATCGCCCGGCGCGGCGGGACGGCGCGTCGCGAAGGCTTCCTCGGCGCCGATCTCGTCCAGGGTGGCGGCGCGGGCGCAGAAGAGCGCGGGGTGGAGATAGCAGCGGCCGTGGTACCACTGCGGAATGCCGAGGCCCGCGAGGTCCGGCTGGGAGAGGAGGCGTTGCCCGAGGGCGGCGAAGAGGACGGTGTCGAGCGGGTGGGCGTCGTGGTCGAGCACGGCGACCAGATCGGACGCGGCGAGGCGTCCCTCCTGGCGCAGGAGCCGGTAGGCCGCGGCGAGGCTGTGCCCATGGCTGAGCGGGCCGTGCGCCGGCACCACCTCCCGCGGCAGGCCGCGCAGGTCGAGGCGGGACGCGAAGCCGCCGCTGCGGCGGCAGATGGACTCCACGGCGTCCACCACCGAGGCATGGCTGCCGCCGTGGACGATCGCGTGCAACTGCAGCTCGGCTCCCAGGTCCCGCCGTACCGGGCCGGCGCAGCGGCGCAGGCGGGCGAGATGGTCGGTGGCCAGCTCGGGGTGGCGGTGGTAGACCGTGAGGACCGCGAAACGCATTCAGTTTTTCCCATCCAACGGCTCCCCGAGATAGGAGGCCAGAGCCACTTCCCAGGTCACGCCCGTGAAGCCCATCCAGCGATAGGGGTCCAGGGGACCGGCCCAGAGGTGCGACACCAGGGGACCGCCGGATTCGAGCCCGTAGCGCATCAGAGAGCCGATCCGCACCGCCTCGCCGTGCCAGCCGGTGAGCTCCGTGCCGCGTCCCGGGGCCATCTCGCTGTCCCAGCGTTTCCAGGGGAAGACGGTGGACTCGACCCGCAGCGGCAGGATGGCGCGGCCGTTCGCCTCGCACCAGAGAGTGAACCCCTCGCCGGTGTCGCTCCACGAACGGCCGTTCACCGCCGGGGAGCGCAGCTCGAAGGCGGTCTCGGCGCCCATCGCCGCCACGGTGGCGGCGCGGGTCAGGAGGAGAGAGGGATGGAGATAGCAGTGGCCGCGGTGCCATTGCGGGATGCCGAGCCCCGCGGGGGCGTCCGGCGCCAGCAGCCTTTCTCCCAGCCGCGCGAGGGCTCCGGCCTGGAGCGGATGGACGTCATGATCCAGGGCGCCCACCAGATCATCGGGCTCGATGGCGCCGGCCGCTTCCAGCACCCGCCAGGCGGCGGCCAGGGAGTGCCCGTGGCAGACGTCCTCCGGGATCTCCTCCGCCGGCCGGTCGCGGAGGTCGATCGGGATGACGAGACCAGCGCCGAATTCAGTGCCGAGACCGGCGGCGAGGACGGCCTCGGCAACCTCCGGCGCGGCCCAGCGATGGAGAATCGGAACCAGCCGGAGCTCGGCCCCGAGCACGGACCGCACCGCCGCCGCGCCAGCGCTCAGGCGCGTGATCTGATCCTCCAGCAGAACGGGATGCCGGTAATGGACCGAGAGGAGGGTCACCCGCCTCATGCCGGGATCTCCGCGGTCTCCGCCAGAATCCGCCGCCAGACGCGCACCAGCCGCGCCGCCACGGCCGGAGGCGCGAAACGTTCGGCCGTCCGCCGCGCCGCCTGGCGCATCACCATGTCCTCGCCCCGCTCGGCGGCGCCCACCGCCTCCCCCAGCAGGAGGGCGGCGGTGAGCACGTCGCCGTCCCCGGCGAGCAGACAGTTGCGGCGGTGGCGCATGAATTCACCGCCGCCGCGGCCGGAGAAGCCCACCACCAGGCACCCGCACGCCATGGCCTCCAGAGGCGGCAGCGAGAAGCCCTCCGGGTACCCGGTGGCCAGGAAGAGCGCCGACTCGGCGAGGATCTCCGCCACCCGTGCGTGCGCTACGCCGTCGATGGGCACGAAGGGCACGGCGGCATGCGCGGGGAAACGGGCGCGGAAGATCCCCTCGATCTGCCGCAGGTCGCGCCGGTTCTTGCGCGGCATGCAGGCGATCTGCAGGCGCTTCGCACCGGGCCGGAACAGAGCCGTGTCCACGGGCGGATGGACGACGTCGCTCGGCAGGCCCATCGACTGCGCCAGGAAGCGCTGCACGTAGCGGCTGACCGCCAGGGCGCGGCCGATGCCCCAGCTCCGCCAGTCCTCGCCCGGAGGCAGCGACCCGAAGACGTACATCCAGCTCTGCGCGAAGACGATCCGCCGGTAGGGAGCGCCGGCGGTCTCGCGCATCCGGTCCGTCGCGATCTCGGGGAGGACCAGCACGTCTCCCGGCGCGGGCCCGGCCCCCGCGCCGCGCCAGCGGATCGGCGCCTGATGGGCGAACCATCCGGCGCGGTGCCCGGGCGTGCCGTGCAGGACGCAGGCGTCGATGCCGGCGCGGCTGAGCATCTCCACGTGACGGTAGATGCAGAGGATGCCCCCGGACGGCTCGTCCTCCCAGTCCGGGCAGTCGTAGAACACGGTCGCCACGACTCATTCTCCCCCGAGGAGCCCAAGCCGGCGCGCCACGGCGCCGGTGGTCTCGGCGATCGACAGGCTGCCGTCGACCGTCAACACCGCCAGGCCGAGCGCCGCCGCCCGCTCGGAGCGCCGGGCGGCGAGGATGTCGTCCCTCTCCATCCAGCGCTCGAAGACGTCATCAGGCGCCTCGCGCACCCAGGAGCCGCGTTCAGGGTACCGCCGCCGGCGGAATTCCGGCGTCGCGATCATCCACAGGGCGTTTCCTGGATCATTGAGCAGAGGAGCCACGAGCTCGGGGAGCAGGCCGGACCCTTCGGCCAGGATCGGACCGCTTCCCGGAAGCTGGAGCAGATCCTCGACGATCATCTCCATCTGGTCTTGATAGAACCCGAGGAGACCGTCTACCTGCTGATCGACCGGCAGCGCGCACAGCTCCGGCCCCGACAGGTCCATGATCCGGCAGAAGCCGGGATGCCGCTCCGGCCGGGCGCGGCGGCGATGCTCCTCGAAGGCGTCGTCGCAGGAGTAGAGGCGGAGGCCGTGCTCCGCCGCGAGGAGGCGCGCCACGGTCGTCTTGCCGGCGCAGGTCGAGCCGCCGAGCCAGAGGACCCTCACCCCCTGGCCCCCTCTCCCACCCGTGCTCCCGCCGCCCGGGAGAGGGGGAACCCCAGGACTCCGTCAAAGTCCACGGCGAAGCCCACCTGAGGCCCTCTCCCCCTGCCCCCTCTCCCGTGCGTCCCCCTCCCACCCGCCCCGAACGGGAGAGGGGAACGCCTGCGGAGCGGCTTCTCGGGACTGTTTGTTTCTTTGTTTTGGGTGGTGGCGCCCCTCTCCCGCTCGGGGTGGGCGGGCTGGGGGCACGCGCGGGAGAGGGGATGGGGGTGAGGGTAGCTTCACGGTAGAATGAAATTTAGCGCATGTCTGATCCAGAACGCGGGAGATTCCCCGCCTCCACCTTCGGACCCTGCCGGCGGCAGCCGCCGGCCGAGCCGCCGTCCGGCTCCGCTCCGGCCTTGCCCATCCCGCCGACCCCCGCCCCGCCGCCGCGCTGGGCCGTCGCGCCCGGGGCCGGCCGCCCTCCCGTGCCGCGGAGCGTGTTGATCCACCAGGCCCGCTTCCGCGTCGGCGACACGCTCTGGCTCACCCCTCTCCTCCGCGCCGTCCGCCAGGCCTTTCCCGCGGCGGCGGTCACCGTGGTGGCGGGGCCTCTGGCGCGCCAGGTGTTGGAGCGCTGCCCGCATCTCTCCGATCTTTTGATCTGGGACCCGGCGGGCGGCGAGGCGGAGAGGCGGCGGGTTCTCGACCGGCTGGGCGGGATGGAATTCGACGCCGCCCTCTTCGCCCTGGCGCGGCGGGACAAGAGCCGGTGGCTGGCCGCGGCGATGGCGGCGCGCGGAGTGGCGTGCCGGGTGAACGTCGAGTACGACCTCGGAGAGACGCTCCAGGAAACCGATGCGGATCTCTTCACGCACGAGGGGTGGATCCTCTGGGGGACGATGGCCAGCCCGCGCTTCCTCCTCCAGGCTCTCCATCCCTGGCTCGGGGAGGGTGTGCAGACGGCGGACCGGCGGGTCGAGATGCCGGTCTCCGCGGCGGAGCGTTCTGAAGCGGAGCGGGTGCTCGCCGCGGCGGGGATCGGCGACGGCCCGTTCGTCATCCTGGCGCCGGCCGGGCACTCCTCCGACCGCTGGCCTCCCGAGCGCTTCGGCGAGCTGGCGGCGCGGCTGGCGGCGGAGCTCGGTGTCGCCGTGCTGGTCGAGGGCGCTCCGGCGGACGAGGCGCTGCTCCGCGCGGTGGCACGGAAGGCGGGCCATCCCCGTGTATCGACCGCCACCGATCCGCTCGGCGTCCTCGCCGCGCTGCTCGAGCGGGCGCGCCTGCTGGTCGGCAACGACAGCGCGCCCATCCATGTCGCGGAAGCGGCGGGGACGCCGACTTTGTACTTCGCGCACCGGGAGAAGCTCATTCATTCGCACCCTGCCGGGGAGGCCTGCCGGGCGCTCTACGACGAGGAGCTCAACCGGCTGGCGGACATCTCCGTGGAGCAGGCGCTGGGCGCCGTGCGGGAGATGGCGCGCCGAGGGATTGCCTCATTTCAGTGAAGATGTTAGCTTCAGAAACCTAGGACGGTTCTCATCTCAGCGAGCTCGCACACGGCCGCAGGTTTCGTTCCCAGGAGGGGATTGCCAATGACTGATGGGCTCAAGATCCGCGTTCTCCATCTGCTCACGCTGGTGTTGTCGGGCCTTTTGCTCGGCGCCTGCGCCACCTCCGGCGCCCCGCCCGGCAAGCCTCTGCCCTACCATCCCACCGGCGACCAACCGAAGACTCTCTGCTCCGCGACGGTGACGGCGCAGGTGGTGGCACTGGACTCCGCCCTCTTCGCCAACCGCCTGGGAGCCCAGCTCCCTGACGCGATGATCTTCGCGCTGGCCACGGACGTCGAGCCGACTCCCGGCAGCGGCGCCAGCCCCACGGACTGGACGACGTGGAAAGCCGGCGAGGTCGGGCTCAAGGACTACAAGCGGGCGCGTCCGCTGACCCTGCGCGTCGACCAGGGCCAGTGCCTGACGGTCGAATTCCGCAACCTGGTGGCGCCGACGATCAATACCGCCAGTGTCGCGCCCTATCTTCCTGCCTGTACGCAGGGGACGAAGGGCCTCGGGGCGGGGAAGTGCTGCCCCACCAATGCCTCGGCGGCACCGGGCACCGATGGCCTCTGCCAGACCTCGCAGCCCAACACCCGGCAGGCCTCCCTGCACGTCCAGGGGCTCAACTGGAGGACCGGCCCCGGCGACGACGGCTCCTGGGTGGGCGTCAACCCGACCAGCCTGGTGAGCCCGGGAGACCCGGTCAAGACCTACCAGCTCTACGCGCCGGAGGAAGGTCCCTTCCTCCTCTACAGCACCGGCGACGTGTTCTCGGTCAACGGCGGGCCGTCCGGCGCCGGCAGCCCGAACGGTGGGGACGGCGGGCAGCTCCAGCAAGGGCTCTTCGGCGCCCTGACCGTCGAGCCGCGCGACTCCGAGCACTACCGCAGCCAGGTCACCTTCGAGGACCTCTGCCTGGCCACCGTGGGCCACACCTGGGCGGGCACCACCTGCACGCCGCCGGCGGGAACCGCGCCGCGGCAGATCGACTATCAGGCGGTCTACCCGGCCGGCCATCCGCGCGCCGGCCTGCCCATCCTGCGCATGGTGCAGAAGACCGGGACGGCCACCTGGAACACCGTCCACAGCGACCTGACCGCGGTCATCACCGGCCCGAACGCCGGCCGGTTCCTGGACGCGACGGCGCCCGGCTTCCACGAGGTGGCGGTGACGCCGGACCGGCTGGAGCCGTTCCGCGAGTTCACCATCGTCTACCACGAGATGTTCCGCGACACCCAGGCGTTCTGGCAGCTCTACCAGGACAAGCAGCTCACCTCCTCGCTGGAGTCGGTCAACGACAACTTCGCGATCAACTACGGCATGGGCGGCATCGGCTCCGAGATCCTCGCCAACCGCTTCAGCCGCGGTCCGATGGCCGACTGCCTGGACTGCAAGTACGAGGAGTTCTTCCTCAGCTCGTGGACCAACGGCGACCCCGCCATGGTGGTCGACGTCCCGGCCGACACCGGCTGCAGCATCAGCAACCAGGCGGAGGGCTTCCCGAGCTACAAGTGCCCGGATCCCCGGCCGCGCGCCACGCAGGCCTTCTATGCCGACGATCCGTCGAACGTCTACCACGGCTATCTCTGGGACCACACCAAGTTCCGCATCCTGCACGGCGGCTCGGACCTGCACCACGTCCACCATCTCCATGCCCACCAGTGGCTCCACTCGCCGAACACCTCGGACGGCCACTACCTGGACAGCCAGGCGATCGGACCCGGCGCGGCGTTCACCCTGGAGATGGTCCACAACGGCGGCGGCAACAAGAACCTGACCGTCGGCGACTCGATCTTCCACTGCCACTTCTACCCGCACTTCGCGGCCGGCATGTGGGCGCTATGGCGCGTCCATGACGTGTTCGAGGCCGGCACCGAGCTCGACGCCTATCCGAAGGGCCGGCCGAAGGACAACGCCCGGGCTCTTCCCGACGGCGAGATCGAGAAAGGCACGCCGATCCCGGCCCTGGTGCCGCTGCCGACCCGGCCGATGGCCCCCGAGCCGGCGCCCGTGCTTCTCGCCGATGCCGGCAAAGAGGTCAAGGTCTGTGCCGACGCGGCGCAGACCGACTGCATCTCCAGCCTGGACGCCACCGTCACCGGCGATCCCACGCGGTTCAAGAACCCCGGCTATCCCTTCTTCATCCCCGGCCTCGCCGGCACGCGGGCGGTCCATCCGCCGCTCGACTTCGCCTACGCCTGCTCGGCGACCGGCGAGCCGTGCGACCCGGGCTCGGCCTGCGTCGGCGTCGCCAATATCTGCCAGGCCCTCGACGGCGGCCTGCCCCGCCACCTGGTGGCGGCGGCGCCGCAGAGCAACAAGTACGGCGGCGGGAGCGCGCCCTTCAACATCGCGATGCCCGGCGTCAACCCGCTCGACTACTCCAAGGAAGTCATCGCGGCGGACGGCATCGGCGTCCCCGAGGACGGCACGGTGATCGAGAAGGCGGCGATGGCCTTCCACGGCGTGCGCACCCACCCGAGCACCACCCCCGCGGGGCTGCCGGCGAGCTTCACCACCAACGGCCACACCGCCCGTCCGGGCGCGCCCTACGCCGACCCCTGCATCAACATCGACGGCACCATCCCTGCCGCCATGCGCAATATCGATTACTGGGGCGTCGACTTCCAGACCGACGCGGTGTTCAACAAGGAAGGGTGGCACTACCCGCAGCAGCGCATGATCTCGCTGTGGGGCGACCTCTTCGACTTCCTGGGCCTCCAGGGCACGCAGAAGAAGGCGCCGGAGCCGTTCTTCATCCGCGCCAATTCGAACGACTGCGTCCACTACCGGCTGGCCAACCTGATCCCGAAGACCTACGAGCTCGACGACTTCCAGGTGCGCACGCCCACCGACATCCTGGGCCAGCACATCCACCTCGTGAAGTTCGACGTCACCTCGTCCGACGGCGGCGCCAACGGCTTCAACTATGAGGACGGCACCCTCGCTCCCGACGAGATCGTCGAGCGCATCAACGCCTTCAACAACGGAAGCTGGCGGCCGACGATCCAGGCGCCGCCGGCCACTGCGCAGCTCACGCCCCGCTTCATCAAGTTCTTCGGCGCCGATCCCACCTGCGTGCAGAACCCGGCGTCCCCGGCCTGCCAGTGCCAGGTGGTGGGAAGCGCCGGCCACTACGGCGTCAAGGGCGGCCGCTGGTGCGGCGCGCAGGCCACCTTCCAGCTCTGGTACGTCGATCCGACCCTCAACGACGCGGGCGAGGACACGACGCTGCGCACCGTCTTCACCCACGACCACTTCGGACCCTCCACCCACCAGCAGGCCGGCGTCTACGCGGCCCTGGTCTCCGAGCCGGCCGGCTCGACCTGGCACGACAACGAGACCGGCACTCCTCTCGGCGGACGCACGGCGACGCAGAACGGCGTCAACCTCGGAGACGGCGGCCCGACCTCCTGGCAGGCGGTGATCCAGACCGCCCCGCAGGCCGGCAGCTTCCGGGAGTTCCTCCTGGCGCTGCAGGACTCGACCCTGATGTACCGGCCGTTCCCCGCCGCCTACAAGGCGCCGGCCTGTCCGCCGGGAGAAGAGAGCTGCGGCTTCTGCTCGACCAATCAGGCGCAGCCGTGCTCGACGGACCCCACCTCGGCCATCTACTGGGAGACCGTCTGCACCAACGTGGTCTCCCTGCCCAATCCCAACCAAGGCGGTACGGTGAAACCCGGCACGCCGAGCCAGCTCGAGCCGAGCTGCAACTACGTGGTCGGTACCCCGGCCAACGGCAGCCTCTTCACCTCGCTCGGCAACGTCTTTGGCGTGACCGGCGGCAGCCAGTTCGACGCTCTCCAGGCGATCGGCTGGGGCAAAGAGAACAGCAGCGCTGCGCTGCCCATCGACCCGGGTCCCAAGGGGATCGTCGCCGGGTCGCAAGGGAAGGTCGCGCAGCCCGAGGCGATCATCCTCGACGGCGCCACCACCAACTTCTCCTTCAATTATCGCAACGAGCCGCTCTACCCGCGCCTGTGGGCGAACGGCGTCACCACCCCGGGGGACACCTCCTCGGTCTACGCCTCGCTGCCGCGCACGCTGCCGGGTGAGCAGCCGCCGGTCTACGCGCCGCTGACGCCGGGCGTCGGCGCCGGCGATCCCTTCACGCCGCTCCTCCGCGCCAACGCCGGGGACAACGTGCAGGTCCGCCTGGTGGTGGGCGCGCACCAGAACCCGCACAACTTCGCCGTCAACGGGCTCAAGTGGCTGTTCGAGCCCTCGAACGTCAACTCCGGCTGGCGGAGCACGCAGACGATGGGGATCTCGGAGCACTTCGAGCTCCTCTTCCGCGTCCCCGGGCAGATCCAGCAGCCCGGCGTCACCGGGGCGGCCAACGCCACGGCGGATTACCTGTACAAGCCGACCGCCGCCAAGCAGGCACAGTTCTCCGGCAACTGGGGCATCCTGCGCGCCTACAACACCACCCAGCCCGACCTCTTCGCGGTGCCGGGCGCGACGCCTCCCGCGCCGGTCGGCGTCTGCCCGGCCGCGCTCCTGAACGCCCAGTGCGGCGCCAACGACGGCCAGGGGCACACCCTGCGCTGCTACGACGTGGTGGCGGCGACCGCCTCCAGCCTGCTCGGCGCCAACGGCATCAACTACAACTCGAAGCTCGGCTGGAATTCTCCCAGCGCCCTCCTCTACGTGCTCGCCGCCGACTACACCGCCCTCAAGGCCGGTACCGCCGTGCCGGGCATCAATCCGGCGACCGGCCTCGCCGAGCCGCTGGTGCTGCGCGCCGGCGCCGGCGACTGCATCAAGGTCACCCTCGCCAACCGCATCCCCCAGGGCACGGCCCTCGGCCAGGGCTTCGCGTCGGGGCAGATCCCGGCGGACGGCATCGCCGGCATGCCGGCGAGCAACCGCGGCCTCTTCGTGCCGTCGACCACCTCCGCGTCCGTGGGGCTCCATGCGCAGCTCGTCTCCTACGACGTCACCCACAGCGACGGCACCCACGTCGGCAACAACCCGGCGCAGACCGTGCCCCCCATGGGAAGTGGACCGGGCACCACGCCGGCCACCAAGACCTACTGGTGGTACGCCGGCACGATCGACCCGCAGAAGGGCTACGTCCCGGTCGAGCTCGGGGCCATCAACCTGCTGCCGTCCGATCCGCTCAACCATCATCCCTACAGCCTCTTCGCCGCCCTGGTGGTGGAGCCGGAAGGATCGAGCTGGACGCCCGATCCGAACTCCCGCGCCTCGGCGACCGTCACCGCCGGCACCGCCTCCTTCCGCGAGCAGGTGCTGGTCATGCAGGACGACGGCGTCATCTTCAACTCCGCCAACCCGCCTCAGCGCCAGGGCGGCGGCAGCTTCGGTGGCTTCAACTACCGCACCGAGCCGTTCAACGGCAACACCCCGCGGACCTGCACCGATACGAACAGCGTCGCCTGCCTCTTCTCGAGCGCGGCGCTCTGCAATGGCGGCACCTGCGGCTTCAGCGCCGAGGTCCCCAATGAAACGCCGACCTTCTGCGCCAAGGCCGGGCAGCAGGCGCGCATCCGCCTCCTCCATCCCGGCGGCGCGGTGACCAACAACGTCTTCGAGCTCAACGGCCACACCTTCGCCGAGGAGCCGTACCTGACGCGCCAGGCCAACTGCCAGACGCCGATCACCCACACCAACCCGCTGGCCTCGCAGGTCATCCAGGTCGGCAACGAGTGCCCGGACGGCAACGTCGCCCTCGGTCCCTCGCTGACCGAGTGGAAGGGCTCGCGCTCCGGCCACGGCCCGACCAACCACTTCGACATCGTCATCACGAAGTCGGGCGGCGAGAACGCGGTGGCCGGCGACTACCTCTACCGTTCCTTCCCGGCGCCCCACGTGGGCTCGGGCATCTGGGGCGTCTTCCGGGTGACCGCGGGCGATCCGACGGCGGCGCAGTGCCCGTCGTTCCAGCAGCCGGGCTCTTGAGGAGGCCGCCGTCGTTGCAATGAAGCCGGCCTCGCTGTTCGTCGTCGTTTTCCTGCTGGGCCGGGTCCTCGCCGCCGGCGCGGACCCGATCCCCTCGCCCCCCTCCATGGTCGGCGCCTCCCGGCCGACCGGCGAGGCGGGGCCTGTCCATGACCGCATCGTCCGCGGGGGGATCGCGGTCGACGTCTCGATTGATCCCATCGAAGCTAGGAAAACTCTCCGGGAAGGCGACGAGGCGCTCTTCCGCTTCCACATCACCGACACCGCCACCGGCACCCCGCTCTCCGGCCTCGCCCCGGCCGCCTGGCTCAATCTCGTGGCGCCGCAGGTGGAAGACGCCGCGGCTTGCCAGGACAGGGTCAAGGAGATCCTCGGCGGCAGCGCCTTCGCCAGGCCCGCGATCGACCTCACCAGCTACCAGGTCCTCGCCCTCAACGAGGACTCGACCGTCACCGTCGTCGATCCCTTCTTCGGCTTCGGCAGCACCAAGCTTCTCGCCATGCTGTTCCTCGACAGCCCCGGCGAGGACTGGGTCCTGTCGGCGGACGGCAAACGGCTGTTCATCACTCTTCCCGCGACGAATCACCTGGCGGTCGCCGACACCACGGCCTGGACGGTGACGGCGAATCTGGAGACCGGCCCCCGGCCGCGCCGGGTGGCGTTCCAGCCGGATCAGGGCTATCTCTGGGTGACGACGGAGGGCGGCGTCGACGTCTTCGATCCCCAGAGTCTCAAACGGGCCGCCCGCATCTCCACCGGCCGCGGGCTGCACGAGATGGCCTTCAGCGGTGACAGCCGCTTCGTCTTCGTCACCAATCAGGCCGACGGCACCGTCTCCGTGATCGACGTCCGCCGATTCGCCAAGGTCCGCGACCTGCACACCGGACCGGAGCCGGTCTCGGTGGCCTGGTCGAGCCTCGGCGGCGCCGCCTGGGTGTCCCATCTGAACGGATCTTTGGTGTCGATCGACGGCGAGAAGCCCGAGCCGTCGGCGCGCGTCCAGGCCGAGCCCGGGCTGGGGCAGATCGCCTTCGCGCCGGGTGGCCGCTACGGCTTCGTGGTCAATCCGCGGGCCGACAAGGTCCACATCCTCGACGCCTCGCGCAACCGGCTGGTGCAGACGGCGAAAGTGGAGAAAGAGCCCGACCAGGTCACCTTTTCGAGCGAGCTGGCGTACATCCGCCACCGCGGCAGCGAGACCGTGCTGATGATCCCGCTCGGCGCGGTGGGGGAGGAGGGGAACGCGGTCTCGGTGGTCGACTTTCCCGGCGGCCAGAAGGCGTTCGGCGAAGGCGCCGGAGGGGTCGCGGCGGCGGGCATCGTGCAGGCTCCCGGCGCCCGCGCCGTCCTCGTCGCCAACCCGGCGGACCGCACCGTCTACTACTACAAGGAAGGGATGGCGGCGCCCATGGGGAGCTTCGCCAACTACAGCCGGCAGCCGCGCGCCGTCCTGGTGGTGGACAGGAGTCTGCGCGAGCGCTCGCCCGGCACCTACGAGACCATCGCCCGCCTGCGCCAGCCCGGCCAATACGATCTCGCCTTCTTCCTCGACGCGCCGCGCGTCGTCGACTGCCTGCGCCTCGCCGTCGATCCCGATCCCGAAAAGGCGAAAGAGCGCCGCGCCGCCCTGGCGCCGAAGGTGGAGTACCTCACCGCGGAGCGCGACGCCCGGGCCGGCCGGCCGTTCACCCTGCGCCTGCGCATCCTCGATCCGGTCACCGGCGAGGCACGGAAAGACGTCCACGACGTCACCCTGCTGGGCTTCGCGCCGCCCGGCGCGCGGCAGAGCCGGCAGCCCGCCGCCCAGGTCGCGCCGGGGATTTATGAGGCCGCTCTGGTGCCGGAGGGTCCGGGGACCTACTATGTGTATGTCGAGAGCCTGTCCGCGGGACTGGCGTTCCGCGCCTCGCCACCGCTGACCCTGAACGTGAGCAGGGAGACGAGCCCCGAATGACCGACGTGCTGCTGGCCCACTCGTTTTTCCTCAAGAACGATCCCAAGCAGATCGAGAAGATGCGCCCCTATGCGCCGCTGGGGACGCTCTACGCCGCCGCCCTGCTGCGCGAGTCCGGCTACACCGTCGCCGTCTTCGACGCCATGCTCGCCGCCGGCGAGGAGGAGATGGCCGCGGCGCTCGCGCTCCACCGCCCGCGCTTCGTCGCCTTCTACGAGGACACCTTCAACTTCCTCAACAAGATGTGCCTCGAGCACTCGCGCGCCGCGGCCTGCCGCATGAGCCGGATGGCGCGCGAAAGCGGCGCCACCGTCCTCGGCGCCGGCTCGGACCTCTCGGACCATCCGCAGCCGTACTTCGCGGCCGGCGTGCAGTACGTCCTCGCCGGCGAGGCGGACCACACGCTGCGCGAGCTGCTCGACACCCTCACCGGCCGCCTCGATCAGCCGGTCGAGGCCGTGCCCGGCGTGGCCGTCCCCGATCCGCACGCCGCGGACGGCGTGCGCCGCACGCCGGAGCGGGCGCTCGAACGCCAGCCGGACCTCTTCCCCTTCCCGGCCTGGGACCTGCTGGACGTCGAGGCCTACCGCGCCGCCTGGACGCGCGCGCACGGCTTCTTCAGCCTCAACCTGGTGACCACCCGCGGCTGCCCGTTCCACTGCAACTGGTGCGCGAAGCCGATCTGGGGCAAGCGCTACGCCATGCGCTCGCCCGCCAACGTCGCCGCCGAGATGGCCCTGGTGCGCCAGACCCTCCGCCCCGACCACCTCTGGTTCGCCGACGACATCTTCGGCCTGCAGCCGAAGTGGGTGGCCGAGCTGGCGCGGGAGATCGAGGAGCGCGACGCGCGCATCCCGTTCACCATCCAGTCGCGGGCGGACCTGATGACCGAGGTGGCGGTGGCCGGGCTCGTCCGCGCCGGCTGCATCGAGGTCTGGCTGGGCGCCGAGAGCGGCAGCCAGAAGATCCTCGACGCCATGGACAAGGGCACCCAGATCGCCCAGATCGCCACCGCCACCCGCCGCCTTCAGGACGCCGGCATCCGCGCCTGCTGGTTCCTCCAGTTCGGCTACCCCGGCGAGACCTTCGAGGACGTCCTGGCCACCGTCCGCATGGTGCGCGAAAACCTGCCGGACGACATCGGCGTCAGCGTCTCCTACCCGCTCCCCGGCACCAAGTTCTACGACATGGTGCAGGCCGAGCTGGGCGATCAGACGCACTGGCAGGACTCGAACGACCTCGCGATGATGTTCCAGGGGACCTACCAGACGCCTTTCTATCGCAAGCTGCGCCAGGCCCTGCACCATGAGCTGGACCTGCGCCACCGCCTGCGCAAGGGAGCCGCCGAGCCGTCCACCGTGCTCGCCGATCTCGACCGCGTCGCCGCCGACTGGCTGGAGCTCGGACGCCTCGAAGCCGGCTGCCGCAGCGCCATGCCGACCCTGGTCACCAAGACCTACGGTCCCCTGGAAGCGCCCGACCTCACGAAGCGTTGGAACTGAGGAGGAGGGCCGACGATGCCGGACGTGCTGCTCACCCATGGCTACTTCCTCGCCGATGACGAGAAGGAGCGGGAGATCATGAAGCCCTACCCGACGCTGGGGCTGCTCTATCTCTCGAGCTATCTCCGCCGCGCCGGCTTCGACGTCGAGCTGTTCGACACCACCTTCGCGGAGAGGCAGGAGCTTTTCGATCGCCTGGAGAAAAGCCCGGGCGTGCTCGGCATTTACACCAACCTGATGACCCGGCGGCCGGTCCTCGACGTCCTCGCCCAGGCGAAAGCCCACGGCTGGACCGCCGTGCTCGGCGGTCCCGAGTCGGCCAACTATCCGGAGGAATACCTGGCGCACGGCGCCGACGTGGTCGTCGTCGGGGAAGGGGAGGAGACGATGGCCGAGCTGCTGCCGGCCCTCGCCCGCAGCGGTCCGCACCGCCTGCACGGTGTCGCCGGCGTGGTCTTCCGCGACGAGGCCGGAGCCGTCGTCCACAACCCGGAGCGGGCGCAGATCCCCGATCTCGACAGCCTCCCCTGGCCGGACCGCGAGCAGATCGACCAGCAGCGCTACGTCGACGTCTGGCGCACCCATCACGGCATGGGCAGCGTCAACCTGATCACCGCCCGCGGCTGTCCCTACAAGTGCAAATGGTGTTCGCACGCCGTCTTCGGCTTCAGCCACCGCCGGCGCGACCACCTGGACGTGGTCGCCGAGGTGGAGCACATCCGCGACCGCTGGCAGCCGGACCAGGTCTGGTACGCCGACGACGTCTTCACCATCAGCCACCGCTGGCTCTTCGACTACGCCAACGAGCTGGAACGGCGGAATCTGCGCCTCCCCTTCGAAACCATTTCGCGGGCCGACCGCATGATGCGCGAGGAGGTCCTCGCCACCCTCGCCCGCATGGGCTGCTACCGCATCTGGATCGGCTCGGAGAGCGGCAGCCAGCGCATCCTCGACGCCATGGAGCGCGGGGTGACGGCGGAGCAGGTGCAGTGGGCCACGAAAGCCGCGCAGCGTCACGGCATCCAGGTCGGCATGTTCCTCATGTGGGGCTACGACGGCGAGACGGTGGACGACATCGCGGCGACGATCGAGCACGTGAAGAAGTCCAACCCGGACGTCTTCTTCACCACCGTCGCCTATCCGATCAAGAACACCGCGTTCTACCACCAGGTCGCCGACAAGGTCGTCTCGACCCGCTCCTGGGCGGAGGGGACCGATCGCGACTACGCCCTCCGCGGCCGCCACTCGCGCTCCTACTACAAGCAGGCCGACCGCTGGCTGCGCGGCGAGGTGGCCGCCTTCCGCCTGGAGACCGACGACCCCGAGACCGCGGCGATGCGCCGCGCCGAAGCCTTCGCCGCGCGCGACGCGATGCTGGGCCTGGCGGGAGAGGTGGAGGCATGAGGGGCGCCGCTTTCGATGTCCTCGCCCCCGCCTACGATGCCGCCTTCACCGCGACGCCGCTCGGTACCCTGCTTCGCCGATCCGTCTGGAAGCGTCTCGACGCCAGCTTCGCCCCCGGCCAGCATGTCCTGGAGCTCGCCTGCGGCACCGGCGAGGACGCCGTGCATCTCGCCGAGCGCGGCGTTCGGGTGCTGGCGACCGACGCTTCGCCGGTGATGGCGGAGACGGCGCGGCGCAAGGTCTCGAAAGCAGGATGGGGTGGTCTGGTGGATGTTCAACACCTGCCCATTGAGGACCTTGCGCGCTTGCGTCCCTCCCCCCTGGGCGGGGGAGGGTTGGAGCAGGGGGGAGGACAGGAGGGGGGCGTTCCGATTGGCGCCGGCGCTTCTGTGCCTCACCGAGCCGCCCCCCTCCTAACCTCCCCCCTGTCCCAACCGCCCCCGCCCAGGGGGGAGGAACAATTCCCCTTCGATGGCGCCTTCTCGGACTTCGGAGGTCTCAACTGCGTCGCCGATCTCGGCTCAGTCGCCCGCGATCTCGCCGCCCTGCTCCGTCCAGGCGCCCCCGTCCTCCTCTGCGTCATGGGTCCCATCGTCCCCTGGGAATGGGCCTGGTATCTCGGCCACGGCCAGCCCGGAAAAGCCTTTCGCCGTCTCCGCCCCGGCGGCGTCTCCTGGCGCGGTCTCACCGTCCGCTATCCGTCCATCGGAAAAATCCGCCGCGCCTTCGCTCCGGCCTTCCGTTTCCGCCGGGTGAGCGGCGTCGGAGTTTTCCTGCCGCCCACCTACGCCGAAGAATGGACACGGCGGCATCCGCGCCTCCTGGCCGCTCTGGACCGCTGGGAGCGCCGCCTCGCCGCCGTCCGGCCGTTCCCGTGGCTGGCCGACCATTTCCTCGTGGAGCTGGAGCGGGCGTGACGACCCTCGCGCCGTCTCCCCGTCCGCAGGCTTCCGAGCTGCTCGCGGCTCCGCCGCTGCCGCGGACCGATCCCATCGAGCGCCTGCCGATCCTCATCCTCTTCCCGCACAGCCGCTGCAACTGCCGCTGCCTGATGTGCGACATCTGGCGGGAGAAGAGGAAGGACGAGCTGAGCGCCGAGGACGTCCAGCGCTGGCTCCCCGATTGGCGTCTTCTGGGCGTCGAGCGCGTGGTGCTGTCCGGCGGCGAGGCGCTGCTCCACTCCGATCTTTGGGCCTTCTGCGCGCCGCTCAAGGAGGCGGGCATCGGCATCACCCTGCTCTCGACCGGCATCCTGCTGACCCGCGACGCCGAAGAGCTGGTGCGCTGGTGCGACGACGTGGTGGTGAGCCTGGACGGCCCGCGGGAGGTCCACGATCACATCCGCAACCTGCCGCGCGCCTACGACAAGCTGGCCGAAGGGGTCGCCGCCGTGCGGAACGCCGATCCGCGGGTGACGGTCACCGGCCGCTGCACCGTCCAGCGCGCCAACTACCGGGAGCTGCGCGCCACGGTACGCGCCTCCCACGAGCTGGGCCTGGAACGCATCAGCTTCCTCGCCGCCGACGTCAGCAGCGAAGCCTTCAACCGCCCCGGCGGCTGGGAAGCGGAGCGCGCGTCGGGAATCTCGCTCGGCCCGGAAGACCTGCTCGGTCTCGCCGCCGAGCTCGCGGCCCTGGAGTACGAGCACGCCGCCGATTTCGCGAGCGGCTTCATCGCCGAGAGCGCCGAGAAGCTCCACCGCCGGCTCTACCTCTACTTCGCGGCCCTGGCGTCCGAAGAGGGGAAGAGAGACTTCCCGGCCGTCGAGTGCAACGCGCCCTGGGTCTCCAGCGTCGTCGAGGCCGACGGCACGGTGCGCCCCTGCTTCTTCCAGCCGCCGCTCGGCAACCTGCGGCAGGGGAAGACGTTCACGGAGATCCTCAACGGTCCCGCGGCGATCGCCTGGCGCCGCGGCCTCGACATGGAGCGCGACGCGATCTGCCGCCGCTGCGTCTGCTCCCTCTCGCTACGGGAGACATCATGAGCCGGTCCAAGATCGTCCTCTACAACCCGCAGGCCGTCTTCTACACCATGCCCCTGGCCCTCCTCGCCGTCGGCTCGCACCTCGATCCGGAGCGCTACGAGGTGGTGATCGTCGACGCCCGGCTGGAGAGCGATCCGCTGGCCGCGCTGCGTTCCCACTTGGACGGTGCACTGTGCCTCGGCGTCACCGTGCTCACCGGCGCGCCCATCGAGGACGCCGTGCGCGCCTCCCGCGCCGCGAAAGCCGGCCGGCCGGATCTGCCGGTGATCTGGGGCGGCTGGCATCCCTCCATGTTCGGCCATGAGTGCCTGGAAGAGCCGAGCGTCGACGTCACCGTCCAGGCGCAGGGCGAGCTCACCTTCCACGAGATCTGCGACCGGCTGGCGGCGGGGGAATCTGTCCAGAATCTGGACGGCTGCCTCGGCTGCACCTACCGGACGGCGGAGGGAGAGGTCAAACAAAACCCTGCCCGGACGCTCCTCGACGTCAACGGCCTGCGTCCGCACGACTACACCCTGCTGCCCGTCGAGCGGTATTACGGCCTCAAGGGGAAGAAACAGCTCGACTACATCTCCTCCCAGGGCTGCGCCTTCCGCTGCGCCTTCTGCGCCGATCCCTTCGTCTACAACCGCAAATGGGTCGGCCTCGCGCCGGAGCGGATGGGCGAGGAGATCGAGGAGCTGTGGCGGCGCTACCGTTTCGACGACCTCTCGTTCCAGGACGAGACCTACTTCTCCTACGCGCCGCGCGTCGAGGCCGTCGCCGACGAATTCATCCGCCGCGGCCTCCCCATCACCTGGGCCGCCACCATGCGCGCCGACCAGGGCGACCGCCTCTCCGAGGAGGCGATGGCGAAGTGCAAGCGCTCCGGCCTGCGCCGCGTCATCATCGGCGTCGAATCGGGATCGCAGGAGATGATGGACCGCATCAAGAAGGACATCAAGCTGGAGCAGGTCTTCCGCAGCGCCGAGAAGTGCAAGCGCCACGGGGTGAACGTGATCTTCCCGTTCATCATCGGCTTCCCCGACGAGCCGGACGAGAGCGTGCGCGCCTCGATGGAAGTCGCCAAGCGCCTGCGTTCCATGTCACCCCATTTCGAGACGCCGATCTTCTACTTCAAGCCCTATCCCGGCACCTCGATCACCGACGACGCGGTCCGCGACGGCTTCACCCTGCCCTGCAGCCTCGACGACTGGTCCCGCTTCGACTTCATCGGCTCCGCCGGCCCCTGGGTCAGCCCCGAGAAGCACCGCCTCGTCGAGCGCTTCAAGTTCTACCAGCGCATCGCCTGGACCCCCGGCAGCCTCTGGAGCCGCCCCGTCCGCCGCCTCGCCCGCTGGCGCCTGGAGCGCCACGCCTACGGCCTGCCGGTCGAGAAGATGGTGGGCGACTGGCTCTGGCCGCAGGTGGAGATGTCGTAATCGTCAGATCTTGTCTTTGAGCTCTGGTGGACGATCGCCCAGAACTGGGGGAAACTTGACGACGCGCCCCGCATCGCCACGTTTGAGCTCTCGGATGCCTTCCAGGATCTCTGTTCCAATGTCACGACGTTGCTCAGTCATTTTCGACCCTCTGACGAATCCGTCGCAGAACGGGAGCCAGAATCCTGACTATAACGGCAATCGCCTTGCTCCTGGGGGAAGTTTCGTTCTTGGCAGAGCGTTGAACGTGTCATGAAAACTCTCGCGCCGCTGCTTCTCCTCACCGCCGCCCTGCTCCTCACCGGCTCCCGCCCGGCGCGGGCGCAGGTCCTGCCGGAGGCCGCGGTCCCCGTGCAGCGCCACGCCGCCGAGGTGATGGGCGCCGGCCATCTGATCCAGCAGGTGTTCGGGCCGATGCCGGCGGTGGCGGGGACGCCGTTTCTGGGACTGTCGGTCCTCTCGGGAGCGGCTCTCCTCTCGGAGACCGACTTCGTACGGAATTCCGACAACGCGGTTCTGCGCGGCTTCCATGACAACGCCCTGCTGGCGGAGGCGCGGCGCTACTCGACGTTGCCGCTCTTCCTCTCGCTGCTCGCCCTGTCGCTTCTCACCTGGATGGCGAACTCGGGGAAGATCCGCGGCGCTTTCGGCAAGCTCCTCCGCGTCGCCGAGGACAGCTCGGTGCTGGTGACTTACGGCCTGCTCGCCTTGGTCACTCTCCTCGGCGCCACCCGGGGTGCGCCGGCGCCGCGCGTCGCGGTGATGATGGGCGCGATGGGCGTCTGGAGCGTCCCGTCGGACATCCTGCTGGCTGTCGGGCTCGCGATGGCGATGGCGGTGATGATGACGGTGCGCTATGCCTTCGACGTCCTCATCTGGCTGAGCCCGTTCCCGTTCGTCGACTTCGGGTTCGAGACGCTGAAGAAGCTGCTGTCGCTGGGGTTCATGGCGATCTACTTCGCGAGCCCGGTGGCGGCTTCGGCGCTGGGGATTCTCATTCTCCTGCCGGCGCTGTTCCTGTACGGCTGGGCGCTGCGCATCCTCTCCTTCACCTTCCGGATCTTATTGCGCCCCCTCCTCGCTCGGCTCTTCTCCGCGCCCCGGCCGGAGACCAGTGGGGCCATCCATGTCTCCGCTCTGACGCTGCGCGGCGTGCGTCGGCGGGCTCCCGGTGCTCTCCTGCGCACCGCCGAAGGGGTGACTTTCGTCTCCGCCTCGCCCTTGCGCCGCCGGCGGATCGTCCTCACGGACAGGCTCGTCCTCGTCCGCACCCTCCTCTGGCTGGAGCTGCGGGCCATCCATCCGGACGGCCGGGTCGAGCGCATCGCGCTGCCGCGGACCTATGCCCCGGACTTCGAGCGCCTGCGGGCGCTTCTCGGCGCCGAGGACGGCGGAGCGGTGGGGCTGGCGCAGGTGTTCGGCCGCGCCGCGAGCCCGGCCGCCTCCTGAGCTGCCGCTCAGGCGGCGGAGCTGATCGAGAACCGGGCGACGGCCGGCTGCCGTTGCAGCGCCGGCAGGGCTCCGAGCTGGCGCAGCATGCCGATCGCGTCCCACTGGTTCCACGTCTCGACGATCTTGCCGTTGGCGATCCGGTCGATGCGGATCCCCTCGATGGTCATGAAGCGATGGCTTGCTTCGATGCCCATCAGGCGATTGCTCTGCGTGCCTTTCATCTTCCAGCGGGTGACCACGCGGTCGCCGTCGCCGAGCTGATCGACCACCGTCACGTGGAGATCGGGAAAGGCGAACCGGAAGGCGCGCAGGAACTGGCGGATCGGCTCCGGCCCCCGCGCGGCGGAGGTGCCGAAGATCTCAAGCTCGTGGCTGACCGCATCAGGGGCCATCAGAAGCGGGAGAAGATCGAGCTCCCCCTGGTTGAAGACTTTCTCGACCATGAATCGGCACAGGAGCTCATGAGTTGCGTTGGATGGCATCGGGCTCTCCTTTGCGTATCGCCGGCTCGTAGGGGTTCGCTGTTCTATACGATTCTGCGGGAGGAAAGTTACGGAAATCATTACTGCCTCCCGTGAGGATGATGTACGGCGTGGATGGTCACCACCTCGTTCCCGAAATCCCGCTCGGCGGCGGTGTCGAGAGTGAAGCCCAGGTCCCGCAGCAGGGCCAGGAGGGTGTCGCCGTCGCCGTCCGTGGAGAGCAGAAGGAGGAGCGTCCCGCCGGGCGCGAGGGCGGCGGGCAGGCCGGCGGCGAAGCGTTCCAGGACGTCGGTGCCGCGCCAGGCGTGGTCCAGGGCGTCGCGGGGGGCGCCGCGGAAGAACGGAGGATTGAACAGGATGAGATCGAAGGCCTCGCCGGCCACGGGTACGAAGAGGTCGCCGCGGCGCGCCTCGATGCGGTCTTCAAGACCATTGAGCAGAGCGTTCAGGCGGACGCAGCGCACCGCCTCGGGGTTCACGTCGGCCGCCACCACCTGATAGCCGCGGCGGGCCGCGAAGACGGCGCCGACGCCGGAGCCGGTGCCCAGGTCGAGAGCTCTGGAGCCCGGCGCGGCGGCGGGGAGGGCGGCGACCGTGCGGCCGAGCAGCGCGCCGGTGCGGAAGACCACGGGATTGAACACCTCGGGGAGCACGATGAGCGGCACGCCGTCGACGTGCTCGAGGACGACCTTGCCCAGCCGGCGCCGCAGGAAAGGGCGCTGGAGCGAATTGCCGAGCAGCGAAAGGCGTTGGCCGAAGGCATTCATCCGGGTGAAGATCTATTGTAACGCGGCAAGGTCCCCGCGGGCCTAAACAACCGAGAGTCACTTCATGAAAGGAAACACATGATCCGACGTTCGATCGGCGCCCCGATCCTCCTCCTGCTCCTGCTGGCCTGCGCAGCGCCGGCCCTGGCCGTGCCCGGAGCCACCGACCGCGTGCCGGGGGCGACCCTGCTGGTTCCCTTCTTCGAGACCGGCATCAGCTCCGCCACCGAGCCGCACGACACTCTCCTCGTGGTCACCAACTGGCTGTTCGGCAATGAGACCTTCCACTACCACGTATGGACCATCAATGGCACGGCCACCGGGCTCAACGGCAACATCACCCTCGGCAGCCTCGGCTCCTGGAGCGTCGCGATGCGCGACCTGCTGAGCGCCACCAGCTCGGCTGTGCGCACCCAGCTCACCCAGGGAGCCTTCTACCGCGGCTTCATCACCATCGACGTGGTCACCGCGGCGACGTCTCTCAACCCGCGCCAGCCCGACTATCCGTTCTCGAACGACAACGCCCTCGAAGGCTTCATCTACTACACCCGGCTCTCCCAGGGCTCGGCCAACGGCCTGGCGATGGTCCCCATCGAGGCGATCCCCGGCACGGTCAATAACTACCTGCGCGGGTTCTACGGCAGCTCCGACCTGCGGGAAGAGATCGACTCGAATGCCCGCGAATGCGCGCAGCAGCTCATCCTCGGCGGCGCCTGCCCCGCACCCGGCTCGGACAACGACGTCGACCGCTTCCACATGCGGATTTTCCGCTCCACCCCGCTCAACGGCAGCAGCCGGGGCGTCATCTTCGCCTGGACCCCGGGCCTCGCGGGCGGACCTTCGATCTATTGCGACACGCCCTCGAACGGCTGCGCCTCGTCCTACGTCTTCCGGCAGTACGACGAGGACGGCGGCGTGGTTCAGAGCACGACGATCCGGCTCGACCACGTGGTCAACGTGATCGAGGGCTCACAGATCATCGGCAATCAGGCGGGCTGGATCTCGGTCTTCGACGTCCCGAACGTCATCCTCGATACGCAGGTCTACGCCTTTTCGTTCAACTCGGCCTTCCCCTCGGGCAATCCCAATCTGACGTGGGACGCGATCTTCGAGGGGTACATCGTGCCGTAGCCTGGCTCCCTCTATCCCGCCTTCTCCCCGTCCGTCAGCACCGCGCGGTCGCGCAGCTTGCCGGCGGCGGGGGAGAGGGGGGCGTGGGTGAGGATCTTGTTGATGCGCTCGACGGCGCGCACCGGATCGCCCATGCCCTGGTAGAGGATGACCTCGGCATAGAGGTTGTCGGCGAGCACGTTCAGGCGGTCCAGCACGGGGGTGACGTACTGCCCGTCGGGGTAACGGCGCAGATATTCGGCGCCATTGCTCACGTCGTCATATGTCTTGACCGTGGCTTCCAGGCGCTGGCCGGCGATCTTGCGGATCTCGGGGTCGCGCTCCTGCGAGGCGAGCTGCTGGAGGGCCGAGAGCTCCTTGAGATTGGGCGCCAGGTTGTGCAGGCCGGCGCGGGCGCGCTTGCCCTGCGGGCTCTCGGGCGCCGACTCCCAGGCCGCCAGATAGCGGGTGACCGCCTCGGTCTGGTTGCCCAGCCGGCTGTAGGCGTCGCCCAGCGCCAGCCCCGCTTCCGGCGCCTCCTTGGCGTCGGGGAAGTTGCTCAGGAAGCTGACCAGGAACGAGGTCTCGTAGATGCCGCCGCCGAGGACCTGGACGGCTTTCGGATAGGCCTCCTTGCGCTTCGCTTCGAGGTCGGTGATCTCGGCGTCGAGGGCGGGCACGAGGTCGCTCTTGGCGTCCAGGGCGCGGACCGCGGCGAGCTCTTCCCGGTACTTGCGGACGACGGAGCCGTAGTCGCGCGACAGGAGCGGCTTGGCCATCTCGGCCTCGCGCTGCCGGTGCAGCTCGGCGAGGCGGATGCCGTCGGCGATCTTGCCCTGCGGCCAGGTGCCGATGGAAGCTTTTTCGAGGAAGGAGCCGTGCGCGGCCGGCGCGACCTGGGCGATCGGCGGGGTCTGCGGGGCCGGCTCGGCGGGGGCTTTCTTCGGCTGATGCTGGGGGTTCTCGCGCCAGGCGGTGAGGACGGCCTGGGTCTTGATGCGGTACTCGTCGGCCGACTTCTTCTCCTGGATCTTCCAGGTCTCCTTGCGGGCGCCGGCGTAGCGCGCGCGCTGCTCGCCGAAGGGGTGGGTCTGCCAGTAGCCGTACTCCTGGAGCTGCGGCGTCTTCCGGTTCATCAGCTCCCAGACCTTCTGCGCGCCGCCCGGATCGTAGCCGGCCAGGGCGGAGAGGCGCTGCCCCTCGGCGTCCGCTTCGTCTTCGTGCTCCCGGCTGTAGCTGCGCAGCAGCAGCTCGCTGAGCACCAGGCTCGCCGCCGCCGCTCCCTGCACGCGGTCGGTGCCGTAGTCCGTGCCGATGCGCGGATCGTAGGGGATGTTGGGGTTGGTCGGCTTGCGGTTCCCCTGGTCGAGCATGACGCCGACGACGAGGAGATTGCCGAGGACGTTCATCAGCGTCGCCTTGCGCTGCATCCGCTTGAAGTGCTCCAGGGCCACGTGGCCGATCTCGTGCCCGAGCACGGCGGCGAGCATGTCGTCGTCCAGGCCCAGGTCGAGCAGCCCGCGGGTGACGAAGATCTGGCCGCCCGGCAGGGTGAAGGCGTTGGGCACCGGCATGTCGACGAGCATGAAGGTGAACGGGAACTTCTGGTAGTCGGACTGCTGCGCCAGCTCGTAGCCGATGCGGTTGATCCGCGCCGCGGCGGCCGGATCGTCGTCCAGGCCGTACTGGCTCATGACTTCTTCGGCCGCTTGCAGGCTCTTTTCGAAGAGGCCGGGATCGGAGATGGTCTGCGCCGCGGCGTCCCTGGCCGGAAGGGCGAGCAGAAGGGCGAGGGTGGCGGCGAGGAGGCGGGATGTGTTCCTCATGGGGGGCCTCACGACAGGAAGGTGACCGTTACCAAAGATCTTCAAACCGCGTAACACGGGCGTGCTCCGCAATAGTCCCGCCCGCTCACCTTGGTAGCGTAGCAGGAAGACTGTGCTCTTTCTCTGTGGTAGCGTTCCGCGCATGAGTGAGCTGACCATCGAGGTGGAGACCGCCAAGCCGTCCATGGAAGAGATCCGTCCCGCCCTCGACGCGAACCTCAAGGAAGCGTTCCCCGGCGGCATGCTCAAGTGGCGCTGGGAGGGCGACGTGATGCACCTCTCCGGCCCCGGCGCCCGGGCGACCATCTCCTTCCAGGACGGGCGCCTCATCGGCCGCGCCGAGCTCGGGCCGCCGGCGAGCCTCATGCGTCCGGTGATCGAGCAGAAAATTTCGCAGGTGATGAAAAAGGCCGCGGTTTGAGCAGGACCCCCGCCGCCGCCCTTTTCGACCACGCCGCCAGTACCCCCGAAGACCCCTGGCTGTTCCGCCGCGTGGGCTGGTACTGGCGCTGGCTCTCCTTCCGCGCCGCCGCCGAGCAGGTCCGGGCTCCTGCCGGCTCGCCCATGGCCGACCTGAGCTTCGAGGCGATCCTCGCCGATCTGGCGCTCCAGGCGGCCGGACAGACCGTGACCGTTCGCGGTTCCGGTGACCAGACTCTGGCGCTGACCGCTGCCGATCTGGCGCAGGCCGCGGAGGCCCTCTCCCGGGAGCTGCCGGAGCGGCTCGAGCGCGAGATCCTGGTCCTCGGCGGCTCTCCGGACGACCCCGCCACCCGCGCGCTCCTCTCCTGGGCGACCGTCGCCGGCGCCGCACTGCTCCTGGAGCACGATCCGGGCAGCGTCCTCGGCTCCGCGGTGTGGGCGCGCCCGACGCTTTTCGCGGGTGCGGCGGAGGAGATCGCCGGTCTGCGCCGCGCCGCGGAAAGACAGGAAGGGGGTTGGCTGCGCCGCCTGCGCAAGCAGCCCCGGCAGCCTTTCAGCCGCCTGCACACTGTCTTTTCGACCGATCTGCCCCTGCCGGCGGAGGAGGAAATCTTCTGGCGCGAGCGCGGCGTGAAGGTCCGGTTCTTGCCGCAGTGTGGCATAGACTGGTATATAAGGCCGAGAGGAGATCGCGATGCCTGAGCAGACCCAGCCCCCTGACAGCCGTCCCCCGGCGCCTCTGCGCCCCCCCAACAACAGCTCGGCTCTGGAAGAGATCACGGAGCGGGCGGACACCGTCTGGACCCGCGGCTCGGGCAAGCCGGTCTCCGTCAAGACCACGGCACGGCGCGATCTCAAGGGTCCGCGCGGACGCATCGCCATCATCGACGGCTGCCGCACGCCGTTCGTCAAGGCCGGCACCGACTTCCAGAACATGGACGTGATCGATCTCGCGAGCATCCCGGCGGCGGAGCTGCTGGCGCGCACCGGCATCGATCCGGAGCTGATCGATCTCTCGGTCTTCGGCGTCGTGGTTCCGGCGCTGCACGCTCCGAACCTGGGGCGCGAGGTGGTCTTCCGCACCTCCATGCCGATGCGCGTGCCGGGCGTGACGGTCAACCTGGCCTGCGCCTCGTCGACCCGCGCCATCACCTTCGGCGCCGCCGCCATCCTCACCGGCGAGGCCGACGTCGTCCTGGCCGGCGGCGCCGAGTCGCTGTCCAACGTCCCCATCCAGTTCTCGCGCAAGGCGGCGCACATCTTCATGGAGCTGTCGCGCGCCAAGACCTTGCCGCAGCGCGTCGGCATCCTGAGCAAGCTCCGCCCGGCCGACCTGGCGCCGGTGGCGCCCGCCATCGCCGAGTACACCACCGGCCAGTCGATGGGCGAGTCGGCGGAGAAGATGGCCAAGGAGAACGACATCTCGCGCCTCGCCCAGGACGAGATCGCCCTCTTTTCGCACCACCGCGCCGCCGCCGCCACGGCCGACGGCCGCCTCACCGCCCAGATCGCGCCGGCCTTCCCGCCGCAGGGCTACGACAAGGCGGTGACGAAAGACAACGGCGTGCGCGCCGACACGTCCCTGGAGGCCCTGGGCAAGCTGAAGCCGGTCTTCGACCGCCGCTACGGCACCCTGACCGCCGGCAACTCCAGCCCGCTGACCGACGGCGGCTCGGCCGTCCTCCTGATGAGCGAGGAGCGCGCGAAGGCCCTGGGCTACACGCCGCTCGGCTACATCCGTTCGTACTCTTTCACCGCGCTCAACCCCGGCGATCAGCTCCTCCAGGGGCCGGCCTATGCCGCGCCGGCCGCCCTCGACGGCGCGGGGCTGAAGCTCTCCGACATCGATCTGGTGGAGATGCACGAGGCCTTCGCGGCGCAGATCCTCTCCAACATGAAGGCCTTCGCCTCGAAGAAGTTCGCCCAGGAAGAGCTCGGCCGCAGCGAGCCCATGGGGGTGATCGACTTCGACCGCTTCAACGTCACCGGCGGCTCGATCTCCATCGGGCATCCGTTCGGCGCCACCGGCGCGCGCGTCGTCACCCAGCTCCTCTATGAGCTGCGGCGGCAGGACAAGAATCTCGGCCTGGTCACCGTCTGCGCCGCCGGCGGCGTCGGCTTCGCGATGGTGGTGGAGCGCACGTAACTCCCTTGCAGGGCCTGCTGGTGGTGGACCTCTCCCGCCACCTGCCGGGCCCCCTCGCCTCGCACCTGCTGGCCGACCTGGGAGCGCGGGTCATCAAGATCGAGGAGCCGGCCCTGGGCGATCCCGTCCGCTACGCGCCGCCGCGGCGCGGCGCGACCGGCGCCCTGGCAGCCCTCCTCCTCTCCGGCGTCGAGAGCGTCGCCCTCGATCTCAAAAAGCCGGCGGGCCGCCGCGTCCTGGCGGCGCTGCTGGAGCGCGCCGACGTCCTTCTCGAAAGCTTCCGCCCCGGCACCCTGGCGCGCCTGGGCTTCGCGCCGGAGGAGCTGCGCGTCCGCCATCCGCGGCTCATCCTCTGCTCGATCTCCGGCTGGGGCCAATCCGGCCCCTACGCCGCCCGCGCCGGCCACGACCTCACCTACCAGGCCCTCGCCGGAACCCTCGCCCCGGCCAGCCCCACCGCCATGCCGGCCGCGCCGCTGGCCGACCTCACCGGCGCCTGGAGCGCCGTGACCGCCATCCTCGCCGCCGTCGTCGAGCGCCACCGCACAGGGCAGGGAAAGCGCATCGACGCCGCCCTCTACGACGCCGCCGTTCATTCCAACCTCACCGCCTGGGCCGCCGAGGCGGGAGACGCGAAGAAAGCCGGCGAGACCCTGCCTCTCTCCGGCGCCCTGCCCTGCTACAACCTCTACCGCACCGCCGAAGGCGACGTCCTCGCCCTCGCCGCCCTGGAGCCCCACTTCTGGGAGCGCTTCTGCCGCGCCGCCGGCCGCGAGGACCTCCGCCGCCTGCAGTACAACACCGCCCCGCGCGCCTGGCGCAAGATCGCCGCCCTGGTCCGCAGCCGCACCCGCGCCGAATGGCTCGGCCTTCTCGCCCGCGAAGACATCCCCGCCGAGATCGTCCTCTCCGCCGCCGAAGCCCGCCTTCATCCACAAGCGAAGGAAAGAGGCCTCCTCTCCGACGGTCCGGACACCCTGCCGCGCCTGGCCTTTCCGGCCCTCCTCGACGGCGAGAGGCCTCGGGCCGGAGAGCGCGTTCCGGACCTGGGCGAGCACACGGAGGCTCTCCTCGACGAGCTCGGCCTGGGAGACGTCAAGAAGGAGCTCAAGAAGCTCGGGATGGGCAAACGCTTCAGTTGGAAACGGCTGCTGGCGCGATGGGTGGGGCGCGGTCTTCCTTCGCGATAACCAGTTTCTCAGTTACGATACGCCCCCATGGACGGCGCAGCCTTTGGAGCCTTGCACGAAGGGTGGGACGTTGAGGTCAAGAAGGCTGGGGGGCGCGATGGCCGTGGTGCGATCCCCGCCTCTCTCTGGGAGACCTACAGCGCCATGGCGAATTCCCAGGGCGGAGTGATCGTCCTGGGTGCCGAGGAATGTTCCGACGGGACCTTTCAGGTCCTTGGGATCGGCGAGCCTGAACGGGTCGAGCGGGATCTCTGGAACTGTCTTTACGACCGTGACAAGGTCAGCGCCAATCTGCTGGATCGAGAGAGAGCCCGCCGCGAAGGAGTGGACGGCAAGACACTCCTGATCCTCCAGATTCCTCGGGCCAAGAGGAGACAGCGTCCCGTGTTCATCAACAACAATCCGCTGACCGGTACCTATGTTCGCGGGTACGACGGAGACCGGAGGTGCTCGCCCGAGGAGGTGCGCAGGATGCTGGCCGATGCCGACGAGGACCACCCCCGTGACAGCCGCATCCTTGCGAAATACACCCTCGCCGACCTGGAACCGGTCAGCCTGTCGAGCTACCGTCAGCTCTTTCATTCCAGGTCACCGGGTCATCCCTTCCTCCTGGAGGAGGATCAAGGTTTCCTTCAGAAGCTCGGAGCCTGGAAGCGGGACCGGGAGACCGCCGAGGAAGGCCCGACGCTCGCGGCCCTGCTCATGCTCGGCCGCGAGGAAGCCATCCGTGAGGAGCTTCCGCAGTTTCACCTGGATTACCGAGAGCTTCCTGGAGGAGATGGCGGAGGGTCGATCCGGTGGCTCGACCGTGTCACTCTCGACGGTACCTGGGCAGGCAATGTTTTTGGATTTTACCAGCAGGTCATGCCGAAGCTCGTGGCAGGGCTCAAGGTACCCTTTCATCTGGAGCCGGACCTCCTCCGGCGCGACGAGACGCATGTCCACGAGGCCCTCCGCGAGGCCCTGGTCAACAGCCTCGTGCATGCCGACTATGCCACTCCACGCGGTATCCGGATCTTCCGGAAGCCCGACGGATACGAGCTCATAAACCCTGGCACGCTGCTGCTTCCGATCGAGCAGATCCGCGCCGGTGGAACGAGCGAGAGCAGGAATCCAACCCTGCAGCACATGTTTCGCATGGTAGGGATCGGGGAGAAGGCCGGGTCTGGATTTCCTGCCATCCTCCAGGCCTGGGGGGAGCAGCACTGGCGCGCGCCTCTCCTCGAAGACGACGTAGAGCAGTACGAAACGAGGCTTCACCTGACCATGGCGAGCCTCTTTCCCGAGGCCACGATCCAGGATCTCGGGCAGAGGTTCGGGGATCGCTTCCGCCATCTCGAGGAGAGCGCGCGGCTTGCCCTCGCCACAGCCTGGACCGAAGGCCGGGTGACGAATGGGCGTCTCAAGGAGCTTTCGAGCCGCCACTCCCGAGACCTCACCTTCCTTCTGGCCGACCTTGTGGAGAAGGGATTTCTGGATCCGCACGATGAGAGGAGAGCCCGGTGGTACACCGTGGCGCTGGAGCGCTCTGTGCAAAGTGCGGGCAGCTCCGAGCAAAGTGCGGGCAATTCTGTGCAAAGTGCGGGCGTTTTAGAGGGGAGGTCCGAGCAAAGTGCGGGCGGCTCCGAGCAAAGTGCGGGCGGCTCCGAGCAAAGTCGGGGCGCCAGGAAGAGGGGTGGCCTTCTGGCCCGGATCGTAGAGAGACCTTGGGCGCGCCGCAAAGACGTAAAAGCTGCTGTCCTTCTGGTCTGCCGTGACCGCTATGTCGCCCTGAACGATCTGGCAGCCGCCCTGGCGCGATCTGCCGACACATTGCGTACACACTACCTGATCGAAATGGTCGAAGCCGGCGACCTCGATCTCCGCTATCCCAAAAGGCCGAACGATCCTAGACAGGCGTATCGCGCCGCCGCCAGGGGCCGGCGGCAACGCAAGCCGCCGCCCTGATTTCAGGCCGGTTCCGGCACCTGTGGCAGCCGCGCCATCAGCAGCAGCGTGAGGTCGTCCCGCAGGGGCTCCTCGCCGATGTGGCGGTCGAAGGCGGCGAGGATGCGGTCGTGGACGGTGGGGGGGGAGCCGGCGGAGCGCAGCAGCTCCTGGATGCCGTCGTAGCCGAAGGCTCGACCCTTGGCGTCGATGGATTCGGCGAGGCCGTCGGTGTACATGACGAGGAGATCGCCGGGGCGGAGGGCGACCTTGTGGCACTGGACGGGGAGGGGCTCGTGGAGGCCCAGGGGCAGCCCGCCCTGGCCGAGCTCCTCGATGGCTCCGTTCTCTCTCCTCAGGAAAGGGAAAGGATGGCCCGCGCAGACGTACTCCAGGATGCCGAGGTCCGGCTGGAGGACGGCGTAGAAGAGGCTCATGAAGGTGCGCCTTGTGCCGGTGCGGCAGAGGGTGCGGTTGAGCAGGTTGAGCACGCGCTCCGGGCTGGGGTCGAGGTCGAGAGCGGTGCCGAGGGTGGCATTGGCGATCGCCATCACCAGTCCGGCGGCCATGCCATGGCCGCTCGCATCCCCGACCACCAGGGCCACCCGGCCGTCGGCGAGCGGCCGCACGTCGTAGTAGTCGCCGCCCACCTCGTTGGCGGTGCGGTAAGAGTGGGCGAAGGTGTAGCCGGTAACCGTCGATACGGTCTGCGGCAGCAGATCGGCCTGGAGCTCCCGCGCCACCTGGAGCTCGTCGCGGACGCGGATGCGGTCCACCAGCTCCAGGGCCAGCAGATAGACCAGCGACAGGATGCTGACGCCGAACCAGAAGGGGGAGAAGTCGACCGAGATCCGCAGGACGTTGTTCCTGAACAGGATGGTCGGGCTTTTGACCAGGCCGATGAAGAAGAAGACCAACGCCAGGGAGAAGAGCAGGCGGCGCGCCGGCGTCAGCTTCGACGAAAGCCCGAGGAGGCCGAGCCGGGCGCGGTAGAGCCAGCGCCGGAGCCGCCACTTCGGCTCGGGCTCGCCGGAGTGCTCGCGGGTGAGCACCGCGTAGGCGTGCGCCGCGTCGCGGTCGAACAGCCGCTGGAATTCGCGCGTGCTCAACCCCGCCGTGTACTCGCGGAAGAACGCGTCGACGCGCTGGATCTTGCGGCGGATGAATTTCATGACGGCAGCAGATGCGAGATCGAGTTGGCGTAGTACCGCAACACCAGCACCTCCTCCGGATTGATCCGGAACAAGCCATCGGTCTCCAGCACGATGTGGCGCAGGGTGAGTGTGCGCAGGCCGGCGACGATGGCGTAGTCGAGATCGCGGCGCGGGATGTAGACGTGCGCGCCCGCGGCTTGCAGGGCGGCCATGCGCTGGTGGACGAGGGCTTTCAGGTCCAGCTCGGAAAGACCGCCATTCCCGTGCTCCAGGAGAGCGGACGCGACCAGCGGCACGGGCACGACCGGGATGACCTCGCCGACGGCGCGCATGAGCTCGCCTCCGAGGCGCTCCAGGTGGACGGTGCGCTGCTCTTTCGCGAGGCGGCGCAGGTCGAGGCTCTGCTCGCCGAGGTAGTGCCGCATGGAGATGGGGGTGCCGAAGTTGACGCAGGCGTAGCCGAAGCGGTGCCAGCGGCTGCGCGCCATCAGGGCGAGGTTGTGGCCGGCGAAGCGGAAGGCGGTGAGGGCGGCGTCGAGCGGTTTCTTCTTCCTGGCGTTCTTGTTGGGGGGGCCGGGCTGGACGTCGAGGAGCAGCGTACGGTCTTCCAGGACGCGGTCGTAATTGATCCCCACGGGGATGAAGACGAGGTCGCGGTCGCCCTGCGGATCGAAGCCGCGCAGCATGTAGTCCAGCAGGCCGAGCTTGGGCGGGCGCAGGCGGCCGTCGCGTGACAGGCCGCCTTCCGGGTAGACCGCCTGCGGCACGCCGCTGGAGGTGGCCATGTGGATGTAGCGTTCGAGCACCCGCCGGTAGAGCGGATCGCCGGAGCTGCGGCGCACGAAGTAGGCGCCGGTGGAGCGGATGAGGGTCTGGAGCGGCCAGATGCGCGCCCATTCGCCCACCGCGTAGGAGAGGGCGGTGCGGTCCGCCGCCAGGTAGCCGACCAGGATGTAGTCCATGTTGCTGCGGTGGTTCATGAGGAAGACCACCGTCGAGCCGGGCGGCACCTTGGCGAGGCCCTCTTCGTCGGTGAAGCCGAGGCGCACGCGGTAGAGGAGCTGGGCGGCGTGGCGCGACAGCCAGGTGCCGATGCGGAAGTAGAAGTAGACGTTGAAGGCGGGGACGATCTCGCGGGCGTAGCGCTCCACGCGCGCCATGACGACCTCGCGCGGCGTGCCGCTCTCGCGGGCGTGGAGATCGACCGCCTCGACGACCTTCGGGTCGTAGAGCAGGCGGTCGACGAGGACCCGCCGCTTGGTGCGGTGGAAGGAGGGGATCTCCAGCTTGAGGCGGGTGTTGAGATCGTCGATGACCCGGTTGACCCGCCGCCGCAGGTACCAGCGGACGCTCGGCACCAGCACGCGGTCGAGCAGCGCCCACGTGGCGAGGAGACCGAGGAGGAGCACTGACCAGAGGGGGAGACTGACGCTGCCGGTCATAAGAGCTGGCTCATCATAGCGCGGCCGGCCCGGGGATGGGCCACGGGCGTCGTAGCTCGAAGCGGAACCGCGCCGCGGTCTCCGCCGCCAGCCGTTCGTAGTCCTCTCCCTGCACCTGTTCCTTGAGGCGCTCGGTCACCGGCAGGACCATCGGCTTGGGCGTCCAGGCGAAGGGCTGGCCGGTCCGGACGTCGACCACCTGGCCCGCGATCACCGCCTGGCTGGCCTCGGCCAGGGGCAGGCCGTCGAGCGCCGCGCGCACGGAGCGGAGGAGACCCTCGTCCTCCGGGCTCAGAAAACGCAGGTTCTTGCCCTGGGCGATGGTGTGGAAGTGGGAGGGGACGAAGAGGAGCCCGTCGAGCTGCAGGCGGTCGCAGGCGAGCACGAGGAGGGCCATGACGTCTTGCAGCATGCCCAGCCCCGGATGGCGCTGGCCGGGCAGGCGCGGGCGGCCGGGCGTGAAGGCGAGGCGCGGGTTCTGAAGCAGCAGCCACTCGATGCGCAGCAGCGCCATCCCCTTGGCGGTATGGCGGTCGACGCGCAGCCGCGTCTCGATGAGCAGCTCGCGGCGCTGGCGGTCGCCGTAGAGGCGGACCGTGTCGCCCTCCGGTCCGCCCAGCTCGACGTCGAGGACCGGATCGTCGAAGCCGCGGCTGCGCAGGCGGTCGAAGAAGCCGGTCCGCTCGAAGGCGAGCTCCAGCCCCTGGCGGGAGTAGTAGCCGAGCACCCGGTTCGGCCGGCGCATGCCGCCCATCACCGGCGCGATGTCGTCTTCGGTGAGCCCCCAGTCGTCGATCGCCGTGGAGCGCGGCTCGTCGCCGGTCAGCTCGTGGGGCGCGATGTCCCGGGCCGTGCGGCGGTAGCGCTGGAGGAGCGACTCCTCGGAGTCGGGGGGCTCGAGCGCCTTGCCGCGATTGAAGAGGGCGGAGAGGAAGCGGGCGGTGTAGCGCCAGGCGCCGCGCCCGTAGCCGCCGCCCAGGACGACGACCAGCGGACGGACAGATTTGCCAGGACGGGCGCAGGAGGCGACGAACAGGTCGCGCTCCAGCAGGCCGGCGGCGGTGATCTTCCAGTTGCCGATGCGGTCGTCCGCCGCCGGATCGCAGCCGGCGACGTAGAAGACGATCTCCGGGCGGAACGCGGCGAGCAGCGGCGGCAGGTGCTTGCGGACCGCCGCCAGGTACTCGGCGTCGCCGACGTCTCCCCCCTCAGGATTGATTTCGACGCTGGTGCTGGCGACGGCATGGAGGCCGCGCTCGTCCGGCGTCGAGAGGTTGTGGATGGAGAAGGTGTGGACCGTCGGATCCTCGGCGAAGATCGAGCGTGTGCCGTCGCCGTCGTGGAGGTCGAGGTCGATGACGAGGATCGGGCCGCCGACGCCGCGGGCGCGCAGCTCGGTGATCGCCACGGCGACGTCGTTGACGACGCAGAAGCGCTCTCCTTTGCCGGCGAAGGCGTGGTGGAGGCCGCCGCCGAGGTTGACGGCGATGCCCTTGGACTGCACGGCGAGGCCGGTGGCCAGGAGCGTGCCGCCGACCATCGTGCGCTGCGCCTCGAGGACCCGCTCGGCCTGCTCGTCGGAGAGCTCGAGGCCGACGATGGGGAGGTACGCCTCCGGACGGCTCAGGGTGTCCAGATAGGCGTCCGTATGGACGCGGCGCAGGAAGCGGAACGAGGCGGGCAGGGCGGCTTGCAAGGCGCGCGAGGGGAGGAGGCCGGTGGCTTCGAGGAAGGCCAGGATACGTTCGCCGCGCAACGGATCGTTGAGGGAGCCGGGGAGATCGGTCTGGTAACGCCGGCTGTAGACGAGCTGCGCGCCGGCGGGGCGGAACAGGCCGCTCAGCTTGCGCCGGCTGCGGCGCAGGGCGCGGAGGAGAGGATTGCGGGTCATGCCTTCCCGTCGTAATGCGCGGTCATCGCCATCAAGGCTATACTGTGCGCGTTCCTCAGGTCGACAATCCAGCTCGCTTTCCAAGATCGGCAGGAGCGCGAATGCATAGCAGGCAAGCGGCCGAGAGCGCTCTCCTCGAAAGCGAGGAGCGCTATCGGGCGGTCATCGGTGCGCTGGAAGAGGGCATCGTCCTCCACGAGGCCGACGGCACGATCTCGGGCTGCAACGCGAGCGCCTGTCGCATCCTCGGCTTGACGGAGGCGGAGATCGTCGGCCGCAGCGCCCGGGATCCCGGCTGGCGCGGGGTGCGCGAGGACGGCAGCCCGTTCGAGCCGGAGAGCCATCCGGCGGCGATCACGCTGCTGACGGGGCTCCCCTGCTCGCACGTGATCATGGGGATCGATCGGGGGATCGATCGGGGTATCGATCGGGAGGGAGACCGCCTCGGCTCGCGCGTCTGGGTGTCGATCAACTCGCGTCCGCTCTGCCGGCCCGGCAGCGACGATCCCTACGCCGTCGCCGTCTCGATGTCCGACATCACCCGGCGCAAGCTGGCGGAGGAAGAGCTGCGGCGCCGCGCCTTCCAGCAGTCGGCCATCGCCGAGCTCGGCCGCCACGCGCTCGAAGGGACCGAGATCGAGGTGCTCCTGCACGAGGCGGTGCGGCGGGTCGCGGCGGTCCTCGAGGTCGAGCACTGCAAGGTGGCGGAGCGCATCCCCGGCGAGCAGGGGCTGCGCCTGCGCGCCGCGCTCGGCTGGGCGGCCGACGAGACCGGCCGGATCGCGCCGGTGATCCTGGCGCCACGCCGGCAACAGGGCGACCTGGCCGAAAACGCGGGCGCCGACCGCGAGCTCCTCTCCGGCCTGAGCCTGCCGATCCCCGGCCGCGAGCGGTCGTGGGGCGTGCTCAGCGCCCACACCTCCGCGCCGCGCGATTTCAGCCGCGAAGAGAACCAGTTCCTGCACGCCGTCGCCAACGTCCTCGCCGTCGCCATCGAGCGCCACCGGGAACAGGACGCGACGCGCGCCAGCGAGGCCCGCCACCGCGCTCTCGTCGAGGCGCTCCCCGACCTCATCTTCCGCATCGGCCGCGACGGGACCTATCTCTACGTCAAATCCGGCCGGCCGCGGGAGCTGTTCGCCTCCCCCCGCCGCTATCTCGGCAAAAAGGTTACCGACCTGCTGCCGCCCGATGTCGCCGCGCGGGCGCTGGAGAAGATCGAGCGCGCCCTCTCGGGCAGCGACACCCAGGTCCTGGAGTATGAGATCCCCCGCGGCGGCGACCTGCGCTCCTACGAGGCGCGCATCGTGCAGTCCGGCCCCGACGAGGTGCTGAGCGTGGTGCGCGACATCACGCCGCGCAAGCGCTTCGAGGAGGAGCAGAGGCGGCTCCAGGAAGCGATCGAAAAATCGGCGGTCGAATGGCGTCTCACCTTCGACGCCATCACCCATCCGGTGATGCTCCTCGAGATCGAAGGCCGCATCCTCCGGGTCAACGAGGCGGCGCGGGAGCTGGCCGGCCTCGCCTACGAGCAGGTGCTCCACCGGCCGCTGGCTCTCCTCGGAGCCGCCGAGCCGTGGCGCGCCGTCTGGACGCTCCTGCCCCAGGTGGCGGCGTCCGCGGAGGCCGCTTCCACCCAGGCCCGAGACGAGCAGGGGAGGACCTGGGACGTCTCGCTGAGCCCGGTGACCAGCCCGGACGGCCAGCGCGGCGTCGTCGTCGTCGCCCGTGACCTCACCTACCTCGTCCGCCTCCAGGAATCGCTACGCCGCAGCGAGACCATGTCCGCCATGGGTGCCCTGGTGGCAGGCGTGGCGCACGAGGTGCGCAACCCCCTCTTCGGCATCTCGGCGACCCTCGACGCCTTCGCCGCCCGCTTCAAGCGGCGTACGGAGTACCTGCGCTACATCGACATCCTCCAGGGGGAGGTCGGCCGCCTGAGCGAGCTGATGCAGCAGCTCCTCGACTACGGTAAGCCGTTCCGCCTGACGGTGACGCCGGAGAGCCCGCGCGAGGTGATGGCCGTCGCCCTCCAGGCCTGCCAGCCGCTGGCCGTCCGCGCGCAGGTGGAGCTCGCCGAAGAGTCCGCTCCCGATCTGCCGCTCCTCGCCATGGACCGCAACCGCATCCTGCAGGTCTTCCAGAATCTCCTCGAGAACGCGATCCAGCACTCGCAAGCCGGCTCCCGAGTCGTCTTTCGAGCGGCGCGCGCTGATCTGGGAGAGAAGGCCGGGATCTGTTTCACCGTGGAAGACGCAGGGCCGGGCTTCCGGCCCGAAGACCTGCCGCACATCCTCGAGCCGTTCTTCACCCGCCGCCGCGGCGGCACCGGCCTCGGCCTGTCCATCGTGCAGCGCATCGTGGAGAACCACGAAGGCGAAATCCTCGCTGCCAACCGGCTGGAGGGAGGAGCTGCCGTCGCCGTGACTCTGCCGCTCAGCCTGCAAACGCCGCCTAATTGGGAAAAGGTGGTATAACTGTAAAAGAGATTACTAATGAAAGCCCGTATACTCGTCGTCGACGATGAAGAGTCGATCCTGCTCGCGATCCGCGAGTATTTCGCTCCCCTCCGGTACGAGGTGGACTGCGCACGGGAGCTCGAAGAGGCGGAAGCGCTCCTCTCCCACATCCGCTACGGGCTCCTGATCGCCGACATGCGGTTGACCGGCATCCATGGCAACGAAGGGCTGGAGCTGATCCGCTTCGTCCGCGAGCGGTCGCCCTGGACGCGCATCGTCGTGCTGACCGGCTACGGCTCGCCGGAGATGGAGAGCGAGGCGCTCGACCGCGGTGTCGACGCCTTTCTCCAGAAGCCGGTGCCGCTCGCCGAGCTGGCCGAGATCGTGGCTGCTCTGACCGCCCCGGGCCGGAGCCGGATAGCGAGCCCCATCGTGAGGCAGCTCGCTTGAGCCTGTGGGACCGCATCCTCGAGCCGGACGGGCTGACCACCGTCTTCCAGCCGATCTTCCGGATCGCCGGCGGCGAGCGGGTCCCCTACGCCCTGGAAGCGCTCACCCGGGGTCCCCGGGGAACCAACATCGAAAGGTCGGACGTGCTGTTCGAGTATGTGCGGCGCAAGCGCCGGGAGACCGAGGTCGACCTGCTGTCCATCGCGGCGGCCCTGCGCGAGGCCGCCACCTTGTCGGACGTGCCCGCCCTGTCGCTCAACGTCCACGCCGCCACCCTGGAGCGCGAGCCGCGCCTGGCAACCCGCCTCGCCGGCCTTGCCGCCGCGCACGGTTTTTCGCTCGACCGCGTCATCATCGAGATCGTCGAGCATGCGCCGCCGTGGAGCGGTCCACAGCTCCTGACCAGCCTGGGCGAGCTGCGCGACCTGGGAGCACGCATCGCCCTCGACGACGTCGGCCTCGGCCAGTCCAACTTCCGCATGATCCTCGACTGCCGCCCCGACCTGCTGAAGATCGACCGCCACTTCGTGACCGGCGCGCACACCGATCCGCGCCGCCGGGCCGTCCTCGAAGCCGTCGCCGATCTCGCCGTACGCCTCGGCGGCGAAGCGGTGGCCGAGGGGATCGAAGACGAGCTCGAGCTCGCCGCCGTCGCCGAGCTCGGCATCGACCTCGTCCAGGGCTACTTCCTCTGCACCCCCCGCTCCAGCCACAGCCTGCGCGAGCGCGGTTTCCTCCAGCCCGCGGCCTGATTTCGCCAAGCTTCCCAGGACTAAACAATTCTCTGCCGGACTGGGTCTCAAGAGGAAGGAGGTGGGAAAAGCAGCGCTTCGTCCATCCCATAGGTCATGCGAAGAAGATCCTCCCGCCGCTTCTCGAGGCATCGCTGGTTCAGTTGGCCCTGCTGGTCACCGCAACCTCGCTGTCTTCGCAGATACCCGAAGCGCAGCGGGGTGAAGGCCGTACACGCCGCCTGGCAGAGCTAGGCCCGCCGCTGTCTCGTCTCGCCGAGTGTCTGCTCGAGCTGGCTCTGGTGCTCGAGGGTGTGCGACCGCACGGCTTGAACGAACGCCTTCCAGTCGAGCTGCTCGAACCAGTGCACGGGCCTGGGGTCCTTCCCGGTGACCGTGACCTTGACGACCATTTCGACGACAGCCTTGGGCTGAAGGTCCGCTGTGTCCGGCGCAGTGGCCAACAGGGCCTCGATCTCGCGATGCACGGCGTGCAGCTCGGCGGACAGCTCGTCCCAGGGGCGCCTCTGCGCCGCCGGGGTGCTGAGGCCTGCCGGGATCGCGACGCCGGCGGGGCTTTCTCCGTTCAGGAGAGCGGCGAGCTGGGAGACGGCAGGCCGATGGCTGAGCACCAGATGATCGAGGATCTCGTGCGGCGACCATCTCCCCGCGGCGGGGCTCTCGGATCGTTCCGCCGGCGCCACGCAGGCGAAGAGCTCTTCGATGAGCCGGAACGCCTGGGAGGTCTGGCGGCGGAGCAAATCGACGCTCGCCAGAGTGCCTTTGCGTTCGAGATAGGCGCGCGCCCGCAGTTGCTCCGGGAAAAGCTCGTCGACGAGGCCGAGCTCGTGAGCCAGCATCTCGCGAGTGCCGTTGGGACCGGTCAGCTCCAGCCAGAGGGGGCCGCCAGATGGCTCAGCGATGAGCCGGAAGCGCAGAAACGGGCAGCATTGACGTTCGAGATCGATGACCTCGGCGAGCGCGACGAGCTGTTGTGAGCTGGGAGCGAACCGAAAGGCGTAACCGTCCGCAAGGTCGCGGACCTCCAGCCAGGCGGCCTTGAGGTCGGCGAGCACCGTCCGGCGCCGCTTCCGGAGCTCGGGTTCCGTCAAGAGACAGGCGACGGGGACATCGGTCATGGTTCTACCCTCTTCCCGCGGTAAGATGCGGGCAGGGGCGCTAGCCCCCTGCCCGCTGTTACATCAGTGCTGCGGCGGAGTGATCGGCAGCACCGGTGCCTTGGCGCTGCGAGCAGCCCGCTTGCGCAGGGGAGCCACACCGAAATGGACGAGCTCCTCGCTGCGCGGGCCGAGGTCCGCTCGCGCTACGCCGCGAAGACGGATCGAGGCTTCTTTCCCCTGCGCCACGAGGCCTTCGAGCTCCTGTGTCACCGCCTGCCGTTGGGCCTGTAATGCATCCTGTCGTGACTTTGCATCCTTCACCCTGCCAAGGATATCTGCCAGCGTCACCCGGAAGACCTCGGCCGACGGCAGGCGCAATACGTTCAGCAACACGGCGCTCAAAAGTTTTTCCCACTCACGAATGAGATCCGAATACGACGAAACCTTGCTCTGCATGACGTGCTCCTTTCAGGAACAAAACAGTTTTTGTTTCAGG